>Ga0187809_10000849_pt1 | contig 15142 bp, 18 predicted proteins | sample NC_wetland_sal_i_8_FD_132415 | JGI IMG/M metagenome (GOLD analysis project Ga0187809, IMG submission 132415) | Wetland sediment microbial communities from Neuse River Estuary, North Carolina, USA - ASW_4 | ecosystem: Environmental > Aquatic > Freshwater > Wetlands > Sediment | place: USA: North... | reverse complement strand
TCGTCCCTGCTCGCGCGCGTCGCAGCGGGACAGGTGGGCGGCGTCATTCTCCTCGGCGGGTGGTCGAGCCTCCGGGCGACGGCGGCAGCGGTTGCCCGGCTGCAGCAGGTCTCCTGCACGCGCGGCGGGACGCCCCTCCTCGTCGGCGTCGACCAGGAGGGCGGGGCGGTGCGCCGCCTGACCTGGGCAGCGCCCACGCTCGCGGAGGCGTCGATGAGAACGCCGTCTGTCGCGAACGCACAGGCAAGGGCCGCGGCGCGGGCGATGCGAGCGGCTGGGATCGCGATCGACTTCGCGCCGGTCGCCGACACGCTCTCGACGCCTCGGAGCTTTCTCGGAACGCGCTCGTTCGGTTCCGACCCGGCGACGGTCGCAGCACTGGTGCGCGCATTCGTGCGCGGTCTTCAGGGCGGCGGCGTCGCAGCGACGGCGAAGCATTTCCCCGGCCTCGGAAGCGCCGTCGCCAGCACGGATGACCGTCCGGTGGCAATCGCACGCAGCGCGGCGTTCCTCGATGCCCGGCTTGCTCCGTTCGAGGCGGCAATCGCCGCGGGAGCAAAGCTCGTGATGGTTTCGAACGCCTCGTATCCGGCGCTCGACCGAAGCGGCACGCCGGCGGTCTTCTCGCACACGATCGTCGGCGAGCTGCTGCGCCGAGAGCTCGGCTTCGACGGCGTCGTCGTCTCGGACGCGCTCGACGCGGGCGCCGTTGCGCACGTCGCCGACGAGCCCGGACGCGCGCTCGCCGCCGGTGTCGATCTCCTCCTCTACAGCCGGACGTCCGCGAGCGAGGCGGGATACAGCCAGCTCGTCCGCGACGCGGCGACGAGCGCGTCCGTCCGCGGCGAACTGGCCGCCGCCGTCCGACGGATCGACGCGCTGAAGAGCTCCCTCGGACTCGCCTGCTAGACGCCGAGCCGGTCGAGAGTCGCTTCGTCGCGGCGCCAGCGCGGCCGCACCTTGACCACCAGCTCGAGGAAGACCGGATGCCCCACCAGGGCCTCGATCTCCGGCCGCGCGCGCGTCCCGATCTCCTTCACGACCGCGCCGCCCCTGCCGACGACGATTTGCTTCTGCGACTCCGTCTCGACGAGGAGCAGTGCACGGATCGCCCTCTCCCCCATCTCGTCGATCTCGACCGAGATCGCGTGCGGCACCTCGTCCCGCGTCAACCACAGCGCCTTCTCTCGAATCAGCTCAGCGACCTGCGCCTCCTCGGGGAGATCGGTTCGCTGCTCGCGCGGGAAGTAGAGCGGCCCCTCGGGCAAGAGCACGACGAGCTCGTCCCGCAGCGCCGGGATGCCGTCGCCGGTCTTCGCGCTCACAGGATGGAGCGCGTGGAAGTCGCCGAGCCTCGCCGCCGCCGTCATCTGCTCTGCGATGTGCCCCGCCTTCAATCGGTCGACCTTGTTCAGCGCGATGACGACGGGGACGCCCAGCGAGAACACCCGCGAGGCGATGAAGCGGTCGCCTGCGCCGATGCGCTCGCGCGCCGACAGTACGAACACCACTCCCTCGACGTCCTCGAACGAGGCGTCGACCGTGTGCTGCATCCGTTCGGTCAAGGCATCGCGCGGTCGCTGGAACCCGGGCAGGTCGGCGAGCACGAGCTGGTAGTCGCCTCCGTTTGCGATGCCGAAGATCCGCCGCCGCGTCGTCTGCGGCTTGTCGGAGACGATCGCGACCTTCCCGCCGCATAGCGCGTTGACGAGGGTGGACTTGCCGACGTTCGGGCGTCCGGCGACGGCGACGAAGCCGGACTTCACCCGGGCAGGTCCCAGGTGTCCGGCAGCAGCTCGTCGGCGGCGTACTCGCCGAGCGAGCCGTCGACCCGGCGGAAGGTCACGAGCGGGATGCGCCACTCGTGCAGCCACTGCCGGCAGCCTCCGCACGGAGACGCGGTGATGCCGATTGCGGCGATGTCGCCGGGACGGGCACCCGCGGTCGCGGCGGCGGTAATCGCTGACTTTTCGGCGCACACGCCCAGCGGATAGGCGGCGTTCTCGACGTTGACCCCGTCGAACACACGGCCGTCCCTCGTCAGCACGGACGCGCCGACGCGGTACTTCGAATACGGCGCGTACGCCTCCGCGGCGACGGCCTGCGCGCGCTCGAGCAGCTCCTCGCCGGTCACGTCAGGACCTGGAAGACGACGAGCGTGACGAGCGCGCCGAGTGCGCCGCCGTACAGCACCTCCATGCGTGAATGGACACCCGCCTCGACTCGCGTCTGCGCGACAAGCAAGGCCATCACGAATGTGAGCGACGAGATGAGGAAGCGGTGGCGGTCGTCCGAGACGTTCGTCGCCGCCATCCAGCCGGCAAAGGCGATGCCGGCATGCCCGGACGGCAATCCACCGCGTAGCGGCGTTCCGCTGCGGGTGAGCGCCTTCGTCGCGATGACGACGAGGATGACGAGGACGAGGGCGACGAGCGTGATTTCCGCCGGTGCGTCCCGGACGCGGTCGAGGACCCGCGCGGTGCGGTGCGCGATCGCATGCGCGAATACGAGATAGCCGACCGCGATGGCGGTGACGGCGGCGATGAGAACGGCGCCGGCTGCGATGTCCTTCGCGAGCTTGGCGTTGGGATCGAAGGAGGTAGTCGAGACGTCGATGGTGCCTTCGATGGCAGAGTTGACCATCTCTGCGACGAGCACGAACGCGATCGCCATGAGCAGGAGGATCAGCTCGTCGCGGCCGACGCCGAGGGCGGCTGCCGCAGCGATAACGACGATGGCGATGACGAAGTGGATGCGCAGGTTCCGCTGCGTGCGGAGGACGTGGATGATCCCTTCGAACGCGTAGTTGAAGCTGTCGAGCAGCGTCGGAGCACGGCCGGGTGCCGGCGGCGGCGACTGCGGAGCGCGTTCGCGAGGCGGCGGGGTCGTCACCGTCACCGGTGCAGCGCCTCCCGCTCTGCCATCGCGTCGCCGTGGTCGTAGCCAACGAGGTGCAAGACCGCGTGGACAATCGGCACGCGCCATTCATCCCCGACCACGTCCGGGCAGACGACGACGTCACCGAGCTGGCGCGGCAAGCCTTCCGGCAGCTCATCGAGCCCGTCGACCGGGAACGCGAGCGCGTCGGTCGCCTCGTCGATGCCGAGATGCTCGCGCTTGAGCGCGCGGCTCTCCTCCTGGGACACGAACGCGAGGCCCACCTCGCCCGACTGGACGCCTTCGGCCTCGAGGACGCGGCGAACGAGCTCTGCCGCGCCGGCCTCGTCGACGGCGACTCCGGAGCGGTTCTCGACCTCGACCTCGATCACCGGCGGCGGGTCGTCCCCGTCTCCTCCGAATGACGCTTGTACGCCTCGACGATGCGTTGCACGAGCTTGTGCCGCACCACGTCCTGGTGGCCGAAGTGGACGAACGAGATTCCGTCGATGGAACCGAGGATGTTCTGAACTTGGATGAGCCCGGAGGCCTGTTCGCGCGGGAGGTCGACCTGGGTCACGTCCCCGGTGACGACGACCTTCGAGCCGAAGCCGAGGCGCGTGAGGAACATCTGCATCTGCTCCGGCGAGGTGTTCTGCGCCTCGTCGAGGATGATGAAGCTGTCATTGAGCGTCCGGCCCCTCATGAAGGCCAGGGGGGCGACCTCGATCGTCTGGCGCTCGAGATACGTGTTCAGCCGTTCCGGGTCCATCGTGTCGTAGAGCGCGTCGAAGAGCGGCCGCATGTATGGATCGACCTTCGCCGCGATGTCACCGGGGAGGAAGCCGAGGCGCTCACCGGCCTCCACGGCCGGACGCGTGAGGATGATGCGCCCGACCTGCCGCTCGGAGAGGGCGGCGACGGCGAGCGCGACGGCGAGGTACGTCTTTCCGGTGCCCGCCGGCCCGATGCCGAACGTCAGCGTCGAGCGGCGGATCGCGTCCACGTAATGCTTCTGCGTGACCGTCTTCGGGGTGATGCGCTTTCCGCGGTGGGACCAGATCACGTCCTCGAAGATGTCGCGGACGTCCTCCGCCTGATCGATCGCGTTCAGGATCGTGTCGATCGTCCCGGCCCCCACCTCCTGCCCGCTCTCGACGAGGTCGACGAGCTCCTCGACCACAGCCCGCGCCTCGGAGACCTTGGCGTCGTCGCCGTCGAGCGTCAGCCGGTTGCCACGGAGGTTGATCGCGCAGCCCAATCGGTTGCGGAGAGTCTCGAGCACGCCGTCTCCGATCCCGGCCAGCTCAGCGGCGACCTCGTTCGGAACCTCGAGAACGTCCTGCACACGATCAGTGTAGGAGGACGGCCCCCCGGCGTCCTGCGCAGTCAGGCAGCGTGATGAGAGGCGAGGATCGGCTGCGGCGGCGTCGCGCTGCGGTACTCGTCGAACTCGACCAGCGTGAGGCCGACGAGCGTACGGCAGGCCGTGTCGTCGCATTCGCAGAAGAACTCCCACAGCTCGGCGTACGAGCCGTTCGTCGCCAGCCGGCGGATCGAATCGTTCACCTCGCGAAAAGCTCCCGCAGCTTCCATCTCCGCCTCTCCCGATCCGCTAGACTCACGACCGCAACAACACGTCTCTCTGGACGTGATAAGTAATACACGATAGAGATTTCATATGTCAAGTCTCGAGCCGCAGCGGGGGTGGACGTTCCTGACGAACCACGCGCAGGTCCTGCTTTGCCTCGCCGAAGACCCGGACATCCGGCTACGGGACGTGGCCGAGCGCGTCGGCATCACCGAGCGGGCGACCCAGCGGATCCTCTCCGAGCTCGTCGGCGCCGGCTACGTCGAGTCGGTGCGGGTCGGACGGCGGAATCGCTACACCGTCGACCGGCAGCAGGCGATGCGGCACTCCGCCCAGCTCGGCTACGAGATCGGCGCCCTCCTCGAGGCGCTCGGCAAGGAGGGCTGAGACCGCCCCGGCAGAAGCTACGCGAGCTTTTCGCGCACGATCTGGCTGACGGCGGAGCCGTCGGCGCGGCCGGCCACCTGCGGCATGACGTCGGCCATCACGCGTCCGAGGTCGGCGATGCTCGTGGCTCCGACCTCGGCGATCGCGTCGTCGACGATCTCCTCGATCTCCTCCTCGCTCAGCGGCGACGGCATGAACTCCTCGAGGATCGCGAGCTCGCGCTCCTCCGACTGCGCTTGCTCCTCGCGGCCTCCGGCGCGGAACGCCTCCGCCGCCTCGACCCGGCGCTTGCGCTCGCGCTGCATGACCTGCAGCTCCTCGTCCTCGGAAAGCGGACGTTGCAGCTCCTTCTCGGAGCCCTTCAGCGCGTTGAGGATCAGCCGCAGAGCGTCGCGGCGCTCGGCGTCTCGGGCCTTCATGGCCTCGCGCAGCTCGCCCTCGATCGTCTCGATCCGGCTCACGCCATCCTCCCGCCAAGCCCTCCGCCGAGCACGTGCCAATGCAGATGGAAGATCGTCTGGCCGGCTCCCGGCCCGGCGTTGACGACGACACGGTAATCGCTGAGGCCTTCACGTGCAGCCACATCGGCGATGAACTCGAGCATGCGCTTGTCCTCCTCCGCCGAGAGCTCGCCGATCTCGCGAAAGCTCGGGATGTGGTGCTCGGGGATGACGAGCAGATGGACCGAAGCCTGGGGATTGATGTCGCGGATGGCGACGAGCCCGTCGGTCGAGGCGATGTGGTCACCCTCGGCGTAGAGCTTGCAGAACAGGCAGTCGTCAGGCAGCGAGGATCCCCTCCTCGGTCACGCCGGCGCCGCGCACTCGAACGAGCTCGCCGACGGGAGCCTCGACGAGCCACGGCGAGTAGTCGTCGCCGTAGCCGCGGCCGGGACGGTCGACGAGGACGACGTCCTCTTGCCCCACCTTGGACGCCCAGCGCGCCCGGCAGGCCGCGTCGGAGAAGGCCCGCAGCCGCTCGCTCCGCTCCCGCTTCACGGCGGGCGGCACCGGGTCGTCGTGCGCGGTCACGGTGCCGGGGCGCGGCGAGTAGGGAAACACGTGGAGCTTCGTCAGCCCGGCCTCGCGCGCGACGCTCAGCGTGCTCTCGAACGCATGCTCGTCCTCGGACGGGAAGCCGACGATGACGTCGCTCGTCAGGTTGAAGTCCTCCCGTAGTCCCGCGAGACGGCGGACGTAGGTTGCCGCCGAGTACCGGCGGCCCATCGCGCGCAGCACGCGGTCGTCCCCGGACTGGAGGGGAACGTGCAGGTGGCGGCTGACCGTCGCCGTCTCGCACAGCGCCGCGACGAGCTCGTCGTTCACGTGGTTGATCTCGATCGAGGAGAGGCGCAGGCGAGCGAGGCCCGGGGTCGCGCCGGCCTCTCGCACGAGCCGTGGCAAGTCGTAGCCGGCGGACCGGTCCCGGTAGCAGCCCAGGTTGATGCCCGTGAGGACGACCTCGCGGTGGCCCTGGCCGACACGGCGACCGACCTCGGCGAGCACGCTCCCCGCGCTGCGGCTGCGCGACGCACCCCGCACAACCGGGATGACGCAGAAGCTGCACGAGAAGCTGCAGCCGTCCTGCACCTTGACGAACGCGCGGACGCGGTCGAGGTGCACGTCCGACTGCACGCACCCGATTGCACCGACGTCTCCCGCAACGAACGCCGGCGTCTCCTCGCTCGGACGCCCGACGACCACCACGTTGTCGGGGAGGCCGGCGAAAGCCGCGCTCTCGAGGTTGGCGCCGCAGCCGGTGACGTACACACGCCGATGCGTGCGCGCGGCGCGGGCCGCCGCCTTGCGCGACTTCGCGACCGCCTCGTTCGTGACGCAACAGGTGTTGACGACCGCGACTTCAGCGTTCTCAGATTCGGCGTGCCCGTCCGCGAGCAGCGCTTCACGCACCTCGTGGGCGTCGACGTGCGAGACCTTGCAGCCGAGGAACTGGACGGAGAAAGTCGTCACTGCCGGAATTCGAGCAGGTCCGCAGCCCAACCGTCGCGAACTGCTCGGGCGACCCGTTGCCAACCGGCCACACGTGGCTCGTCGCGGTCGAGATAGCCGGACGTGATCGCTCGTCCCACCGGCACCTTGGGGAGCAGGCCCTCCACCACTTCGAGCGCGATGTTCATGACGGCCAGGTCGGCCGGGCGGACTTCCTCGAGCACGTCGATGTCGACGCCGTTTTCGGCGGCGTTCGCGCGCGTCACACCGAGCGCGACCTCGTCGATGTCGAACGCCCCAACGGGCGTGAAGCCGAGCTTGGCCGCCGCTACCGAGAGGACGCCGGATCCGCAGCCGACGTCGAGGAGGCTCGTCGGCTCGACCTCCTGCAGCAGCTCGAGGCAGAGGCGCGTCGTCGCATGGGCGCCCGTTCCGAATGCGCGGCCCGGGTCGATCACGACCGGGACCGTGCCGACGGGATGCTGCTCCCACGGGGGGCCGACCCATAGCTTTCCGATCGTGACCCCGCGGTGGAACGCACGCCACGCGTCCTCCCATCCGTCCTCGACGTCCTCGCCCTCGAGGACGTCGAAGCCGAGCGGGGGCTCGTCCGCATAGACGGCGAATGCCCCGTCGAGCTCCTCGACGCCCTCCGGGAAGAGGTGGAGGAGGAGAGCGAGCTCGGCCTCGCCTCCGACGATCACGTAACGCTTCAGCGGAAGGCGCTCTTGATCTTGTCGAAGAAGCGCTCGTCCGGCTTGTAGGTCCGCTCGTCGGCGTGCCGGTCGAATTCCTCGAGCAAGCGCCGCTGCTCGTCGGTCAGATGGCGCGGGACGACGACGTTCACGAGCACGCGCTGGTCGCCGCGTCCGTGCCCCTGAAGCACGGGCATGCCTTTGCCGCGGAGCACCACGACAGAGCCGGCCTGCGTCCCCGGGTCGAGCTCGAGCTCTTGGTCGCCGTCGAGGGTCGGGACCTTGACCGTCGCGCCGAGTGCGGCCTCGGTCATCGTCAGGTCGACGGTCGAGTAGATGTCGTTGCCCTCGCGCACGAAGCGTGGGTCGGTTCGCACGTGGACGCGCACGTATGCGTCCCCTGCGCGCGCGCCGAGGACGCCGGCGTGCCCCTCGCCGGTGAGGCGGATCTGCTGGCCGTCGTGGATGCCGGGTGGAATCTCGACGTCCAGCCGGCGCTCTTCGACGATGCGGCCGGCGCCCTCGCAGACCGAGCATGGCGTCTCGATGCGCCGGCCCGAGCCTCCGCACGCCGGGCACGTCTGCGTGCGAACGAACTCCCCGAAGACGCTGCGCGAGACCTGCTGCAGGCGGCCGGCACCGCCACACGTCGGACAGGCCGTGATCTCGCTGCCCGGCTCTGCGCCGTCGCCGCCGCAGCGCTGGCAAGTCACCGCGACGCGGAACGGAACCTCGCGGACGGCGCCGCGGGCCGCCTCGACGAGTTCGATCTCGACGTCGGCGCCGAGATCCGCGCCGCGCGACCGCACGCGGCCCGTGATGAGATCGTCTCCGAAGAACGCGGCGAAGAGGTCGGAGAGGTTGCCGAAGTCGAAGTGTCCCGGCTGGAAGCCGCCGCTGCGCAGCCCGGCGTGCCCGTAGCGATCGTAGAGCTCGCGGGTCTCCGCCTTCGACAGCACCTCGTAGGCCTCGACGACTTCGCGGAAGCGCTCCTGGGCATCGGGCGCGTCGGAGACGTCGGGATGCAGCTCGCGCGCGAGCCGCCTGAAGGCCTTCTTGATCTCCCCCTCGTCCGCGCTGCGCGCGACGCCGAGGAGCTCGTAATAGTCGCGCTCCGTCGCCGCCATTCAATCGAGATTAGCGGTCGCTGTAGACCGACTCGGCGAAGCGGGAAAGCTCGCTCGCGGCAGAACGGACGGCGCCGACCGCCTTCTCGTAGTCCATGCGCACCGGACCGATGAGGCTGACCGCTCCGAGCACCCGGTGCATGACGCCGTACGCAGCGCCGACGAGCGCGATCTCGTGCAGCGCCGGATGGGCGAGCTCGTGCCCGACGCGGACGAACGGGCCGCGCGCGTCGAGACTCACGTCACCGAGCACCTCCAGCAGCGCGACGCGCTTCTCCACGAGCTCGAACAGGCTTCGGTAGGCCTCGAGCTCGTCGCTGCGCACCTCGCCGAGGAGGTCGGCAGCGCCCCCGACGTACAGGCGCTGCTCGGCGGAGACGAGCTCCGTGAACGCCGGCCGGAGCGCAGCGAGGAACGCGCGCTCGCGAGCGCTCAGTCCCTCGTCCTCGAAGCGGCGGCGCAGAAGCGTCGTTCCGAGCTGCAGGCCGGAGACCGTCTCGTTCAGGTACTCGTTCGCCCACTGCGCAAGCCCGGAGTCGACAGGCTCGTCGAAGTGGAACAGCCGCTTGGTGACGCCGCCGGCGGAGGTGATGACGACGACCATGACGAGCTCCGGCTGCAGGAGCAGCACCTCCGCGCGAACGATCGTCGTCGCCTCGAGCGGGGGCGCCGAGACGAGCGCGAGCAGGCGCGTCACCTGCGAGAGCATCTCCGTCGTGGCCTGCAGCGCCGACTCCACTTCGGTGCGGGTCGTGTGCAGGTCGAGCGGGAACTCGGCCGGATGCGGCGCGAGGCGGCCGAGCAGCTCGTCGGCGTAATAGCGGTACCCCGTCTCCGTCGGGATGCGGCCCGCAGACGTGTGCGGATGCGTCAACAGCCCGAACGACTCGAGCGCACCGAGCTCGGCGCGTACCGTCGACGGGCCGACGCCGAGGCGCGAGCGTTCGACGAGCGTCTTCGAGCCCACCGGCCGACCGCTCGCGACGTACTCCTCGACTACAAGCCGAAGGATCTCCCTCTGGCGAAGAGTTAGCTCCATTTTGCAGGACATTTTAGCGGCGTATGGCGGCTCGCAGGCGATCCCCTAGCCGAGGAGCTCTGCCGTCACGGCGCCGCCGAGGAAGCGTCCGCGCGTGGTAAGCGTCAACGTCCGACGATCGTGTCGCACGAGGCCGAGCTGCTCGACGCGCGCGAGACCCGTGGGATCGAGCGCGCGCTCGAGGCCGGCCACGGGCAGCGGATCGTCGAGGCGGAGCCCGAGCAGGACGCGCTCGCGTGCGCGCGTGTCATCGTCGAGCTGCTCCACCTCCCGGTCGTAGTCACCGACGAGGTAGCGTGCGAGCTTCGGGGTGTTCCGACGGCGCTCGCGGTCGATCGTCGAGACGGCGCCGACGCCGAGACCGAGGTAATCGAGACCGAGCCAGTAGCCGAGGTTGTGCTGCGCGCGCTTGCCGCCGCGGCAGAAGTTCGCGGTCTCGTACCAGCGGTAGCCGGCAGCGGTGAGGATCGCGACGACGCGCTCGAAGTAGTCCTCCATCGCCTCAGCCTGGCGGGCGAGCTCCTCGCCGTGGGCGTGTGTGAATCGCGTGCCCGGCTTCGCCTCGAGCTCGTAACAGGAGAGATGATCCGGCTCGAGCTCGAGCGCATCGGCGAGGTCCGCCTCGAGATCGGCAACGGTCTGCCCGGGGATCCCGTAGATCAGGTCGAGCGAGAGGTTGTCGAAGCCGGCCTTGCGTAGGTGGGCGAATGCGCAGCGGACGTCGTCGGGCTGCGCGCCCCGCTCGAGAACGGCGAGCAGATGCGGTCGAAAGCTCTGCGCGCCGAGCGAGACGCGATTCACGCCGGCGTCGCGAAGCGCTCGGGCCAGCTCCGCCGTCACCGTCTCCGGGTTCGCCTCGACCGTGACCTCGTCCGCCGGCGGGAGCTTCCGCAGCAGGCGCACGAGCTCGGGAAGCGCCGTGTAGGTCGGCGTGCCGCCGCCGAGGAAGATCGTCCGAAGCGGATCGGCCAGCACGTGTCGCTCCTCTCCGAGCTCGCGCAGGAGGGCATCGACGTAGGGGCCGTGCTGCTCGGCGCGGCCGACGGCCGTGACGAAGTCGCAGTAGCCGCACCGATGCGCACAGAACGGCAAATGGACGTACAGGTGCCCGACGCCGCTCACGCCGTCCGCTTCGGCCGGGGGACGAGCTCGCCGCCGCAATTCGGGCAGACGTGCTCCATCTCTGCGCTGCAGGCGGGGCAGAACGTGCACTCGTACGAGCAGATCCACGCCGCACCGTCGGGGGCGAGCGCAACGCCGCAGCGCTCACACGCCGCGCGCATCTCGAGGCTCACGAGCCTTTCCCTCCCTGCCCGATGTTGAGCACCGCGAGAAACGCCTCCTGCGGGACCTCGACGGCGCCGACCTGCTTCATCCGCCTCTTCCCGGCCTTCTGCTTCTCCAGCAGCTTGCGCTTGCGCGTGATGTCTCCGCCGTAGCACTTCGCGAGCACGTCCTTGCGCCGCGCCTTCACCGTCTCGCGCGCGATCACACGCGCGCCGATCGCGGCCTGGATGGGCACGTCGAACATCTGCCGTGGGATCTCCTCGCGCAGCTTGTCCACGAGCAGGCGTCCACGGTCGTAGGCGAAGTCCCTGTGCACGATGAGGGAGAGCGCATCGACGGGCTCACCGCCGACGAGGACGTCGACACGCACGAGCTCGCCCGGCTTGAATCCCGCTAGGTCGTAGTCGAACGATGCATACCCGCGAGTGCGGGACTTCAACTGGTCGTAGTAGTCGAGGACGATCTCGGCAAGGGGCAGCTCGTACGTCAGGTGCACGCGCTCCGGGGAGAGGTACTCGAGATGGTCGAACGACCCACGCCGGTCGTTGTTCAGCTCCATCACCGTGCCCACGAACTCCTTGGGGACGATGATCGATGCCTTCACGTACGGCTCCTCGACCCCCTCCACCTCGCGTGGGAAGTCGGCCGGGTTGTGCACCTCGCGCCACTCGGGACTGTTCTTCTCGCGCACCCGATAGGCGACGTTCGGCGCCGTCACGAGCAGGTCGAGGTCGAACTCGCGCTCGAGCCGTTCGCGCACGATCTCCATGTGCAGGAGGCCGAGGAAGCCGCAACGGAAGCCGAAGCCGAGCGCCTGCGACGTCTCCGGCTCGTAGAAGAGCGCGGCATCGTTCAGCTTCAGCCGCTCGAGCGCGTCGCGGAGCTCGGGGTAGTCGTCGGAGTCCGTCGGGAAGAGCCCGGCGAAGACCATCGGCTTCACGTCCTTGTAGCCGGGCAGCGGCGCCTGCGCTCGGCGCTCGACGGACGTGAGCGTGTCGCCGACGCGCAGGCGGGAGACGTCCTTCAGACCGGTGATGACGTAGCCGACCTCACCGGCGGAAAGGGAATCGACAGGCGTCATCGTCGGTGAGAAGTAGCCGAGCTCTTCGGCCTCGAAGCGCGTCTCGGTCGCCATCGTCTGCAGCGCCTCACGGCGCGAGAACGAGCCGTCGACGACTCGAACGAACGCGACAACCCCGCGGTACTGGTCGTACGAGGAGTCGAACACGAGCGCACGCGCCGGAGCCGTCGGATCTCCCGCGGGCGCCGGCACGCGATCGACGACCGCATCGAGGACGTCGCCGACGTTCAAACCCGTCTTCGCCGAGATCCGGACGACGTGGGCCGGGTCGTCGCCGAGCAGGTCGGCAACCTCGACAGCCGTTCCGTCCGGATCTGCCTGCGGCAGGTCGATCTTGTTCACGACGGGGACGATCTCGAGGCCGTTCTCGATCGCGAGGTACGCGTTTGCAAGCGTCTGCGCCTCGATCCCCTGCGCCGCGTCCACAACGAGGACGGCGCCCTCGCACGCCTGCAGAGAGCGGGATACCTCGTACGTGAAGTCCACGTGGCCGGGAGTGTCAATGAGGTTCAGCTCATGCCCCTTCCACGTCACGCGCACCGCCTGCGCCTTGATCGTGATGCCGCGCTCCCGCTCGAGCTCCATCGAGTCGAGCACCTGCTCGCGCATCTCGCGTGCGGAGACGGCATTCGTCAACTCGAGGATCCGATCGGCGAGCGTCGACTTGCCGTGGTCGATGTGCGCGATGATCGAGAAGTTGCGGATACTGCCCTGTTCCACCGCTAGCGCTCTCCGTCCCAGTAGTCGAGGTGCTCGGAGCGGCGGAGCATGTAGTGCGTGCCGTTCGCCCATACGCCGACCTTGTCGCTGTCCGGATACTCGGCGACGCCGACGGCGTTCTTCGTCGAGATGATGGCGATGCGCGCCGTATCGTCGTTCGCACGGACGAGATGCGCGCCGTCCGGCCCGGCAGGGAAGCAGACGACGTCGCCGGCCTCGAGCGTGCGCTCACCCTCGGGTGAACGGAGCGTCGGCGAGCCGGCGATGACGAACAGCCACTCCTCGTCGGTCCACTCGAAGTGGTACGGGCAGACGGCCTGGCCGGGCGGCAGCTCGTACACCGTCATCCCCATGCGCGTCGCGCCGATCCTCTTGCCGATCGAGACCGCGTTGCAGCGGAAGCCTTCCGGCGTCTCCTCGGAGGCGTGCTCCTCCATTGCGCCGGCGAACATGTTGAAGATCTCCATGCCCGAAGGCTAACTGCGGTCGAGTCGCATCAGCCGGTGCGGCAGGCCGTCCTCCTCGACGTCGGCGACATGCCGGAAGCCCGCCTTCTCGAACGCGCGCCAGGAGCGACTGTTCCGTTCCTCGACGGTCGCGACCAGCGCCGTCGTCTCCGGTCGGGCGAACACGATCGCGCGCGCGAATTGCCGAAGCACGGCCGGCCCCAGGCCGATGCCGACGAGGTCAGGTTCGCCGATGAGGAGATCGACGCCCGCGAGATCGGTCTCGTCCCCGACGACCTCCTTCCACGCGGGATGGTCGTCGACGAGGTACGTCTGGATCATCCCGACCGGTCTGCCCTCGAGCTCGATGAGGAAATGCTCGTTCGGATCGACGTGATCCTCGGCACGCTCGTTGCGCCACCACCGCTTGACGTGATCCCGCTCGAACCAGGCGGCAAGCAGCGCGACATCGTCGTGGGTTGTCGCGCGGAACGAGATCACGCGCGCCGAAGACGAGTCCACACCGACGCGAGCGTGTCGAGCTCGCGGACTCGGAGCGCACGGCAGCCGGCGAGATACACGACGATCGCGACGGCGAGCGCGAGGCCGAGCGAAACGACCTGCGCGCCGAAGGAATGGCCGAGCGCCGAGTCGAGCGGCTTCCAGACGATCCACGAGAGCCCTGCGACGGCAGCGGACACGACGGCGACCCGCACGACGGTCGACACGATCTCGCCGCCGTGCAGCCGGCCGAGACGACGGCGGAGCAGGACGACGAGGGCCCACGTGGCGGCGATGTTGCAGACGGCGGTACCGAGCGGGATCCCCCACACACCGAGCCGGTAGAAGGCGACGTCGAGGATCGCGTTGAGGAAAAGGTTCCCGAGCGCGATCGACGTCGGGATCCAGTTCGACTGCAGGCTGAAAAATGCACGGTTGAGCATGAGCATCGCGCCGTTGAACACGAGCCCCGCGCTGAACGCCGCGAGCGAGTGCGCGACCCCCGGCGTCTGCGCGGGCGTGAAGTGGCCGCGCTGGAAGAGGATGCGGATGATCGGCTCGGCCAGCACCGCGCTGACAGCCGCGGCCGGGACGAGGAGAAATGCGATCTGACGGAGCCCGATGCTCACCGTCGACCTGAAGCCCGCCAAGTCGCCGCGGGTCGCGAACCGAGCCAGCGACGGGAAGAGCACCGTCGCGATCGCGACGGAGAACATCCCCTGCGGAAGCATGTACACGAGGAACGCCTTCTGGATCGCCGTCGGCGCGTAATTCGCGTCGATGAGTCGTGATGCGAAGAACGTGTCGATAACGGCGTTGACGTTGATCAGGCCCAGCCCGAGCGTCACCGGGATCATCAGGACGAAGACGCGCTTGACCGCCGGATCGCGCCAGTCGAGCACGAGCTGCAGACGGCCGTCGCGCCCGCGCAGCCACGGCATCGGCAGGAAGACCTGGATGAACGTCGCGATCAGGATCGAGACTGCGTAGACGTAGAGCTTCGCGTTCATCGTGTGCGCCTGCGGCACCCCGATGGCGAGACCGGCGATGATCGCAAGGTTCCAGAAGACAGGCGAGAGCGCCGGAACGGTGAAGTGGTCGTAGCTGTTGAGGATCCCGACGACGATCCCGGAGACGCCGAGGAGAGTGACGATCGGGAAGAGCACTCGAGACAGCCCGACAGCGAGTGCGCGATCGTGACCCGGGTTGCCGAAGATGCCGATGATGGCCGGCGCGACGAGGATGAAGATCACGGTCAGCGCAGTGAGGCCGAGCAGCATCAGCCAGAAGAGCGTCGATGCGACACGCCATGCCCGCTTTCGCTCGCCTTTCTCAAGCAGCCCGCTGAAGACCGGGACGAACGCGGACGACAGCGCGGCGTCCGCGACGAGCGCGCGGACGAGGTTCGGCAGCTGGAACGCGACCGTGAAGGCGTTCACCTT
>Ga0187809_10000848_pt1 | contig 15144 bp, 15 predicted proteins | sample NC_wetland_sal_i_8_FD_132415 | JGI IMG/M metagenome (GOLD analysis project Ga0187809, IMG submission 132415) | Wetland sediment microbial communities from Neuse River Estuary, North Carolina, USA - ASW_4 | ecosystem: Environmental > Aquatic > Freshwater > Wetlands > Sediment | place: USA: North... | reverse complement strand
TGTTGAGGATGTGCGAGTGACTCACCTTGTGCCCGGTCTGTGGGCCCTTACCGCAGATGTCGCAGCGTCTTGCCATATATTCCGCACCTCCTGAGGACCAAGAGCGGTCAAAATCTACAACGTTCGTATTCTATCACAGGGTTAAAGCCTTGCGCAACCACTTCTTTCTTGGCCCGCTACCGGCCAATGTGGCTTACCGTGCTTTCGTCCGCCACTCGTGGTATAGTACAATTGCAAAAACGAGGCTTTGCCAGGGGGTGCCTTATGCCAAAAATACTGGAGACACCGCTAGGGACCATTTCCGTGCAGGAAGATGTGGTTGCCACTATTGCGGGCGCTGCAGCCATGGACTGCTACGGTTTAGTGGGGATGGCTTCCCGAAAACAGGTGAAGGACAGTTTCAGCGAACTGCTCGGTCGTGACAATCCGGGAAGGGGAGTCGTTGTCACCATTGGCGACAGCCGCATCGAGGTTAACCTCTACATTATTGTCAGTTATGGGACAAACATTTACGAGGTCGCTCAAAATGTTCGCGACAAGGTGCGCTACTTTCTAAGTAACTCCGTGGGGATTGAAGTAGACCGCATCAATATCTACGTTCAGGGCGTCCGCGTAACCAGCGAGATGTAGGAGGCTAAGGATGTCTGATTCAGTTTTGGGTTTGGCGGAATTCAAGGGATTAATAATGGCAGGTCACGTCCGCTTGCAGGAAAAGGTGGACGTGGTTAACGCCTTGAACATATTTCCCGTACCCGATGGTGATACGGGCACAAACATGAACATGTCTCTGGCTGCAGGGGTGGATTACCTCCAAAAGAGTTCCACTTCCGATATGTCCAAGGCTGTTCAGGACTTTGTCACGGGTCTAATGATGGGTGCTAGGGGGAACTCTGGGGTCATACTTTCCCAATTGTTTCGCGGTTTCTCCCGCATTCCCGGCAATGCCCGGGAGCTGGATGTCAACACCTTTGCCACAGTGCTGAACGAAGGGGTCCAAATTGCGTACAGAGCCGTGGCGAAGCCCGTGGAAGGAACCATTCTCACCGTTGCCCGTGAATCGGCTCAGACCGGTTTGCGGGAAGCCCGAAAAGAACACAGCCTAAGGGCCTGGTTCGCCAAGGTCTATCAATCGGCTCAGAGGGCTTTGGAAAAAACGCCGCAGCAGTTAGATGTCCTTCGGCAGGCCGGCGTTGTGGATTCCGGCGGGCAAGGTCTGGTCTATATTTTTGAAGGATTTTTACGCTACCTGGGGGGAGAACTGGCGGTCCCCGCAACGGTTTCACCTGCCCAGTCCTCGAGCACCCTGGAGCTGGATTACGCTGGGGCGCGCATTTCTCACGAGGGTCAGTACGGGTACTGTACGGAAGTGCTCCTGCGTCCCACCGCAGTATCTGCGGAGTCTGCGGAGACCAGACTGCGGGAGGGGCTGGGTACCTACGGGGATTCCCTTCTGGTGGTAAGCGCCGGCGATTTGGTACGAGCCCATGTTCATACGCTGCATCCGGGAAAGGTTTTGGAGGATGCGCTGGAATTGGGAACTCTGTTGCAAATCAAGATTGAAAACATGACGGAACAACACCGGCAGATTGCCCAACAATCGCAAAAACCACAAAGTGCTTCCAAGGACATGAAGCCTCTGGCCATTGTGGTTGTGGCCGCCGGGGAAGGCTTGCGGGAGACTTTTGTCAGCCTGGGTGCAGACGTGGTGCTGGAAGGCGGACAGACCATGAATCCCAGTACAAAGGATATTGTCACTGCTGTACAGTCTGCCAACTGCAGCGAATGTATCTTGTTGCCCAACAACAGAAATATCTGGCTGGCGGCGGAGCAAGCCAAGTCCATTCTGGGAAAGAGCCTGCATCTGGTCAAAACGGATACAATCCCACAGGGGATTGCAGCGTTGGTGGCATTTCATCCGGCGCGGCCGGTGCAGGAAAATGTCTTGAGAATGAGAAACGCAAGCCAGGAAACCATGTCCGGGCAAGTGGTACGCGCCATCCGCAATAGCACCTATCAAGGTCAGGCGATTGCGGCGGGACAGTACCTGGGCCTGATGAATCAGACCCTCATTAAAGTTGGAGCAGACCGCAGAGAAACGGCGCTGGCAGTCATCTCCACGATTCGCCAGCAACGAGTGGACGTGGAGATTGTGACGCTGTTCTACGGCGAAGACGTGCCACTGGCCGAAATTGAGAGCTTGAAGCAGCAAGTGGAAGCAGATTTTGAATTGGATTTTGAAGCTAAGTTTGGCGGACAGCCCGTCTACGACTACATCTTTTCAGTGGAGTAGTGCTTTTATGCTGCGGGAAGTTCCTGTATCTCACGTTCCTGGAGTCGGGAAAGTAAAGGCGGAGGCGCTGGCAAATCTGGGCATTTCATCTGTGGAAGACCTTCTGCATGATTTCCCGGTTCGCTACGAGGATCGCCACTTGCGGTCGTTTTCAGAATTTATTGACGCATCCAATGTCACAGCCAGAGCCATTGTTCAGGGGACACCCACCATTCGCTGGTTTCAGAGGCGTGCCATGATGACAGCCCGATTGCAGGTGGACGGCGTCCATTCCGTAGTGGCAGTGTGGTTCAATCAGCCATACCTTAAAGGCAAACTGCGCGACGGCCAGCCTGTAATTGTTTATGGCAAGTACGATGCCGCGCGGAACCGTATCGTTGTCTCCAAAACGGACTTAAGTATGGGGAGTAGGAAGCCCTGGGCATCCAGCTGGGTTCCGGTTTATCGCACTGTGCAGGGCCTGACATCCCAGCAGATTCAGGTTTTCATTGAGCGCGCCATGAACAAGTATGGAGAGGAACTAACGGAACGGCTCCCGGTAGAACTGATGCAAAAATACAAATTGGTGCCCCATGGCCAGGCTGTTCGCTGGATGCACGAACCGGAATCCGAAGAGTCGTTGCGCCAGGCGCACCGGCGGCTGGCATTCGAGGAATTTTTTATTTTTCAGTTGCAACTGCAGTGGATTCGCCACAGTGGTGAAGAACAGCGGGAAGGAACCGGCCGCCGCGTGGCAGACCATGCCATGGAAGTCTTTCAAGGGTCTTTGCCTTCTTCTCTCACCTCCGCGCAAAAACGCGTATGCACGGAGATTACAGTGGATTTGACGTCCCCGCGCGCCATGGCCAGGCTGCTGCAAGGTGATGTGGGTTCGGGGAAAACGTGGGTTGCCTTCTGGGCTGCCTATGCCGCTTTTACTGCGCACGTCCAGACCGCTTTCATGGCCCCCACAGAGATACTGGCAGAGCAGCACTTCCGCGAAGCGAGTCAGCGCCTGGGGCCCCTGGGGATGACTGTGGCGCTGCTCACGGGCAGCACTGCAACCCAAGAGCGGACAATGATTCTGGAGAGAACGGCCGGCGGAGAAATCGATATGCTGGTAGGTACCCACGCCCTTCTCACACAAGGCGTGGATTTTGCCAATTTGGGTCTCGTGGTGACCGACGAACAGCACCGATTCGGGGTTTCGCAGCGCTCCATTTTGCGGCAAAAAGGTGTTACGCCGGACGTTTTATTTTTATCTGCAACGCCAATCCCCAGGACATTGGCCATGGCGGTCTACGGCGACTTGGACGTATCCGTTCTGGACGAACTCCCTCAGGGCCGGATTCCCATCCGGACCTACCACGTGGATGATGAGCGTTTGCCACGGGCGCTGCGTTTTGTTCGCCAGCAGTTGACGCAGGGGCGCCAGGTGTACGTTGTGGCACCCCTAATTGAGGAGTCCGAAGAACTTAGCGATGTGTCTTCGGCCACGCAGTTATACAGTGAAATGCAGGAAGTGTTTGCTGGGTTTCCGGTGTCTTTGCTGCACGGTCGTATGAAAAGCGCCGAAAAAGAAGCAGTGATGCGGTCTTTTGTGGCGGGTGAGACTTGTGTACTGGTAAGCACTACGGTGATTGAAGTGGGCATTCATGTGCCCAATGCGACCGTGATGCTTATCTACCACGCCGAGCGCTTCGGTTTGGCGCAACTCCATCAATTGCGGGGCAGAGTCGGTCGCGGCAATCAGCAAAGCTACTGCTTCTTGGTATCCAGTCAGCCGTCTGACCTTGCCAGGGAAAGAATTGAGACCATGACGCAAACCACCGACGGCTTCAAAATTGCGGAACGCGATTTGGAACTGCGTGGACCTGGAGAACTGCTGGGAACTCGGCAGAGCGGGTTGCCTGAGTTCACGGTAGGGGACTTGGGACGGGATTTGAATATTATGGAAGTTGCTAGGAATGAAGCACGGACGTATATTGGCAACCCGGACTTCTGGCTGCTGCCCAAGTACCGATTGTTACGGGAGGCTGTGGAACAGGAAACGCCGGGCGTACATATTCGGGACTAGGTTTTGCGGTATGTCTGGTTGGCGAAGCGTAGAAATATTGAACCATTCCAAGCAGAATGTGGCATTATAGTTTCTTTCACTCCCTGGGCATAATAGGTCTACGACAAGGGGGTGAGAGAGAATGGCAGAAGGACAGAAGCGAAACACTCCAGTGGTGAAGAACGCTGGCAAGGCGTTGGAAAAGTTCAAGTACGAAGTCGCCGCAGAATTAGGAATCAACCCTCCACAGGACGGCTATTGGGGAACAATGACTACCAGGGATACGGGAGCCATCGGTGGCAACATGGTTCGGAAAATGGTTGCCTTGGCCGAACAACAGCTCTCGAACCGTGGTAACTTTTAAGTTTACGGTTTCCAGCTCAAGGGATCGGCGCTGCCGGTCCCTTTTTGCTTGTGTTACAATGGCCACAGTCAGTTATCGCTCACCTACTTTCTTTTTCCTCTAGAGCCGTCCCACGGCGACAGACTGTCAAATTGTCATTGAATGTTCAGGAGCGGATCTATTTGAGCTTGTACGGACTTTTCCTTGAGGCACTCCCCAAACGACTCCTCACTGTGACTGTGGGCTCCTTGGCTCGTTCGCAGGCCAGCCGCCTGGTTATTCCCTGGTATGCCAAAACCTATGGAATCAATGCCGCTGAAGCTGAGCTCCCTTTGCACCAATATCCTTCCCTGGCGGCATTTTTCAGCCGTCGTCTGCGCTTGGGCCTGCGTCCTGTGGCGGCGCAGGGTGTCGTCTCTCCTGTGGACGGGATGGTGCAGCGCCTGGGACAAATCGCTGGAGACGAGCTGCTTCAGGCAAAGGGCTGGGTGTACAGCGTCAGTGACCTCTTGGGCAGCAGTGTAGATGCAGGCCGCTTTGTGGGCGGACAATACGTGACACTCTACCTGAGCCCCAGTGACTACCACCGTGTACATATGCCTGTGGACGGCAGGTTGACGAAGTGGCGTTACATCCCTGGTAGGCTGTTCCCTGTCAATTCCGGAGGCCTCCACCACATTCCGGGCCTATTTACGAAAAACGAACGATTAGTCACGTTTATCCAGACGGACTCTGGTGAAGTGGCAGTCGTAAAAGTAGGGGCCACCATTGTAGGCAGCATTCACACTCCGTATACCCCCCAGCGTTACGGCGCCTGGTCCGCGTCGAGGAGATTACTGCAGGAAGGGGAAGCCGGCCAGGTGCTGGCAAAGGGGGCCGAAATGGGGTTCTTCGAACTGGGATCCACTGTTATCCTGCTCTTCAATTCTGAATTTCCCGTTCGCTTCGACCTCCGTCCTGGACAAAAGGTGTATATGGGGCAACAGTTGGGGTCTGTCTTCTCCGACCCCACCGCGGACGGTAAAGAACTGGACCCTGAACTATGAAACGACGTATACGAGGAAACAGTCCGGTCCATGCTACCCATGAGGTGAAAGCCTATGCACCATGTGGTAAGAGCATGCGGAAGCGGATTTCGCTGGTACTGGAAGTGGTTTGTCAAGAGTCAGGAGAGTACCCTGGGCATTTTTGGACCCTGGGGCTGAAACGTTTTCTCCCGGAGAAGGAACGACACTGGTTGTCGTTCCTTCTTTGTGGACGAGAAGTGGCAGAACCTGATTCCTGCTTGCCCAATTCGGTGAAAACTTGTACATTGTAGTGGAGAATGCCGAAAATACGTTTCGATGTCCATCGTTTCGTAAACGACTATGAGGTGACAAGGGAATGAGAATTTTAATTGCCGGCGGAGATGGCTTTTGCGGATGGCCAACCGCTCTGTACTTTTCACAACGCGGCCACGATGTGGCCATTGTTGACAACATGATTCGCCGTACTTGGGACGAGGAGTTGGGCAGCAATTCCCTCACCCCCATTGCACCACTGTTTCAGCGCGTCGATGCCTGGAAAGAACACACGGGAAACGACATTAAAGTTTATGTCGGCGACCTGACCCACTATGAATTCGTTGAGACATTTATGCGGGACTTCCAACCGGAAGCCTTTGTTCATTACGCGGAACAACGGTCCGCCCCTTATTCCATGATTGACCGTCAACATGCCGTCATGACGCAAGTGAACAACGTGGTGGGTACTTTGAACGTACTGTACGCGATAAAGGATATTGTGCCCGATTGCCATTTAATTAAACTGGGTACAATGGGTGAGTACGGAACGCCCAATATTGACATTGAAGAAGGATATTTAAAAATCCAGCACAATGGTCGAGAAGATGTGCTGCCGTATCCGAAGCAGCCCTTTTCCTTCTATCACCTGTCCAAAGTTCACGACAGCCACAACATCATGTTTACCTGCAAGTCCTGGGGATTGAGAGCTACGGACTTGAATCAGGGCGTGGTTTACGGACTGTGGACGGATGAGACCAGTGGTGATGAACGTTTGTACAATCGCGTCGACTACGACGGGGTCTTTGGCACCGCTCTGAATCGGTTTTGCATCCAGGCCGCCATTGGCTACGACTTGACCGTGTACGGAAAAGGCGGTCAAACCCGAGGTTTCCTGGACATCCGCGATACTCTGCAGTGCGTCGAACTGGCGGCGCTACACCCGGCTGACAGAGGTGAGTTCCGCGTCTTCAACCAGTTTACGGAACAGTTCTCGGTTCTCGGGTTGGCCGAACGCGTTCAACAAGTGGCGAAGCGGGAACTGGGGTTGGACGTAAACATTGCACACGTGGAAAACCCCAGAGTGGAGAAGGAAGAACACTTCTATCACGCTGTGCACACCAAATTGATGGACTTGGGACTGGAGCCGCACCTGCTTTCAGACGGCATGATAGTGGATTTGATTGAGACCGCTAAGCGTTATGAGGACCGTATCAACGTCCCTCTCATCATGCCAAAAGCCACATGGAGGTAAGGAAACCATGCGAATTGCGATGTTCACTGAGACCTTCCTGCCGGGTACTGACGGAATTGTGACACGTCTGTGTGCGACTTTGAAACATTTGGAAGCACAGGGGCATGAGGTGCTGCTCTTTGCGCCGGCCGGTGGGCCCAGTGAATACGCTTCGGCAAAGGTCATTGGTGTGCCGGCGTTTCGCTTCTTCCTTTACCCTGAGAAGAAATTTGCCATGCCCTGGGGCGGCTATGCCAGGCATATTCGCGAATTTCAGCCAGACTTTATCCATACCCTGAATCCTGCGTTTGTGGGACTTACGGCTATTTATTATGCCAAGCGATTTCGCCTGCCCTTGGTGGCCTCGTTTCACACCAATGTTCCCCGCTATGCCAGGCACTATCACCTAAACTGGCTGGAACCGGTACTCTGGTGGTATTTCCGGACGCTGCACAATCAGGCGCAAATTAATTTGTGCACTTCCCGTGCCACGCTGGAAGAACTGGATGAGCATGGCTTCAAAAATTTGGGGTTGTGGGAGCGGGGGGTAGACGTCAGCCTCTTCTCGCCCGGCAGGCGCAACGAAACGATGCGAAAAAGGCTGGCACCGGATGCGGGGCCTGACGATAAGATTCTTCTGTACGTAGGTCGCTTGGCCAGTGAAAAAAATTTGGAACAGTTAGTGCCGGGCTTGAAACAGCAACACAATGTGCACTTTGCCGTCGTGGGCGATGGCCCGCACCGCCGTGACTTGGAGCGCGCGTTTGCTGGGACGCATACAGTATTTACGGGATACATGTTTGGGGAAGAGTTGGCAGAGGCCTACGCTTCCGCAGACGGATTCCTGTTTCCCTCAACCACTGAAACCCTGGGTCTTGTCCTGTTTGAAGCCATGGCCAGCGGCCTTCCGATTATGGCGGCGAACAGTGCTCCCACGCAGGAAGTCCTGGAGTCAGGAAAAGCGGGCTTGATTTTTCAATCAGGAGATTTAGACTCTTTGTTAGAAACCATGCGCGAGCTTCTCTTTGACGAGAGTCGTCGCAGCGCCATTAATGAGCGTGCTGCCGAAATCGTTCAGGAGCTTGACTGGAGGCGGCCCACGGAGCAATTGTTGAGCCACTACGAGACATTGACTCCCGCTGTACAACGGGCTCACTCGACTCGAGTTCCAGATTCTCGTTGGTAATACCCCGCAGTTTTATTCAATACCAGAGCGGAAACAGTGCAGGACACTTGGAAACTGGTGTATCTGGGGAAGTGCATCAGTCGTTGAAACCGCGCCTGGGAACGTGGACAGGAGGGCAACGAGTGCAAGCCTCAGAAGTGAGGTATCATGCTTACATTCGACACTCAGTGAAACGATATACGAAATTTGTACTTGTGGGATTATCCAATGCGACAGTGGACCTGGTGGTGCTGAACGCGCTTATGCTCTTGACACCCAGGGCTACGGCCAGGGAGCTACTGATTTATAATACCGTGGCGGTTATTTGCGCAATTGCCAATAGCTATTTCTGGAACTGCCGCTGGACCTTCGCAGACAGTTCCAACGGCAGTCTGCGGCAGCGGGTGTCTTTCTTTATTCAAGCCCTGGTAAATCTGGGCCTGAACGATGCCATTGTTGTGCTTCTGGCAACGTATCTCGTGTTCAGCAAATCGATACCTGTGTTTGTCAGCAGTAATGTAGCCAAGGGATTGGCAATGTTTCTGTCATCGTCCATCAGCTACCTGCTCATGCGGCTGTTTGTCTTTCGTCCCGTACACATGAGCTAGTTGCCATTCCCTTGGCTAGTGATTCTTGCTTGCTGCTGGGTCCATGAAATGAGCCCAGTGATAGTCCGTTAAAGCCGTGGCTGTCCGAACCAGGACCGCCTAGCGATTAATGGAAATTACGTAAAAACCCGAGCGTTCCAATTGCGTCACCAACTCATCGAGTTTTGGTGACTTTTCCACGCGTAAAATGACCCGCCGATTCAGTGCCTTTTCTCCGGCATCAAAAGGAACTGCGGTAATGACGTTGACGCCCAGACGATGGGTGACGCTGAACAGCCTGTACAGCGCACCTTCGACTTCGGCAATGCCCAGTAGAAGGCGGTCAGATTCCATGTCGGTGCCAAAGACAATATCCAGCGAGTCGTGAATGTCGCCGCGTTTCACAATCCCTAGAAGTTTCTTCCCCTCGACAATGGGAACGAAGGGATGACGAATAATCACCGACAGCGTCTCCTCAAAGTAGTTGGAGAGTTCTAGGGGCTGAATGGTTGAGTCGATGCAGGGAGTAATGGGCTGCTTTAAGAATTCCTCGTAGGTTATCCCAGTTTCCAGTGCTGGTCGCAGTGCGTCAAAAATCGTGCGTTTGCTGACAATGCCGACAAAATTGCCATTTTCATCAATGCACGGCACGCTGAGGAGAAATTTCATTTTTTCCAGAGCATCGTGTACCGTGTCGGTTGTGGTGGCGACGGTTAACTGCGATGTGGGTGTCAAACAGTTTCGGATGAACAAGTGAAGCCCTCCTTTGTCGTGAAAATTATACTATGACTTCTCTGCGGAAGGTTAGTAGGATTTTGCACTAACAACAGATTTTTAAGGAACGCACCGGCCTGTTCATTGGCTGGGAAACTCGACAGGCTGTCACAAGACAGCAAGAACCCACGCCCGGGTACGCGTGGGTCTGCCGCTGCTGGCAACAAGTTGTCAGCAACAATGCTTTCTGGGAGAGGAGAAACCGGAGGAAGCGCTTATGGGGAACTAAGCCTTCTCCCGCGGTTGCCTACAACAGCTGACGCCGTTGTTACTCTCATCATGGCCTGCATCCAGGGAAGATATACTTCCGTGGCATAAGTTTTGCTGTAAAATCCAAATTTGTGTTACAGTATGGCATACAGCGAGAGACAGTGGACGAATGAAGATGCAACAGAGGTGGCAGCGTGCGAGTCATAGCAGGTGAATTTAAGGGAATGCCGTTGCGTGGGCCTGAAGGCAGGCAGGTCAGGCCCACCACCGACAGAGTCAAGGAGGCGATGTTCAGTCTGCTGGGGTTGAATATCGGCAATTACCCGGCAGTGGATTTGTTTACCGGTTCAGGTGCCTTGGGCATTGAGTCCTTGAGTCGCGGTTGTCCGGTGTGCATCTTTGTGGACAACCACAAAAGCTCCCTGAATACTGTCAAGTTGAACCTGCATCAGTGCAGAGTTCCCGAGACATCCTATGAACTCTGGAAGATGGACTGGAAGCAGGCATTGACGCGCATATCCCGGCTGCATGCCGATGTCGGCTGGGTATTTGTGGACCCGCCGTATGCACTGGACCTCTGGACTCGCGTGCTGCAGCAACTGGACATGGCGGGTATGCGCGTTCACAACGGAGTGGTCTGTGAGCATCCCAAGGACATCCTCCTACCGGAGGACGTTGCCCATTTCCACTTGTTAAAGCGCCGAACCTACGGGGATATAGCCGTTTCCATCTACGCGCAGCACCGCAATTGCCAAAAAAAGGACGATGCACTGTGAAAATTGCCGTCTATCCGGGAAGTTTCGATCCCGTTACAAAAGGCCACGTGGAGCTGATTTTCCGGGCTGCCACCTTGTTCGACAAGGTAATTGTGGCCGTATTGAACAATCCGGAAAAGCATCCCCTATTTTCTGTGGATGAACGCATCGAACTGATTCGGGATTCGCTCGCCCAGGTGGACACCGACGCAACCTCTGTTGAAGTGGACAGCTTCGGAGGGCTTCTTGCACACTACGTGAAGGAGCGCGGCGCTATCGCCATCGTCCGCGGCCTTCGGTCCACACTGGATTTTGAAAATGAACTCCAGATGGCGCAAATGAATTGGGCGTTGTACGATGCGGCCAGCACGGTGTTTTTACCCACAGATGCAGAGACCGGTTTTATCAGTTCTTCTTTGGTCAAGCAAATTGCCGCACATCATGGGGACGTTCGTCCCTTTGTACCGGCAGCGGTAGTGGAGGCGCTGACGCGCAAGTATTCGTAGCCGGGTATCCGCCGCAGGACGTTTGGGGGGGCATCCCATGAACAAGTTGACAGTCGGTGTGGCATTGGGATCGGGAGGCGCAAAAGGTTTCGCGCATATCGGTGTACTGAAAGCTCTGCGGGAGTGTTCCATTCCTGTTGATGTCGTTGCCGGCACCAGCATGGGGAGTCTGGTAGGCGCCTTTTATGCAACAGGCATGGATCCGCCTTTCATGGAGCGCCTGGCCTACACTCTGCGTTGGCGACACTGGGTGGACGTCACCGTGCCCAGGGTAGGGCTGATTGCCGGAGAAAAACTTCATGAAATGGTCAAGCTCCTGACGCGAAGTCTGGATATCTCCCAGTCACCGTTGCCCTATGCCGCAGTCGCCACGGAGCTGGTAAGCAAGCGCACACACACGTTCACGTCGGGACTGTTTGCCGATGCGGTTCGGGCCAGCACAGCCATCCCCGGTGTTTTTGTGCCTTTTACCATGGGCAATTACATTTTTGTAGACGGCGGCGTCATGGAGCCCGTTCCTGTTTTGGCTGCCCGCCAATTGGGCGCACAGCGGGTGATTGGCGTGGACGTTTCCAGTACGGGCCGCGGCGAACCACCAACGAACATCATGGAGGTCATACTCCATTCCCTTGCAATTATGCAGGAGCACGTACGAGTTGAACATCAGCCGGACATCATGATTGTTCCCAATCTGACTGAGGTGGGAACATCCCAGTTTCACAAGGCCAGAGAAGCCGTGGCAGCCGGGTACCAGGCCACCATGGAACACATGGACGAAATCCGGCTTTTGGTCAAGGATGACGTCTTGGATGAAATGGGATAATGACAGGGGAGAAAGCTAATCCGGCGAAAGATGGCTGTACCCATAAAGGAGTGTCTGAACCCGTGATTCTCGACGTAGGGGACGTATTTCGGAAAGGCAAGGGAGAGTGGCAGGACGTTGTCGACCTCCCGCGATTGGTCGCTGAAAACGTGCAATTGGATTCCCTCAGTCCGCTGTCTGTTGCCGTGCAGGCCTACGCCAACGAGGGCGTCTGCTACACCCACAACCATGTGCAGGCAAAAGCCGGTTACGTGTGCTCCCGTTGTCTGCGGGTGTTCTACCAGGAGGTTGCCACCAATTTTACGGAGCTATTCAGCTTTCACCCTGCCGCGGACGAAGACATTCACCTCTTGGTGGACAACGAAGTGGATTTCAATCCGTATATCGAAGAGGCGGTCAATCTGGCGCTAAATCCGCAACCGTTGTGTCATGAGGACTGCCGGGGCCTGTGCCCCCAATGCGGTGCCGACTTGAACGAAACCACCTGCACATGCACTCAGACCCGTACCGACCCGCGGCTGGAAATCCTGAGGGGCTTGCTTTCAGAGGACAAATCGGAGTAATATGTTGAACGGTAGTGTAGTAGGGAGGTGTTCGTAATGGCTGTACAACAACATCGCGCCTCAAAGACTCGCAAACGTCTGCGTCGTACTCATTTTAAACTGGAGCTTCCCGGAATGGTACGTTGCCCTGAATGTGGCGAATACAAACTTTCGCATCGCATTTGCCCCAATTGCGGGAACTACAAGGGACGTGCGTTTGCCAAGTAAACACGAATTCGTGATGAGGATCGAGCGCTAAGGAGCTGTCCTGGCCAGGGAGAAGGCCATGGACGGCTTTTTGCGTTACAGGTGTCTTCATTGTATTTTTCAACGCAATCCTGTACGCTTATGACATGGTCTTAATACCTGGTGCTAAATTGTCGCAAACTGGCTGCAGGAAGTCGAAAACGGGAGCGAACTGTTTGAGAAAGGGGAGGGATTCCTCCTGAGAAAGTCAGAACGAAGACTGGCGTTGGTCCAATACATTGGGGCGAATCCTTTTGCGACAGACGAGCAGCTGGCAGCCCACTTCGGCGTCAGCATTGCTACGATTCGCCTGGACAGACAGGCCCTGCACATTCCGGAGGCGCGCGAGCGCATTCGTCTCGTCGCAAAGACGCGTCAGGACGACATTCGGGCGCTGGAGCAGCAGGAAGTCATTGGCGACGTGGTGGAACTACAGCTGAATCGCTATGCGGTATCGCTACTGCAGGTGGAACCCGCTCACGCCTTTTTTCGAAGCGGCATTGTTCGGGGTCACGTCCTGTTCGGGCAGGTTAACTCCTTGGCCATTGCCGCGATGGACGCACAGTTGGCAGTAACGGCACGGGCCAACTTGCGCTTTTATCGTCCGGTTCTCGTAGGAGAGTTGCTGCGTGCGCGAGTTGATATCCTGCAAAAACACTGGGGCGTTGTGAAGTGTCACGCGCGCACCGATTCTGGCAGTGACGTGGTTCTGGAAGGGACGATTATCGTAGTGGTCAATCCTACAACGGTTCGCTCTGCAGATATTGAGAAAGCAAGGGAGATACGGTCATGATACTGGCAATTGACGCAATGGGGGGGGACTACGCTCCAAAAGTTCCCGTAGAGGCCACCTTGACCATGGCGAGGTTGCGTACGGACGTGCACTGGCTGCTGTTCGGCGCTGAAAATCAAATTTCAGCGTGTATTTCCGGTGCAATGCCTGGAAATGTGGAAATTGTCCATTCCCCTGACGCCATTGACGCTGGGGAGGAACCGGTCAAGGCCGTCCGGCGCAAGCGGGAGTCCTCCCTGGTCAAGGCGGCCGCCGCAGTCAAGGCAGGGACGGCGGACGCCATGGTCTCAGCCGGAAACACGGGAGCACTGGTGGCAGCCGGACTGCTGATATTGAGCAGGCTGGAGGGTATCCAGCGTCCTGCCTTGGCGCCGGTTTTGCCCACCTTCGACGGATCCGGTGTTCTCCTCCTGGACGCAGGCGCCACCATGGACGCTTCGGCAGAAAACTTGCTCCAGTTCGCTCGCATGGGCGTTACCTATTCCCAGTACGTTCTGGGCACAGACAATCCGCGATTGGGGCTGCTCAACGTGGGCTCCGAAGCCGGCAAAGGGAACCAACTGACGAAGGCTGCCCAGGAACTGTTGGCAGGGGCTGGACTAAACTTTGTCGGTAATGTGGAGGCAAGGGAACTCCTCGCCGGTGACTGCGACGTGGTGGTCTGCGACGGGTTTGTAGGCAACGTGGTTTTGAAACTGATTGAAGGCGTTGGCTTGGGGATCTTCGCGGCGCTGAAGGACGATTTGTCCCACGCCAATGTTCTGGGCAAAGTGGGCGCCGGGCTCGTTAAACCTGAGCTGCGCAAGTTCCGCGACAAATTCGACTATGCCGAATACGGAGGCGCCCCTTTTCTCGGCGTCGCCGGCGGTTGCATCAAGGCACACGGCAGCAGTAACCACCGCGCATGGCAGAGAGCGCTGGAGCAGGCGATTCGCTTTGTCGACGAAAATTTGTTGGAGAGAATGGCAAAGACCATAGCAAAGGCATAGGAGGGTATCGTTATGGAGTTTCGTGCGGGCATTGTTGGAACGGGATCGGCCGTGCCGAATCGCGTTTTGACCAACGCTGATTTGGAGAAAATCGTTGACACCAACGACGAGTGGATTGTCACTCGTACGGGTATCCGCGAGCGCCGCATAGCGGAGCCTGACGAGGCCACGTCGGATTACGCGGGGTTGGCGTGCCAGCGCGCCCTGGATGCTGCGGGCGTTGCAGCGGCCGACGTGGATGTTATTATGTGTGCCACAGTGACGCCGGACATGATGTTTCCAGCCACGGCGTGTTTAATTCAGGATAGGCTGGGGGCTAAGCGGGCGGCGGCCTTTGACCTGTCTGCCGGATGCAGTGGCTTTCTCTACGGTCTGACCATTGGCAGAACCCTGATTGAGTCGGGCGTCTACCAGAACGTGCTGGTGGTGGCGGCGGATTTGTTATCCAGAATCACAGACTATGAAGACAGGTCCACCTGTGTTCTGTTTGGCGATGGTGCCGGCGCGGTGTTGCTGTCACGGGTGCCCGCAGACCGGGGAATACTGGCGACGGATCTGGGATCCGATGGCAG
>Ga0187809_10000846_pt1 | contig 15174 bp, 11 predicted proteins | sample NC_wetland_sal_i_8_FD_132415 | JGI IMG/M metagenome (GOLD analysis project Ga0187809, IMG submission 132415) | Wetland sediment microbial communities from Neuse River Estuary, North Carolina, USA - ASW_4 | ecosystem: Environmental > Aquatic > Freshwater > Wetlands > Sediment | place: USA: North... | reverse complement strand
TGGCAAGCATGACAAATTCGAGTATCCCGGCAAGCCCCGGCGTTCTGACCGGGGTGGAACGGTGAGGTGCGTGCGCAGGGCGGGGAAACCGCGGTGATGATCCCGTTGCCGCGCGACGGCGGCCGGCCGGTGCGGGCCAATCTGTCGCTCGATGCCGCCCTGCTGGAGGCGATCGATGAAGCGGCACGGTGCGGGGGCTGACACGCTCTGCCTTCATCGCGTCCGGTGCGCGACAAGATCATGGCGGAGAGCTGACCTGGGGATTGTGCTGGAGGCTCCTCCAGCCAGTTATGGATGGCCGGCCTGCGCCGGCCATGACGCGGGGCGGCGTTCGTCGCCCACAACGGACGCCCTATTCCGCCGCGACAGCCACCGAAACCGGCTCCGGCCCTGCCGTCGTCGCGTCCATCCGCCCCAGCAGCTCCTCCCGCCGCGCCGCCGCCTTTGCCCGGTTGGCGTCCTTCACCGGCCCGAAGCCGCGGATCGTGTCCGGCAGGTCCGCCAGCGCTACCGCGGTGTCCAGCGTCGCGGGCGACAGGCGCTGCAGCATCGCCGCCATGTCGGCCTCATACTGCGCGACCAGCGCTCGTTCGGCGCGCCGCTCGCCCTGCCAGCCGAACGGATCGATCCAGCTCCCGCGCAGCACGCGGCCGTGTTGCAACACCCGGAACAGCGGCCCCGCCAGCCAGCCCGGCACCGCGATCTTCCGCTTCCTGCCCGTGGCGCGATCAACCCGGGACAGCAGCGGCGGCGCCAGGTGGAACACCGGCGCCTCGCCATAGGACGCAGCGGCGTGCAGGCGCGCCACCTCGTATTCGTCCTTGTAGGCCATCAGCCGGAACAGCCCCTCCGCCACCGCGCGGGACAATCTTCCGGGGCGCCCGAACACCGCCCGCTCCCGCTCCAACACCTGGTCCAGCACGCGCCGGTAGCGCGCCGCGTAAGTTTCGGACTGATACGCCACCAACGAAGCCGCCCGCATTTCGATCAGCGCCTGCACCGGCAGCGGCGCGCGAGGCTCCCCCCGGCCGCCCAGGATCTCGCTGGAAAGCTCCGGGCGTTCGGCCAGGATGCGGCCCCACAGGAAGGCGCGGCGGTTGAGTGCCACCGCGGCGCCGTTCAGCTCGATCGCGCGGAGGATCGCCGCCTCGCCCACCGGCACCAGGCCGCGCTGCCAAGCCACGCCCAGCAGCAGCGTGTTCATCGCCTGCGCATTGCCGAACAGCCGTTCGGCCAGCGCCACGCCGTGCAGCCAGGCGCTGCGGGAGGCATCCACCGCGCGTTCCAGGGTGCGCCGGTGCAGCGCCGCGTCGATCGACAGATGCGCGTCGCGCTTGAACGCGGCGGTGGCGGCGAGGTCCATGTTGCCCACCACGGCGGCGCCGCGCGCCATGCGCTCCAGCACGCCGGGGGCGCAGCCCACCGCCAGGTCGGCGGCCAGCATCAGGTCGGCGGAGGCCAGCGGAATGCGCACCACGTCCAGCGCGTCGGCATGGTCGGCGATCTGCACATGCGCCACCACCGCGCCGTTCTTCTGCGCCAGCCCGGTAAAGTCCAGCGTGCGCACGGCGCGCCCTTCCAGGTGCGCCGCCATGGCCAGCACAGCGCCGGCGGTGACGATGCCGCCGCCGCCGATGCCGGCGAACAGCCCGCGCCACACGGGCTGCGCGGGCAGCACCGGAAGCGGCAGATCCCGGGAAAGTTCGGCCTCCCGCGCTTCCCATGACCGGTCGGCGGGGGGCGATGCCGGCGGGCCGGCGATGGTGACGAAGGACGGGCAAAAGCCCTTGAGGCAGGACAGGTCGACGTTGCAGCTGGTCGGGTTGATGCGCCGCTTGCGGCCGAGTTCGGTTTCCACCGGCTCGATGGCGATGCAGCCGGATTGCGCGGAGCAATCGCCGCAGTTCTCGCACACCGCTTGGTTGATCACCACGTGGCGCGTCGGCTGCGCCATGCTGCCGCGCTTGCGGCGGCGGCGCTTTTCCGTGGCGCAAACCTGGTCGTAGATCAGCACCGATACGCCGTCGTAGTCGCGCAGCTCCCGCTGCACGGCGTCGAGTTGCTCGCGCGTGTGGCGCGTCGTGCCGGGTGGCAATTCCTTCGCGTTCGGCAGGCGGTCGGCAGCGTCAACCACCACGGCGATGCGGCGCACGCCCTCCGCTGCGAGTTGTGCGGCGATGCGCGGCACGGTGGGCGAACCCTCGGCCGGCTGGCCGCCGGTCATCGCAACGGCGTCGTTGAACAGCAGCTTGTAGGTGATGCGCGCGTGCGCGGCGAGCGCCTGGCGGATCGCCAGGATGCCGGAGTGCTGATACGTGCCGTCGCCGAGGTTGGCGAATGTGTGCTTCGTGTCGGTGAAGGGCTGCAGGCCGACGAAGGGAACGCCCTCCGCGCCCATCTGGATGAAGCTGCGAGTCTGGTCGCCTTCGTCCAGCGCCATGATGTGGCAGCCGATGCCGCCGGTGGCGAAGCTGCCCTCCGGCACACGGGTGGAGGTCTGGTGCGGGCAGCCGGCGCAGAATGCCGGCGCGCGGTGCAGCGTGCCGTCCGGGCGGTCGATCGCCGGCAGTGTCTCCGGCAGCGCGGCGTCGATACCAAGCGCCGGCAGCAGCTTGCCCAGTGCGGCGGCGACGGACTCGGGCGACAGTTCCATCAGCGGCGACAGCAGCGGTGCGCCACGCGCGTCGGTCTTGCCGACGATGTCCGGGCGGGCATCGGCCGGCAGGTGGTACAGCGCATCGCGCAGCTGCGCTTCCACGAATGCGCGCTTCTCCTCGATGACGAACAGCACGCGCTTGTTGCGGGCGAACGCGCGCAGGCCATCGGTTTCCAGCGGCCACGTCATCGCGACCTTGTACAGCGCGATCTGTGGATGGTCGCGCAAGCCAAGCATGGTCAGCGCATGCAGTGTGTCTTCATGCGCCTTGCCGACGGTGATCAGCCCCACGCTGGCGTCGCGGCGGCCGAACATCAGGCGGTCCAGCTGGTTGGCGCGCGCCCAGGCCAGCGCGGCAGGCAGGCGTTCGTCCACCACCCGCTGTTCCATGGCGATGCGGTCGGCGGGGAAGCGCAGCTTCGGGTCCAGGTTCAGCCCGTGCGGCGGCAATGGAAAATCGGGGGTGATGAAGCGGCGATTTGAGCGCACGCTGAACGTGGCGGCCTGTTCCACCGTTTCCGCCGTGGTCTTCAGTGCGATCCACAAGCCGCAGAAGCGGGACAGCGCATAGCCGGCCAGCCCGAGTTCCAGGATCTCCCGCGCGTTCGCCGGATTCAGCACCGGCATGAACACGTTCTGGAACATGTATTCGGTCTGGTGCGGATACGTCGAGGAATGCGCGCCGTGGTCGTCGCCCGCCACCGCCACCACGCCGCCGTGCTTATGGGTGCCGGTCATGTTGGCGCAGTGCAGCGCGTCGCCGGAGCGATCGACGCCCGGTCCCTTGGCATACCACAGCCCGAACACGCCATCGAACTTCGCGCCGGGGAACACGTCCAGCTGCTGCGTGCCGAACAGCATGCTGGCGGCGAGGTCTTCATTCACGCCCGGTTCGAAGCGGATGTCGTGTTCCGCCAGCTTCTGCTTCTGCCGCCACAGTTCGTGATCCAACCCGCCGAGCGGCGAACCGCGATAGCCGGAGGCGAGGCCGGCGGTGTGCAGGCCGGCGGCGCGGTCGCGTTCGGATTGCTCCAGCAGCAGGCGGACCAGCGCCTGGATGCCGGTCAGCAACACCGGCTGGTCGTGCTCAACGAAACGCGAGTCCAGCGTAATCGGTGCGCGCGCGAGGCCGACGTCCATGGCGAGACTCCATCCGTGGCAGATGACTTGTGCCGCCTCCGCCCCCAAGCGCAGGACTCTAGGTGGGCGTGCGCGGGAAAGGCTGCCATAGTCGCGGGGGGACGCACGCCGATTTGGCAGAGTCTGCCAAATTGCTGCGCTGCAACCAGGAAAGTGCGTATGGAACTCGACCGGCTCGACGTGGCGATCCTGAATTACCTGCAGGCTCACGGCCGCGCGACAACCACGGAGCTGAGTGACGCGGTGGCGCTGTCGCCTTCACCGATCCACCGCCGACAGAAGATGCTGGAGGAAGCCGGGGTGATCCAGCGCTATGTCGCGCTGCTGGACCAGGAGAAGGTCGGGCTGCCGGTCAACGCCTTCGTGACGGTGAAGCTGGCGACGCACACCGACGACGCGCTGGCCGCATTCGAACGCGCGATCGAGGCGTGTGCCGAGGTGATGGAGCTGTACGAGATGACCGGTGCGCGCGATTACCTGATGCGCATCGTCGCGCCGGACCTGACGTCGTTCGAGGCGTTCCTGCGTCACGTGGTCATGCGCATCCCGGGCGTGCAGTCGGTGGAGACGGCGATGGCGTTGAAGCGGGTGGTGTACCGCACCGGTCTGCCGCTGCGTGCGGGGAAGGCTTGAAAGCCCGCCGCTCTCAGTCGGGGTGTCAGGGCCCGGCGCTTCCAGGCCTGTTCCGAAAGCCTGCCGCAGACCAACGATCAGGATGCCTGCAACATGCATCCGACACGATCGGCATTGCGACAATGGTGCACCAGAGGGTGGAAGAGCGCTCCCCAACGTTCTATATTGACCCCCGATTTCTATAATGCAGGTCCAAAGCAAATGGCGCTGAGCCTGAAGGATCCCGAAACCGACCGCCTCGCCCGCGAAGTGGCGCAGCTTACCGGAGAATCGCTGACCATGGCGGTGCGCACGGCGCTGGCGGAGCGGTTGGCGCGGGAAAGGCGGCGTCGGGGCAGGAACAGGGACCTTGCAGCGCGCATCCGCGCCATAGGGGAGCATTGCGCCGCGCTGCCTGACCTCGACGCGCGCAGCCCGGACGAAATCCTCGGCTACGACGAAACCGGTCTGTGGCGCTGATGGTGATCGATACCTCGGCGATGGTCGCGATCCTGCTGCGGGAAGCGGATGCTGCCAGGTTCGACGCGGCACTGGCCGAACCCGATGAGCACCTGATGTCGGCCGTCACCTGGGTCGAACTCGCTATCGTCATCGAAAGCCGCAAAGGTGCGCGCGGCCGGGCAGACCTAAAGCACCTGATGCAAGACGCCGAAATCAGCATCGTTGCGGTTACGCCCGACCAGGCGGAGATGGCCATCGCCGGATTTCGCCGGTTCGGCAAGGGCCGCCACCCGGCCGCCCTCAACTTGGGCGACTGCTTTGCCTACGCGCTATCCAAGGCAAGCGATCAGCCGCTGCTGTTCAAGGGGGGCGACTTCGCGCAAACCGACATCGTTCCGGTACGGGTGAGATAGGCGCTCGGTGCAAAATGGTCGCTGCCGGAGTCATTCAGCACTCGAATCCCGTGGCGCTCCCCTTGCGCCGCGCGGCGGTCCCGCCAGCACTTCGATAGCGGCCGCAATGCCCAGCACCGGCCGCCCGATACCAGCGAGACCGTCCAGCCGCGCATGCGCGTGACCTCGCCGAGGTATACGCTCGCGCCGAATACCGCGAAGCCCCAGGTGAACACGGCAACGACGAAGCATGCGGCGACAACGCGCCAACCATGGAAGATGCGAGAGCGGTGCCGATGCGGCATGGAATTGCGACGGTGGTGATCCGGAACGGACTATGGCCCGCGCGAGGCGAAGCGACCAAACGCAGGCCTGCGGTATCGGTCCTCGGTGGGCGAATGCGATGTTTGGGCATGGCTGGAACCCACCGGCCGAAACCGGCATGCTGGCCGGCGGAGGAACCCCATGACCGACACCATCCGCATCGAGCCGCATGGCTCCTGGCGCAAGATCGTGCTCAACCGCCCGGACAAGCTGAACGCGGTCAACGAGGAGATGCTCGCCGCCCTGCTGCGCGCGCTGGACGACGCCGACGCCGATCCATCCTGCCGGGCGCTGCTGCTGACCGGGGAGGGGCGCGGCTTCTGCGCTGGACAGGAGCTTGGCCAGGCGGTGATGCCCGGCTCGAACGGGCCGCCCGATCTGGAGAAGCTTGCCGCCGAAAACCACCACCGCGTCACACGCCGCCTGCGCAGCATCCGCCTGCCCGTGGTGTGCGCGGTGAACGGTGTGGCGGCCGGCGCCGGCGCCAGTTTCGCGCTGGCCTGCGACATCGTGCTCGCCGCGCGCAGTGCGAAGTTTGTGCAGGCTTTCGTGAAGATCGGCCTGGTGCCGGATTCCGGCGCCAGCTTCTTCCTCACGCACAGCATCGGCGAGGCCCGCGCCCGTGCCCTCGCCATGCTTGGCGACGCCATCGATGCGCAGCGCGCGGCTGACTGGGGCATGATCTGGCAGGCGGTGGATGACGCCGAGCTGGCGGGAAAAGCCGAGGCGCTGACCTCGCAACTTGCGCAGGCGCCCAGCGAAGCACTCGCCCGCATGAAGCGCATGTTCGGCGCCGCCGCCACGAACAGCCTGGATGCGCAGCTCGACCTGGAAGCGAAACTCCAGGGCGAATCCGGCCGCACCGCCGACTATGCGGAAGGCGTCCGCGCCTTTGTGGAAAAGCGGGCACCCAATTTCCGGGGCGGTGCGTGACCGACCCGCATGCGCTCGCCCGCGCCTGCGCCGACGCGATGTGGGCGGAGGACCGCGCCAGCACCGGCCTGGGGATGCGCCTGGACCATGTCGCGCCCGGCGAGGCGCGCATGTCCATGCCGGTGACCGAAGCGATGGTGAACGGCCACGGCATCTGCCACGGCGGGTTCATCTTCACCCTGGCGGATTCCACGTTTGCTTTCGCCTGCAACAGCCATGGCGATCGCGCCGTCGCGCAGCACTGCAACATCACCTTCCTGCGTCCCGCCCATCGCGGCGAGATGCTGCACGCACACGCAATGGAGCGCTCGCGCGCCGGCCGCTCCGGCATCTATGATGTGCAGGTCACCGCAGCCGACAACCGCATCATTGCCGAACTCCGCGGCCACTCCCGCACGCTCGGCCAGAAGTTCTTCGGGGAGGATCAGCATGGCGGGACTTGACCGCATCGAAACCGCGTCGCGCGACGAAATCGCCGGACTGCAACAGGAACGCATCGCCTGGACGCTGCGCCACGCCTACGACAACGTACCGCACTACCGCAGCGCGTTCGAGGCTGCCGGCGTGCATCCGGACGATTTCCGCAAGCTGGAGGACCTGGCGAAATTCCCCTTCACCAGCAAGCAGGATCTGCGCGCCAATTACCCGTTCGGCATGTTCGCCGTGCCGCGCGAGCAGATTGTGCGCATCCATGCGTCGTCGGGAACCACCGGCAAGCCCACCGTGGTCGGCTACACGCGCGAGGATCTGGACGTCTGGGCGCAGGTGGTGGCGCGCTCGATCTACGCGGCCGGCGGACGGCCGGGCATGATCCTGCACAACGCCTATGGCTACGGCCTGTTCACCGGCGGCCTCGGCCTGCATGACGGCGCGCAGCGTCTCGGCTGCTCCGTGGTGCCGGTGTCCGGCGGCATGACGGAACGCCAGGTGCAGCTGATCGCCGATTTCCGCCCCGACATCATCACCGTGACGCCCAGCTACATGCTGGCGATTCTGGACGAGTTCAAACGGCAGGGGCTGGAACCGCGCGACTGCTCGCTGCGCATCGGCATCTTCGGCGCGGAGCCCTGGACCAACGCCATGCGCCGCGAGATGGAGGAAGGCTTCGGTCTCGACGCGGTGGACATCTACGGTCTTTCCGAGGTCATGGGCCCCGGGGTGGCCAACGAATGCGTGGAGACCAAGGACGGGCTGCACATCTGGGAAGACCACTTCTACCCCGAAGTGATCGACCCGGAGACCGGCGCCGTGCTGCCGGAAGGCGAACGCGGCGAACTGGTGTTCACCAGCCTGACCAAGCGCGGCATGCCGGTGGTGCGCTACCGCACGCGCGACCTGACCCGCCTGCTGCCCGGCACCGCACGCAGCATGCGCCGCATGGAGAAAGTGACCGGCCGCTCCGACGACATGCTGATCGTGCGCGGCGTCAACATGTTCCCCACCCAAATGGAGGAGCAGCTGCTGAAAAGCGACGTGCTGAGCGGCCACTATCAGCTGGTGCTGACGCGCGAAGGCCGCATGGACGACGTTACCGTGCACGTGGAGGCTCGCCCCGGCTACACCGATCCGCTGCTGCTGGAGTCGGAGGCCAGGCTGGTGGCCGCGCGCATCAAGGACACGGTCGGCCTGACCATGCACGTGGTGGTGGAGATGCCGGGAACGATCGAGCGTTCGGTCGGCAAGGCTCGGCGGGTGGTGGACAAGCGGCCGAAGGGGTAGCGCCTCGCAGCGCCTCGACTTGCACACTGTCGAGACAATTGCCGTGCCGCTTCACCCCACCCGTGCCGCTTAAAGCCAGCCGGCGCTCGGTCGGCAAGGCGCAGCACGTGCTGGAGTCGCCGGCGAGGGCCTAAAGCGCGGCGAATCCAAGTCTCATTCGCCGGCGGGTCGTGCAAGTTTCAGCAAATCAGCCAAAAGTCAAAATCTTTGGCGAGGCGGCGCGTTTGTTGCGGGATCGGCCCGAAAGGTGTACAGTGGCAACGCCATTTTACAGCGTCATTGGAAAACTGGGGGGAACAGTCATGAGCGGACCCTATCGGGGTGCCTGCTTCTGCGGCGCGGTCGAGATCCAAGTCAGCGGACAGCCCAATGCGATGGGTTACTGCCACTGCCGGTCCTGCCGCTCGTGGTCCGGCGGGCCGGTGAACGCATTCTCGCTGTGGCCGCCGGAGGCGGTGAAGGTGACCAAGGGCGAGGAACACATCGCCACCTATCACAAGACCGACATGAGCCACCGCCAGTTTTGCCGCCTGTGCGGTGGCCACCTAATGGCGCGGCATCCGCCGCTGAACATGGTGGATGTGTTCTCCGCGACCATTCCCGATCTCGAGTTCAAGCCCGCGGTGCACGTCAACTACGCCGAGACGGTGCTGCCAATGCGCGACGGACTGCCGAAGCTGAAGGATTTTCCGAAGGAATTCGGCGGCTCCGGGGAAATCGTGGCGGAATAGTCTCCGCGGTTGCGTCATGCGGCGCGGCAGGACGGGTGGCAGGCCGGCGCCTGACAGGGTAGAGCGCCAGTTCACGACGACACGCCCGCGATGAGACGTCCGGGGCCGCGTGCCCCGCCGCCAGGAGATGCCGCATGACCGAGAAACTGTTCCTCGACGATCCACGCCTGCGCGCCACCGAGGCCATGGTGCAGGCCAGCGCGCCCGACGGCATCGTGCTGGATCGCACGGTGTTCTACGCCCGCTCCGGCGGCCAGCCCGGCGATACCGGCGTGCTGCGCTGGGACGGCGGGGAGACGCCGATCGCCGACACACTGAAGGGCGAGGGCGATGCCATCCGCCACATCCCGGGTCCGGACGCTGCCCTGCCGCCGGCCGGCGCGCGGGTGCAGGCGGAGATCGATTGGGAACACCGGCACAAGCTGATGCGCATGCACACCGCGATGCACCTGCTGTGCAGCCTGATCAAGGGCGCGGCGGTCACCGGCGGCCAGGTGGGCGCGGACCGCTCGCGGCTGGACTTCGACCTGCCCAACTCGCCGCCGAAGGAGCAACTGGAAGCGGCGCTGAACGCGCTGATCCAGGCGGACCATCCGGTGCGGATCGAATGGGTGGACGAGGCGGTGCTGGATGCCAATCCCGACCTGGTCCGCACCATGTCGGTGCAGCCGCCGCGCGGCGCCGGGCGGCTGCGGCTGATGCGGATCGGCGAGGGGGATGCGCTGGTGGATTTGCAGCCCTGCGGCGGCACGCACGTGGCGCGTACCGGGGAGATCGGGCCGGTGACGGTGGTGAAGATCGAGAACAAGGGCAAGCAGAACCGGCGGATCATCATCGCACCGGCGGCGGCATAGAGGTTTCCGGAACAGCACCCCGCCAGCATTGACCGCGCCGCATATCCTGCTGGCGTGTGGCGGAGCACTTCTATGTGGCCGGAGGACCGGAAGACGCATGCGGGTCCCCTCTCCACCCCGCTTGGGGGGAGAGGGGCAGGGTGAGGTGGGGACGTCCGTGCCGGCACCAAAAGCCGGAAATGTGACGCAGCACCTGCGGGCCACGCGCATGTTCCGCGGGTAAATCGGCAGGGCCGGGGGTTCCCCCACCTCACCCTGACCCTCTCCCCCCAAGCGGGGCGGAGAGGGGACGCTCGCGGGCCGCCGGGATCCCCGTGCCGGACCGGCAACGCAGAGACGCGAAGGTTCGGATCAGTCCGCGGTCCCCTCCAGTGCCCTGGGCTGTCGCCGGCGCTGCCGCCGTTCCTCGACCCCCTGCAGCACCACGAAGAACGACGGCACGAACAGCACCGCCAGGCAGGTGGAAGCGATCATCCCGGTCATCACGCTCAGTCCCAGCGAGATGCGCGCCGCCGCGCCGGCGCCGGTGGACAGCACCAGCGGCAACACGCCCAGGATGAACGCGATGGAGGTCATCACGATCGGCCGGAACCGCGCGCGCGCCGCCTGCATCGCCGCCTCCACGATCGGCAGTCCTTCGTGCCGCCGCTCGCGCGCGACCTCCACGATCAGGATGGCGTTCTTCGCGGACAATGCGATCAGCAGCACCAGCCCGATCTGCGTATACAGATTGTTAGCCAGCCCCAGTCCGCCGAGTGCCAAAGCCGGTCCGCTCAGCGACAGCGGCACCGCCAGGATCACCGACAGCGGCGCGATCCAGCTTTCGTACTGGCCGGCCAGGCAGAGATACACCAGCAGCAGGCCGAGGCCGAACACCAGGTACAGCTGTCCGCCAACCGCTTTCTCCTGGAACGACATTGCCGTCCAATCGTAGCCGGTGCCGCGCGGCAGCACGCTGTGCGCGATTTGCTCCATCAGCGACAGCGCCTCGCCCGAGCTGAACCCCTCCGCCGGCGCGCCCACGATCGTGGCCGCCGGATACAAATTGTACAGGTTGATCAGCCCCGGCCCGACCACCGGCTCGATCTGCACCAGCGCGCCCAAAGGCACCATATTGCCGGTCTGGCTGCGCACCGACAGTTGCAGGATGTCGCTCGGGCGCAGGCGGAAGCGCGAATCGGCCTGCACATAGACCTGGAAGGTGCGGCCGAATTTGTTGAACTGGTTGACGTAGCTCGACCCGACATAGGCCGACAGCGTGGCGAACAGATCGCCTACCGGCACGTGCAGCGCCTCCGCCTTGGTGCGGTCCACCAGGATGCGCAGCTGCGGCACGCCGGCGCGGAACGGCGTGACCAGGCGCTGCAGCCCGGTCTGGGCCATGCCATCCTGCACCACGGTGTGGGTGATGCGCGCGAGCTTGGCGAAGTCATTGCTGCCGTCGCGCAGCTCCACCATCATGGTGAAGCCGTTGGCGTTGCCGATGCCCTGGATCGGCGGCGGCACGATCACCGTGCTGGCCGCATCCGGTTCCGCATCCAGCGCGGTCTGCAAATGCTCGTAGATGCTGCGCAGATCGGTGCCGTTGGCCCTGCTGCGCTGGCTCCAATCCTGCAGCACCGCGTACACCGCGCCGGCGGATGACAGCGACGCGTTGTTGTCGATCGGAGAAATGCCGGCGATCTCGATCACCTGGTCCACGCCGGGCACCTTGCGGGCGATGTCGGCCACCCTGTGCAGCACGGCGTTGGTGCGTTCCAGGGACGCGCCGTCCGGCAGCTGTTCGGCCAGCACCAGGTAGCCCTGGTCCTCCAGCGGAATGAACGCCGAGGGCAGCCGTGCGACGCCCCACACGCCCAGCCCGGCGATGATCAGTGCCAGCACCACCATCAACCCGGAATGGCGGCCCATGCGGCCGATCAGCGAAACGTAGCCGCGCTCCACCGGCGCATAGGCACGGTCGAAGCCGCGGAAGAAGATGTTGCGCCGTTCCATCGGCACCGGCGCACGCAGCCACAGCGCGCATTGCGTCGGCTTCAGCGTGGCGGCGTTGATCGCGCTCAGCAGCGCGGTGGCGGCGATGACGATGGCGAACTGCGCGTACATCCGCCCGGTGAGACCGGGCAGGAAGGCGGCGGGCACGAACACCGACATCAGCACCAGGGTGATGCCGATGATCGGGCCGAACAATTCCTGCATCGCCTGCACCGCGGCGTCGTGCGGCGACAGCCCGCGTTCCAGGTGATGCGTCGCGCCTTCCACCACCACGATGGCGTCGTCCACCACGATGCCGATCGACAGCACCAGCGCGAACAGCGTGGACAGGTTCACGGTAAAGCCCAGCAGCGCCATGGCGCCGAACGCGCCGATGATGGTCACCGGCACGGTGGTGGCCGGCACCAGCGTGGCGCGCCAGTCCTGCAGGAAAACCATGATCACCAGCAGCACCAGCACCGCCGCTTCGACCAGCGTGCGATACACCTCATTGATCGAGGCGTTGACGAAGCCCGTGGTATCGAACGGCACCTCCCAGCTCAGGCCTTGCGGGAAGCCGCGCGCCAGTTCCCGCATCCGGGCCCGCACCGCGGTCGCAACCGCCAGGGCATTGGCGTCGGGCGCCTGGAACACCGCGATGCCGGCGGCCGGCTGGCCGTTGACGCGGAACGTCTGCGAATAGGTCTGCGCGCCGAGTTCGACGCGCGCCACGTCCTTCACCCGCACCAGCTGGCCGCCGGCCCCATTGGCGGCGTGCACCACGATGTCGCCGAACGCCGCGGGGTCGGCCAGCCGGCCCTCCACGTTCACGGTGTACTGGAACGCCTGTGTGGCCGGCGCCGGCGGCGTGCCCACCTGGCCCGCCGTCACCTGCTGGCTCTGCTGCTGGATCGCCTGGATCACGTCGCCCGGGGTCAACCCGTAGGATCGCAGCTTCTGCGGATCCAGCCAGACGCGCATCGAATACTGGCCGACGCCGAACACCACGACATTGCCGACGCCGGGAATGCGGCTGAGTTCGTTCACCAGGTTGATGGTGGCGTAGTTGCTCAGGAACAGGCTGTCGTAGCGCTTGTCCGGGGAAGACAGTGTGACGATCTTCAGGATGGAGGTGGATTTCTGCTGCACCACCACGCCCTGCGCCTGCACCGATTGCGGCAGCGACGACATGGCGCTGGACACGCGGTTCTGCACCAGGATCTGCGCGGTGTTCAGGTCGGTGCCGATGTCGAAGGTCACCGTCAGCGTGTAGGCGCCGTCGCTGGTGCTGGTGGACTGCATGTACAGCATGTGCGGCACGCCGTTCACCTGCTGCTCGATCGGCAGCGCCACGGTGTTCATCACCGTCTCGGCGCCGGCGCCCGGATATCGCGTGGTGACCTGCACCGTCGGCGGCACGACGTTGGGGTATTGTGCTACCGGCAGCGTCACCATGGCGATCAGGCCGAGCAGAACGATGATTGCTGCCAGCACGTTGGCGAGCACCGGCCGGTCGATGAAGAACCGGGAGATCACGACTTGTTCGGCTGCGGCAGCGACGCGGTGATCTCACCCTGCTTCGGCGCCACTTTCACGCCCGGCACCGCGCGCTGCAGACCGGAGATGATCACCCGGTCCGCCGCCTGCAGCCCGGTGGCGATGACGCGCAGCGTGCCGACCAGCGGCCCCGTGGTGACGCTGCGCTGCTGCACGACATTGTCCTTGTCCACCACCAGCAGATAGCGCCCGGCCTGGTCGGCGCCGAGCGCGGTGTCGGGCACCAGCAGCGCCTCATGCTGCTGGACCTCCATCGGTACGCGGATGCGCACGAAGAACCCCGGCAGCAGCGTGTAGTTTGCGTTGGGCAGCACCGCGCGCACCGTCAGCGTGCCGGTCTGCGGATCGACGCCCGGTGACACGTAATTCAGCGTGCCTTTGTGCGGATAGCCCTGCTCCGTCATCAGCCCGACTTCCACCGGGATCTTCTCCAGCTGGTGTTCGGTGATGCCGCGTTCGCGCATCACGGCGCGGATGCGCAGCACATCCTGCTCGCTGACATTGAAGGTGGCGTAGATCGGATTGAGCTGGACGATGCTGGCCAGCCTGGTCGGGCCGTTGGCGCCGACCAGGCTGCCGACATCCACCAAATGCGCCGTCGCCACGCCGTCGAACGGAGCGGTGACCTGGGTGTAGCCGAGGTTCGTCGCGGCCAGCGTCACCGCGGCCTGCTGGTTCAGCACGTTGGCGCGGTTGCTGTCGCGCTGCGCCTTGGCCTGTTCCACCGCGGAGCGTGAGGCGAAGTCGGTGCGCCCGAGCGAGGCCTGGCGGTTATATTCGGCGTCCGCCTGGGCGGCCTGCGCCTGGGCGGATTGCAGCGCGGCCTGCGCCTGCTGCAGCCTGGCCTGGTAGGGGGCGGGCTCGATGACGAACAGCGTGTCGCCGCGATGCACCGTGGCGCCGTCCTTGTAGCGGATATCCTGCAGAAAGCCGGAGACGCGGGCGACCAGGTCCACCTGATTGTAGGCGACGGTGTTGCCGGTGGCGTCGAGGTAGGGCGTGACCTGTCGGTGCACCGGCGTGGCGACCACGACCTGTGGCGCGGGCGGCGGGGCATAGGCGTTCTGGCGTTTGCAGCCGGTCAGCAGCAAGCAGGCTGCCAGCAGTGCCAGCACGCACCCGTGGGCGCGGGCAATGGCCATGCCGGCGTTGACGACTGGTCCAGGCCCCCGGGTGGTTCGCGGCATCCCGGATCACCGACGCGTGAACGGAAGTTACGAAGTCGCAAGTTAACCCGCAGCGCCGGCGCGGGGCAAGCAGAACGGCTCGTCTGGCAGCAGCTCCCCTTGCGGCGAATTCACCGTAAGCCGCTAACGGGTCCCCTCTCCGCCCGCTTTGGGGGAGAGGGACAGGGAGAGGTGGGGGCCTGCATGCCAACACCGTGCACCGGAAATTTGACGAGCAATTGCGGGCAGGACGCCGGTTCCGGGGCACATCGCCAGGGCGGCGCTATCACCCACCTCTCGCTGTCCCTCTCCCCCCAAGAGGGGCGGAGAGGGGACCCGTATGGCGCGCCAGCCTGACCCACCGAACAGGTGAAATCTGCCGCCAATCCGGCGGGAAAATCGAAATCTCCGGGCGCGGTCGGCCCTTCTGCTCACCCGCGGCCGCGGTACGGCGCCACCTCCTGTGGCGGAATCCATGCACCGTCCGGCGGCGCGCCGCTTTGCCAGAACACGTCGATCGGCATGCCGCCGCGCGGATACCAGTAGCCGCCGATGCGCAGCCACACCGGGTCCAGCAGCTGCGCCAGCCGGCCGGCGATCTGCATGGTGCAGGCTTCGTGGAACGCGCCGTGGTTGCGGAACGACGTGAAGAAC
>Ga0187809_10000845_pt1 | contig 15192 bp, 12 predicted proteins | sample NC_wetland_sal_i_8_FD_132415 | JGI IMG/M metagenome (GOLD analysis project Ga0187809, IMG submission 132415) | Wetland sediment microbial communities from Neuse River Estuary, North Carolina, USA - ASW_4 | ecosystem: Environmental > Aquatic > Freshwater > Wetlands > Sediment | place: USA: North... | reverse complement strand
GGCTTTGCCCCACGTTCCATTGCTGTCCCGGTCACTTTCATAAAAATCCTCGTTGTTCCCGTTTACCCTCCGGGTGAATACAAGCGTTTTGCTGTCGATCGTCAGGGAAGGGAAGTATTCGGACTCCGGTGTGTTGATGCTGTCCCCGAGATTGGTGGGATGGAAGACATAATTTCCCTGCGGGTGCGTGGCGGCATACTGAAGGGCGAACTCGTATGTTTTTTTTCGGAACGTGCCGGCCCGGATACTTCGTTCGTTGAGACCAGGCGTCGCCAGGAAGGTGTTCACCGCTTTCAGGGCACTGTCAAACCGGCCGCACCCGGCCAGTGAGATGGAGTACGGCAGCAGGTAATCCTCCGAGTACACGGAATCCAGCGCGAACGCTTTTTCGAACTGGGCGACCGATGCTTCATAGTTTTTGATCTCGGCGTTGATGCCGGCCAGGGACAGGTACCCGTCCACCAGTTTCGGATCGATTGCCAGCGCATCATTAATCATTTTCATCCCCCCGGCATAGTCGCCGGCGCCGGCCTTCTGCAGGGCCTGGGCGTAGACATCGGCGGCCTTGCGGTTCACTTTGGCGGGATCATACCACTGGGCACCCGCCAGCCGGATCATCATCAAAAGAAGGGCAACACTGAGGCTGATCTTTGGGGGCATTCTTAAAATTACGCAAACTTTGATAATGGACCGGGGGCGGGGAAGCTTCATAGGGTTATTTAACGAAATCGTGCCCGGGTTCGTACGCGCGATCAGGGCACCCCTATATATTTATGCAGCTGGAGAGAAAGTTCCCAGGCAGGATGTTCCTTGATGTACTCCACGATCAGGGGGATCATTTTCGATGCATTCCCCCATTCCGGCTGGAGGTACAGCCTGCAGTGCGGCGCCACGCCCGCGGCATTTTTTTCAGCCCACGACAGGTCCGACCGGTTATAGACGATCACTTTGAGTTCACTGGCTTTTTGAAGACTCTCCTGCAGGGGACTTTTGAACTTTTTGGGCGAAACGCAGATCCAGTCCCATTGCCCCGTGATCGGGTACGCACCCGACGTTTCCAGGTGGGCGGCCAGCCGCGCTTCATGAAGTCCCGCTGTAAGGTCTTCCAGGTCGTACATCGCCGGCTCGCCGCCGGTGACCACCGCGATCGGGCCCGGATACTGCCGGGCAGCCGCAACCAGGTCGGCCACGGAGAATTTCCGGTACCGTTCCTTTTCCCAGCTCTCCTTGACGTCGCACCATACGCAGCCGATATCGCAGCCGGCCAGGCGGATGAAATAGGCGGCTTTGCCCTGGTGGTACCCTTCTCCCTGGAGCGAATAGAAGGATTCCATCAGGGGCAGCCCGCCCGGCGCATCCCTGTATGGCTCTTGAGGCATGTTATATTTATTATAGACTTCCATGGATCCTTCTTTATGCGGTGAAACCGTCCGTTGTGCCGGTCCCGCCGCCATCCCGTGAACTGCAGGCCTGGTAGGGATTGGTTAACAGCGCGGCGATCGTCATGAGCCCCACGCCACCGCGAACGGGGGAGATATAGCTGCAGTTCGGGGCCACGTTCTCAAAATCGACGTCGCCCACCAGTGCGAAACCGCTTTTGCGGGAGGGGTCGGGGACGCGGTTGATCCCGACATCGATCACCACTGCTCCGTCCTTTATCATGGAAGCGGTTACGAACTTCGGACGCCCGATCGCGGCAACCACCAGGTCGGCCTGCCGGCAGATCCCGGCCAGGTCCTTTGTCCTGGAATGGCACAACGTGACCGTGGCGTTCCCGTTTTCTCCATTCCTGCTCAATAAAATGCTGATGGGCCTGCCGACGATATGACTCCTGCCGATGACCACTGCATGCATGCCCGCGGTCCGGATCCGGTAATGGCGTAACAGGAGCAGGATGCCCGCAGGGGTGGCTGAAACGAACGAAGGGAGGTCCAGTACCATCCGGCCGACATTTTCGGGGTGGAAACCGTCCACGTCCTTGGAGGGATCAATGGCGTCGATGATCTTTTGTTCGGAAATATGCGGCGGCAGCGGAAGCTGTACCAGGATGCCATCCACGTCAGGGTCCCCGTTCAGCGCCGCGATCCGGTCGAGGAGTTCCTGTTGCGGTACGTCCTCTTCCAGCCTAATGAGGGTGGAGATCATGCCGATCTCGCCGCAGTTGCGGACCTTCGATGCCACATACGTTTCACTCGCCGGATCCTTCCCTACCAGGATGGCCGCCAGGTGCGGTATCTTCCGCCCTGCCTCTTTCCGGCCCGAGATTTTTTCCCGGAGGTCGTCCCTGATCGCCTGCGAGGCGAGTTTCCCGTCCAGTAATTGCATGCTGCAAAATTAAACACCCCCGGGTATATAATCCCTTTTTTCCGCCGGCACCGGAAAACCGGGCGGGACGGAAGCCACGGACGGGCCATGAAAAAATCCAGGGTATCGGGGCCGTAAGAGGGGCCGTGGTGTCTAAAAAAAATGTTAATAAAAGCAGCGTTGCAGGACAAAACTTTGTCATCAATACAGTTTTACCGTGTCTTTATTGTAAAATCTTTAGAAAGAGGTATCGATTTTAACATTTTTTTGATACTTTTCTTAAGACCCATATATTTGCAAATTCATAAAACTAGATCACACATGAGAAAATTTCTAATGCTCTTTGCTTTGCTCATGCTAAGCGGGGTGTGGTTGTTTGCACAAACCCACACTATCAATGGTACCGTACGCGACAATACCGGGAATCCAATTCCCTTTGCGACGATTACGGAATCCGGAACCAAACACGCCACGACGGCCGATGCCAACGGCGCCTTCCTCATTAAGATTCATCCCGACGCCAAACTTACTGTTACCGCGGCCGGGCACGCTCCCCAGACGATCACGCCCGAGGGAGACAATGTCCAGATCGTGCTGAAAACAACGGCGTCCGAACTGGCAGAAGTGGTGGTGACCTCGGCTTACGGGATCAAGCGCGAACAGAAAGTCACGCCTTACAGCAGCCAGGTGATCAGTGATAAAGACCTTCACATCATCCCGGAAACCAACATCAACAGTGCGCTGGCCGGCAAGATCGCCGGTGTGCAGTTCAGGGGACAGTCTCCCATGAAGCTGAATTCCCAGGGATTTCTCCGGATCCGGGGAAGCCTGGGGCTTACGGGAGATATCTCCGCTGTATATGTGATCGACGGAACGCCGACCACTTCATTCGACATCGATCCGGATGACATCCAGGATATCACGGTGTTGAAAGGTGCCAACGCCACCGCCCTGTTCGGCGATATCGCCAAGGGGGGTGCCATTGTGATCAACACCAAGAAGGCCGCCCCGGGCAAGACCGAGGTCCAGTTGGACCAATCGGTGAGCTTCGATAACGTATCCATCCTGCCGGTGTACCAGAACAAGTACGGCGGCGGTTCCTCTTCTGACTTCCTGCAGTTCACCTGGCAGCCGGGCATGCCCGACGCCTGGCAGCCGCTGAATGGAAAATATTACCCGGACTATACGGATGATGCCAGCTGGGGACCCCGTATGGTAGGCCAGGAATATGTTCCCTGGTATGCCTGGAACCCGAACAACCCGGAATCGGGCACCACCGCCAAGTGGTTGCCGCAGCCGAACAATGCCCGCGACTTCTATAACACCGGTGTGACCTCCAACACCAATGTTTCGTTCTCAAAATCAGGACAGGGATCCAGCATCAAGATCGCCTATACCAATAACTCGATCCGTGGCCTGCTTCCGAACTCCAGCTCGATCAGGAACACCGTGTTCACCACGATATCGGAAAACCTGGGGGATCATTTTACCGCCGGGATCAACCTGACCTATACCAACAATGTGATCAAGGGTGAATTCGACGACGGGTACGCCAACCAGTCCAGCGGTTCGTTCGACTCCTGGTTCCACCGGGACCTGGATATGAACAAGCTGAGGGAATACAAGGATATATTGACACCCGCAGGTACGTTCATGAGTTGGAACCTCGGCTCCAACCCGACCTCGGCTTCTGCCGTTCCCAGCGTATACCGTGGCAACTACTGGTATAACTATTATTCCTATTTCGATGCTCTGTCGCTCAAACAGACGCGCGACCACATCGTCGGAAACATATCCCTTACCTACAAACTGAACCGCACTTTCCACATTACGGGAACGATCCGCAAGGATGCCATCAGCAACCTGTACGAGAACATCGTTCCGAGCATCCTGCAGGCAAGCGGCAAACAGACCGGGCTGCTGGCAAGCTACGCGACCGGTAACCTGACCGGGGAAAGCCTGACGGCGCCCAATACGATCGGCTTTGACGTCGTGGCAGGGTATACCAATAGCTTTATCGACAACAAGCTGAGCCTGAACCTTACTGCGGGCGCTTCCGATGTACGTTATAAATTCTACAGCAATGAAGAAGCCACGGTGAACGGTCTCAACACGCCGAACCTGTATGCGATTTCCAACTCGGCCGGTCCGGCCACCATCACCAACAACCGTAACCAGTGGGAAACCCGCGCGGTATTCGGTGCCGGTGACATTGAATGGAACAAGATCTTCGACGTAAGTTTCGCCCTGAGAAATGACTGGTATTCCGTGCTGCTCCCGACCAACAACAGCCTGCTGTCTCCTTCTGCCGGTGTGAGCTTCTTTTTCAGTGACCTGACCAAGAACAGTCTTTCCTGGCTGAGTTTCGGCAAGGTGTTCGCCAGCTGGGGCAAAAAGCCTACTTCCGGTCTGAGCCCGTATGCCACGAACTTCACCTATACGATCAACCAGAACAAGTGGGGCGCCAACTTCCTCACTACGACGCCGAACACTGCCATCGATCCTAATATCCAGGGCGCATTGATCACGTCGTATGAAGGTGGCCTGGACCTGAAGTTCATCAACAACCGGTACGGCCTGAACATTACATATTATAATGAAACATCTGCCAGCGCACCTTATAGCCTGGCCATTTCAGGGTACAGCGGGTTTACTTCCTACCTGACCAACATCTCCAAGATCGCCCGTGACGGGATCGAAATACAGGCAACGGCGGATATCATGAGGAAGAGGGACTTCACCTGGAACGTAAATGCCACCTTCAGCAAGATCCTGTCGGACGTGATCAAACAGACCGACAGCAGCTATGACAATGTGCAGATCTCGTCGGGTGCTTACTTCAGCGGGATCGTTCCTCCCAAGGTATACCAGCTCGCTCCTGTATTGTACGACGGATCGGGTAACAAGGTGACCGACGCCAATGGGAAATACATTCCCCACCAGTACACCTGGGGCCAGCTCGTAGGTACGGCCATCAAGAGGAATTCGGCAGGACTGCCGGAAATTGATCCGAACAGCCTGACCTATGCGACCGACCAGTTCCACGACTTTGGTACGGTGCTGCCCTCGATCAACGGAGGCCTGGTGAATACCTTTACCTATAAGAACTTCATCGTAAACTTCAGCATCGATTACCAGGTAGGCGGCAAGTTCTTCTCCCTGTCAGAAATGTGGGGAACCTACTCCGGCCTGCTCGCACCAACGGCTGCCACCAACGACAAGGGGATGAACGTTCGTGACCCGGTTTCAGTGGGCGGTGGGGTACACGTTGTGGGCGTATCCTCGGTGGATGAAAAGACGCCGGTTGACGCTTATGTAGACGCCCAGACTTATTTCCACGGATTGGGCGGAGGTAATGCCATCTCAGACTACTTTGTTCACAGCCTTACGTACGTGAAGCTCCGTGAAGTTTCCCTGGGTTACAATATCCCGGTTGAAAAATTCACGAAGGCCCAGTGGATCCATGGAATCACGGTTACGGCGACTGCCAGGAACCCGTGGATGATCTACCGGGAAACGCAGAATTTCGACCCGTCTGAAATTTCAGGGGTGTATGGGGAAGACGGGCAGTATCCGGGTACCCGTGGATTTGGATTTGACGTAAGACTAATTTTTTAATCAACTGCAAAACCTCAAACATGATAACTCGTAATAAAATCGTATTGGGATTGTCGGCGCTTTCGTTCCTTGCCCTGCAGTCCTGCAATAAAATAAAGGATTTCAAGGATCTGAACACCAACCCGAACCAGACGACCTCCACGATCCCGTCGGCGCTGCTGGCGAACGTTACGGCCAACCTGGGAGGCAACCTGGTGTACGATGGCGGCGGTCTTAACACGGTGTGTGGCCTCTATACGCAGTATTTCGCCGAAACGCAGTATACCGAGGTTTCCACCTTTGTGACGAAGCCCAGTAATAACTTCGACGGCTATTATTCCGGCCCGATCGAGGATCTTCAGAATATCATCAAGTACAATTCGGACCCGGCTACTGCCGGTGACGCGGCCGTATACGGATCGAACAACGACCAGATCGCGATCGCGCGGATCCTGAGGGCACAGTACGTGAAATTCGTCACCGATGCGGTGGGCGACGTCCCGTATTTCGACGCCCTGAAGGGGAATGCCGGCCTGGTAACTCCTGCCTACGACAAGCAACAGGATATCTATGCGGACCTGGTGAATGAACTGACCCAGGCTGTAGCCCAGTTCGATGACGGTCCGACCGTGCAGGGTGACCTGATCTATAACGGATCTGTCAGCGCCTGGAAGAAATATGCCAATTCCCTGCGCCTGATGCTCGCCATCAACATGGTGAGCGTGGACAAGGCCACCGCAACCACTGATTTCCAGGCGGCGCTCAACGATCCCGCCGGGGTGATTTCCAGCGTATCCGACAATGCCAACCTGGCCTACCCGGGTGGGGTTTACCTGAATCCGTTCTACAATTATTATAACATCACCCAGCGTTTCGACTATGCGCTGAGCAATACGGTCACCAACATCCTGAATGCCACCACCGATCCGAGGGTGAACATCTACGGATCGTCCGGCAAGGGGTTCCCGGTGGGACTTTCAAGGGATCACGCACTGGCCTACCAGAGCGCCAACTCCGATTGGGATGACCTGATCTACGGCGGTAACAACAATGAGTTCAGCCAGTCCACGACACCGATCACCATCATTTCTGCGGCTTATATCGACCTGATCCGTGCTGAAGGTGCGGAAGAAGGCCTGAGCAGTGAGGATCCCGTAGCCCTTTACAAAGCAGGCGTACAGGCCAGCTTCGATCAATACGGGCTCGGTAGCGCCACGACCTTCCTGGGCGGTTCTTCCGTAGCCCTTACCGGCGGTGCGGGGGATCTTCAAAAGATCTGCACCCAGGAATGGCTTGCCGCGTTCCCCGCAGGTGAAGAAGGATGGAACACGACGCGCAGGACCGGTTTTCCCGCAATTGTGCCCGGCCCGGATGCTGTCGCAGGAGCAGGTGTTTCGGTGCCGACCATTCCTTCCCGGTTTCCCTATGGTGTTGACGACTATACCTATAACACTTCAAACGTAGCCATTGCCGCCAAGCGTTATGCAATCGGCGGCACGGATGATTCACAATATGCAAAAATCTGGTGGAACCAGTAATCATTAAATAACTTTAATTAGATACGTTTATGAAAAAAGCAATCAGAATATTTAATTGGGCGGTTATGATTCCGGGATTTGCACTGGTTTTTGCAAGTTGCGTGAAGAAAGACCCCTTTTATAAAAAGGATACCACGGAATCCAGCCGGAAGCAACTGGTGGAGATCGTGGGCGGTGGCGGACTGACCAGCTATGCCAGGGATGCCAAAACCACCAACGACACCTTTTCCGTGGTGCAGCTCGTGCGTTATCCGAACAACGAGGCTGATTTGAACCAGCCCCTGACGGTCACCCTGCAACAGGACTCCGCCATGATCGATGCCTATAATACGGCCAACGGAACGAGCTATATTCAACTGCCTGCGGATGCCTATACTCTTTCCCCGGGCACGGGCAGCGTTACCTTTCCGGCCGGCGTGAGCAATCTGCCGATCGTGATCGTGGTGGATCAGACCAAGCTGGACCTTTCCCAGCAATATGCACTGGGTTTCGATCTCTCTTCGACCGACGCTAATTCCGTGGTGGATCCGGACCTCAATAACGCCCTGTATTCCATCGGCGTAAAGAACAAATATGACGGCACTTACGAATTTGTGCTGAATACCGTGGGTTGGGGTGCTTACGGCATCTCCGACGGTGTTTCCCTGGACTGGTCCGCAGCTGCCGGTGGTACGGTGGGCCTGGTGACCGCAGGAGCCAGCGAAGTGGTGTTGGATATCGGGTACCAGCCGGCCATGCTCAGTGACGGGATCACCCCGACGGGTTTTGGCGCGACTGATCCGGAGTTCACTTTTGATCCGAACACGAACCTGCTGACCAGCGTGGTGAACCTTTCACCCCCGGACAGCCGCAACAGGGCTTTTGCCATTAATCCGGCCGTGACCGACAGTCGTTGGGATCCCGCGACCAAAAATGTATATATGGCTTACCTGATGTTCCAGACGGGGCGGCCGACGCAGTATATTTACGATACGCTGTATTATAAAGGTGCGAGGTAAGTTCCTACCTGCAGTTTTCAAATTTTTAACAGGCCGGCATCCAGATGCCGGCCTGTTTTGTGTAGGCCCACTGCGCTTTTGTTCATACTTTCGTGGCTAAAAATAGGCCATGACAGATCAACCCAAACCGCAGAACAACCAGCTCAATATTGAGATCTCCGAAGAAATTTCCGAAGGCGTCTATGCGAACCTGGCCATCATTACCCACAGCCATGCGGAATTTGTGGTGGATTTCGTGAATGTAATGCCGGGCATGCCCAAAAGCAAGGTCAAGAGCCGGATCATCCTGACGCCCACCCATGCCAAACGTTTCATGAAGGCGATGATCGACAACGTGAAGAAATTCGAATCTGCGAACGGCGCCATCCAGGATATCGAGGCCGTGGAATTTCCCATGAACTTCGGCGGTCCCACCGCCCAGGCCTGAAAAATTTTCTTTTTTACAGCAATCCTTCATCTGCAAAACTGAAATATCCTTCCTCGCTGACGATCAGGTGATCCAGCAGCTGGATGTCGAGGTATTTCGCTGCCTGGACCAGTTTGTCGGTGATCTCCTGGTCCTGGCGGCTCGGCCGCAGGCTTCCCGAAGGATGGTTATGACAGATGACGATCGATGTGGCTTCCGTCTCCAGCGCTTTTTTTAGCAGGATCCGCGGATCCACGACGGTACTGGTCATGCCGCCCCGGCTGATAATCTCGAAATGGTTCACCTTGTTCGATTTATTCAGGAACACCACGCCGAACATCTCACAGGAATAGTCCTTCAGGACCGTTCTCAGGTAGCCTGCAAGATCCTGGCTGGAGTGGATCACGGATTTGTTCAGGATCTGCGCGGCCTGCCGGCGTCTTCCGAGCTCCAGTGCCGCCACGATCGTAACCGCCCTGGCTTCCCCGATGCCCGCCACGGCCATCAGGTCGCGGGGGGAGAGCTTGCCCAGTTCATGCAGGTTGTTCTTGCCCAGCCTTAATACCTCTTTTGCCAGTTCCACCGCGCTTTTTCTCCGGCTGCCCGATCCGATCAGGATCGCCAGGAGCTCTGAATCACTGAGGGATTCCCGGCCCTTGCTGCGTAATTTTTCCCGGGGTCTGTCGTCGACTGCCCAGTTTTTGATCGAGGTGGAAGACTTGTGCGAACTTTCCATAACTTTAGCTTTACATCAAAAAATATTCGGTTTAATTTTGCCTGCAAATCACCGGCATACACCAATATTTCTGAAATGAATCCTAATGTAAAAATTTTTTCCGGAACGGGGTCACAGTATCTGGCGCAACAAATTGCGGTCAAGTTCGGGGAACCGCTCGGGAGAATCAACATTCAGAAATTCAGTGACGGTGAAATAGGGGTTGAGTTCCAGGAAAGTATCCGCGGCCAGTTCGTGTTCCTCGTTCAAAGCACCTTTGCCCCCACCGATAACCTCATGGAGCTGCTGCTGATGATCGATGCCGCGAAAAGGGCGTCGGCCTACAAGGTCATCGCGGTGATCCCCTATTACGGGTATGCCCGGCAGGACCGCAAGGACAAGCCCCGGGTGGCCATCGGCTCGAAGCTTGTGGCCAACATGCTCACCGCGGCGGGCGCCGACCGGGTCATTACGATGGACCTCCATGCGCCCCAGATCCAGGGCTATTTTGATATCCCGGTGGATCACCTGGATTCCTCGGCCATCTTCATTCCTTATATCGAGGACCTCAACCTCGAAAACCTCACGTTCGCCGCGCCCGACGTGGGGAGCGCGAACCGGATCCGGGAGATCGCGAGTTATTTTGAAGTGGACATGGTCATTTGCGACAAGCATCGCAAGCGGGCCAACGAGATCGCCAGCATGGTGGTGATCGGGGAGGTCTCCGACCGTGATATCGTGCTGATCGACGACATCTGTGACACGGGCGGCACGCTCGCAAAATCGGCAGGCCTGCTGAAGGAAAAAGGCGCCCGGAGCGTGCGTGCATTTTGTACGCACCCGGTGCTCAGCGGTAACGCTTACGCCAACATCGAGAACAGCGTACTGGAAGAACTCGTGGTCTGCGATACCATTCCCATTAAACACAAGATTGACAAGCTCAAGATCGTCTCGGTCGCCGACCTTTTCGCGGTGGCCATCCGGAACGCCTATGAAAACAAGAGCATTAACAGCCTGTTTATCAGGAGTAAAATGCTGAAAAAGAACAACGCGCGCGCCTTTTAAATTTCCCTTCTTTTCAATGGGAAAGTGCAATGGTTTCCCTACCTTTGCGCCTCAAAAATTTATTCATGAAAACGATTACAATCGAAGGACAACTCAGGACCGAATTTGGCAAAACAGCCACCCGCCAACTTCGCTCTGAGGAGAAAGTGCCAGGTGTAATTTACGGCGGTGCAAAAGAAGTGAATTTTTCAGTGCCGGCAACGGCACTCAGGGAGATCGTCTACACCCCGGATTTTATGCTGGCGGAGATCAGGGTGGACGGCAAGGCTTACAAATGTGTACTGAAGGACATCCAGTTCGACAAGGTGACCGACCGGCTCATTCACATTGACTTCCTGGAACTGGTAGGTGACCGGAAGATCGTCGTATCGATCCCGATTCAATTTACCGGGACGCCCGCGGGCGTCAAGGAAGGCGGCAAGCTCACCGTTAAAATGAAGTCGCTTAACGTGAAAACGCTTCCGGAACACCTGGTGGAACATATCGATGTCGATATCAATGATCTCAAATTGAACGAGAATATCCGCGTGCAGGACGTGAAGGCACCGAACATGGAGATCATGAACTCTCCGAGGATCCCCATCGCATCCGTTGCGATGACCCGGCAGCTGAAGCAGGAAGAGGCCACCGTACCTGCTGCGACGGCGGCGGCACCGGCGGATGCCAAGGCGGCCCCCGCAGGCGATGCCAAGGCAGAACCAGCCGCGAAAAAATAAAGAATTCAACCCCCGTTTACGGGGGTTTTTTTGGCCCCGGAGCGGTTCCGGCCTGTACTGCAAACTTTGTGTACATTTGCCACCTAATTTTCAGTTATGGGAATGGATAAAAATACCATCATGGGGTTTGTGCTGCTGGCCGTCTTGTTCCTGGGCTATTTTTTTTATTCCAGCCAGGGTAGCCTGGCAGCGGAAAAGCAAAAAAAACATCTCCAGGATTCCATCAACGCCCTGACGCAACAGCCCGTGCCTTCCCAGCCTGTCAACCCTGTACCTGCGCCCGCCGCCCAGGGGGTGCAGCAGGACAGTTCGGCCAGGGAGGAACTGATGACAGTGGAGAACAAGGTGCTCCGGATCACCTTCACCAACAAGGGTGGGCAGCCCAAGCGCGTCGAACTGAAAGATTTCAAGACATTTGAGAAACAGCCCCTGATGCTGGAAGATGGCAATTTTGACAATTTTTCCTATGCGATCAATACCGCGCCCAACACCACCCTGCAAACCGGCGACCTCCTGTTTTCGCCGGGGCAGACCCGGAAACTCCCGGACGGTAGCCAACTGGTCAGTTTTCAGCTGTCCCTGAAAAACGGCGGTCATATCGAACATGACTACGTGCTGCGCCCGGACAATTACCTGATCGATCTAAATATCAGCTTCAGCGGCGCGGAAGATCTTTTCACCCAGAACCAGATGAACCTGCTGTGGCAGGCGAAGGCCAACCGGCAGGAACGGGACATCAGCTGGGAGACCCAGCAGTCCCAGGTTTGTTTCGTAGAGAACGGCGACTACGATTTTGAGCGGATCGTTGAGGGTAAATCCGATGACAAGAAGCTGGGCAATCCCGTCAGCTGGGTAGCCTTGCGGCAGCAGTTTTTTGCCAGCACCCTGCTGGCGAAGGATACTTTCGAGTCCGCACAACTCAATTGGGAATCGCCCGCGGACGCCCGGCTGGACATCGTGGCCAAACTCACTGCCAACCTCCGGCTGGCAGTACCCCGGGGAAATAATGTCCAGGTTCCGCTCCAGCTCTATTTCGGACCGGACGATTACCGGATCCTGAAGTCCTATGGCAACCAGATGTATAATATGGTCCCGCTGGGAAGCGGCATTTTCGCCTTTGTAAAATACATCAACCGCGGCTTCGTCATGCCGGTCTTTAATTTTCTCAGCGGGAAGATCAAAAGTTACGGGCTGATCATTGCCCTGCTGACGATCGTCATCCGGTTGCTGATCTCCCCCCTGACTTACCAGAGCTACCTGAGCGGCGCCAAAATGAAATTGCTCCGCCCGGAAATGGATGCGCTGCGGGCCAAGCACGGCAGTGACAAACAGGCTTTCGGCATGGAACAAATGAAGTTGTTCCGGAGCGCCGGTGTCAGTCCCCTGGGGGGCTGTATTCCCGCGTTGCTGCAGATACCGATCTTTTTTGCGCTATATAATTTCTTCAACTCCAATATTACCCTGCGAGGGCAGGGTTTCCTGTGGGCGAAAGACCTCTCCACCTATGACTCGGTCTATAATTTCTCCTTTTCCATTCCCTTCTACGGAAATCACGTGAGCCTGTTCACGATCCTGGCGGTGGTCACCAGCCTGCTGATCTCCCTGTACGGGCTCAGCAACATGCAGGATAACTCCAATCCGCTGATGAAGTACATGCCCTTTATTTTCCCGGTGATCCTGCTGGGCGTGTTCAACAAGCTTCCGGCAGCGCTGACGTGGTATTACACCGTCTCCAATACGATCACCCTGCTCATCCAGTTTGTCATCCAGCAGTATATCATCGATCATGAAAAGATCCTGGCTAAACTGCAGGAAAACAAGAAAAAGCCGGTAGTGCAAAGCAAATGGCAGGAGCGGATTGCCGCCATGCAGGAGTCCAACAAAAAGATCCAGGACCTGCAAAAAAAGACCGGCCCGCCAAAAAAGAAGTAGCAGGCAGATTGCAACCCGGGCGGGATAAAACCAGTCTAAACTAGGACAGCGGGGCGCTGTTGAAATCATGGTTAATGAAATATAAAACGTCTTTGACCTTCCTGCTCGCCGGTGTGTTCTCCCTGCCCGGGGTGGCACAGAAAAGCTTTGGGGAAGGCAGCCTGGTGTACAATATCTCGGTGGAAACAGGCAGCTCCCAGCCCAAAATGGCCGATATGCTGGACGGTGCAACCACCACCATTAATCTCAAAGGCAGTCAAAGCCGGACGGAGATGGTCAGCGGGCTCGGCAGCGAAGCCACGATCTACAATGTGGCCACCGGTTCCGGTGTCATCCTGAAAGACTACAGCGGCCAGAAGCTGATGATCACCCTGACGCCGCAGGACTGGGCCAAGAATAACGAAAAATACGAAGGGATCACTTTTGAGAATACCGGTGAAACCGCCGAGATTGCGGGTTTTCATTGTGAAAAAGCCATTGCGAAACTGAAAGATGGCAGTTCATTCACGGTGTACTATACCCGCGACGTACAGCCGGTAAACAAGGAATATGACGCCCAGTTCAAAACGCTGCCCGGTCTCGCCGTGCAGTACGAGATGGAGACCGGTAAAATGAAATTCCGGTTTACCCTCGCCCGGATCAGTTACTCACCGGTGGCATCAAGTCTTTTTGAAGTACCCAAATCCGGCTACCGGGTGATGACCTATGCGGAGACGAAGAGCAAATAGCGCTATGCGCTCCCGATCGATCTACCAGGTTAATGTTGTTGGTATTATCCAATGCTGGGACCACGAAAGGGCCTTGTGGCTTTGTATGACATGGGTGTGACATTATAAATGGAAAAACGTACAACCAATGGAGATGCGAAAGGGGAGAAGGGTTGATTTGGCTTATTCGCCTTTTCCGGTTACTTGCCCGGCCGGATGATCAGCTTGTAGCCCTCCTGGGGCGTATACTGGGGAATTACCGTCCTTTGCTTGTATGGCAGGATATAGATCGTATTGCCCTTCTTGTAGGAAATGAAGGCGTCCGTCACCATATTGGAGCCAATGAGCTGGCGGTTAAGGAAAAAGCTTCCTTTATAGGTTATGCCCGATTTCAGGTTGAAAGCGATGGAACTCTTCAGATTGCCGGCCGGCGTAATGTTGAGCCTGGTTTTATTTTTTTTGATAAAACCGCCCCTGTCGGCCAGGGATATGAAAAATACCCCGCAAACCAGTACCGGAACAAGCGCTATTTTAAATAATTTGCTCATCTGCTAAATTGCGAGATTTGTTAAGATTTTCAAAATTAGGATAAATTTTTCACAAAAAAAAACCCTGGGACTGCATTTTTATTAAACTCCCCGGGGTCTTTTTTTATTGTTTCAAATTCTCTAAAAAATCCCCTAATTTGAGAACACATCCGACAGTTTCATGAGCGAAAATCCATACCGGCAGAACAAGGACGAGATCAGGGAGTTGCTCTTGCAGTACCATAACTTCAAAACCGGGAAGAAATTTGCCTTTATGGAAGAAGACTCCTTCGAGCGGCTCATCGACTATTTCGATGACAAGGATGATCTTCCCGCCGCCATGGAGGCCGTGAATTATGCGGTGGAGCAGTTTCCCTATTCGTCGACCCTCCAGATCAAAAAGGCGGACCTGCTGATCGCCAACCGGCACTACGGGGAAGCACTTTCCCTGCTGGAGAAGGTGGAACTGCTCGACAGCAGCAACATCAACATCTACATCCTCAAGACGGACGCTCACCTGGCCCTCGAAAACCACGAAAACGCGGCCGGGTTGCTGGAAAAGGCGATCCATCTCTTCGAGGGGGATGAACGGACCGAACTCCTCTTTGAGCTCGCGGACGTCTATGACGACTACGAGGAGTTCGACAAGGTATTTAACTGCCTGAAACTCATCCTTGAACAGGATCC
>Ga0187809_10000843_pt1 | contig 15202 bp, 12 predicted proteins | sample NC_wetland_sal_i_8_FD_132415 | JGI IMG/M metagenome (GOLD analysis project Ga0187809, IMG submission 132415) | Wetland sediment microbial communities from Neuse River Estuary, North Carolina, USA - ASW_4 | ecosystem: Environmental > Aquatic > Freshwater > Wetlands > Sediment | place: USA: North... | reverse complement strand
AGCCAGCAGGATTTTTGACATCATCCCCAACTACCCCGGTCGCCGCCGGCCCCAACCGGCGCAGCGCCCTATAACACTTGTACCCGGTAAACATCGGGTGAACCGAAAGCCATGCTTGGAATTGTCACCCCGCCATTGGACAATACCCCGCCCGGGCAGGCCGTCGGCCGCCCCGTGAGACTAGCCGACCAGCTTGAGGGCCGTCACCAGCCATGAGCGAACCCCGCGACGAGCTCGACCCGCCGTTCGAGATCATCGAGCCGGCGGTCTGCCGCGGCCCGGTGCTGTTCAACTCGCCGCACTCGGGGGCGCATTACACGCGCGCCTTCCTCGAATCGTCGCGGCTCGACATCCCGGCCCTGCGCCGGTCCGAGGACTCCTTCGTCGATGAACTGATCGCCGGCGTGGTCGCCGAAGGCTATCCGATGATGCGCGCGCATTTCCCGCGCTGCTTCGTCGACGTCAACCGCGAGCCCTACGAGCTCGACCCGCGCATGTTCGAAGGGCGCCTGCCCTCCTTCGCCAACACGCGCTCGATGCGGGTGGCCGGCGGCCTCGGCACGGTCGCGCGCGTCGTCGGCGACGCGCAGGAGATTTACGACCGCCGCATTCCCGTCGACGACGCCCTCGCCCGCATCGAGAGCCTGTACAAGCCCTATCACCGCGCGCTGCGCCTCCTCTTCACCGGGCTGCACCGCGAGTTCGGCGCGGCGGTGCTGGTCGATTGCCATTCGATGCCGTCGAACGCCGGGCATCGGGACGAGCGCCCGCGCCCGGAATTCGTGCTCGGCGACCGTTACGGCACCAGCTGCATCGGCCTCGTCGGGGACGTAGTGGAGCAGACCCTGCGCGGGTTGGGTTACACGGTCAGCCGCAACAAGCCCTATGCCGGCGGCTTCATCACCGAGCACTACGGCAATCCGGCCGCCGGTCTGCACGCCATCCAGCTCGAGATCAACCGTGCCCTCTACATGGACGAACGGCGGTATCAGAAGACGGATAACTTCGCCCGGCTGGCCGCCGACATGACCATCCTCGCGCAGCAGCTCGGTGAATTGCCGCTCGACGAGCTGCGCCCCTATCGCGCCGCGGCGGAATAAGCGAACACTGCAGGGCACAAAAAAAGGGGCCGCTCGCGGTTGCAAGCGGCCCAAGTCTAGGGAGGAAACGCCCAAGGAGGGCAGCGGTAACTCTCGCTACCGCATTGCAATAAGTTACACCGCGACGCACAAAAATCAAGGGCAAACGGCTGAAAGCCCATGATTTTTCTGCATAGCTGGGAACCGGAATCCGGGCAATTACCCTACGGAATGAGCGGAATAGTGGCCATGCCGCCACAGATTCAGGCCGATAGTTCAGTTTCGAGCGGCCGAGCTTTGCATTTTTGAGGTACTTAGACACGCTGGCGCCGTCCCACGCGCCTTCAGGGAGAGGCCCTTCGGCCGACGATCACAGAATGACCGCCGTCGAGTTCACCAGCTTCGTCGACCAGCTTGCCACGGCCTCGGGCGACACCATCCTCCCGTTCTTCCGCACCACGCTGGCGGTGGAGAACAAGAAGGCCGGCGGCTTCGATCCCGTCACCGCCGCCGACCGGGCCGCCGAGAACGCCATGCGTGCGCTGATCCGCCAGAACTTCCCGGCGCACGGCATCATTGGCGAAGAGTATGGCAGCGAGCGCGCCGACTCCGAATATGTCTGGGTGCTCGACCCGATCGACGGCACCAAGTCGTTCATCTCCGGCATGGTCGCCTGGGGCACGCTCATCGGCCTCATGCGCATGGGCGAGCCGGTGTTCGGCATGATGCACCAGCCGTTCACGCGCGAGCGCTTCTCCGGAGACGGCGGTGCAGCGCGCTACCGCGGCCCGGCCGGGAATCGCGATCTGCGGGTGCGCGCGTGCGAGTCGATCGACGACGCCCTGATGTTCACCACCTCGCCTTTGTTGATGAACGCGCCCGACCGCGGCGCCTTCAAACGCGTCGAGGATAGGGTCAAGCTCTCCCGTTACGGCGGCGACTGCTACGCCTATTGCATGCTCGCGGCCGGCCAGATCGATCTCGTCATCGAGACCGAGCTCAAGCCCTACGACATTGTCGCGGTCATCCCCATCGTCACGGGCGCCGGTGGCATCGTGACCAATTGGGAGAACGGGCCGGCGCAGGCGGGCGGACGCGTCGTCGTCGCCGCCGACAAGCGCGTGCACGCCGCCGCGCTGGAACTCCTGCAGAACGCGTGAAATTGCAAGGCCCTCCGCAGCCGGCGCGGTAATCGGCTGGCGGTTGCCTGCGCTGCCACCGGATCGTAAGAGCCGGATCGCCGCGTGCGCGCACGGTTTCGCCGGCGTCGACGGCGAAGCGAAGCGCGAGCGGCAACATCTGCCACAACACGCGAGGCGACGGACCGCAACGTGCGGTGCGCCGTTGCCGCGCCCAAGGACCGAACAACAAAATGAAGACAGAGCCCAGCGTCGACGTCGGCGCATTGATCGACACGCGCGGCATCGGCCACGCGCAATGGCTGGTGATCGTGCTGTGCGGCCTGGTCGCCTTGCTCGACGGGCTCGACCTGCAGTCGATCGGGCTGGCGGCGCCGATCATTCGCCAGCAATTGCACATTCCGCCGCAGTCGCTCGGGCTGATCTTCAGCGCGGCGCTCGCCGGTCTCGCCATCGGCGCCTTCGCGCTCGGCCCCGTCGCGGACCGTATCGGCCGCAAGGGCGTGCTGATCGTCTCGACCATCGTGTTCGGTTGCTTCACCATCGGCACCGCCTATACCGGCACGTTCACGCAGTTGCTGGTCTGCCGTTTCCTCGCCGGTCTCGGCCTTGGCGGCGCAATGCCGAGCTTCATCAGCCTCGCCTCCGAATACGTACCGACGAAGCACCGCGCCGCCATCGTCAGCCTGCTCTGGGCCGCGTTCCCGCTCGGCGGCGTGGTCGGCGGCTTGATGGCGTCGCGCATGATCCCGGCCTATGGCTGGCATCCGATCTTCATCGTCGGCGGCATCATTCCGCTGCTCATCGCGTTCCTGTTGATCGTCGCGCTGCCGGAGTCGGTCGCCTTCATGATTAACCGCGGCAGACCCGGTCCGCGCATCGCGCACACGCTGCGCCGCATGTTCCCGGGCCTCGCAGTCACCGATGACGCCGTGTTCGTCATGCGCCGCGAGGAAAGCGGCCGCGTCGCCGTTGGCGAACTGTTCGCGGCCGGCCGCGGCTTCGGCACCGTGCTGCTGTGGGTCGCCTTCTTTTTTGCCTTCATGATCCTGGTGACGAACTCGTCGTGGTCGCCGAGCCTCTTGCGCAACCTCGGCGTCCCGGTGGAACGCTCGGCGGTGGCGCTGGCGGTGTTCAATTTCGGTTCGCTGTTTGGATCCGCTGCCGCCGGCGCGCTCATCGCCGCCTTCGGTCCGGTGTGGGTGCTGGGGCTGACGATGATCGGCGGCGCGATCGCCTACGGCCTCGTCGGCTTCGCCGCGCCGTCGATCGCCGACATCACCATCGCGCAGGCGGCGTTCGGCGTACTGCTCGGCTGCGCCAGCTCGGGCCTGATTGCGCTCGCCGCGATCTACTATCCGAGCGCGATCCGCTCGACCGGCGTCGGCTGGGCGACCGCGGTCGGCCGTTTCGGCTCATTCGTCGGCCCGCTCGTCGTCGGTGCCCTGCTTGCGCACCACTGGCCCGTGCACACGATCTTCGCCGCGATCGGCGGTTCGATCATGATCGGCGCAGTGGCCTGCCTGCTGATGCCGCGCCGGAAATATGATGCAGGTTCGGTCGGTCAGGTCGCTGACATGCCGCATTAGCCCCTGCCCGCAAATGGTACGGCCTGTGCGAAAAAACTTGCCTGTGGCTTCCAGACCATAATTCCTCCATGGTTGCCCAGCTTGCTAGACTGCGAAGCGTCGTGAGCCGGTCCCCCCCGGCCCACGGCGTTCCTCGGGGAACAAACCGTCAGTAATGGCCGATACGTACGTCTTGCCCGCGATTTCGGAGCGTGTGCTTGCTGCGCGCCGAAACAATCAGTTCCTGTCCGGAGCCACTCTGGTTGGCTTTGGGACGATCGCCACCGGCACGTTCATCGCCGCGCTGGTGGGCAGCGCGCTCACGTGGATGCACGGCGCGTATCGTCCGTCGCATGTTGCGAAGCTCGACACCACTCTGTCGGTGATCGCGCCGCAGACCGGTCACGAGCCCGCGCCCGCGTCGCCTGATTTTTCCGAGCGCGCGAAGACGACGCTGACATTCGACGATCGCTTCGCGTTGCAGACCGATCCGAGCCTGTCGCCCGACACCGCTTACGTGTGGTCGCCGGCCGGTGGCCTCTCGACTCTGGCGATGCGCCCGGTCGCGCCTGCCGATCATCTCGCCGCGCTGCCGATACCGGCGCCGATCGTCGCCGCGCGCAACGCGACGCAGACCGAGCCGCAACGCGAAGCCGACCTCGTGCCGATGCCGCGCGCACATCCCGCCGGCGGCACGCCGATGAAACTGGCCAATGTGCGGCCGATCGCGGTGCCGGCGCAGCCGGAGCAGGCGCCCCAGGCGACGGAGCAGCAGCCCTCGGGCGGCTTCTTCGGTTTCCTCAGCCACATTTTCCGGCCGGCGGAAAAGCCGAGCGTGAAGGCGCTGTTCGCCTCCAACCCGCGCGCCGCCGTCTACGACATCGCCGAGCACGTCGTTTACCTGCCGAACGGCGAAGCGCTCGAGGCGCATTCGGGTTACGGCCAGTGGCTCGACGATCCGCAGTCCTTCGCGCGCAAGGATCGCGGCGTGACGCCGCCGAACGTCTACAAGCTCACCTTGCGTGAGAAGCTGTTCCACGGCGTCCAGACGCTCCGCCTGACGCCGGTCAGCGCCGAGGCGAAGATGTACGGCCGTGACGGCATGCTGGCGCACACCTACATGCTCGGCCCGAACGGACAGTCGAACGGCTGCGTCTCGTTCAGGGACTATCCGAAATTCCTGCAGGCCTTCACCAGCGGCGAGATCGACCAGTTGATCGTCGTGCCGAAGGTGCCTCCGGCCGCTCCCACCACAACTGTCGCGCAGGCCGGCTGAGCGGCGGCGCGAAGCGCCAATCCGACTGGCGCGCGGGGCCAGGACGGCGCCGCTAAGCCACCGGCTTGATCGCGGCTTTTCGTTTGCGCGACGGCTTACGCCGCTGCGGCTTGGCCGCTCTCGCCTCGTGCGCGAAAACCGCGATCACCTCCTCGGCAATGGAGATGAAGCGGGCGCCCGGTCCTTCGGGACCGACACTCTGGATGCTGACGCGGGCGCCCTCGATCAGCAGCGCCAGCGTATCGGCCAACTGATCGGCCTTGGCGATACCGGCGTCGCGGCAAAGCTTGGCGAGCCGATTGCGCTGCGCGGTCTTGAATTCCTCGATGACGTGCCGCGCCGGGTGCTGATCCTCGGCGAGTTCGATTGCGACATTCGCCATGTCGCAGCCGCGCAGGTCCCCGAGCGCCCAACCGGCCGCAAGGCGCACCCAGCCGTGCAGTTGCGCCATCGGATTGTCGGGATGCGATAGTTCGAGGCTCTGCCAGAGCGCGTCCGCGTCGTGCTCGAATTCGCGCAGGCAGACGATGACCAGTTCGTCCTTCGAGTGGAAGTGACGGTACAGCGTCATCTTGTTGGTGCCGGCCTTCTCGGCAATCGTGTCGACCCCGACGCCGCGGATTCCGTGCCGGCGAAACAGGTCTCTGGCTGTCTTGATGATCCGTTCGCGCGGCCGGTTCGCGGCTTTTTCACCGCTGTCCATGGTCCCCTCTCCTCCCCGCGACAGAAATCTTCTCCTTGACCAGGTGTGACTGGTCTGTAACATTGTTCTACTGTGACTTACCGGTAACACCTAGCCGGAAAATCGTCAAGATATCCGTGATCGAGACGAAAGACGGAGGGCGGTTCGCCAACCGCTCCCTAGATACGTCGCCGCGCCCCCGGCGGGGGTTTTCAAGGACGTGGCCATGATCGGCTTTTTTACTCAGCGCCCGATTTTTGCATCAGCGATCGCCGTCATCATGGTTCTGGCAGGCGGGATTTGCTTTTTCCTGCTGCCGGTCTCGCAGTTTCCGGACATCACGCCACCGCAAGTCGTGGTCAGCGCCAACTATCCGGGCGCGAGCGCGCAGGTCGTCGCCGACACCGTGACGACCCCGCTCGAGCAGTCGATCAACGGCGTTCAGGGCATGACCTACATGTCGTCGTCGTCGTCGAACGACGGCTCTTCGAACATCACGATCACCTTCGACGTCGGCTATCCGCTGAGCATCGCCGCGGTCGACGTGCAGAACCGTGTCGCGCAGGCCGCTTCTTCGCTGCCGCAGATCGTCAATCAGGCTGGCGTCACGGTGAAGAAGCAGAATCCGAACTTCGTCCTCATCGTCAACCTGACCTCGCCGGACGGCTCGGTCGATCCGGTTACGCTCAGCAATTATGCCTACCTGCAGGTGGTGGACCCGCTGAAGCGGATCGACGGCGTCGGCGACGTGCAGATCTTCGGCGAGCGCCGCTACTCGATGCGTATCTGGCTCGACCCCGACAAGCTCGCCAATCTCGGCATCACTGCGGTCGACGTGCAGCAGGCGATCCAGGAACAGAACGTCCAGGTGGCCGCCGGCAAGATCGGTCAGTCGCCCGCGCCTCCGGGCACGCCGTTCGAAATGCAGGTGAACACGACCGGCCGCCTCAGCACGCCCGAACAGTTCGGCGACATCGTCGTGCGCTCCGAGCCCAATACAGGCGCAGTGGTGCGACTGCGTGACGTGGCGCGCATCGAATTGGGCGCGCTGCAATACGCTTCGTCCGGCTTCTTCGGCAAGGATCCGACGGTGGTCGTCGCCATTTACCAGCGGCCGGGCTCGAACGCGCTGCAACTGCAGGAGCGCGTCAAGACCAAGATGGAGGAGCTGAAGAAACGCTTCCCCAAGGGCATCGACTACGCGATGCACTACGACACCACCCGCTTCGTGTCGGCGTCGATGCACGACGTCGTCATCACGCTCGGCGAGGCGCTGGTCCTCGTCGTCTTCGTGGTGTTCATCTTCCTGCAAAGCTGGCGCACCACGATCATTCCGACCATCGCCATTCCGGTATCGCTGATTGCGACGCTCGCGGTGATGTACATGTTCGGCTTCTCGCTCAACATGCTGAGCCTGCTTGGCATGGTGCTCGCGATCGGTCTCGTCGTCGACGACGCCATCGTGGTTGTGGAGAACGTCGAACGGCAGCTGGAAGCGGGCCTTCCGCCCCTCGAAGCGACCCGGGTAGCCATGAAGGAAGTGACCGGACCGATCATCGCCACCACCGCGGTGTTGATGGCGGTCTTCGTTCCGGTTGCCTTCATCCCTGGCGTCGCCGGGCGCATGTACAACCAGTTCGCACTCACCGTCGCCATCTCGGTCGGCATCTCGGCGTTCAATTCGCTGACCTTGTCGCCGGCGTTGAGCGCTGCCTTCCTGCGCCATCAGGGCGAGAGCCGGTTCAAGCCGTTCCAGATGTTCAATGCCGGCTTCCACTGGCTTTCGCACAAATACTCCGGCGCGGTGCAGACCTTGGTGCGCTGGCGCTGGGCGATGCTCGGCCTTTTCGTCGCCGCCCTCGGCGCCACCTATCTCGTGTCGCTGCGCATCCCCTCGACCTTCCTGCCGGTCGAGGACCAAGGCTATTTCTTCGTAGTCATCCAACTGCCGGACGGCGCCTCGCTCGAGCGCACCGATGCCGTGGCGGCGAAGGTGCGCGACATGCTGCAGGCGACGCCCGGTGTGCAAATCGTCGGGTCGATCAGCGGCTTGAACTTCCTGACCAGCGCCGCGCAATCCAACTCGGCGGTCGAATTCGCAATCCTCAAGCCATGGGATCAGCGCCCGGCCTCGCAAAGCGCCTCCAACCTTGTTGCGCAGGTGCGGCCGAAACTGTTCGGCCTGCCGGAAGCCATGGTGCTTGCCTTCGATCCGCCGTCGATCCCGGGCCTGGGCACCACCGGCGGCTTCGAATTCCAGCTCGAGGATCTCGCCGGCCGCGGCAGCATCGCGCTCAACGACGCCGCGCAGGCATTGATCGCGGAAGCGCGCAAGCAGCCGGAGCTGAACGCACAGCAGCTGTTCACCTCGTTCAGCACGTCGACGCCGCAGTTCCGCTACGACCTTGACCGCAACAAGGCCAAGCTGCTGGGCCTCAGCCTGCCCGACGTGTTCAACACGCTGCAGATCTACCTCGGCTCGCTCTACGTCAACGACTTCAACCTGTTCGGCCGCACTTTCCGAGTGACCCTACAGGCCGACGAGAAGGCGCGCGCCTCGGCGGCCGACCTGTCGCACCTGTACGTGCGCAACAACAGCGGCGGAATGGTGCCGTTGAACACGCTCGGCAAGCTGCAGCCGATCGTCGGCCCGGAGACGGTGCCGCACTACAACAACTATCCGTCGGCCCTGATCAACGGCGGCCCGGCGCCGGGCTACTCGTCCGGCCAGGCAGTCGCCGCGATGGAGCGGGCGGCCAGGATCGCGCTGCCGCGCGACTTCGGTTTCGAATGGACCGGCATCACCTTTCAGGAGCTCAAGGCCGGCTCGATCGCAACCGTCGTCTTCGCGCTCGCCATCGTATTCGTGTTCTTCATCCTGGCGGCGCAATACGAAAGCTGGTCGATGCCGTTCATGGTGCTGCTGGCGGTCCCGCTGGCATTGTTCGGCGCCCTGTTGGCGCTATGGCTGCGCGGCAAGCAGATCGACGTCTATTCGCAGATCGGCTTCGTCATGCTGATCGGGCTGGCGGCCAAGAACGCTATTCTGATCGTCGAGTTTGCCAAACGCCGGCGCGAGGACGGTCTGGAAATCGTCGACGCGGCCATGGAGGCCGCGCGGCTGCGGTTGCGGCCAATCCTGATGACGGCCTTCGCCTTCATCCTCGGCGTCCTGCCGTTGATGGTGGCAACCGGCGCGGGCGCGGCAAGTCGGCAATCGATCGGCACCACCGTGTTCGGCGGCATGGTCGCCGCCACCATCCTCACGCTCGCCTTCGTGCCGGTCTTCTACGTCGTCATCGAGCAATTGCGCGAGCGAAACGTGAAGCATGGACACACGTCGCAGACAGACCGCCTGCATGGTCATGCCGAGCCGGCGGAATAGGAATTGGGAGCAGGAACGATGCACAAGCTCAAGCTCACCCTCGGACTCGGCGTCGGCGCGATCGCAGTCGCCGCGGCCGTATTCGCCTTCCAGCGTGACTGGCTGCTCTCGGAGAGGGCCGGCGCGGCGCCCAATCCGGCAATGATGGCGATGCCGGTGCCGGTGATCAGGGTCACCAAGAAGACGATCCCGATCTACCTCGAGTATTCGGCGCGCACCGAGGCGATCCGCAACATCGCCCTCCAGGCGAAAGTCGCCGGCTATGTCGCGCAGCAGACCGCCGCGGACGGCAGCGACGTCAAGGAAGGCGATCTGCTCTATACGCTCGACGCGCGCGACTTCCAGGCGGCGCTCGATTCCGCCAAAGCGCAACTGCAGCGCGACGCCGCCGCGCTCGACTACGCGCGCGGCAACGTGCAGCGCGGCACCACGCTCGCGAACAACGGCTACCTCGACAAGAACACCTACGAGCAGCGCACTACCGCGCTGCGCCAGGCCGAGGCCGGGCTGGCGATCGACCAGGCCAATGTGCGCACCGCCGAAATCAATCTCGGCTATACGAGGATCACCGCCCCGTTTTCCGGACGCCTCGGCCGTAACCAGGCATCCGTCGGCGCGCTGATAAACGCGGGCGGGCAGACCCTCAACACGCTGGTGCAGATCGATCCGATCTACGTGACTTTCAGCCCGAGCGAGACCGACCTCGTCACCCTCGAGAAGGCGCGCGCACGCGGCAAGGTCGATGCGCAGGTGTTCGTGCCGGGCAGCGACAAGCCGAGTCAGACGGGCGAATTGACCTTCATCGACAACACGATCGACCACGCAACGGGCACCATCGTCGCGCGCGCGACCATTCCCAACACGGCGCGCACGCTTCTGCCGGGGCAGTACGTGCGCATTCGCCTCGCGGTGAGCGAGAGGCCCGATGCGCTGGTGGTGCCGCAGGTCGCGCTCGGCTCGAGCCAGCTCGGCAAATACGTCTATGTCGTAGGCAAGGACAACAAGGCGGAGATGCGACTCGTCTCGCTTGGGCCGACCGATGGCCCATACGTTTCGGTCAACAAGGGGGTGGCCGAAGGCGACCGCGTCATCAGCGGCAATCTGCAGAAGATCGGCCCCGGCTCGCCGGTGCAACCGCTGCCGCAGCAGCAGGCGAGTGAATAGGATTTGGACGCGGCCCCGATGGTGGCGGCGATTACGCCGCCGCCGCGAACTCCGCCATCACCTTCTGTTCGAACGCGGTGACCTGCTGCACGCTGGGGCGCGTCTTCATGCGCTCGAAATGCGCCATGCAGTTCGGGAACTCCGACAGGTCGAATTTGAAATCGTGGCCGCGGCGGAAGCACCAGAAGAAGTGCGCGTCGGCGGCGGTGAAGTGATCGAAGAAAAACTCGCGGCCGGCCAGCATCGCGTCGGCGACCTTGTAGGCCTCGAAGATCGTCTCCTGCGACAGGCGACGCACGCTCTCCTCGCTGCCCGGCGTGTCGCAGATCTTGACCGGCTGGAACACGCGCGACAGCACCGGGTGGATGCCCGAAGCGCACCACGACATCACCGAGATCGCCTGCAATTCCTGCCAGGGATCGGACGGCAGCAACTTCGCGTCGGGGAACGTGCGCGCGATGAATTGCTGGATCGCGACGTTCTCGGTCAGCGGTTTGCCGTCGACCACCAGCAACGGCACCTTGTGCTTCGGGTTGAGCCGCAGGTAGTCGGGCGAATTCTGCTGCCCCTTGCGCAGATTGAGCGGGTGCACCGTGAACTTCGCCTCGCCCTCCGTCAGCGTGACGTAAGGCACCAGCGAACAGGCGATCGGCGCGTAATAGAGAACGATGTCCATTGTTTCCCCCGATGAAATCCGGTTGATCCGCGTTTTGTCCATCTGACGCGGATCGCGCCGGCTCCGCAAGACACGTCGCGGTCAGTAGCGCGGGGTGCCCGGGACGAAGGCGTCGAAGGCCGCCCAGAACTGGCCGCGATAGACGTCCAATTCCTGCAGGATCTCGTGCTTCGCGCCGGCGAGAATGAGATGGCGGCCGGCGAGCAGTTGCGAGCCGAAGCCTTCGATCGCCGGCGTCGATACGACCTCGTCGCGTCCGGCCGCGACCATCAGGATCGGCTGACGGATCCGGCCGGCGTAGCTCGGGTCGGTGAAGCGCTTCATCAGCCGCAGCGCGGCGTCGGCCCAGGCCACCGTCGGCGCGCCGAGACCAAGCTCGGGCTCTTCTTCCAGGATCGCGGCGTTGCGCGCGAAGCGGACCGGATCGGATGTGAGCACATTGCCGAGGAAGGGTTGCTTGCCGACGGCGGTCGCGTCCTTCGTCGGCACATAAGCGCGGCCGGTGCCGAACATGCGCAGCACGCGGGCCAGCGGGCCCGCGAAGCTCATCTTGGCGCTGGACGGCAATGCGATCATCGGTGCGGACAGCACGACGCGCTCGAACCATCGGCTGCCCTCGTGGCAGGCGCGGATCGCGATCGCGCCGCCCATTGAATGACCCAACGCGAAGATCGGCGGCGGGCAGTCGGGCAGCACCACCTGCTCCATGATCGCTTCGAGATCGGTCAGGTATTCGGAGAAATTGCGCACGTGGCCCTTGCGCCGGTCGCCGAGCGCACGGTCGGACAGGCCCTGGCCGCGCCAGTCGAATGTCGCCACGGCGAAGCCGCGCGCGCGCAAGTCGCGGACCGTCTCGAAATATTTCTCGATGTACTCGGCCCGCCCCTGGAGCACCACCACCGTGCCTTTGCGGCCGGGCGGAGGAGCCCAGCGTGCAAACCGTAAATGGACGCCGTCGGGCGTCGTGATGGCGCCGGTGACGACCTGATCGGGAACCGGATTGGCGGGGATGGAGACGAGTTTCATGCGCGGCCGTGAGGCCGGTGCGGCCCTGCCAAGGCTTATAGCAAAGTCAGGCGCGGTCTCAATCGCCGGTTTGCCCGGCCGTCCGGATTCCTCCGAATATTCAGCGATTTGGAGCCCGCGATCGCACCCCTTGCAGGCCAAAAAGCCCGTTCCTACATCAAGGGTCGCGCAGGCCACTGACGGCTGCGCACGGCTTGGTCCGGCCATGACGGCGGACCGCCGCGTATCGCTCAACATGGAGGATATGCCATGCGTACGTTTGATCTTGCTCCCCTTTACCGTTCCACCGTCGGCTTCGACCGCCTCTTCTCGATGCTGGATGGCTTCGAGAGCGCTCCGGGCTACCCGCCCTACAACATCGAGCGCACCGGTGAGAACGATTACCGCATCTCAATAGCCGTCGCCGGCTTCGGCGAAGGCGACCTGTCGATCGAGGCGAAAGACAACACGCTGACGGTCAAGGGCGCCAAGCAGGCCAAGGACGAGCAGAAGGGCGAGGTGCTCTATCAGGGCATCGCGGCCCGCGCTTTCGAGCGCGTCTTCCAGCTCGCCGACTACGTGATCGTGAAGAGCGCGAAGCTCGAGAACGGGCTGCTCCACGTCGACCTCGCCCGCGAGATTCCCGAGGCGAAGAAGCCGCGGCAGATCCCGATCGGCAACGGCGCGGCGCAGCCGCAGGTGATCGACACCAAGGCCGCCGCGTAACCGACGCGACCGACTCCAGAACGAGAGCGCCCCGGATGCCCCGGGGCGCTTTTTTATTGGCTTGCGCTCAGTCCCTCGCCACAGGCGCCGAGACCGGCGGCGGCGCGGTGAACTTCTCGGCCTTGTCCTCACGTGAGAACTTCGGTGTCGGGTAGATCGGCGTCAGGTCGCCAGAACCCGCCTTCGGCGCCCCATCCCGTGCACCTCCCGGCGGCGCGGCGTCCCGTTCCGCGGGCGGAGGCGTGGCGGACGCATCACCGCCGGGATCGGGCACATGGATGATGCGGGGTCCGCCCCCCGGCGGCGGGGTGGCGGCCAGCGGCCGGACCGGCGCCACCGACAGGATGTCGCCGCTTTGGGCATCGGCCACGACGCGCAGGGCCACGCCGCGACCGTCGTAGGCGTCCATCACGTAATAAGGTCCGCGCCGGACCGGCGCACCGGCCGGTTCCAGCGCCAGGTCGCGTGCGCGGGTGACGATCTCGTAGGCCGGCATCGCGTCGGCGGGCGTCTCCGCCGGATCGAGATAACGCAGGCCGGCGGCGTAGAGTGTCATAGGCGCGGCGAAGCCGAGCACCGTGGCGACGGCGGCAACGGCGCGGCGGTGGCGGGGTTTGGCCATCGTCAGCGCCGCGCGATCAGGCGGACGACGTTGTCGAAGGACAGCGCGCCGCCGCCGAGGGAGACGAGCACCAGAAGGATCGACGCCCAGTAGACGTGCTCGCCCCAGAAGGCCTGCGGCACGATGAACACGGCGATCAGCCCGGTGACCATGAGCAGCCCGAGCGAGGCGAAGCGCGTGGCGAAGCCGAGGACGAGGCAGATCGGCAGCACGAACTCGGCATAGCTGACGGCATAGGCGGCGAGCGCCGGCGGCAACGGGATCGGCGGGTACTGCGTGATGAAGTCGGCGACGGTGTCGGCCTTCACCTGCAGCGGCAGCACCATCGAGAAATCGAGGCTCGGCAGGCGGAACGGCAGGTTCGACAGGACCGGCAGTTGCGCCGGCAGGTGCAGGGAGACGAGCGGGCCGTCGACGCGGCTCTGGCCATCGAGGAAGAAGATGCGCGCCATCACCAGCCGCAGCGCCAGCGCCACCAGCCCATAAGGGACGCAGGAACAGGCGGCGATGAAGCCGTCCACGGTCATGCCGACGATGGAGCGGGAACGGCGGGCCCGTTCGGCCGCGCGGGCGGCGATCGCCTGGCTGGTGCTCAACGCCTGCGCCACGGCGGGCGACGACCGCGGCATCGACACCGCCTGCATGCGGGACAGTTCCAGCGGCGGCGGCGCCAGGGTCGCGAGCCTGTCCGCCAGCCGCGACATGGCAACCTCGCCAAAGATCGGCTGTGCGACCTGGTCGCTCATGGCAACGCTCCGTGCTTCGCGCAGCACGATAGCGAATAGCCGGTTGCACGCGGCCTTTTCCCTAATTCACGATTAAACGGTTAACCCCGCCGCGCGTTGGTCACGAGCCGCGCCCCGTCAGCCGCAACGCCGTTGCGTCCCCATACAGCGCGTGGTCCTGTTCTTGCTGGAGAACGATGCGCGCCCGCAACAAAACGACGCGCCGCTGCGATTCGGCGGTGGACCGGCCTTGTGCGGCAGGGCAAAATTTGGCAAGGTCCATTAGGACAGCAATGCTGTCCTAATGGCGTCCGCACGGGATCGGCCGCGGAGACAGGCCGGCACCGGCGAGACGCGAAGCGGGGGCAGATCGATCCGGCCACGGGCCGGGCGAAGGGTCCCTTCTCGGGAACGGTTGTGCTTGGGACGCGGCGGACGAGGCGCCGCGGACGAGACGGGTACGCCGGCGGCGTGAAAAACCGCGGCGAGGCAGGGCCAAAATGACTGAGCGAAAGACCGGCGCAGGTATTGTTCAACGTGAGTTCGCCGCTCGCGACGCCAAACTTTCGCGCACGGCCACGCTCGATCCGGGCACGCCGCTGCCGCAGGGTCTCTACGACCCCGCGCTCGACAAGGATTCCTGCGGCGTCGGCTTCATCGCCGACATCAAGGGCCGCAAGTCGCACCAGATCGTCGAGGACGGTCTGCGCATCCTGTGCAACCTCGAGCACCGCGGCGCCGTCGGCGCCGACCCGCGCATGGGCGACGGTGCCGGCATCCTGGTGCAGATCCCGCACAAGTTCTTCGCGAAGAAGGCGCAGGAAGCAGGCTTCACGCTGCCGGCGCCCGGCGAATACGCGATCGGCCAGTTGTTCCTGCCGACCGAGCCGAGCTGGCGCCAGATCATCCGCGACATCTACGCGGAGATGGTCGCGCGCGAGGGGCTCACCCTCCTCGGCTGGCGCGCGGTGCCGACCGACAACTCCACGCTCGGCGAGTCGGTGAAGCCGACCGAGCCGAAGCACATGCAGGTGTTCATCGGCCAGGGCAAGAAGAAGCTCAGCGAGGACGCGTTCGAGCGCAAGCTCTACATCCTGCGCAAGGCGATCTCGAACGCCGTCTACAAGAAGCGCGAGCGGCGCGTCGCGAGCTATT
>Ga0187809_10000842_pt1 | contig 15218 bp, 11 predicted proteins | sample NC_wetland_sal_i_8_FD_132415 | JGI IMG/M metagenome (GOLD analysis project Ga0187809, IMG submission 132415) | Wetland sediment microbial communities from Neuse River Estuary, North Carolina, USA - ASW_4 | ecosystem: Environmental > Aquatic > Freshwater > Wetlands > Sediment | place: USA: North... | reverse complement strand
GTCGGCGTCGGGCCGGCCGTGCACCAGCTGGTGAATCGCCCCGGGATAGCCGTGGAAGGCGAAGACCACGTCGACGCTGTCGGTGAACAGCTCCCGGAACAGCGTTTCATCCATGCCGTGCGGGTGATCCCGGTGCCGGATCAGCGACATCAGATCGACCACGTTCACCACCCGGGTCCGCAGCTGGGGCAGCCGCTCCCGGAGGATCCGGGCCGCAGCGACCGTCTCCATGGTGACCACGTCACCGGCGCAGGCCAGCACGATGTCCGGGTCGGCCGTCCCGTCGTCGTTGCCGGCCCAGTCCCACACCCCCGCCCCGCGGGTGCAGTGCTCGATGGCCTGATCGATGCTCAGGTATTGCAGCTGGGGCTGCTTGTCGATCACGATCAGGTTGACGTAGGACTTCGAGCGCAGGCAATGATCGGCCACCGACAGCAGGCAGTTCGCGTCCGGTGGCAGGTAGACCCGGCCGATATTGCCGCGGGTGGTGATGACGTTCTGGATCAGCCCCGGACCCTGGTGGCTGAAACCGTTGTGGTCGTTACGCCAGGCGGTCGAGGTCAGCAGGATGTTCAGGCTCGGGACTTTCGCCCGCCACGGCAACCGATCCGCCTCCTGCAGCCACTTGCCGTGCTGGATCGTCTGCGACGCGCTGACCATGGCGAACGCCTCGTAGGTGGCGAACACACCGTGCCGGCCGGTCAGGGTATAGCCCTCGAGCCAGCCGTGACAGTTGTGCTCGGACAGCACCTCCATCACCCGGCCATTGCGGGACAGCGATACGTCATCGGGGTAAACCTGCTCGGCGAAGGCGCGGTCCGAAGCCTCGAACACCGCACCGAGCCGGTTGCTGTTGGTCTCGTCCGGGCAGAACAACCGGAACCGGTCGGAGTTGGTCCGGTACAGGTCGCGCATCAGCTCGCCGAACCGCCGGGTCGACTCCAACCGGACCTGACCCGGTTTCGTGACCTCGACCGCGTAGTCGCGGAAGTCGGGCAGATCGAGGTCGCGGGTCAGCACGCCACCGTTGGCATGGGGCGAGGCGCTCATCCGGAGCGGGCCGGCCGGGTTGGCCCGGCGGACCAGTTCGGTCGGCGCGCCCTCGGCGTCGAACAGCTCCTCCGGCCGGTAGGAGCGGAGCCATTTCTCCAGCAATGCCAGGTGATCCGGGTTGTCCCGCACCCCGGACAGCGGCACCTGGTGGGCCCGGAAGGTGCCCTCGACCACGATGCCGTCCACCTCGTGCGGTCCGGTCCAGCCCTTCGGCGTGCGCAGTACGATCATCGGCCAGTGCGGCCGCTCGCCGTTCCAGCTGCCGGCCCGGGCCTCGGCCTGGATCTGGCGGATCCGGCCCCAGGCCTCGGTCAGCCCGGCGGCGAACCGGTGGTGCATACCGGGAAGGTCCTCGCCGCTGATCTCGATGACGTGGTAGCCGTGTCCGGCCAGCAACTGCCGGACCTCGGCCGGGTCCTTGCGGGCCAGCACCGTCGGCCCGGAGATCTTGGCCCCGTTCAGGTGCAGGATCGGCAGCACGGCGCCGTCCCGGGCCGGGTTGAGGAAGGAGATGCCCTTCCACGATCCCTCGAGCGGGCCGGTCTCGGCCTCGCCGTCGCCGACCACGGCCAGCGCGATCAGGTCGGGGTTGTCCAGCACCGCTCCGAAGGCGTGCACCAAGACGTAGCCCAACTCGCCGCCCTCGTGGATCGAGCCCGGCGTGGTCACCGAGACGTGGCTGGGGATGCCGCCCGGGGCCGAGAATCGCCGGAACAGCCGGCGCAGGCCTTCCTCGGAGTTGGGCACGTCCGGGAAGACCTCGGCGTAGCTGCCCTCGAGATAGCCGGCGGCGACCAGGGCCGGGCCACCGTGCCCGGGCCCGGCCAGGTAGATCATCTCCTGACCGGTGTGCCGGATCAGTCGGGAGGCGTGGGCGTAGATGAAGGACAGGCCGGGACTGGTGCCCCAGTGCCCGAGCAGGCGAGGCTTGATCTGCTCGGCCGTCAACGGCTCGCGCAACAGCGGGTTGGCCATCAGATAGATCTGACCGACGGTCAGATAGTTGTTGGCGCGCCACCAGGCATCCAGGACCGCGACCTCGTCCTGGGTCGGCTGGGCCAGCCGGTCCAGCAGTTGCGCCTGGGGATCAGCAGAAATCGTCACGGGAAGACCTTCCGTCGGCGGCCGGAATCGCAGTTCGGGACACGGGCCACCACCCAACCTAGGCCAGCGGCGGCGGGAGGCACTACGGGCCGGAAGTCCGGACCTGGATAGGTCTTTCGACCGTCTTCCCACCGCCGGCTCCGCTCGGGCTCAGCCCGGCCGCAACCAGCGCAGGTACTCGCGGTCGCCCAGCAACTCCAGCCGTCGCCACAGCACACTGCCCGGCACCGCCTGCGATCGGTGGCAGTCGATCGCGGCCCGCTGCCGGCCCCGGTCGACCGGGATGGCCTGCAGTTCCCGTTCCGGGTGCCCGGCAAAGCCGGTGCCGAACTCCTGGTTCAAGCTTGCCGCCACCTCAGCCGGCAGCGTCCAGGCCAGGACCGGCAGCCCGAGCGCCTCCGCCGCCCGCGTCGCGGCCGCGGTCGCCGCGACGTGATCGGCGTGACCGGTCACCCCGTTGTCGTCGAAGACCACCAGCCCGTCCGGGGCGGCCTCGGCCACGAACTCCGCCACCGCCTCGACCATTCCGGCCGCTCCGGTCAGCCCGCCGTCCGGATAGTCGCGAAGCTCGACCCGGACCAACCCGAGCTCGCTCGCGGCCGCCGCCAGTTCGCGCTGCCGGATCGCGGCCAGCTCGCCCGGCACCCCGTGCAGTCCCGAAGCCTCACCCCGGGTCAGGCACAGCACCGAGATCTGGCAGCCACCGGCCGCAAGCCAGGTCAACACCGCACCCAGCCCGAACGATTCATCGTCGGGGTGGGCAGCCACGACGAGCGCCGACCGCCAACGGGGCCGAGCCGGCGAACTCACCGCGGCGCGACCAGGTGGACCAGGGCATCCCACGCGGTTCGTTCGACCTCCTCGACCACCACCCGGCGCGGCACCCGTTCGGCCCGCAGCACCGACCAGTCCCGCGCCCCGGCGACGTCGGCCACCACGTCCTCGGCGGTGTAGAGCACGGCCGGATCCTGCGGGCCACCGAAGCCCTCATCCCGGTTACTGCGGTCGTGCGCGACCACCACCAGGTGGCCGCCCGGCGCCAGCGCGGCCGCGGCCCGCCCCAGCGCGGCCCGGCGGGGCACCCTCGGCAGTTGCAGGTAGGCCAGCAGGACCAGGTCAAAGCTCGCCTCCGGTGTGTAGGCCGTGGCGTCAGCCCGGATCCAGTCGAGCTCGGCCGTGGGCTCCAACCGGTGCTCGGCCAGGGTGGCAGCCTTGGTCACCGCCACCTCGGAGAAGTCGACCCCGGTGACCTGCCAGCCCCGGTTGGCCAGCCAGATCGAGTTTCTTCCTTCGCCACAAGCAAGATCCAGCGCCCGACCCGGGGGTAGCTCTACGGTCTCGGCGACCACGAACTGGTTTGGCTCGACCGACCAGACCAGTTCGGACTCGCGGTAGCGCTGATCCCAGCTACTGGCATCCATGGCTGCTTCCTTTCGATCGGCCCGTTCTCATAGTACCCACCGGGGTATTCGGCGATGATCACGCCGGCCGCACCGATCACTGGTAGTGACCGACTCGTGACGGCGTTTTCGCCTTGGTTGCAGACAATTTCGCGATTGCCACGTTCGGCGGTATGGCCGATCGACTTTTCGGGTATTCGATCTTGGCGACCGGTCAACAGCGTCCGGCGGTGCTGCTCGCTGATTTCGAAAGGGAGTTCCTCATGACCGAAGCCGCCCCACCGCCAACCGCCGGGTCCGGCTACCAGACCGGCTACGCCGGCACCGCTCCGGCCGCCCGGACCGGGAGCGGAATGGCCATCGCCGCGCTGGTGCTCGGCCTGCTGTCGCTGCCGGCCACGTTCACCGTGATCGGTGGGATCCTGCTCGGCCTGCTCGCCATCATCTTCGGAGTCATCGCCGTCCGCCGGTTCAACCGAGGTCAGGGCGGCGGCAAGGGGATGGCAATCGCCGGCATCGTCACCGGGGCGCTCGGCCTGGTGCTTTCGATCATCCTGATTGCGGTGGGTGTCTCGCTGCTCAACTCCTCGGCCGGCAAGAACTACCAGAGTTGCGTCAAGCAGGCCAACGGCGATCAGAGCCAGGTTCAGCAGTGCGCCCAGAAATTCCAGCACGACCTGCAGCACAACAACTGACCGGCGTTCGGCGGTAGTCCAGCGGACCGGGCTCAGCCGAAGAGTCCGGGATCGCTCAGATAGCGTTGCAGAGTCGGGGCGATCGCCGCGACCAGCTCTTCGGTGCTGGTGGCGGCGATCGGCCCGAGCTCGAGCAGATAGCGGGTCACGGCCAGCCCGACGAGCTGGCTGCCGACCAGCGCCGTCCGTAGCTCAGCCCGGTCCAGGGTGATCCGGCTCGCCGCCGGCCCGAGCAGGTCGCGGGTGAGCACGCCGTGCAGCACTGTCGCCGCACCGGGGTGAGTGAAGGCGGCCCGCAACAGAGCGGTCAACCGATCTCGCACTTCGACCCGTTCCCACAGGGACAAGACCGAGCGGGCCACGACCTCACCGACCCGCTCCGGCGTGGCGAAGGCGGCGGCCAGGATCGGCTCCGGTGCAACCGGCAACCGGATGGCGGCGGTCAGCAGTTCATCTTTCGTCCCGTAGTAATGGTGGATCAGCGCTGCATCCACGCCGACGTCGGCCGCGATCGCCCGCAGGCTCGTGCGCTCGTAGCCGTGCTCGGCGAATCGCTGCCGGGCCGCGGCCAGGATGGCCTCCCGGTGACCCGTGCTGCCCCGCGGCCGGCCGGCCGGGCTCACGGCGCGGCGGCAGTTGCGGCCGCGGCGCCGTCGGTCGCCAGGGCGACGAACGCCTCCTCGAAGTTGGCCGGCACCGAGCTGATGCGGGCGTTCACGCCGGCCCGGGTCAGCACCGAGCCGACCGCAGCCGGGTCGGCCCCGATCACCCGCAGCCGGCGGCCGTGCAGGGACGGCACGAGCCCGGCGGCGTCCAGGGCGACGAATGCGGCGGGCCAGTCGGGGGCGGTCACCTGTACCGCGGTGCGTTCGCCGATGATCTCAGCCAGGGTTCCGGTGACCGCGATCCGGCCGGCCACCAGCACCACCAACCGATCACAGTGCTGGGCCTCCTCCATGTAGTGAGTGCTGACCAGCACGCCCGCACCCCGCTCTGCGCTGTCACGAATGGTGTCCCACAACCGGCTCCGGCCCAGCGGATCGACGCCCGAAGTCGGTTCGTCCAGCACCAGCAAGGCCGGGTCGTGACCGAGGGCGGCCAGGAAGGCCAGTCGCCGGCGCAGCCCCAGCGGCAGGTCCCGGACCAGGCTGGCCCGTTCGGCGGCCAACTCGCTGCCGGCCGGCACCGTCAGCGCTCGCCCGTAGGCCCGACCGGCGAACTGGAGGTTCTCGGCCACGGTCAGGTCGTCGTAGAGGCCCAGACCTTGCGGGACATAGCCGATCCGGCGCCGCACCGAGCGCGACGGCGCCTGGCCGAACAGCTCGATCCGGCCCGCCGTCGGTGCCAGCAGTCCGAGCACTATCCGCATGAACGTGCTCTTGCCGGCCCCGTTCGCGCCGAGGAGTCCGACGACTTCGCCCGGCTCGACCCGCAGGCTTATCCGGTCGTTGGCCGTGAAGTCGCCGAACCGGCGGGTTACCGCGTCGGCTGCCAGCAGTGCCGTCATGACGCGCTCCGCTCCAGCGCGGCCACGATCACCGCGTCCTCGAGGTCGGGCCGGACCGGTGTGGCGTCGGCCGGTGCGGGCGCCGTCGCACCCGGCGGTAGCCACAGCTGCCAACCGTCGCCGCGCCGCCATGCAAGTTCGGTTTCGGGCCGCTGCCGAGTGTGCACCACCCGGCCCGGCAGGTCGTTCACGACCGCCTCCGGTTCGCCCGAGCGCAGCACCCGCCCCCGGTCGAGCACCAGGACCTGGCTGGCCCGCTCGGCCTCGTCGAGGTAAGCCGTGCTCATCACGACCGCGGTGCCGGCCGCGGCGGCCCGGTTGACCAGCCAGGTCAGCTCGGCCCGGCTCACCGGATCGACCCCGGTGCTCGGCTCGTCCAGCACCAGCAACTGCGGCTCGTGCAGCATGGCCATGACCAGGCCGAGCTTCTGCCGCATGCCCCCGGAAAGCTGCCCGGCCAGCCGATCCGGGACGCCGGCCAGGCCGGCCGCAGCCAACAGCCGGGCGCGCCGCTGCCGGTCCCGGGCCCGGTAGGCCTGGGCCGCGAAATCGACGTTCTCGGCCACGCTCAGATCCGGGTAGACGCCGGCCGCACCGGGAAAGTAGCCGATCTGGCGGCGATCCGGCCGGTGGACCGTGCCGGTGTCCGGCCGCCGGCCGCCGACGAGGACGCGAAGCAACGTCGACTTGCCGGCGCCGTCACCGCCGACCACCGCGGTCACCGTGCCGGTCGGCGCGCTCAGCGTCACCCCGTCCAGCGCGACCCGGGCGCCGAAGCGCACCGTGACCGCCCGCACGCCCCAGCTCACGGCGCCGCCTCCGGCTCCGGAACCGCGGCCCGGCTTGGCGCCAGGTCCCGGCGGAACCGCACCAGCGACAGCCCGAACGCCGCCGCCCCGAGTACCGCCAGCATCAGCAGCGGTGTCCACAACGCCCCGATCGGGGCGCCGCGCAACATGACACCGCGAGAGATGTCGACGAAATACTTCAGCGGCAGCAGGTAAGCGATCCAGCGAACGCCCACAGCCATCGAGGCCACCGGGAACACGAAGCCGGACAGCAGGATCTGCGGCAGCAGCGTCATCATGGTCAGCTGGATGGCCTGGCCCTGGTTCTCCGATACCGAGGAGATCAGCACGCCGATGGACAGCGTGACGAACAGGAAGAGCAACGAGCCGAGCACGAAGGTGAACGGCGAGCCGCGGAACGGGACCTTGAACACCCCCAGGCCGACCGTCACCACGATCGCCGTGTCGACGGCGGCGACCAGGAAGTACGGCGCGACCTTGCCGACGAAGACATCGCGGGGCCGGAACGGCATCACTGCCAGTTGCTCCAGAGTGCCGGACTGGCGCTCCCGGACCACGCCGAGCGAGGTGGCCAGGGTCCCCACGAAGACCAGCAGGATGCCGATGATGCCCGGGACCATGACCGCCGAGGTGGTCAGCTTCGGGTTGTACATCACCGTTACTTTGACCGGCAGCCGGGCACTGGCCACGGCCTTGGTCACCGCTTGGGCGTCGAACAGGTCCGCGCCGTCGACCAGCAGTTCGGGCTGGCTGCCGGCCGGCCCGGTAACCACGATGGTCGCGTATTTCCCGGTACGCAGGTCCGACAGCGCCGCCGCCCGGTCGGCCCCAGGCCGGATCCGCTCGACCGTGAACAATCCCGGCAGCTGCGCGGCGGCCCGGCTCGCCTGCGGTCCGACCACCTCGGCGCTGACCGAGGACACGTCGAAGCGCGCGGCATAACCGAAGACGACCAGCAGCAGCAGCGGTATGAGCACCATGAGCGCGACCATTCGCCGGTCTCGACGCAGTTCGCGAAACTCCTTGACCACGATCGCCCACATGGCTACCACCCTCGCTGCGGGCTAGGCCCGCCCACCGGCTGGAAGAAAATTCACCGTCCGTTGAATTACGCCAGTCCCGCCCTCGGGAGGCAACGGGTCCTTGGTCCCGAAGGTGATCGCGCCGCCCGATGAAGGTCACGCTGTGTCGAGGATCCGGGCTCGACGGCACCATTCGGCCGGGACGATCGCGAATATCATCCGCATTTGCGGAGGCAGATTCAGTAACTGCCAGTCGTCATCGGCGCGAGTCAATCAACTCGATCTCCGGGCCGTCGATTGAGCTGTCATGAACCGCGGGCGCTGGGTGTTCGCAGCCAGCGTCGTGCTGGCGCTGCCGACGGCGATCGGGCCCACCAGCCCGATCGCCAATCCGTCCTACCTGCTCGGGCTCGGGCTGATCTGCCTGGCGACCTGGGCCGGCCTGCGCGGGCGCCACACTGCGCGGCAACCGTGGCTGCTGCTGGCCGCGACCACCACGCTGTGGCTGATCGGGGACACGATCGACCGCTACTTCTCCGGCCTCTCTCTCGTCCTCGACGGCGTCGGCGTGCCCGACATCTTCTGGCTGCTCTCCTATCCGACATTGATCCTGGCCGTCGTGTTGCTGCTACGCGAGACCCGGCTGCCGCCCGGCGTGCTCGCGGAGCTGCGCTGGGACGCCATAGTCACCGCCATCGCCGCCACCGTGCTGGCCTGGCATGTGCTGATCGCGCCAGACCTGGGCGGCAACGCGATGGTGGCCACTGTCGTCGGCGCGATCTATCCGCTGGCCGACGTGATCACCTTCGCGTTGGCACTGATCATCGTCCTCACCCCAGGCTGGCGCGGGCCGGTGCAGTTGCTGATCGCCGGCTGCCTGGCCGTGACCCTGCCGCTGGATTTCCTGCAGGCCCTGCTGCCGCACATCTCGGCCCAGTTCGACGGCCAACGCTTGGATGCCCTGCAACTGGTGGTGAACGCGCTGCTGGCTGTGGCCGCCCTGCACCGCGACAGCGGGCCGCGCCGGACCGGTCCGGTGCCGGAGCCGGCCGGGCGGCTGCACCGAGGCCGGATCGCGCTGCTCGGGGCGGCGCTGATCACGGTGTCGGTCAGCGCCGCCCTGTCCGATCCGAACCACACCAGCGTCGTGCTGTCGGTGCTGGGCAGCGTGGCGATCTCCGCGATCGTCATCGCCCGGTTCGCCGCCGCGGTAAGGGAACGCGAAGAGGCCGAAATGGCCCTGCGATACCAGGCCGAACACGACCAGCTGACCGGGGCCGCGAACCGGACCCTGCTGATGCGCCGGCTGGCCTGTCGGCTCGGACCTCAGGGTTGCGGCGACAGCCTGGCCCTGATCTTTCTCGACCTCGACGGGTTCAAGCTCATCAACGACACCTGGGGGCACCCCGGTGGCGATGAGGTACTGCGAGTCGTGGCCGAGCGACTGCGGGCTGCGGTGCGCCCGACCGACACGGTGGCCCGGGTCGGCGGGGACGAGTTCGTGGTTCTGGTCGAGAACCAGGACCTGGCCCAGGCCGAGTCCCTCGGTCAGCGGCTGGCCGACAAGCTGGCCGCACCGATCAGCTTCGACGGTCAGCAACTGTCGGTAGGCACGAGCATCGGGCTGCTGGTCGCCGCGACCGGCGCGGTCTCAGCCACCACCGCCGACGTTGCCGCCGACGACCTGCTCAGCATGGCCGACCGGCTGATGTACGAGGCCAAGCGTGACGGCGGCGGGGTGCGGAGCTGGCACTCGGTTCAGCCGGCCGCAGCCCATCCGGGCGGTCGGGGCGGCAGCCAGCGGTCACCGGCCGCGAACAGCCCGGCGACGACGGCGAAAACTGCCGTGACCGCGACGCAGTTGAGCAGGACGGTCAGGTAACCGTGACTGGGGACGTCCAGGAACGGATACGGATACCACCGCCAGATCGCACCGCGGATGAGGGTGTATCCCAGCCACAGCACCGGGTAGAGCAGCGACCGTCCCACCACCCCGGCCGTGATCCGCGGCCGCGGCCCGAACAGTAGCCAGCCCAGCACCATCAGGACCGGCACCAGGTAGTGCACGATCGTGTTGAGGATCGTTTCGGCTCCGGCGGCCGGATCGTGGATCGGGGCCAAGACGGTCGCGTAGACGAGCCCGGTCACGGTGATGCCGAACAGGGCCATCAGTCGCACGACGCGCCAGAGCGGCCCGTCCCGATCCGGTCGGAGAGCGAGCTGGGCCGACACCACCCCGGACAGGATGTTGCTGTCCACGGTGAAGAAGCTGAAAACCCGGATGAGCCGGCCGAGCAGGCTGCTGCCCTTGACCAACCCGGGATCGACCACATGCGGCGAACCGGGCTGCCGGATCGCGATGATGACCTGCAATACGACGGCGATCGCCACCAACCCAGCGACCACCGCGTGCCACACCCGGGCGAGCATGGCGACAGCCTAGCGGCTCCTACTCCGGGTCGTAGTCGAGGTTCGGGCGCAGCCAGCGCTCGACTTCGGCGACCGGCCAGCCCCGGCGCGTGGCGTAGTCGATGATCTGGTCCTTGCCGACCCGGCCGACGCTGAAGTAGCGCGACTTGGGATGAGCGAAGATCACCCCGGACACGCTCGCCGCCGGGTTCATGGCGTAAGACTCGGTCAGCGACAGGCCCAGCTCTTCGGCCGCCAGCAGATCGAACAGCTCGCGCTTGAGCGTGTGGTCGGGGCTGGCCGGGTAGCCCAGCGCCGGCCGGATGCCGCGGAAGCGCTCGGCGTGCAGGTCGGCCAGTTCGGGTTCGGCCGCGGGCTCGAACCACTCCCGCCGGGCCTGCAGGTGCAGGTACTCGGCAAACGCCTCGGCCAGCCGGTCGGCCAGCGCCTTGACCATGATCGCCCGGTAGTCGTCGTTGGCCTGCTCGTACCGGGTCGCCAGCGCCTCGGCCCCGAGGATGGTCACCGCGAACCCGCCGAGGTGATCGACCGGGCCCGATTCGCCGGCCGGGGCCACGTAGTCGGCCAGCGACCGGTTCGGCCGGTCGGCATGCTTCTCGGTCTGCTGTCGCAGCATCGGGAACGTGACCGCGCCGGACTCGGCCCGGACCACGACGTCGTCACCGGCCGAGTGAGCCGGCCAGAAGCCGTACACGCCCCGGGCCTGGAACGAGCCGTCAGCGATGATTTCGTCCAGCAGCTGCTGGGCATCCTCGAACAGCTCCTGGGCCACCGGGTTGTCCAGCACGGCCGGGTACTTGCCCTTGATCTCCCAGGCCAGGAAGAAGAACGTCCAGTCGATGAACTCGCGTAGCTCGGCGATGCTCGGTTCGATGACCCGGCGGCCGGTGAACCCGGGGACCGGCAATTCGGCGAACTCGACCTGCTCGGCGTTGGCCCGAGCCTGGGCCAGCGAGAGCAGCTTGCGCTGCTGCCGATGGGCATGCGCCTCGCGCAAGCGTTCCTGTTCGGCCCGGTTGTCGGTGTCGAGCTGCTCGGCCCGGGTCGGGTCGAGCAGCGAGGAGACCACCCCGACCACGCGCGAGGCATCCAGGACGTGAATGGTGGAACCGTCGTAGGCCGGCGCGACCCGAACCGCGGTGTGCTGGCGCGACGTGGTCGCCCCGCCGATCATCAACGGCAGCTTCAACCCGCGCCGCTGCATCTCGGCCGCGACCGAGACCATCTCATCCAACGACGGGGTGATCAGGCCGGACAGTCCGACGGCGTCGGCATTCTCGGCCACTGCGGTGTCGAGAATCTTGGCCGCCGGAACCATCACCCCGAGGTCGACGACCCGGTAGTTGTTGCAACCCAGCACCACGCCGACGATGTTCTTGCCGATGTCGTGCACGTCGCCCTTGACCGTGGCCATCACGATCGTTCCCTGACCGCGCTCGACCCGGCCCTCGGCCCGCGCCTGCTCCTTCTCCTGCTCCATGTACGGCTCGAGATAGGCGACCGAGCGCTTCATCGCCCGGGCGCTCTTGACCACCTGGGGCAGGAACATCCGGCCGGATCCGAACAGGTCGCCGACCACCTTCATGCCGTCCATCAAAGGGCCTTCGATGACGTCGAGCGGACGCGGCAACTGCTGGCGGGCCTCCTCGGTGTCGTCCTCGATGAAGTCGACGATGCCGTGCACCAGCGCGTGTTCCAGCCGCTTGGCCACCGGCGCCTCCCGCCAGGACAGGTCGACCTCGCGCTGCTTGCCCTTGCCGGTAACGGTTTCGGCGAACGCGACCAGTCGATCGGTGGCGTCCTCGCGCCGGTCGAACAGCACGTCCTCGATCAGCTCCAGCAGGTCCTGCGGGATGTCCTCATAAACCGCGAGCTGGCCGGCGTTGACGATGCCCATGTCCAGGCCGGCCTTGACCGCATAGAACAGGAAGGCCGAGTGCATGGCCTCGCGCACGATGTCGTTGCCGCGGAAGGAGAACGACAGGTTCGAGATACCACCGGAGATGTGCACGCCCGGGCAGCGCTGCTTGATCCGGGGCAGGGCGTCGAGGAAGGCCTTGGCGTAGCCGTTGTGTTCGGCGATGCCGGTGGCCACGGCCAGCACGTTCGGGTCGAAGATGATGTCCTCGGGCGCGAAGCCGGCCTGCTCGGTCAGCAGGTCATACGCCCGGCCGCAGATCTCCACCTTGCGGTCGGCGGTGTCGGCCTGACCCTGCTCGTCGAAGGCCATCACGACCACGCCGGCCCCGTACTCCCTGATCTTGCGCGCGTGTTCGAGGAAGGCCTGCTCACCCTCCTTGAGGCTGATCGAGTTGACCACGCCCTTGCCCTGCACGCACTTCAGTCCGGCTTCGAGCACGCTCCACTTCGAACTGTCGATCATGATCGGCAACCGGGCCACCTCGGGCTCGGTCGCGATCAGGTTGAGGAACGTGGTCATCGCCTGCTCGCTGTCGAGCAGGTCGGCGTCCATGTTCACGTCCAGCAGGTTGGCGCCGCCCCGCACCTGCTCCAGCGCGACGTCGACCGCGCCGGCGTGGTCGTCGGACTCGATCAGCCGGCGGAACCGCTTGGAACCGGTGACGTTGGTGCGCTCGCCGATCATCACGAAACCGGTGTCGGGAGCGATCTGGAAGGTCTCCAGGCCGCTGAACCGGGTCACGGCCGGCGAGGGCGGCACCGCCCGCGGCGCGCTGGCCTTGACCGCCGCGCCGATCTGGGCGATGTGGGCCGGCGAGGTGCCGCAGCAACCACCGACGATGTTGACCAGGCCGGACTGGGCGAATTCGCCGATCAGCTGCGCGGTCTCGGCCGGCGACTGGTCGTAACCGCCGAAGGCGTTGGGCAGTCCGGCATTGGGGTGACAGGCGACGTGGGTATCGGCGACGCGCGCCAGTTCGGCCAGGTACGGCCGGATCTCGCCGGCGCCCAGGGAGCAGTTGACGCCGACCACCAGGGGCTTGGCGTGCTCGACCGAGGACCAGAACGCCTCCACGGTCTGTCCGGACAGGGTCCGCCCGCTCAGGTCGACGATGGTCACCGAGATCCACAGCGGCAACTGCGGGGCGACCTCCTGCGCCGCGGCGATGGCGGCCTTGGCATTCAGGGTGTCGAAGATGGTCTCGATCAGCAGCAGGTCCACACCACCGTCGGCCAGGGCTCGGATCTGCTCGGCATAGGCGGCCTTGACCTCGTCGAAGGTGACTGCCCGGTACGCCGGATCCTCGACCTTCGGCGACAGCGACAGCGTCACGTTGAGCGGGCCGATGGAGCCGGCGACGAACTTGTTCCCGAACTCGTCGGCGGCCTGCCGGGCCAGCCGGGCCGCGGCCAGGTTCATCTCCCGGACCCAGTCCTGCAGGCCGTAGTCGGCCTGTCCGATGCTGGTCGCGGTGAAGGTGTTGGTGGTGGTGATGTCGGCGCCGGCGGCCAGGTACTGCCGGTGCACGTCGAGCACCACGTCGGGGCGGGTGATGTTGAGCAGGTCCGGGTCACCGGCCACGTCGCGGGGGTGGTTCTCCAGGCGGGGGTGGTAGTAGTCATCCGGGTGCAGGCCCGCGCTCTGGAACATGGTGCCCCAGGCGCCGTCGAGCACCACGATCCGTTCGGCCAGCAACGCCCGCAGTCGCTGCTCGACGGTGCCCTCGTCGAGGAAAACTGAAGTCACGCAAGCCTCCTTGTCGCAGAGGCGCCCTTTCCAACAGCGTGAGGCCGAGCGTGGCGGGTTCGCGTCCCGTCGCAGCGCCTCTCGACCTCGAGCCCCTAGTTTACGCGAGCCCGCGCCCCGCTCCGGCATTGTGCGGCCCGAAGGCACGCCCGGGCGGGGGTTCGGGGGTGCATTGGGGCCGCACTATGCAGTAGAAGCGCTATGCAGTAGAAGGAGGTATGGCTGCTGATCTGCGACCCTTGCACCGGCGGGCCCTGGCCGAAGCGGGCGCCCTCGTCGACCTCGTCCAGCCCGGCGACCTGGTCCGGGCCAGCCCGTGTGCCGGGTGGGATCTCGCGGCGCTGCTCGACCACATGGTCGGCCAGCACCACGGATTCGGGCTGGCGGTCGAATCCGGCGATGCACCGGCCGCGGCCTACGCCGGCCCCGGGCCGAGCCAGTCCCTGGCCGCCTGGCCGGATTCAGTGCGCCGGATCACCCTGGCGTTCACCGCCGCCGACCTGACCCGGCCGGTCCGGCTGGTGGAGATCAGCGCCGAGCAGACGTTCCCGGCCGCGGCCGCGATCGGGTTCCAGCTACTGGACACCGTGGTGCACGCCTGGGATGTGGCCACCGCGCTCGGCCGGGACTACCGGCCGGACGAGGAGTTGCTCACCGCCACCGCCCGGTTGGCGGCGATGGTTCCGGGCGGACCGGCCCGGGAACAGCCCGGAGCGGCGTTCGGCCCGGAGCGGCCGGCGCCCGAGGACGCCTGGGCGGCGGTGCTGGCCCGGCTCGGCCGGTCAGCCTGAGCGGGTCGCCGATCAGCGCAACGCCGCATCGACCGCGGCCCGGACCCAGCGCTTGTACTCGGGCGGGAGTTCGGTCCGGCCGGCGTAGCGGTCCAGGTAGCGCGCGTGCAAGGCCCGGTCGTGCTCAGCCAGCCAGTCCAGAAACACCTGCCGGGTCGCGCCCCTGAGGTAGAGCGGCAGCACGCCGACCACTGCGCCGCCGGCATCCTGGATGGCCCGGGCGGTCGCGGTCAGCTGGGCCCGCGAGTCCGACAGTCCCGGCAGGATCGGCGCCATCAGGGCACCGGTGCCGATCCCGGCGTCGGCCATCGCCTGCATTGCGGCCAGGCGACGCCGCGGGTGCGGAGTACCGGGCTCGCTGGCTCGCCAGACCGCCTCATCGATGGTCCCGATCGAGAACAGCACGCTGATGTCGAGGTGTTCGTTGGCCTCGGTCAGGATGTCCAGATCGCGGGTCACCAGCGCCGACTTGGTCAGGATGGAGAACGGGCTGCGATAGTCGGTCAGCGCCTGCAGGATGCCCCGGGTCAACCGGAACTTGCCCTCGGCCCGCTGGTAGGGGTCGGTGTTGGTGCCCATCGCCACGTGTTCGCGCCGCCAGCGCGGGTCCGACAACTCGACCCGGAGCCGTTCGACCGCGTTGATCTTGACCACTATCTTCCGGTCGAAGTCGTCCCCGGCGGACAGGCCCAGGTATTCGTGCGTCGGGCGCGCGAAGCAGTAGGTACAGGCGTGGCTGC
>Ga0187809_10000840_pt1 | contig 15271 bp, 15 predicted proteins | sample NC_wetland_sal_i_8_FD_132415 | JGI IMG/M metagenome (GOLD analysis project Ga0187809, IMG submission 132415) | Wetland sediment microbial communities from Neuse River Estuary, North Carolina, USA - ASW_4 | ecosystem: Environmental > Aquatic > Freshwater > Wetlands > Sediment | place: USA: North... | reverse complement strand
GGGTCTGCAGGATCAGCGTGTCACCGGCGTACCGCCTGCGGACCGTGGCCCCGCCGCGGCCCTCGAGCTCGTCCTCGGGCGCGATTCGCCAGCAGCCGTGATCTTGGCGGCCGAGCAGGGCAGCGAAGCAGGCCTCGGAGTCGAAGCGCGGCAGGCACAGCCAGTCCACCGACCCATCCGAGCTGACCAGCGCGGCCGATTGCATGTCCCCGACGATGGCGTAGTCCTCGATCCGGCCTGCCACATGTCCTCCCGGCTGGAGTCATCCTTGCCGATACCGTACTAGGCACACGTTGCCCATAGGCTGGCATCATGCGGGTGCTACCCGATGTAGTCGGTGTCATGCCGGGCGGGCGCGCCCGCCGCCTGGTCGCCGCCGGGTCGATGGTCGCCGCCGTGATTGCGCTGGGTGGCTGCTCCCAGTTCGACGCCGCGCTCGGTCAGCGTCAGGCCGTCGTGACCTTCACCGACAGCGCGACCTTGGCCCAGCGACTGGCGGTGCGCAGCGCCTGCGGCAAGACCCCGAACGTGACCCCGCAGCCCCTGCCGAGCAACATGAACCGCCCCTACGCGCTCGAGCAGGTGGTCTACCAGATCAACCACGCGAGCGACGCCGACGTGGCGCTGCTGGAGAAGTGCCTGTCCAAGTTCCCGTCGGTGGCCGGTGTCACCCTGCAGGACTCCGCCGACGAGGGCAACTGACGCCGGGCCTGCCCCGGTCCGGCCACACCTGCTCAGATAGCCAATGTTGCTGCCGTACCAGCTAGCGGATGCTGGCGGCGAGGTCCTGATAGGCAGGGACGAGCTCATCCCACCGCGCCTGGGTGTCGCCGGGTCCGCGCCCGGCGAGGTAGGCGGCGAGAGTTTCGGCGTGGATCTGCCACCCGGCCCCGTAGAAGGCGATTTTGTCCAGCGGCATGCCCCGGACCTCGATGACCAGGATGGTCTGGTCCCCGTCGGCGGTCAGCGTGGCCTCGATGGCCTCGTCGTACGGCGGTACCCCCTGGCCGCGCAGGTAGGACTCCTCGGTCTCCCTGGTGGTCACCAGCAGCCGCCGCGGGGGCTCGCACGCTTCCACCCGCCCGGTGGCATCTATGTCGGCGGATTCGACGTGCAGGCGGAATTGTCCGCCGGGCCGCAGGTCGCCCTCCACCTGACCGTACCAGCGGGCCAGGCGGCCGGGATCGGTGAGCGCGGACCACAGGTCGTCGATGCCGGTGTCGTAGCGATCTTCGATGCGCACCACGCCCGTGCCATGTGCCGATCGCAGGCTGCCCAGGATGCGGGTACCCGGACGTGCGTTGCTGGTCATCCGGTGCTCCTTCGTTCGTGTTTGCCTCGGGCTATCTCGGTGTGCAGGGCGTCCAGTCGCTGTTCCCACAAGGCTCGGTATTGGCCCAGCCATTCATCGATCTCGGCGAGCGGCTGGGGGCGAAGGCTGTAGACCCGCCGCTGCGCGTCCTGGCGGACCTCGACCAGCCCTGCCTCGCGCAGCACCCGCAGGTGCCGCGATACTCCTGGTCGGGCGATCGGCAGCAGGGCCGCCATCTCGCCGACGGTGGCCGGCCCGCGGGCCAGCGTCTCCAGCATGGTCCGCCGGCTATCGTCCGCCAGGGCTCGCAGGGCAGCTTCCACGGCCTTAATGTACCGATATGGTTACGTAACTGTCAAGGTACATAAGCGGATGCACGTCGGCGATGCCACACCAGCGAACCGATACGGGCGCTCCGCCGCAGTCACAACCCGAATGGCGGCCGCCGTAGTAGAACGACATGAAGCCCCAGGTTCATGTGGTCCTAGCGAAGTGAAAGTCCAGGTTCATGTTGTACGGGCTCGTTCCGCGCTGTGCGCGCTGTGCGCGCCGTGGGCGAGGTCGCCACTGACCCCGCGCGACGGGCCCCGGCGCTCGCCGGGGCATGGCGGGGCCATGGCGGCACGCGCATGCTGACCGGCGGACCCGGCGGACCCGGACCCGGACCCGGCGGACCCGGCGGACCCGGACCCGGACCCGGCGGACCGGGCCGATTTCCTATCTTGCCGGCTTTATGTATAGTGAACCCGACGTAGTTTCCTATGTAAACGATAGAGATTAACGATTAGGGGTATGAGATGCGACGTGTCACGGCCGCCGCGATGGTTGGCGCCGCCCTGCTGCTGGCGGCGGGCTGCTCCTCCTCGTCTTCGTCCTCGTCCGATCCGGCGACCACGAGCGGCAACACCGCCAGCGCCGCAGCAGCACCGGTGACGGTCCGCCTGGGCTTCCTTGAGAACATCACGCACGCATCCGCGCTCATCGCCCTGAAGGAGGGTTTCTTCAGCAGCGCCTTGGGCTCCGCCGGGACGCTGAAGCCAACCGCCTTCAGCACCGGGACGGAGGAGACCACCGCGATCCTGGCCGGTCAGCTTGACGCCGCCTACGTCGGACCGAACCCCGCCATCAACGCCTGGCAGAAATCCGGCGGCACCGCGATCAAGATCGTCTCGGGCGCCGCGACCGGTGGCGCGTCGGTGGTAGTCGCGAAGGGGATAACGTCGGCCTCCCAGCTCAAGGGCAAGACGCTGGCCACTCCTTCGCTCGGTAACACCCAGGACGTCGCGCTGCGCTACTGGCTGAAGCAGAACGGGATCACTACCACCGCCACCGGCGGGGGAGACGCCTTCATCAAGCCGACCACCCCCAACTCGGCAGCGGTCCTGGAGTTCAAGTCCGGGCAGATCGCCGGCGGTTCCGAGCCCGCGCCCTACGACATCGAGATGGTCAGCGACGGCGGCACGGTCCTGTTCAGCGAGCCCGGCGTCACCACCTTGCTGGTCGTGACCCAGAGCTTCCTGTCCGCCCACCCGGCGATCGTCTCGGACCTGATCAAGGCTCAGGTCCAGGCCGACAACTTCATCAAGTCCAACCCGACCGCGGCCGAGGCGGACGCGAATGCCGAGCTGGCTTCCTACACCGGCAAGCCGCTCAAGCCGAGCCTCGTCGCGGCGGCGTTTAAGGAGATCACCTTCACCAACGACCCCGACGAGTCATCACTCACCACCGACGCGTCGCAGGCCGTCTCGCTCGGGTTGCTTAAGCCGGTCAACCTGAGCGGCATCTTCGATCTCACGCCGCTCAACCAGGTGCTGGCCGCGGCGGGCCAGCCGCAGGTCAGTTCCTAGGCAGGTGAGTCCATGGTCAGGCAGGGGAATTCCATCACGATCACCGGGCAGCCTCCGGCTGTCGAGTCGGTAACAGACGTAACGGGATCCGTCCGGCTAGCGAGCGTGTCCAAAGTGTTCGGGCGCGGCGGCTCTGCTGTCCGGGCGCTGGATCAGATCTCGCTGGATGTCCCGCCGGGGGAGTTCACCTGCCTGATCGGGGCCTCGGGCTGCGGCAAGTCCACGCTGCTCAACCTGGCCGCCGGTCTCGAGGAGCCAACCTCCGGCGAGGTGTCGGTGTCGGGCCACGTGGCGCTCATGTTCCAAGAGCCCGCGCTGTTCCCGTGGCTCACCGCCGCCGGTAACGTGGAACTCGCGCTGCGGGCCCAAGGCCTGGGACGCGCCGAGCGCCGCCAGCGGACTACGGGGCTGCTGGATGCGGTGCGGCTGGGCGGGTTCGGCGGAAAGCGGCCGCACGAGCTATCCGGCGGGATGCGGCAGCGGGTGGCGCTGGCCCGTGCGCTGGCACAGGACGCCGACGTGCTGCTCATGGACGAGCCGTTCGGCGCGCTGGACGCGATGACCAGGGATCTGCTGCACGACGAGCTCGACCGCGTCTGCGCCGGCCGGCAGCTGACCATCATCTTCGTGACGCACAACGTCCGGGAGGCGGTCCGGCTCGGTGACCGGGTGGTGGTGCTGAGCAGCCGCCCGGGCCGGGTCATCGACGAGTTCGCGGTGCCCATCGAGCACCCGCGGCGGATCGACTCGGCCCCGGTCGCCGAACTGGCCAGGCGGATCACCGACCGGCTGCGGGAGGAGATGAGCCATGGCGACCGCTAACGACCGGACCTCGCTGCCGGCCTACGAGGAGAAGCTGGCCTGGCTCGAAGCGCAGGAAGTAGCCCAGCCGGGCGAGCAGCGCAGCCGGCGCCTGGCCGTCAAGGCCTGGAATGCCCTGTGGCCCAAGCTGCTCGCAATCGCCATCGTGCTGGCCGTGTGGGAGCTGATCCACCTCAGCGGCTGGAAGAAGCTGATCTTCCCCGCGCCAGGCCCAACCCTGGCCAACCTGTGGGACCAGCTGCAGACCGGCCAGCTCTGGCACGCCGTTGCCACCACCGGCGAGCGCGCCGTCATCGGGTTCGCGCTCGCGGTGGTGATCGGCGGGTTCATCGGCGCCCTGGTCTCGCGAATCGCGCCGCTGCGGGCGGGGGTCGGCTCCCTGATCACCGGGCTGCAGACGCTGCCGTCGATCGCCTGGTTCCCCTTCGCGATCATCCTGTTTGGCCTCAGCACTACCACCATCTTGTTCGTCATCGTGCTCGGCGCGGCCCCATCGATCGCGAACGGCCTGATCGCGGGCGTGGACTACACCCCGCCGCTGCTGCTGCGGGCGGGCAAGATGATGGGGCTGCGCAGGCTCTCCCTGTACCGGCACCTGATCCTGCCGGCCTCGCTGCCCGCGTTCGTGGCCGGGCTGAAGCAGGGCTGGGCGTTCGCCTGGCGCAGCCTGGTGGCCGGCGAACTGCTGGTCGTCATCGCGAACCAGCCGTCCCTGGGCGTGCTGCTGTCGACCTACCAGGACCAGGCCGACATGGAGAGCGCCACCTCGATCATCATCGTGATCCTGATCCTGGGCATCATCGTCGACATGCTGTTCGGCGTGGCCGACCGGACCATCCGCCGCCGCTGGGGCCTGACTGGAGCCGTCTGAGCCACACCAGCGGCGAGGACCCCGGAGAGCACGAACGGGGTCACTGCCAGGAGATCGACGCTTCGTTCAGTAGAAATTTCAAAGCCGAAGCGGCCCGGTGAAAGCCCTCCGGGCCGCTGAAGCCGCCGAAGCGCCCGGCCTGGGCCAGGTGCGGCTCGAGCGACATGAAGCCCGCGAAGCCCGAGTCCCGCAGCGCGGCCAGCGTCTCGCGCAGTTCCCCGTCGCCCTGGCCGGCCGGCACCACCTGGCCGTTCGCGGCCAGCGCGTCTTTCACCTGCAGGTAGACCAGATAGGGCCGGAGCAGGGCGTACGCCTCGGAGAAGGGCCGGACGCCGCACTGGACGAAGTTCGCCGGATCGAAGGTCGCGCGCAGAGCGGGCGAGGCCACGGCGGTGATCAGGTCGGCGCACCGCCCCGGAACGTCGCCGTAGATCTCCTTCTCGTTCTCGTGCGCGAGGATCAGCCCGCGTTCCTCGGCGATCCGGGCCAGGGCGCCCATGCGGTCGATGACCTGGCTGCGGTATCGCTCCGGTGGCGCATCCGCGGGGATGAAGAAGGAGAAGACGCGGACCAGCGTGGTGCCGAGTTCGGCGGCCAGGTCGGCGACGTGGCGCATCCGGTCGAGCTCGGGAGCCAGCGGTGCGCCGACCGGGATCTTGCCGATGGGGGAGCCGATCGCCGAGACCCGCACCCCAGCCGCGTCCACTGCAGTGCGGAAGGCGGTTAGCTGCTCGGATGTGAAGTCGGCGACGTTCACCGACCACGCACTGCGCAGCTCGAGGTGCGAGATCGACTCGGCCGCCAGCGCCGCGAGCTGGGCCTGCGGGTCGGGCGAGATCTCGTCGGCGAACCCGCTGAGGACGACGGTCATGAGCTCAGCGTCACCGGGCGACCCGTGCGGGACGACTCGTATACGGCGAGGACGACCTGGAGCGCCGCGCGGCCGTCTGCGCCGCTGACCGCTGGCTCGCGTCCGGTATCGACCGCGTCGAGCAGATCGGCGAGCTGGGCGGCGTGGCTCGCCACATCCAGGGCGGCGGGGTCGGCGGCCGCCGAAGCGGCCGAAGCCGCCGCGCTCGCCGGGTCAGCGTCCGTGGCCAGCGCGCGGCGGACGATCCGGCCGTCCTCGACGATCACCGTGCCCTCGGTCCCGGTGATCTCCAGGCGCTGTGGGAAGCCGGGGAAGGCCGCGGTGCTGGACAGGATGGTGCCCACGGCGCCGGAGGCGAACCTGACGATCGCGAGCGCGGTGTCCTCTACTTCGATCCGGTGCGCCTGCGTGGAGTACACCGCGGTGACCTCAGTCGGCGGCCCCATGCACCAGCGGAGCAGGTCGACGTAGTGGACGCCCTGGTTCATCAGCGACCCGCCATCCATCGCCCACGTGCCGCGCCACGCGGCGCTGTCGTAATAGCCTTGCGTCCGGTACCACTTCGTGCTGGCCTCCCCGAGCACGAGCCGGCCGAGGGCACCGCCGTCGAGCAGGCGCCTCAGCTCGATCAGGCCCAGGTCGAAACGGTGCTGCGAGATCACGGTCAGCGCTACCCCGGCCGCGCGCGCCGCCTCGATGAGCCGGTCCGCGGCGTCCAGGCTGACGTCGATCGGCTTCTCCACGACCAGGTGCTTGCCGGCCTTCGCCGCCTGAATCGCGATGGCGGCGTGCAGGCCGCTCGGCACGCATACGCAGACCACCTCTACGTCGTGACGGGCCAGCAACGCGCCGAGATCGGGCTCGGCCGGGCAGCCGCGCGCGGCGGCGAAGGCCGCGGCGGCGCCGGCGGCCACGTCGGTGACCGCCACCAGCCGGGCGTCCGGCAGCATGGCGATGGCGTCGGCGTGGATCGTCGCGATCACGCCGGCCCCGACAATCCCGAAACCGCGGGTCACGGGCATCAGGGTTTAACCTCCATCCACTCGGTCAGCACCCGGCGGTGCTGTGGCAGCGCGACCTCGGGCTCGGCGATCTCAGGGTGCCACCGCTTCTCCCACTCGACCGAGATCCAGTTCTGGTAGCCGCCGGCCGCGAGCAGCCCGAGCATCTCCCTGACCGGTACCTCGCCGTCGCCGAGCAGGACCAACTCCCAGTCGCCGTCGGGCTTCCGGCGGGCGTCCTTGACCTGCGCGAGCAGGATACGCCGGCCGAGATTGGCGTAGACGTCGGCGGGCGACTCGCCCATGCGGTACGGGTGATGGCTGTCCCACACCGCGCCCACCCATTCCGGGTTGGCCCCTTCGGAGTCGACCAGGGCCAGCAGCTCGGCCACCACCGACGAGGCGGAGAAGTCGTCGTGGGTCTCGACCCCGATGGCGACGCCGAGCTGCCGGGCGAGCGGCACGCTCGACTCGAGCACCCGGGCCGCGGCCCGGAGCTGGTCCTGGCGTTCCGTCCGGTCAGCGGCCAGCGCACCGCCGAACACGCGGACCAGCGGGGACTCCCAGTCGCTGGCGAGCTCCAGGAACCGGCGCAGCTGTGGACCAGGGTCGTCGTCACTGGTCAGCCGGATGGAGCTGTCCACCGCCACGACCGGCAGCCCAGCCGTCGTCACCGTCTGCCTGACGCGAGCGCGGTCTGCCGCGGACATCGACGGGTCGATCAGCTCACCGTCGATGAGCCGGAGTTCCACCCCGGCATAACCCCAGCGGCGGCCGAGCGAGACGGCCGAGGCCAGCGTGGTGTCGGGAAAGGCCAGAGTGCTGAAGGCGATACGCGCTGACGAGTTCACGAAGCCAGTGCGTCCCACGTCACCCATAGGCCTCATATGCCGCACGATACTCATTGAGCACGTGAACAAATGGTTGCTTCATGGCTCCTTGTTGCTGGCTGGGTTAATGTGATTGTGGGGTGAGGCCCGTTCCTGGCCGGGGAATTCGGCCAGGAACGGGCCCGCTTGCGTCTAGGCGCGACTTGGGAACTCAGCCGGCCGGACGCAAATGGAGGATGACCACTTCGTCGGTGCCGGAGCCGGGTCCGTTGTTCGTGCCCGACGGCTGGCCGCTGTCATACGGGTTCGACTGGGAGGGCCAGCCCGTGTAGTTCTGCGAGTTGTACTCGAACCACTCAGGCGCGGTCGTGACCGGGATGACCGGCAGGTTGGCCGCGATGTACTGCTCGAGCGGGACGAGGGCGGTGGCCTGCGCCGAGACCGACGTTGCCCCGGCCAGCGCAGCTACCTCGGCGTTGAGCGTCGGGTTGTTCAGCCGCTCGTAGTCGCCGACAGCGGCCGAGCCGGAGGCGAGCGTGCTGTTCAGCCAGCCGTCGTACATGTTGTACGGGCTGATCCCGCCGTTCGACCAGTGCTCGGTCATCGAGAAGTCACCGGTGGCGACATCCTGGTTCCAGGCGCTCACCGACAGGCCCTGGAACGTCGCGTCGATCCCTGCCGCCCTCAGCTCCTGAGCAGCGATGGAGTCGACCTCAGACATGTCCGTGTACGCGGTCGGGGCGATGATCGTGAACGCCACGGTCTGGCCGCCCTTCTCGAAGTAGCCATTGCTCCCCTTCGTGAAGCCGGCCTTCTCCAGGACCTGCTCGGCCGCAGCCGCGTTGCTCGTGGTCGGCATGGTGTCCGATGACACGGGTCCGGCCCAGGCCTGGAAGGTCGGCAGCGTCAGCCCGCCCGACATGCTAATCGGGCTCGCGAGACCGGCTTCGCCCTCGGAGGCGAGCAGGGTGCGATTGACCGCGAGACTGACCGCTTGGCGAACGGCCAGCTGGTTACCCGGCCACTTGGTCAGGTTCGGCTCGAGGCTCTCGTCACCGCCGGCTGCCTCCCAGTATTGGTGGTGGGCCGGATCGGTGCTGACGAAGTCCTTCTGTAGGCCGGGGATGTAGTTCCCGGTCCAGTCGATCTGGTTGTTGAACAGCGCGGTGAGCGCGCCGGTGTTGGAGGTGTAGACCGGGAAGTAGACCTGCGGGACCTTGACCTGCGCGGCCTGCCAGTAGTAGGGGTTCTTCTTCAGCGTGAAGCCCTGCGGCGTGAAGCTGCCCAGCATGTACGGCCCCGTACCGACCGGGTTCGGGTCCGTGAAGGTCCCCGGGTTCTGGCCGTTCCACTGCGACTGGGGCACGATCGCCTGGCCCGCGATCTCCTCCAGGTTGGTGTACTGGGATGTCGGGAACGTGAGCGTCACGGTGTTGCCGGACGTGCTCACGCTGGAGATGGTCAGGCCGCCGCTGTTGATCGAGGCGTTGTTCTTCACCAGATTGAAGGTGAAGGCGACGTCGGCCGGGGTCAGCGGAGTGCCGTTGTTCCACTTCACGCCCTGGCGGATCGTGAAGGTAATCGTCTTGTCGCCGTTCGACCACGCATAAGACGTGGCAAGCCACGGGTACTGCACGGTCGGCGAGGCCAGGTCGAACTGGATCAGCGGTTCGTATATGAGCCCGGTCGCGCCCATGCCGTAGGCCTGCTGGGTCGGCACGAACGGGTTGAACGCCTGGGTGATGGTGGTCTCCGGCGAGCTCTCCATGACCAGGGTCTTGCCCGTGGTCGCGGCGCTGCCCGAGCTCGATGCCGAGCTCGAACTGGAGCTGGAACTGGAGCATGCGCCCAGCCCCGCCGCGAGCAGGCATGCGGTGGCTGCTGCGAACAGCCATCTGATTCTGTGCAATCTCCTCATCAGTCTCGTCTTTCTCTCGATTTCATCGGTAATGGGCTATATGGCCTTTGCGTCCCCACCTCCCCGTGGCCCGGAGACGAGTTGCGGTGCCGCGACGTCCAGGTGCCAGCAGGCCGCGCCCCGCGTGTCCGAAATCTGCGTCAGGGCTGGGTCCTCCCGCCGGCATAGGTCATCGGCGAACGGGCACCTGGGATTGAACGGGCAGCCCTGCGCAGCCGCGCCGTCCAGGTTCTGCGGCCTTGCCAATGCGGGCCCCTGGCGCCGCCCGCCGCCGCGAAGCGCGCTGCCGAGGTTGTCCGGGTCCGGCGCCGAGGCGACCAGCAGCTGGGTGTAGGGATGCGCCGGGACCTGGGTGATCTCCTCGGCCGGTCCTCGCTCCACGATCTCGCCGGCGTACATGACCAGAATCTCGTCCGCGAAATAGCGAGCCGAGGCGATGTCGTGGGTGATGTAGAGCATGGCCAGGCTGAAGCGCTTGCGGAGGTCATCGAGCAGGCCGAGCATCTCCAGGCGGATCGAGACGTCGAGCATGGACACCGGTTCGTCGGCGAGCAGCACGCTCGGCCGGGCCGCCAGCGCCCGGGCGAAGGAAACCCGCTGGCGCTGGCCGCCGGACAGCTCGTGCGGGTACTTGGCCAGGAACTGCTGGGCGGGCGTGAGCCGGACCTGGTCCATCAGGCTGACGACTTCCTGGTCGATCTCTGCGTCCTTGCCCTGATGAAGCTTCACCGGGCGCTCGAGGTGATAGCGCACGGTGTGTACCGGGTTGAGCGAGGAAAAGGGGTCCTGGAACACGTACTGGACCTCGCTCTTGTACCGCCGGAAGTCCGCACGGCTGGACACGTCCACCTGCTTGCCGTCCAGCCGGATCGTGCCGGAGGTGAGCCGTTCCTGCCCGGCCAGGAGCCTAGCCGCGGTGGACTTGCCCGAACCGCTCTCGCCGACCAGCGCGACGACGGCGCCCCGGTACAGGTTGAAGGAGACGTCCCGCACCGCGTGCAGCGTGTGGCCACGGCCGATCCGGAAGTCCTTGCTGACCGCGATCGCCTCCATGGCGAGCGGCCCGCGTGCCGCGGCCGCGGAGGTCGGGGTCTGCTCGCTCATGTTCCCGGCTTCTCGGTTGGATTCCCGGAGGCCACGGACGGTACGGGCGGCGCCGGGGTGTCGGGGAGCACGAACGGGCAGGCCGTCACGTGGTCGGGATCCTTGGAGGTGGCGACCGGCAGCAACTGCATGTCGACGTCCCGGCACTGCGGCCTGGCGTACCCGCAGCGGGGCACGAACGGGCAGCCCGGGGCCGGGTTGCGCAGGTCAGGCGGCGAGCCCGGGATGCCGACCAGCTCGCGGCGGGCTCCGCGCAGCGACGGGAACGAGTTAAGCAGGCCCCTGGTGTAGGGGTGGGCGGCCTCGCGGTGGATCTCGTCTGAGGTGGCGATCTCGACAAACTGGCCGGCGTACATTACGGCGATCCGGTCGGCCAGTTCGAGCAGGAGCGAGAGGTCATGGGTGATGAACAGTATCGAGAAGCCCAGGCGATCTTTGAGCTCAACGATCTGGGCCAGGATGTCCCGCTGCACCACCACGTCGAGCGCGGTGGTCGGCTCGTCCATGATGATGATCTCGGGGTCAGTGGCCAGCGCCATGGCGATCATCACCCGCTGGCGCATGCCGCCGGACAGCTCATGCGGATAGCTACGCAGCCGGGACCGCGGGATGCCGACGAGATCGAGCAAGGATGCGGCCCTTTCGCGGGCCTCGTCCCTCGGCATCTTCAGGTGGGCGTGGATGACGTCGAGTAGCTGGTCGCGGACCTTGAGCACCGGGTTGAGTGCGTTCATCGCACTCTGGAAGACGATGGCGATCTCGCGCCAGCGCAGCCGCCGCAGCTCATCCGGCTGCATTTTCAGTATGTCGGCAGGCTTGGTTACCCGGCGGCCGCGGTAGATGACGCTGCCGTTCGTGACCAGGGCGGGGGCGCGCAAAAGGCGGCAGGCGCCGTAGGCCAGCGTCGACTTGCCCGATCCGCTCTCGCCGGCCAAGCCGACGACCTCGCCGATCCCGAGGGCGAGGTTTATGTGGTCCACGGCGCGTACATCGCCGGACGGGGTGCGATACACAATCGACAGGTCGCGGATGTCGAGCACGGGACTGGAGCTTGAGGCGGCGCCGGCCAGGGATGAGCCAACTGCGGGATTGGCCGCCGCGCTGATCGTGCGGTGTGTTTCCCGGTCAAGGGTCCGGCCGTCGGCCCGGCCGACGGCGCTGCCGGGCGTCGGGTCCGCGCTCATCGGCCGTCACCCGCCTCGGCTTTGTCGAGCAGCGAGCTTCGTGAGAACGAGTGCAAGAATCCGGCGAACCCGTTGCGGCGCTGCGAGATTTCGCTGAGTACGGGTGTGGGGTCGGCGGGCTTGAGCCAGCGCCCGGCGATCCTGCTGGCACTGCTCGCGTCGCGCAGGCGGGGGTTGCCGAGCTCGTCGATGCCGGTGTTCAGCAGCACCAGAGCCGTGCCTATCAGCGCCACGGCCAGGCCCGGCGGCACGAACCACCACCAGGCCCCGAGCTGGAGAGCCTGCTGGCTCTCGGCCCAGTAGAGCATCGTACCCAGGCTCCAGCTGTTCAGGTCGGCGACCCCGATGAAGGCGAGGGCGACGGAAGCGGCGATGGCGTACAGCACGGTGTTCACGAAGCTCGCCGCGATCAGGCTCACCTCGTTGGGGACGATCTCGAAGGCGATGATCCGCCAGGTTCTCTCCCCGGTCTCCCGGGACGCGGCCACGAAATCGCGATTGCGGATGGCCAGGGTCTGGGCCCGGATCACCCGCGCCCCCCACGGCCAGCCCAGCAGGGTGAGCACGACTATGGTCGGCCACTCTCCCCTGTTCGGAAAGTAGCCGAGCAGGACGATGAGCAGAGGCAGCGCCGGGATGACCAGGAACACGTTGGTGACGAGCGACAGGAATTCGTCCCAGAAGCCGCCGAGGAAGGCGGCCGTGACACCCACGATCACGGCGAGCGCGGTGGCTACCAGGCCGACGATGATCCCGAGCTCCAGGGTGAGCCGGATCCCGACCAGGAGCTGGGACAGCACGTCTTGCCCGCTCTGCGTGGTGCCGAGCAGATGCGCCGCGCTCGGCGCATTCATCGATGCGCTGGGAGAGGGATTCTGGTACGAGGGATCATACGGGGTGACCAGTGGCCCGATGATGGCCGTGAGCACGAAGAGGCCGAACAGGACTACGCCCGCCTTGGCCTTGGTCGGCATCCGGCGCCACCAGCCCGGCTGGGCGGGCTCCTGGGTGACGGCGGTGAGTTCGGTGCCGATGGCCGGCGCGATGGTCATCGCGCAGCCTCCCGGGATCGGGTGCGGGGATCGACGAACACGATGATGATGTCGACGATCAGGTTGGCCAGCAGGACCGCGAAGGTGATGACCAGGAAGATCGCCTGCGTCAGCGGGTAGTCGTTCGAGGTGACCGAATTGACCAGCAGCAGGCCGATCCCGGGGTAGGAGAAGACGATCTCCATGACCAGGGCGCCGGATACCACGAAGCCGACCGCCAGGCCGAAGCCCTGCAGCTGCGGCAGGATCGCGTTGCGCGCGGCGTAGGTGAGGACGACCCTGCGGTTGGGCAGGCCCTTGGCCTGAGCCGCGATCACGTAGTCCTCGCCGATGGTCGTGATCATGACGTTGCGCATCTGCAGCATCCAGCCGGCTATCGAGGTGAGCACGATCGTGAGGGCCGGGAGCAGCGAGTGGTCGATCGCGCTGCCGATGAACGCCCAGTGCCAGCCCGGGATCAGGCCCTGGCCGTAGCCCTGGCCGATCGGGAAGACGTGGACCTTGACCGCGAACAATTCGAGCAGGATCAGCGCGAAGAAGAAGTAGGGAATCGCCTGCAGGAACATAAGCCCGGGCAGGACCCGGTCGAGCCCTCCACCGTGCCGCCAGCCGGCCGCGATGCCGAGGGCGGTGCCCACCAGGAAGGCAATCACGGTCGCAGTGCCCACGAGGGTGATCGTCCAGGGCAGTGCCTCGGCGAGCAGAGTCGAGACCTGGGCCGGATACTCGCTGACACTGGTACCGAAGTTCAAGTGGGCCACGTCGACGAGATAGGCCCAGTACTGATGCCAGATCGAGCCTCCATGTCCCACGCCGAGCAGCGCCTCGAGCGCACGGTAGGCCGAGGGCTGCAGGTTAGGGAACTTCGACATGATGGCCTCGACCGCGTTCCCCGGCACCAGGCGCGGAATGAAGAAGTTGATGGTCAGCGCCACCCAGGCCGCGACGACGTAGAAGACCAGGCGGCGGATGATGAAGGCCATGGCGTCTCCTAGCTCCTCGGTGCCCGCGCCTGAGCGGGCTGGCGTATCCGCCGACCGTCTATCCGATCGGCTCCAGCGTGCCCACGGGTGGGCGCCAGCGACATGACCGGCTTGCGGACTTCCAGGCCGGACGGGCAGCCGCAGCTGGACCGCAGGACGAGCTCTGTCGGCAGCAGCTGCACGGCCGGGGTAAGGTCCGGGACGGCGATGCGATCGAGGAGGCGAGCGCACGCCCGCTCACCGAGCATGCGAACGGGCTGGAGGACGGACGTGAGCGGGGGGTCGAACAGGCTCGCCGGGTAGATATCGTCGAAGCCGACCACGGCCACCTCGTCGGGTACCCGCACGCCGGCCGCCGCGAAGGCCCGCAGCACCCCGATCGCCATCTGGTCGTTGGCGCACACGACCGCATCGGGCAGCGCGCCACGGTGCCTGGCGAGCAGGTTTTCACCGGCTTGTTCGCCGCTTCGCGTGCTGAAGATGCCGTGCTCGGAGCCGATGAGCTGGCATTGCGGATTATCGCGCAGCACATGGTGGAGGCCGAGCCGCCGCTCGATGGCGTCGGGTGCATCCAGCGGGCCGTCCACATGGAACAGTCGTCTTGTGCCGTGATCGTCAATCAGGTGGGTGACGACCGCCGCCGACCCGGAGAAGTTGTCGGCCGCGACGACGTCGGCCGTCCGTTCGCCTGGCGTCCCGGCGATGATCACCACGGGGACTCGCGCGGCCAGACGCTTGATATGACGGGCGCCGATGAACCCTTCGCCGATAAGGATTCCGTCCACCTTGCCCGAGAACGCGTCCAGCCGGCGGACATCCGGTTCGCCCATCCCATCTGACTGCATGAAAGTGATCAGCAGCGACCAGTTGTGGGAGCGAACGTGCTCCTCGACTCCGCGCAGCACCTGGTCGTAGTAGAGCAGCCCCGCGTTCTCCAGGGCGTAATCCACCTCCCGCTCTTTGCACACCAGGCCGATGACGTCCTTGCGGCCGCGGGACAGGCTCTGCGCGGCGCTGTCGGGAACGTAGCCAAGCTCCTCGATGGCCCGCAGCACTCGAATTCTTGTGGCGTCGCGGACCCGATCCTGGCCTTGCACCACCCGCGAAACAGTGGCCGTAGACACCCCGGCCAGCCGCGCTACATCGTAGAGCGTTACCACGTCTGCTCGATCAGCCGCACCACTGTGAGCCCCTTGCATGAACGTGATGTAACCGTTTACATCGGAAATCTAAGCGCTTACACTAACCCTCAGCACAGGGCCGGTCAAGGAGCGTTATCTAGATGCGACCAGCGAGTGCATGGTGTACGTCCGGGTTGGCGCAGATCTGAATGGTGCGAGTTTCGACCAAGAGCACGGTCCATGGTCGCGGACAAGGGAGAGGCTGATGACTACTGCGAACGGCGCCCTGAGATTTCCCGCGGGCTTCGCCTGGGGATCGGCGACGGCCGCCTACCAGATCGAAGGGGCGGCGAGC
>Ga0187809_10000839_pt1 | contig 15274 bp, 9 predicted proteins | sample NC_wetland_sal_i_8_FD_132415 | JGI IMG/M metagenome (GOLD analysis project Ga0187809, IMG submission 132415) | Wetland sediment microbial communities from Neuse River Estuary, North Carolina, USA - ASW_4 | ecosystem: Environmental > Aquatic > Freshwater > Wetlands > Sediment | place: USA: North... | reverse complement strand
GATGGGAATGACCTTGTGGATCAGCTTGAGACCGAGATGGCCTGACCAGGGGAATTTTTCAATTTCATCGGGAAGAATCGATTCGATATCTATGGATTTTTCAATGTGCGCCGTCACGGTTTCTCCGAAGGGGGCCTCGTGCCCGTGGGTGGCCGCGACGGGCGCCAGCAGTACTTCCCTGGCCTGCTCCAGGTTCCCGATCGTAGCGCTGATCCCCCATAGTGACAGGGTGCCCGGGGCATCCGGCGGGAGGGTGTCCCGGGCATTTTCGCGGCACCCGACCAGTCTGGAAAGTGCAAGTTCCACCTGTACGCCGCGCTTGCTTCCCAGCAATTCATGCCATTCGTCCACGGCGATGATCTGCAATGTCCTGAAATAAGCGGGATAATCCTTCTGGGCCAGCAGGAGATGAAGGCTTTCGGGGGTGATGATCAGTACTTCCGGTGCCTGTTTTTTTTGTTGCTGCCGGACCGCCACGCTGGTGTCGCCGTTGCGGACACCCACTTTCCATCGCATGCCCAGTTCCGCGATCACCTCCTCCATGGCACGGGCGATATCGGTGGCAAGGGCCCGCAGCGGCGTGATCCACAACAGTTGAAGGCCGTTTTTTCCACGCGCCCGGAAGTCGTCGGGATAGGCATTGATAAACCGGATGATCGCGCCCAGGAATACAGAGTAGGTCTTGCCACAGCCGGTGGGTGCATTTACCAGCCCGGACTTCCCGTGAAGGAGGTGTTGCCAGGTCTCTTTTTGAAACTCGAAAGGCACGAAGTTCCTTGAAGAAAGCCAGTCCTCCACGATACGGAATCCAACGGTATTTTCCAGCTCCAATGTAAATGGTTTATGAAACAGCGGTCCGGTTCGTGAAGCTCTTTTCTTCCCATATTGCCGGCGGCACTTCAACAGGGCAGGATCAGCCGCCGCCGCAGGAGATCAATATTCGTAACCTTTCCACACGAAACACCGGAAAATTACGTTACAAATGCAGTAAAATCAAACGATGTTTCACACAATCCGGCGGTTACATGCGTTCCCCATTTAAAAGGTTCAGGGTTTCCATACGACTGATGTATGCAGGATGGATCATCCTGCCGGTCCTTGCTTTTCTTGCCGCCCGGTACTACCTGGCAAGGGAGGCCGCGACCGGGGCGACCCGCAGCAGCCTGGAACGGATCGAAAGGGCGGACCAGCTTACCCGGCTGATCTACCAGCTCGGAAGGGAACGGGATGCTTCCTACCGGTTTGCCCTGAGCCGCGACAGCTTCAGCAGGGTATTGCTGCAATGGCCGCTCACCAATACCCTCGTCCAGGTCATTTCATCAAGCCACACGCCTGGTTTTGCAGAATTTGATCCGTACCCCTTCAAAAAGCGCCTTAATTCCCTGCGGGATGATGTAGAGGCGGTATACGGGTATCCGGCGGATTCCGTGATGGCACAATATTCTGCCCTCACCGCAGAACTGATCAGCCTGAATGTATTGCCAGCGGGCGGTCTCGGGGAGGCGGGCCTGTCGCAGCAGGACCTGGCCGATCAACACGGCTTTCTTGAGATGGTTGAAAAGATCGATGTGCTCCGTACCGCTATCTACGGAATGCTGTTTACGGGCCCTCAGCAGCCCGACAGCGTACAGGGAGGTGCCTCCGAACGGTCTGCCTTCGCGATCCTTGAACGAAATTACCTGGGAAACGCCTCCGCAGCGGTTGCAGACGCTTACCGGTTGCAAAAGACTGCCCCCGAGGTGGCGCCCATGCTGACCTATATGAACCACCTGATCACAACCCGCCAGGCCGACAGCGTCTACGACGCCGCAGCGTGGCTTGCCGTCAGCGACCAGGGACTGGAGGCGCTAAAGGCAGCGCAGCAGGCAGTACTCCAGAAGGCCGGCGCAACGGTCGCCCGGCTGCTCCAGCGGGACCAGCAGTCCGCGAGTACTACGTTCGGCCTGCTGTTGGCAGCCCTGCTGGCACCCCTGCTGCTCGCTGTTTATACGGTATTGCGGGCACTTTCCGCGCGAAAGGCTCCCGCCATACCTGTGGGAATGACTGCCGTAAAGGAAAGTGTTCCGCCGGGTATGGTCAGGCCCTCGATCGAGCCGGGCATCCTGATCAGTCCGCCGGATCCGGGTGACCGGATGATCCCTTCGGCGCCCCCCGACGGGGAAACCCATGAAAAATTTGCGCCGGTCCCGGCGCACCACGATAACGGCGCCAGCCGGCCTGCGGCCGTCGAAAAGACGCCGGAACCCGGGCGGCAGCTGTCCCAGAAACTGAAAGACGACGTATTCAGGCTCATGCTGGAAAAAGACAAGGTGCGGGCGGAGATCGATGATCTCCTGAAATGGAAAGAGGATTATCTGAGTGTCGCCTCCCATGAGCTCAAAACGCCGGTGGCATCGCTGAAGGCCTATACGCACCTGTTGCAAAACGACGCCCACGAGAAGGGAGACCTGACCAAGGAAGGCATGTATGCCAAAATGGACTTGCAGGTGGACAAGCTTAACCAGCTGGTCAACGACCTGCTGGACACCACGAAAATCCAGAACGGGAAGCTGGCGTTTCATTCGCAGCACTTCTCCCTGGACCGGCTGATACATCAAACAGTCGAAGAGATCCAGTCCCGGCATCCCTCGCACCAGATCGTAATGGAGAAAAACCCGCCCGTTCACCTGTTTGCGGACCGTGACCGCATTGCCCAGGTAATGGCCATCGTCCTTCACAACGCGATCCGGTTCTGCCCCGATGTACCGCTCATCATCGTCCGCAGCGAGGTCATTGAAAACAAGGTCGTCTGTTCGGTACAGGATTTTGGAAGAGGGATCGGCAAGCAACACCAGCACAAAATATTCGAAGAATTCTACCGCGTGGACGAACCCAATGCGCCGGCTACCCCCGGGCTTGGGCTGGGCCTGTTCATCGCCCGGGAAGTGATCGCAGCCCACAAGGGCCGGATGTGGCTCAAAAGCCGGGAAGACGAAGGCAGCACCTTTTACTTCAGCCTGCCCGTCGCCAAAGACCGGCCCGAATAATTGCCGTGGTCACGTTCCCTGCCAGCCAATTCGGCGCCACCGCTATTGTCATCATTTACCATAAAGGGCCAACATCGCCTTCAGGTCATCCAGCGTGTTGATGTCACCGGGTTTTTTATCCCTTCGCCAGCGGCTGATCCTGGGAAATCTCAGGGCAACGCCGCTTTTGTGACGGGCACTGGAGGCGATCCCCTCGAAGGCGATCTCGAAGACGAGTTCGGGGGATACGGTCCTCACGGGTCCGAACTTTTCCAGGGAGTGCTGCTTTACGAAACGGTCCACCTCTGAAAATTCACGGTCGGTCAGTCCTGAATAGGCTTTGGTGAAGGGGACGAGCCGGTCTACGTCCCTTACGGCAAACGTATAATCCGTATACAGGTTGCTCCTTCTGCCACTGCCCTTTTGTGCATAGACCATGACCCCGTCGATCGTCAGGGGATCGATCTTCCACTTCCACCAGTCTCCCCGTTTGCGCCCGGCCTGGTAAGGAGCGTTCTTTCGTTTGAGCATGATGCCTTCGCTGTTCATCTCACGTGAATGGCCGCGTATGGCAGCCAGTTCCTCCCAGGTATCAAACGCCAGCAGCGGGGAAACCTGCAATACGTCCACCGCGCATCCGGATACGACCTCCTCCAGGAGCCTGCGTCGCTCCCGGAGCGGGAAGTCCCGGATGTCCTGTCCTGAGGACTCCAGCAGGTCGTAGGCAAAAAATACAATGGGAGCTTCCTGCAGTTGCTTTTTACCCACGTTTTTTCTTCCGATCCGGGTTTGTAACAGGGAAAAGGGCAGCGGACGGCCCTCCCGGGCCGGCAGGATCTCGCCGTCCAGCACCGTGCCTTCGGGCAGCAATGCACTCAGGAGGGTGTATTCGGGAAATTTCCCGGTCATTAGTTCCTCCCCGCGGCTCCAGACGAACAGTTCATGATTGCGGCGGATGATCTGCCCCCGGATGCCGTCCCATTTCCATTCGGCCTGCCAGTCCGCCGGGAGGCCCAGGTTTTCCGGGGGCCCTTCCAGTGCATAGGCCAGGTAGAAAGGATAAGGTTTGGAAAAATCGGCCGTTATTGCCGACACCCCCAGCAGGTCCCCGAAGGCGGTGGTCACGGGATCCCAGTTGCCGCTGATGCGGTGAGCGATCGTGGAGGCCGGAAGGTTGGTGGTTCTGGCCAGTGCGTTGACAATGGTCTTTTGAGATACCCCGATCCGGAAGCTTCCGGTGATTAGTTTGTTGAGCACAAACCGCTGGTCCCGGTTCATGACACGCCAGCAATCGGTAACAAATTGCCTGCGGGCCGTTTCATCCTGTTGTTCCAGTAACAGCAGGGTCTCCAGGTAGTGGGAAAGATCATGGGCCGTTTGCGGTAACTGTACCGGGTCGGGTAACAGAAGAGCCAGGGTCTCGGCCAGGTCTCCCACCGTATGGTAGCTTTCCTCGATCAGCCAGGAAGGATAGCCGGTGAGCATGGCACACCAGTCCCTCATCAGGCGTGAGCTGACCGTTCGACGGGGACGCCGGCCGCTGAAAATGGCAATCACCCAAACTTTATCGCGGTCGGGGGCCATCGCAAAATAATCCGTGAGGAGCTGGAGCTTTTCGTTCGTGCCGGTCGCGGTTCCGAGTTCGGCGACGAGGGAGGAGAACAGCTCCAGGCCGGCAGCCCCCCGCTCAACAGCACGGTTTTCAGGTTCAGTTCTTTGATGCATCATCTGCTGTTTTAGCCAGGCTGCCGTCCGGGTCGTCTGCTGATACTTCCTCGTCTTCGGTGCCAAAACGTGTAGGAACTTCCAGGGCGCGGGCCACGCCCTGCTCATTACAATAGCGGCTGAATGCCGACTGGAAGCCATGCGTAACATATACTGTTCCAGCGCCCGTTTCCCGCACCGTCGTCAGCAGGCCGTCCCAGTCTGCATGGTCACTGAGCGCGAAACCGGCGTCGGCATTTCTCCGGCGCACATGACCGCGCACCTGCATCCACCCGCTGCAGACGCCGGCCATGTGACCCTGGAATCGCCTGGTCCAGGAAGTGCCGTGTGCGGATGGAGGCGCAATGATGACGGCATCCCGGAGTTGCTCCCGGGGCGTTTCCGCGGTGACCCTTACAACAGGGTGGAGCTTATTGCCAGCTTCGATGAGGGTCTGCTGCATATTGAAAACGGCACCGTGCGCGAAGATGAGGGGACAGCTTTCCCGGATCGCTTCGATGACCCGTTGCGCCTTGCCCAGGCTATAGGCGAAGATCAGGCTGGACTTCCCTGTTTCCCGGTTCCGGAGGATCCAGTTGATGATGTTTTCATCAATGACTTGCCGGGGTTTCCACCGGTACACGGGCAAACCAAAAGTGGATTCCGTCACCAGCGTATGGCAACGCACCGGTTCAAAAGCGCCGCTGATGCCGTCGTCTTCCGTTTTATAGTCCCCGGTGACGACCCAGACCTCTCCATGGTACTCCAGGCGAATTTGTGAAGAGCCGATGACATGGCCTGCGGGGTGAAGGGAAACACGGACGCCCCCCATGCTGAAGGGTTCATTCCAGCGGACGGCCTGTACCTGTGTTACACCGAGCCGCAATTGCAGGACCGCTTTCGTATCGGTGTGACAGAGATAAGCCTCCTGACCGGCGTGCGCATGGTCACTATGACCGTGCGTTATGATGGCCCGCCCCGCCGGCTTCCAGGGATCTATGTAAAAATCTCCCGCGGGACAGTAAATACCTTTGTCGGTGAAGGAAAGGAGCGGTTCCATGTAACCCCTGTTGCAAATAACCTGCCTGAATCGGCGGTCTTTAATGACAAAAGCCTGTTTACGCAGGCTTTTATTCGATCATCCGTTGCGGGAATAGCTATTTCAGCAAAAGAATATATTTTACGATCTGCTCGGCATCTGCCTCGCTCAGTTCGGGGTGGGGCGTCATGGCGACAGGACCCCATACGCCGCTTCCTCCCTTGATGATCTTGTGGGCGAGGTACGTGACCGCCGTATCATTACCTGCATATTTCTGCGCCACATCCTTGTACGCCGGTCCAATCACTTTGGTATCCACCTTGTGGCAGGTAAAACAATTCGATTTGGAAGCAAGCGCCAGCCCTTTCTGGTAGTCCGGATTGGAAGACAGGTCTGAAGCCGCCGTCGTTGCAGTGGCCGTTGAATCTCCGGCATTATTGGCCGAGGACGTCCCCGAACCGCCGCCTCCGCAGGCTGCCAGGAGCACCAGCAGCGGAAGCATCAAGAATTTTCTTTTCATGTAACGTCAATTTTATTTAAAAGGATGGGTAAAGATAATGAATCGTGCGACTCGTCCCCGCGGGTAATTCCACGAACTGCCCGGATACCCCAGGTAATGTTACTGTGTTTCAGATGAAATGATTCCGGTTCGCCTGCGTTAATGTAACTTTATGCAGGAATATTCGCAACCAAGCCCCTTCAGAAGTATGGATTCAATTTTCAGAAAGCTTCCGCTTTCGATTAAACTTTTGCTGATAGGCCTCATCCCGGTGCTCTTCCTGCTCTACATTGCCGGCCAGCTATATATAGAGAAGAAGATCCGGGTCAATATCGTGCGCGACCATATTGAACACATTCACGAAGCAGGTAATATTTCCAACCTTATTTACCAGCTCGAGCGTGAAAGAAAGTTCGCCTACGCCTATGCGCTGAAAAATGACAGTTTTGGCAAACTTGCCATCCAGCAGGCCGTAACGGACACCCTGATCGCCCAGCTCGAGAAAAGCCGCGATCCCGACCTGAGTAATTTTTCCCGTTACACTTTCCTGGACCGGCTGGATTCCGTGCGCCGCTCCGTGGAGCTTTACCGGAATTTACCACCGGATTCGGTCATGTCCTACTATACCACGCTCGTTCTGCGTTTGAATTCGCTCAACCCGATTTCATCGGTCAGCAACATCTATCTTCAGCCCGTCTATACCGACCTTTCTTCCCAAAAAATGCTTTTTGAGATGATGCTGTACCTGAGCATCATCCGGACCGACATTTACCGCGTGCTTTATACGAGAGACTTCGCCCACGAAAAAATTTCCGGGAACGTTTCCAACTACGTCATTTATAAAAGCTACGAAAAGGAATTCCTGCTGAAGGCGGCGCCATCGTCGGTCCGGCAGTACCTCGCCCTGAAGGACTCCCCGGATCTCAGGGGGGTACTGGCGTTCATCGACCATACCTTCCAGGCACACGCGGTCGACAGCACCCTTTCGGCGGAGACCTGGTGGAATCGATCGTCCGAAGGCCTGCGCGCGATCAAATCTTTACAGGGAGCACTCTGGCAAAAGGTGGAGATCGGCATGAACGCGATCTATCGCAGCGAGCGTGTCTCCATGAACAGGACGCTGATCTTCCTGGTCACCGCTATCATATTCGTCGTGACATTCGTTTTTTACACGCTGCGCGTGATCACGAAAATGCTGAATGAACTCAAAATGGCTGCCCAAAGGATCTCCGTCGGCAAACCGGCGTCCGAGATCCGCAATATGCCCGATGATGTAATGGGCAATCTTTCCAAATCCATTCTCGGGATCGACCGCAACAACCGGGAGATCGCAGGTGCCGCCTATGCGATCGGGGCCGGTAATTTCGACATCCCGGTAAAGCCCCGCAGCCCGGAAGATGCCCTGGGAAACGCCCTTCAGAAAATGAAGGAGGACCTGTATAATCTTACACTGGCAAAGGACCAGGTGCAGGAACAAACGCTCGAACTGATGCGGCGCAAGGACGACTTTCTCAGCATTGCCAGCCACGAACTGAAGACGCCGGTCACGTCGCTGAAGGCCTATACCCAGCTATTGCAGCAGGATGCCCATGACAGGGGAGACACCCGCAAGGAAATGATGTTCGCTAAAATGGATGCGCAGGTGGACAAGCTGACCAACCTGATCAACGACCTGCTCGATACGACCAAGATCCAGGATGGCAAGCTGGTCTATAATAACCAGTACTTCCAGTTTGACGACCTGCTGCGGACAGCCGTTGAAGAAATGCAGTCAGCCCATGATACCCATAAGATCGTCATCGAGCAAAACCCGCCGGTGCAGGTATTCGGGGACCGGGAACGGATCGGACAGGTGCTCAGCAACCTGCTCAACAATGCGATCAAATATTGTCCGGATGCACCGCTGATCCAGGTAAGAGCCGCGTCGGACGGAACGAAACTGACCTGCGCGATCCAGGATTTCGGGTGCGGCATTCATGAAAGTGACCAGAAACGGATCTTCGAACAGTTTTACCGTTCCAGCGACAAGGACAAAAACACCTTTCCGGGCCTGGGCCTGGGATTGTTCATTGCAAGAGAGATCGTCACCCGGCACCGGGGCCGCATCTGGTTTACAAGCAGGGAAGACGAAGGCAGCACCTTTTATTTCAGCCTGCCGGTTGCCCGCAGTAAAAGGCAGGCTCCGGCAACCCCTGTTCCCTCATAGACCAGCACAACCTTATTCCATTTGCTTTTCAAGCGTGGATAGCAGTCGCGTCCATTGTGCGTTCAGGTTCCTGAATACCGCCTCCTGTTTACGGACGGCCTCGACGACATTCTCCGCGGGCGCGTCATCGGATCCCTGCAGGCGTCCCAGCAATTCGCCGAATGTTCCGTTCATCCCGTCGAATGTGGCTGCTTTGCCGTTACCCCCGTGCACGAGCGCTTCCAGGGCGTCCAGCACACGCCGGGCGGTGTCCACAGTACCGGCCTGACGCCCTTGCCAACGTTCCTGCAATTGCCGCAGCCGGGTTCCGATCGCCGCAATCTGTACCTGCGCCCTGTAGCACTGCATGGAAAGTTCATATTGCTGCCGGAGACCCGCGGGCGCAGTAGTTACACGGGGATCCATCGTGACAACCAACGGTTGGCGGAACGTTTCGTGGCCAACGGTGAGTTGCAGGGTATAGCTCCCGGGAAGGACCCAGGGCGATGTATAGGCAGGGGCTGTATTATGATCGATCGCCGACATGGGAAAAGAAGGCGGCACGTTCAGGGGGGTCTCGTGCAGGTCCCAGATGAACCGGTGGGACCCCGCGGCTGCCGAAAGGACCTGTTGCGGGCGGATCCAGTACAGGGGAATATCCACCTCTGGAAGCGTATAGAGGGTATCATGACTGGTGAAACGCCTCACGAGCGTTCCATTGTGATCACGGATTTCAAGGACGACCCCGGTGGGTACACTGTCCTTCAGGTAGTAATCAATGATCGCACCATCGGGGGGATTCTGCCCCGCCGGCTCATCGGGCGGCAGCGGCGTGTCTGTATTGGTGTCCCAGCGAACCCTGATCGCGCGGGAGGGCCGGTACAGGATGTTCTTCCCCGCAGTCGGCTGGTCGATCTGTCGCAACGGGGTGATGTCGTCGAGTATCCAGAAACCCCTGCCATGGGTGGCTACGACAAGGTCATTGTCCTTGATCATGAGATCGCGAACGCTCGTGGCCGGCATGTTGAGGCGCAGCGATTGCCAGTTGCGCCCGTCATTGAAAGAAACGTAGGTTTGGGTTTCGGTCGCTGCATACAGCAACCCCTTTTTTACGGGATCCTCCTTCACCGCGTTCACCGGTTCCTGCGGCAGATCATCCGTCGCCAGGCGCCAGGTAAGGCCGCCGTCGTGCGTGACATAGATATAGGGCGTTAGGTCATCACAGCGCAGCCGGTTGACGGCAACATAGGCCGTTCGCACGTCAAAGTGGCCGGCATCAATCATGGAGATCTTGCTCCAGGAATTGATCCCGGGCGGCGTAACATTCTTCCACGTCCTGCCCCCATCGCGCGTCAGCTGGATCAGCCCGTCGTCAGTTCCCGCCCAGATGCAATTGATATCCAGCGGTGAAGGAGCGACGCTGTAGATCACCCCCCGGCGGCGCATGGTCGCCATCTGTTCGTTCCGGTACATTCCGACGCTGGGAGGTATTTCCCAGTGCGTCCGGGATAGGTCAGGACTGATCACCTTCCAGGAGTTGCCGCCGTCCATGGTTTTGAACAGGACGTTCCCGGCGAAATACATCGTCCGGTGGTCCACCGGCGAAAAAACGACCGGTTCTGTCCTGACAAAACGAAAGGTGTCGTTACCGGGCACGACGGGAGCGATATTCCGGGTCTGCCCGGTTCGTTTGTCGTAGCAGGAGATTTTGCCTCCATAGACCAGGTAAGGATGCAGGGGGTCGGCAGCCACATAGCCATACTCTTCCGCGCCCACGGGATGCCAGTCGCGAAAGGTGATCTCCCCGTCATTGCCCCGTGTGGCGATCCCCACGGACCCGCTTTCCTGCTGTCCGCTGTATACGTTATAGGGAAAGGCATTGTCCGCGCTCACGTGGTACAACTGCGCGGTTGGTTGGTTATACCAGCTGCTCCAGGTCTTGCCACCGTTCACCGTTACGGTCGCGCCCTGGTCACCGGTGACCAGCATGATCCCGGTATGCAGGGGGTTGATCCAGATGTTCTGATAATCGTCACCCCCGGGAGCCCCGCGCAGCGCAGTCCATTTCTTGCCGCCGTCCACCGACCTCCAGGCAACGATACTTGTGCTGTATAAAATTTCGGGATTTTGAGGATCCACCATGATCTCGGGCACATCGCCGCCACCGATGCGGGCTTCCGGCCGGCCGTCGTCGGTGACTTCATGCCAGTTTTCACCGCCATCATCGGAACGGTACAGTCCCATGCCCGAGCCGGTTCCATATTCATTGGTCTCGGTCGTGCCCAAAGCCACGTACAGGATATTCGGTGCAGAAGGTGCCACGGCGATATGGGCCTGTACCATGTCCGCAGGCAGGTCTTTCCCGATTTTCTTCCATGTGTCCCCGCCATCCGTTGATTTGAATATCCCGCCGTGCGTGCCGGACCATTCCCCGTTCTCCCACGGACCTTCCTGTGCCTGCCACAGGGTGGCATAGAGGGTGTTAGGGTTGGCGGGGTCGATGGTCACATCGTCTCCACCGGTATAATCATCCACGAACAGCACCTTCGAAAAGGTTTTTCCACCGTCCAGCGAACGAAAGATGCCCCGCTGCTCGCTGGGCCCGTAGGGATGGCCAAGGACCGCGACGAAGATGCGGTCCGGATCATGTGGATCGACGGCGATCTTCGGTATCTGCTGGGCATCCCTCAACCCCAGGTGTTCCCAGGTCTTTCCCGCGTCGGGAGAGCGGTATAGACCATCTCCCACGGACAGGTCCGGGCGGTGCAGGCCCTCGCCGCTACCCACGTAAATGATGTCGGGATCTGAGGGGGCAACCGCCAGGGCGCCCACCGATCCGGTAGGCTCGCCGTCAAAGAGCGGATCCCAGGTGCGGCCATAGTCGTCCGATTTCCAGACGCCTCCGTTGTTGACGCCGATATAGAATACGTTGGGCTGTCCCGGTACGCCGGCGGCGGCAACGGTCCTGCCCCCGCGGTAGGGCCCGATGCTCCTCCATCGCAGGGCATGCAAAAGCGTTTCATTCACCTGCTGCGCACACAGGGAAGCCGTCAGGCCATATAATACGACCGACAGGACGGTCGAAAACAGTATTTTTTTGTTCATGGAATGCAAGTTAGCAAAGCAAACAAAAGAATCCATGGAGAAATTGACCGGCGTCCATGGCTGTTAGCCGAATTTTACGGTGTCAAAAAGGATAGCAGCAAACGGAATGCTGCCTGCTGTTCGTCAAATTATTTCTGTTGCCAAAACTCAAAAGCAGTCTCTTGATTGGTATGGGGTGTGTCCTCTGAAAATAGTATCATTTTTTTCAGCGAAGATTGTTTAACTAAATCTTCCATTTTCTGTTGTTCGGTTAGGTAATATTGATGAACTTCCTCGAGAGTTTTTCCATATTTTACCTGATACTTTGACAAATAAAGTTTGTCAGCCGCATTTCTTGTTAGTATCGCTCTTTGCCAAATTGTTTCAGGCAATGCTTTTATGAAAATTAATTTACCGTTCATGTCTGCTAACAGTTTGTCGTATCTGATGACATCTGCCCATGAAACGGTTCCCGGCCTGAAGCAATGTGTTATATGAAGTGTGTCAATGATAACACACAATTTACTGTTTCCCAGAGAAATAGCCTGCCGAAGGACGTCGATGATTTTTGAGAGATGATGCAGGGTGTCGGTCTTGCAGGTATACAAATTATCTTCGTCAGAAACTACAGGTCTATAGGTATGCGACTGGTTTAAGTGTAGTAGTGAACCAATCTTTTTGTCCTGCAGGATATAGGCTCGCAGCAGCCCATTTATCAGCGTTGTTTTTCCAGCACCGGGAACACCTTCTATCAAAATAATATTTGGCTTCATCTGATTATCGCTGTATCTCCGCCAATGGATACTTCCATCTTAAAATTGCCGGCAATCGAAATTATTGCTGACGCTCTTTACTTTTAAATCCCGTGATGGTCTTTCCGTCATAACGATACACTCCGTCTGCCGATCCAAACCAAATATTTCCATCGTTAGCTTCCAAAATCGCCATAAAAGACCCTGGTTCCCCTGACTTAATTTCGGTTACTACAGGCTTTTTATTGTGCAACGACTTTTGATCGTAACGGGAAAGGGCCCAAACCTTGCCAACCGGAGGATTTATTGCACCGGTAGTCCAAATGTTTCCTGTCTTATCTTCGATTATAGCATAAACACCCCTCTGCGACACCTTAGTGAAAGTTTTTCCGTCATAGCACCAAAGACCCTCCGCCCCGAACCAGATATTGCCTTTTTTATCTTCGATTATTGACCAAACATTGTTAAAGGCTTTGCCGTCACTGTTGGTGAAAACGGTAAATTTTTTTCCGTCATAAATGCAGGCGTCGCCCCTTGTTCCAATCCATAATTTCCCGGTTTTGTCTTCAATGATGGTAGTAATATTATTATTGGGAAGGCCGTCTTTTGTTGTAAAATTTTGAAAAGATTTCCCGTCGAAGCGGCTTACTCCACCCCCGGTGCCGAACCAAATAATACCTGCTTTATCTTCATAAATACACGCAACTGCATTATTAGCCAGTCCCTCCCTGGCGGTAAAATGTTGAAAGGATTTCCCATTGTAACAATAAACACCTGAGTCTAAAGAAGCGAACCACAATTTTCCGTGTTGGTCTTCCATAACATCCCAAAATCTGTGCGAACCCAATTGTCTTGTGAGATTAGAAAACGATTTCCCGTCGTATCGAAAAGCGCCACTCCATGATGCGGCGATTAAGATGTTACCGTTTCTTTCTTGCCTTATATTCCGAACCTGGCCAATGGGCACCTTGGAGGTAGCCAATTCTTTAATTTGAGCTTCTGAGAAGCCGTTGTGTTCTTTACTGTAATTATTTTGTGGAACGTCTGCCTGGTTTTGTCCAAAGGCGCTGTGATTGACGGACATTAAGTAAAGGGCGAATAATTTTACAAATATTTTCATTTACTGTGGATTGTTATTGAGCCACTCTTGCGGCAAAACCGTATTCCGTGTTTAGGGAAGTTTAGTTGTTAGATGTATTTTCAGAGTATAAAATTTTCGCATCCACCAGAACGGGGGTCCCTTTGATTAACGTTTGGAGCACGATGCAACTTTGCTCGGTAGCTTTAATTAACTTGTTGGCCATTTCTTCTTTAACAGAATTATTGAGGGTAACTTCAACTTTCAACCCCATTGTCTGAAAACAGACCGGTACATTAGCATCAACTCTCAAAGTCCCACGAACATCAACATTGGCGGTAGCCCTAACCACCGTTTTATATAGGACAATCTGTAAGCGATTTGCAATTAGCCTCAGAGCAGTTTCAAAACAGGATGCCAGCGCAGCACATAGCAAATCGCCAGAATTGGGGAAATCATGGTAGCCACCAACTGCTCTGTGAATCCCAACGGGAAAGTCAACTTTTAGTTCTTCATTGATGCAAACAGAAGTATGAAATGGATCACCAAGGTTTTTACCTTCAATCACAGCCACGTCCGTAATCCATGCTTCCCCGGGATTTTTAGTATAGTTTTCGTTCAATGGTTGTTGACGTTCTTTTACAATTGAAGTGGAAATCATAATGATAAAATTTAATTGTTCAAAGGATGAGTATCTCCAAATTAAATTTCAACCAGCAGCCAATGGCTTTACAAAGTTACGTCAGCCCGGACTACCCTGAAACAGGTGCTATTGTTGATTGTTAACAGGTATACCGGCTTGCGGTAAACTGCCTGTTAAACGATCATTTACGGGAAATAAATTGATGAGACAATCTTATCTTATGCTGCTATACACAATTTCCTTTAATGAGCGTTGCTGAATATAACAAATATTAGTTGAGCACTTTAATTATTTTCTGCCGCGTTGGAGATGTTGCACCATTTTCGTAATACTTTATTGCATATGAGTAGCCCTTAGTAAACTGTATATTATATCGTGTTCTTTGCTGAATTAAATTTAAAAATTTTAGATGATTATATGACCAATCCAAGTGATTCCCATTTTCATCAATAATATAGCCAATTAAGGCCCCTGGATTGGCAAGAGAATCTACAGATTCTATTTTAAGTGAGAGGCTTGAATTGAGGGGTACATAGGCAATTAATTGCAAATTAACTATAGTGTAAGTGCTGTCAGTTCCTGTAGAAAAAACTGAATCAGTTAAAGGTAAAATATTGTACCATGTACCTGCAAATTTCGGATAATAAAAAGCAGTTCCATCAAATCGCAAAGAAGTACTCACTAAAAAGGAGTCAATGTATTTGCTGATGTTAAGGTCGGCAACGGATTGGCCCATTTGTGCATACTTGGCAGTAAGGTTGGCTTTTACTGCTGAATCATTGATGAAGTAGCAGCCGCTTCGAAGCCATCCATATAAAGAATCATTAAAGCTATTTCTATTGAATACACCATCTTTCTCTAAATCATTGCTTATAATTGCTAACCTTTCGGTAAGCCTTCCCTCGTAATATCCAAAACCGGCCGAATAATTGGTGCCTTGTAAAATAAGTGAGATAGCTAATAAGAGTGCATTATCATCGCCTGGTTGTGTAATATCAAGGTTTTCAAAGGGCTTTATTTCAGGTTTTGTAAATCCAAAAAAATTCAGAATCTCCCGCCTTGTCTGAATTTTTGCGTCAGCATAGGTAGTGCCATGCTGCATTAAATATATAGTACGCTGCCTTGACAGGTCTGTCAACACATTGATGTTTATGTTAGTTGACGAATCTAGAATATCGGAAAGCGTATATAGTGTAAGCGGTCCAAATATGCCGCCCGCATCCTCATTGAAATAGTATCCATTTGCTTCCAGGGTTACAAATCTTGAATTCAAATTGTGGATATC
>Ga0187809_10000838_pt1 | contig 15283 bp, 11 predicted proteins | sample NC_wetland_sal_i_8_FD_132415 | JGI IMG/M metagenome (GOLD analysis project Ga0187809, IMG submission 132415) | Wetland sediment microbial communities from Neuse River Estuary, North Carolina, USA - ASW_4 | ecosystem: Environmental > Aquatic > Freshwater > Wetlands > Sediment | place: USA: North... | reverse complement strand
TTCTCCATCGGCCCCGGCCGGTAGAGCGCGACCAGCGCGATGATATCCTCGATGCGGTCGGGCTTCATGCCGATCAGCGCCTTGCGCATGCCCGCACTTTCAACCTGGAACACGCCGACGACCTCGCCGCGCGACAGCATCGAATAGGTCTCAGGATCGTCCAGCGGAATTTTGGCGAGGTCGATCTCGATGCCGCGCCGCCTGATCAGCTTCACGGCCGTGTCGAGCACCGTCAGCGTCTTCAGGCCGAGGAAGTCGAACTTCACCAGCCCCGCCTGCTCGACGAATTTCATGTTGAACTGGGTGACGCCCATATCGGAACGGGGATCGCGATACATCGGGACGAGTTCCGACAGCGGCCGGTCGCCGATGACGATGCCCGCGGCATGGGTGGAGGCATGGCGATAGAGGCCTTCGAGCTTCCGCGCGGTCGCCAGAAGCGTCTCGACGATAGGCTCCTTCTCGATTTCCTCGGCGAAGCGCGGCTCGCCCTCAATCGCCTGGGCGAGCGACACCGGATGGGCCGGGTTCTGCGGCACCATCTTGCAGAGCCGATCGACCTGCCCGTAGGGCATTTGCAGGACGCGGCCGACATCGCGCAGCACGGCGCGCGCCTGCAGCGTTCCGAAGGTGATGATCTGGCCGACCTGGTCGCGGCCGTAGCGGCCCTGCACATAGCGGATCACCTCCTCGCGCCGGTCCTGGCAGAAATCGATATCGAAATCCGGCATCGAGACGCGCTCGGGATTGAGGAAGCGCTCGAAGAGCAGCGAAAAGCGCAAGGGGTCGACATCGGTGATCGTCAGCGACCAGGCGACCAGCGAGCCCGCGCCGGAGCCGCGGCCCGGCCCAACAGGGATGCCTTGAGCTTTCGCCCATTTGATGAAGTCGGAGACGATGAGGAAATAACCCGGAAACTTCATCCGCTCGATGATGCCGAGCTCGAATCCGAGGCGCTTCCTGTAATCCTCTTCGGTGAACCCGTCCGACAGGCCATGAGTGGCAAGGCGCCGCTCCAACCCCTCCCAGGCCTGCCGCTTCAGTTCGTCGGCTTCGGCGGCTTCCGCCTTCTCGGGATCCGCCACATCGCCCGAAGTGAAGCGCGGCAGGATCGGCTGGCGCGTCTTCGGGAAATAGGAGCAGCGGCGGGCGATCTCGATCGTGTTGTCGATCGCTTCCGGCAGGTCGGCGAAAAGGGCGATCATCTCCTTCTGCGATTTGAGGTAATGGTCCGGCGTCAGTCGCCGGCGCTCGTCGACCGCGATCACCGTCCCCTCGGCGATCGCCAGAAGCGCGTCATGCGCCTCGTAATCCTCGCGCTTCAGGAAAAAGGCCTCGTTCGTCGCGACGAGCGGCAGGGCATGCGCATAGGCAAGCTCGATCTCGGCCTGCTCGACGGCGCGATTATAGCCTACATACCGTTGCAGTTCGACATAGAGCCGGTTCCCGAAGAGTTTCGCGAGAAAAGCGATCCGCTCCTCCGCGAGCGCCCGATGGTCGTCGCGCAATGCCTGGCCGATCGGCCCGCGCTCGCCGCCGGTCAGGCAGATGATGCCTTCCGCCTGCGTCTCCAGCCAGGAGGATCGGATATGCACCGGCTCGCCGGGCGGCGTGCCGAGATAGGAGCGGCTGACAAGCCGCACCAGATTGGCATAGCCTTCTTCCGTGGCGGCGATCAGGACGATCGGCGCCATCTCGGGACCGTTACGGCGGTTCTGCTGGCGGGATGTCTCCGCATCTTCGGCCTCGAAGTGGATATCCAACTGGCACCCGACGATCGGCTGCACGCCTTCCTTCGTGGCTTTCTGTGCGAACTCCAGCGCGCCGAAGAGATTGTTGGTGTCGGCAATCGCTATCGCCGGCGCATTGTCGGCCGCCGCATGCGCGATGATCTTGGCGACCGGCAGCGCCCCTTCCAGGAGAGAATAAGCCGAATGGACACGGAGGTGGATAAAATGGAGCGGCCCTTGCGTCACGCCCGGTTGCGCGACGCCGTTCATCTTTTCCCGCATAAGCGGATCGCGCGGAGGGCGTTCGCTTGCCATTCTGTTACTGCCGATCGGACTCAGGAAATGCCTGCCCCCATTCTTCCGAATTGCCCCGGAAGCGTCCACCCCGAAACGGCGCTATCACCGCTATTCCTGCCTCGTTATTCCACCCGCTCGCCATTCCTGATCCGGTAGGTCGGCGTGTACATCGTCACCAGTTCCTCCGCGGCGCTCGGATGGAGCGCCATGGTGCGGTCGAAATCGTCCTTTGTCAGGCCCGCCTTCACCGAAATGCCGAGCAACTGCGCCATCTCACCCGCATCTGGTCCGAGAATATGCGCCCCGACTACGCGGCGGCTTTTGCCGTCCACGACGAGCTTCATAAGCATCTTCTCGTTGCGCCCGGGCAGGATGTTCCGCATCGGGCGGAAATGCGCCCTGTAGATTTCCAGCTCATCGAATGCCTTCGCCGCATCGTCCTCTGAAAGGCCGACCGTTCCGATTTCGGGCTGCGAAAAGACGGCCGTCGGAATGGTCTCGTGGTCAGGCCGGGTCGGATTGCCCTTGAACACTGTCTCGACAAAGCAGATCGCCTCGTGGATCGCAACCGGCGTGAGCTGGACGCGGTTCGTCACATCGCCGATCGCCCAGATGTTATCGACATTCGTGCGCGAATAGGGATCGACGGCGATCTCGCCGACCTTCCCGATCTTCACGCCAGCCTTTTCAAGCCCCAGCCCATCCGTGTTGGGGATGCGGCCGAGCGCTAGCATCACTTCGCCCGCGACCAGCGTCTTTCCGCCTGAAATCCTCGCATGCAATTCTCCGTCCTCGCCGCGATGGACGCGTTCGATATAGGAATGGCAATGGATGTGGATGCCCTTCTCTTCCATCGTGCTGTGGAGGTTGCGGCGCAAATCCTGGTCGAAACGCTGCAGGATTTCCGCGCCGCGATAGACGATCGTGGTCTCGACGCCGAGGCCGTGGAAGATGTTGGCGAATTCGACGGCGATGTAGCCGCCGCCGGCGATGACGATCGCCTTCGGCAGCCTTTCCAGATGAAAGGCGTCGTTCGAGTCGATGCACAATTCGTGGCCCGGCAACGCGACATGCGGGTTCGGTCGACCGCCGGTTGCGATCAGGATGTGTTCCGCCGTGACGATGCGCTCTTCGCCGAGAATCCTGATGCTGTGGGCGTCGGCGAGTTCGGCGCGGGAATTGAATATCTCGGCCCCGGCGTTATCGAGACCGCGGCGATAGACGCCTTCCAGGCGATCGATCTCCTTGTCTTTGTTGGAGATGAGGGTCGGCCAATCGAATGTCGCCGGCGGCACGGACCAGCCATAGCCGGCGGCGTCCTCGAAATGCTCGGAGAATTGGGACGCATAAACGAACAGCTTCTTCGGCACGCAGCCGCGAATGACGCAGGTGCCGCCGAAACGGTATTCTTCGGCTATCCCCACGCGCTTGCCGAGCGATGCGGCGAGCCTTCCTGCGCGCACGCCGCCCGAGCCGCCGCCGATGACAAAGAGATCGTAATCATAGTGAGCCATATGGATCGCTCCGCTCGAATGCTGTCGTCTTATCCAAGGTTGCAATAGCCGATTTGAAATCCGGGCAGGCATATCCTAAGCCTGCCGGTTACGGCCAATCACGATTGAGCATGGACGGCTTATCGATCCGGCGGAATCTCCCGGCGACGATAAATCGCCCCCCGGATGACCGCGCTCTCGTGGAAACTAATTCCGGATGAGCTCCGCGGCCTCGCGCGCGATCGTGGTCTCCTCATCCGCGGGAATGACCCATGCCTCTACGGCGGAGCCGGATTTGTGGAGACGCGGGCCTTTTTCCGCATTGGCGGCGGCGCTGAAGGCGAGCCCTGTCCACGCCAGACCGTCCATGATGGCGGCGCGAATGGCGTCGTCGTTCTCGCCGATCCCGCCGGTGAAGGCGAGCGCGTCGAGACCGCCCATCGCGGCGATCATCGAACCGGCGTGGCGCACGGCCCAATAGCAGAAATGCCGGATCGCGAAGTCGGCTTCCGGCGTCTTCGCCGCGTGCAGCGCGCGCATGTCGGAATGGCCGCCGAGCCCCCGCAAACCGCTTTCACGATTGAGAATCCGGCCAGCGCCCTCGATGCCATATTCATTGGCGAGACGCAGCACGGCGTTGCCGTCGATACCGCCGGACCGCGTTCCCATGGTCAGCCCTTCGAGCGGCGAATAGCCCATGGTCGTCGCCACCGACAGACCGTCGCGGATGGCGCAGAGGCTCACCCCATTGCCAAGATGGAGCGCCAGAAGCCTGACGGGCAGCGGACTGCCGCTGATCTCGGACAGCTGCCGCGTCAGGCCGGCGAAGGAAATGCCGTGGAAGCCGTAGCGCCTTATTCCCTTGCGGTCCTCTTCCTCCGGTATCGCGTAGCGCAACGCGACTTCGGGGTTGGTCGCGTGGAATGCGGTGTCGAAGGAGGCATATTGCGACAGGTCCGGCGCGGCGTCCGAAACGGCGCGTATGAGCGCCAGATTGTGCGGATTGTGGAGCGGCGCAAGCGGCACGCAAGCCTTGATCTCCGCGATCGCCTCCGGGGTGAGCCGGCAGGCTTTCGTCAGCGCGCGCCCCCCATGAACGACACGATGAGCGACGCCTGCCAAAGCGTCGAGGCGTATGCCGCGATCCGCAAGCGCCTCGAGGATAGCGCGGAGCGCTGCGGCATGGTCGGCGAAACGCGCCGCTCCTTCTTTCCCTCCCACATAAAGCCGCCCATCGCCGCCGATCGCGTCCGCCAAGCCGGACAGTTTGCGGCCGAACGCCTCGTCGAACAGGGCGAACTTAATCGAGGACGATCCGGCGTTGAAGACCAGAATATCGCCCGAACGTCCGCCGCGCGCCATTGCCTCGAAACGCCTCAGTCGCGCATGTCGGCGGGATCGATGCCGGCCACCACGACCGGCTTCTTCATCGCGTCGCGGCGGAACGGCTCGCCGAGCTCCTGATTGATCATCGCCTCGATCAGCGTCGTCTTGCCGTGCTTCATCTGGTCTTCGACCGCTTTGTCGAGAGCGGCGGTCAAGGCTTCCATGGTGAAGGCCTGCACGCCTTCGAGGCCGCAAGCCTTGGCGATGGCGGCATAGGAAACCTGAATATCGAGTTCCGTGCCGACGAAATTGTCCGCGTACCACAGCGTCGAATTGCGCTTCTCCGCGCCCCATTGGTAGTTGCGGAAGACAATCATCGTGATCGCCGGCCATTCCTTCCGGCCAATGGCGGTGAGCTCGGTGCAGGCGATGCCGAAGGCGCCGTCGCCGGCGAAGCCGACGACCGCCGTATCCGGGCAGGCGATCTTGGCGCCGACGATCGACGGCAGGCCGTAGCCACAGGGGCCGAAGAGGCCGGGCGCAAGATATTTGCGCCCCTTTTCGAAGGAGGGATAGGCGTTGCCGATGGCGCAATTGTTGCCGATATCGGAGGAGATGATGGCGTCGCGCGGCAGCGCCTGCTGGATGGCGCGCCAAGCCATGCGCGGGCTCATCCAGTCGGGCTTGGCCCTGCGAGCGCGCTCGTTCCACGTAGTGCCCTCATCGTCCTCTTCATGATCCATCGAGGAGAGCTCCTGCGCCCAGGCGGATTTGGTGTGGGCGATCGTCGCCTTGCGCTCGGCGCGGCCGGCATCGCCGGCGCTGTCGGACAGGCGCTCCAATATCCCTTCCGCCACCTTCTTCGCGTCGCCGACAATGCCCACGGAAACGGGCTTGGTCAGGCCAATACGGTCGGGATTGATGTCGACCTGGATGATCGCCGCGTTCTTCGGCCAATAATCGATGCCGTAGCCGGGCAGCGTCGAGAACGGGTTGAGCCGGGTGCCGAGCGCCAGCACGACGTCCGCCTTGGCTATGAGCTGCATGGCCGCCTTGGAGCCGTTATAGCCGAGCGGCCCTGCAAAAAGCGGATGTGACCCCGGGAAGGCGTCATTGTGCTGATAACCGCAGCAAACCGGCGCATCGAGACGCTCGGCAAGCGCCATGGAAGCGCCGATCGCGCCGCCCAGAACGACGCCCGCGCCATTCAGGATGACGGGGAACTTCGCCTTTGACAGCAGCGCCGCCGCTTTGTCGAGCGCATCCGAACCACCGGACGAGCGTTCGAATTCAACGACCGCCGGCAATTCGATGTCGATCACCTGTGTCCAGAGATCGCGTGGCACGTTGATCTGGGCCGGCGCGGACGCGCGCTTCGCGCGCTGGACAACGCGGTTCAAGACCTCCGCTATGCGCGAGGCGTCGCGCACTTCCTCCTGATAGGCGACCATGTCCTTGAACAGCGCCATCTGCTCGACTTCCTGGAAGCCGCCCTGCCCGATGGTCTTGTTGGCTGCCTGCGGCGTGACGAGCAGCAGCGGCGTATGGTTCCAATAGGCCGTCTTAACCGCCGTGACGAAATTGGTGATGCCGGGGCCGTTCTGGGCGATCATCATCGACATCTTGCCGCTGGCGCGCGTGTAGCCGTCTGCCATCATGCCGCCCGAGCCCTCATGGGCGCAGTCCCAGAAAGTGATGCCGGCCTTGGGGAACAGGTCGGAGATCGGCATGAAAGCGGAACCGATGATGCCGAAAGCGTGCTTGATGCCGTGCCGCTGCAACACTTTGACGAAAGCTTCTTCGGTGGTCATTTTCATTTTCGGTCGGGCTCCATAGATTGCGCGCGGCTCGCCGGCACGCTGCACTCGCGGCCATAGTGATGGCGGGGTAAAAAGCGGTGTAGCGCCAGTCTGCGCGCGACATATCGCCAGATCAGACCCGGCTGGCGATCAGCCTGATCCCCTCTTCTATCTTGGACGCGTCGATCGACGAATAGGCAAGGCGATAGAAGTCCAGCGGCGCGCTCGGCGAGCCGAAGAAGACGTGGCCCGGCTCGATCAGGACGCGCAGCGGCCGGAGACGTTCGGCCAGAAGACGGGCATCCTCTCCGCCGGGCGTGCGCATCCAGAAACTGGAGCCGCCATAGGTTTCGCCATGCGCCAGCGTCAGCCCGTGCTCTTCGATCGCTTTTTGCATAACTTCGCGGCGCTTCGCGAAAGCATGGCTCATGCGGGCGACCATTGCATCGTAATGGCCGAGCGACAGAAAGCTCGCCACGGTGCGCTGGATCTGGCCCGGGGGATGGCGCAGCACCGTCGCCCTGAGCGCCCGCACTTCACGAATGAAGGGCTCGGCGGCGACGACATAGCCGAGGCGCAGGCCCGGAAACAGAGATTTCGAGAAGGAGCCGACATAGATCACCCGGCCATCGCGATCGAGCGATTTCAGCGCCGGGGCCGGCGGCTTCCCGAAGGATATCTCGAACTCGTAATCGTCCTCGACCACCATGTAATCATGCGCGGCGGCGTGTTCGAGCAGCATGCGCCGGCGCTCGAGCGGCATGGTGACGTTGGTCGGGCAATGGTGGCTGGGCGTCGTGAAAACCGCATCCACCCCGTCCGGAAGCTCCTCGAAGCGCATCCCCTCGGCGTCGACGCTGGCGCGGACCTGGTTGCAATGCGTATGGTTCAGGATAGCCCTCAGGCCGGGGTAGCCGGGATCCTCCATGGCTGCCGTCCGGCCCTGCCCGAGCAGCACCTGCGCCGTCAGCCAGAGCGCGTTCTGTGCGCCGAGCGTCACCAGGATTTCCTCCGGCCGCGCACGGATGCCGCGCCGGGGCAGCGTCCTGAGCGCGATAAACTTCACCAGTTCAGGGTCGTCGCGTTCGAAATAATCCGCAGTGATGTAGGGAATTTCCTTCCTGCCGAGCGCCTGGAGCGCGCAGAGCCGCCAATTGCGGTGGTCGAAAAGCGTCTCGTCCGCCTGACCGTAAATGAACGGATAGGCGTAGCTTCGCCAGTCGCTGGGCTTTTCGGGAAGGATCTGCCCGGAATAGCGCCGTCCGATCGCTCGGCTCCAATCGACCGCGCGGCCGCCTTTGTCCGCCGCCGGTTCGAAGATCGTGCGCAACGGCGCGGTCGGCGAGACGAAATAGCCGGAGCGACCGCGCGCCACGAGATAATCGTCGGAGAGGAGCTCGCCATAGGCGAGCGTCACGGTTATGCGGCTGACGCCGAGATGGCTCGCCAGCCGCCGGCTCGAGGGCAGCTTGTCGCCGGGGCTGAGCCGCCCCGACAATATGCCCTTCGCAACCATGTGCTGGATGCGCTGCTGCAACGTTCCGTCGAAGTCGGGATCGAGAAACAACGCTTCGGCTGGGATCGACACGAGAGCGGAATCCTGCTTGCGGGTTACGATGCAACCATCGTAGCAGAATTCCTGCCGCATCGGCCAAGCCCGCCGACGCCTGACCGGCGTGACCTGTTGTCTCTCAGCCGAAGACCTTCGTCAGGGCCTTGTCGATCGCGCCGGTAATCTGGTCGATGTCGTCCGGCTTCGCGATTAGCGCCGGGCTGAGGCAGAGCGTGTTGTTGAAGCCGGGCAGCGAGCGGTTGGTCATGCCGATCAGCACGCCCTGCGCGTTGCAATCGGCGACGACGGCGGCAACCTGCTTCTCGTCGGCCGGCTCCTTCGTCTTGCGGTCGCTGACCAATTCGGCGCCGAAGAACAGGCCCTTGCCGCGCACCTCCCCAATCACCGCGTGTTTGTCCATGAGCGCCTTCAGATTGCGCTCCAGCCGCGCGCCCATCGCCTTGGTGTTGTCGAGCAGTTTCTCGTCCTCGATGATGCGCATGTTCTCCAGCGCCGCCGCCGGGCCGGCCGTGCAGCCGCCGAAGGTGGAGATATCGCGGAAATAGGAAAGCGGATCGGCCGGATCGTCCTTGAACATGTCGAAGACGGCCTCGGTTGTCACCGTGCAGGAGATCGCCGCATAGCCGGAGGCGACGCCCTTCGCCATGGTGACGAAATCCGGCGCGATGCCGTAATTCTGGTAGCCGAACCACTCGCCGGTGCGGCCGACGCCGCAGACCACTTCGTCGATATGGATCAGGATGTCATGCCGCCGGCAGATGTCCTGCACGCGCTCCCAATAGCCTTTCGGCGGGGTGATGACGCCGCCGCCGGCGGTGATCGGCTCCAGGCAGATCGCGCCGATCGTATCGGGTCCCTCGCGCAGGATCACCGCCTCGATCGCATCCGCGGCGGCTTCGCCGTAATTCTCGACCGAACCGAACTGGTTCCTGTATTCCAGGCAATGGGGCACTTCGACGAAGCCCGGCGTCAGCGGGCCGTATTGCGCGGCGCGTTGTGGCTGGCCGCCGGCCGACAGCGCGGCGATGGTCGTGCCGTGATAATCGCGCTCGCGGAAGAGGATTTTGTGCTTCCTGCCGCCATGGCGGCGGTGCGCGATCTGGCGCACCATCTTGAAGACCTTCTCGTTCGCCTCTGAGCCGGAATTGGAATAATAGACGCGACTCATGCCGGGCATCTTCTCGATCAGCCTCCGGGCGAAGAGCGCGCCCGGAATAGAGCCGGCGGAATTGGCGAAATAGTTCATTTTCACCAGTTGCTCGCGCACCGCGTCGGCGATGCTCTCCCGGCCATAACCGACATTCACCGTCCAGACGCCGCCGGAGACGGCGTCGAGATACTCCTTGCCCGCCGCATCCCAGACCCTCATGCCGCGCCCTTCGACGATCACGCGCGGATCGACGGTCTCGAACATCTTGTGCTGGGTGAGATGATGCCAGAGATGATTGCGGTCAGCTTCGACGATATCGCGAATGTCGTTTATTTGCAGGGTCATGTTCATGACGTTCGATCCCGTTCCACATGCCGGCCGACGCGGCCGACGAAAATCGAACGGTAGCCTGTACACAGCCGAACCAGCAGTTACAGCGCCACATGGCCGACGGATATATGTCCAGTTGAGATGCTATGGCAGTGGCCGCACCGCAGCACCGAACGTCAAGAGACCTAGCCCGAATCGGAAGCCTTTCGCGGCGGCGCCTCGGTCTCCTCCAGCAGCTTGTCCGCCTCGGCTTGCAGCCGGTCAAGACACTCGATCAGGGTCTCGGCGGCGCCGTCAGGAAGACTCGCCAGCAGTCTCTCCTGCCGCCATTGCGAAACGGCGAGGATCGCGTCGTGCTTCTTCCTGCCCTCCTCGGTCAGCGTCAGAAGCGTTCGCCGGCCGTCCCGCTTGTCCGGTGATCCGATGACATAGCCGCGCCGCCTCAGGCTTTCCACCGAGAGCCCGACCCAACCCTTGTCCGTTGCGAGAATGCCGCTGATCTCGCGCGCCGTCGTTGGCTCGCAGGAGGCGATGATGGACATGACGCGCCATTCCGGAAGCGTCATGTCGAACTCGTCGCGATAGCGGCGGCTGGCATAGAGGCCGAGCGTGTTCGATAGCCTCAGCACGCGCGAGGTGAGGAAGTTGATGACAGAGGGATCAGCCTTTCTCATGCGCCGGATTTAGCAGTTGACGGCGCTGAGGATCAAGCCATATGGTAGTGAACACATCTAATTCGTATCGGGAGGATACGATGCGGCCGAACGTCGTTTGCGCCACCTCCGCAATGCTGAAAGCCGCGAACGGCGATCCGGCAAAGACGGGGCCGGAAATCCGGGTGGAGAACGTTTCGCTCCGCTACGAGACGCGCAGCGGCGCGGTGCAGGCTCTCGCCGACTGCAACCTTACGGTCTCGGGCGGCTCCTTCGCCTGCCTTGTCGGTCCTTCGGGATGCGGCAAGAGCACGCTGCTCGATGTCGTCGCCGGCCTGGCGCCCTTGCAGGACGGCAGCATCGCGATCGCCCAGCGAGCGGACGGACAGCCGGCGAAGCTGGCGGTTGTCTTCCAGAAGCCGGCGCTGTTTCCGTGGAAGACGGTGCTCGGCAACATCGTCTTCGGTCTCGCTGCGCAGGGTATTCCCCGTGCCGAGGCGCGCAAGCGGGCCCGGCATTATATCGGTCTCGTCGGGCTGGATGGATTCGACAAGGCTTATCCGCACGAACTCTCCGGCGGCATGGCGCAGCGCGTCGGCATTGCACGAGCGCTGGCGCTCGAACCCGACGTGCTCCTGATGGACGAGCCCTTTGCCGCGGTCGATGCGCAGACGCGAGCGCTGCTGCAGGAAGAGTTGCGCCGCATCACCGCCCATTGCGGAATGACGGTGCTGTTCGTGACGCATGACGTTTCGGAGGCTGTCTATCTCGGCGACACGGTCTTCGTGATGAGCAAACGGCCGGGACGCATCATTCGCACCGTCACGCCGGATGCCGAACAGCGCGACCGCGCGAGCGGCGCCTTCGCCCACATCACCTCCGAAATCTTCGACCTCCTCGCTCATTCGGCTCCCGCCAAAGCCCATGGAGAACGTGCATGAGACTTCCGCTGGAGGGCATCCGCGTCCTCGATCTTTCCTCCATCATCGCCGCGCCGGTGGCGGCGACGACGCTCGGCGATTTCGGCGCCGAGATCGTCAAGGTCGAGGATCCCGGCCATGGCGATTTCATGCGCCGCGGTGCGGCAAAGCCCGGCGGCCGCTCGCTGCAGTGGGTGCAGGATGCGCGCAACAAGAGTTCGATCACGCTCGACCTCAGGAAGAAGGAGGCGCGTGACATCGTGCATCGGCTGTTGCCGCATTTCGACGTTCTGGTGACGAATTTCCGCCCGCCGACGCTGCGCAAATGGGGTTTCGATCCCGACACGATCCGCAGCAGCTATCCCCGCCTTGTCGCGCTTTACGTAACCGGCTACGGCCTGACCGGCCCCTATGCGGATCGCGGCGCCTTCGACCGCGCGGCGAGCGCCTTCTCGGGCCTGACCTATGTCAGCGGCGACGCCGACCGGCCGCCGGTCAGGACCGGCTATGCGGTGATCGACTATATGGGCGCCTATGCCGGAGCTTTCGGCGTGATCACAGCCCTTTACAACCGCGACCATCGCGGCGGTTCCGGCCAGGTCATCGATCTTGCCCTCTATGAGCCCGGATTCCGCGCTTCGGAAGACGCAATGCTCGTCTATTCGGCCACAGGCAAGGTGCGCGAGCGGGTGGGAAACACCAATCCAAAGGTGGTTCCCGCGAATGATTACGACACGGCCGACGGCAAGCGCGTGTCGATCCATGCCGGCACCGAGACGCTCCTGCGCCGCCTTGCCAAGGTCATCGGCCGTCCCGGCCTCGCCGAGGAGCCGCCGTTCCGCGACTATCGCTCGCGCGTGGAGAACCAGGACGCGCTCTATGCGATCATCGCCGACTGGGCCGGCAAGACGACGCTCGCCGACGCCATGGCCGCGCTTGTCGCCGCCGACATACCGGCCTCGCCGCTGATGAGCGTCGCCGATATCGCCGCCGATCCGCATTTCCGCGAGCGCGGAACGCTGATCGAGGTGGAGGACGAGGAATATGGCCGCCTCTCCATGGCCGCGCCGATCCCCCGCATGAGCGAGACGCCGGGACAGGTGCGCTCGCTCGGGCCGGCGCTCGGCTCTGGCAATGAAGCGGTGCTCGGCGGCATGCTCGGCATGAGCGGGACCGAAATCGAGGCGTTGCGGAAAGCCGGCGTGATCTGACCGGGAGGAGCAAGGGACAGTGTTCAGGGAAGGAGAGTCTCTATCATGAAAACCAGCCTTATCATGGCGGCGCTGGCGGCGTCCGTGTCCGCCTCGGCGATGAGCCCGGCGCATGCCGCGTCGGCCAACGCCGCCAAGCTCAGCACCCATAAGCTCAGCATCGGCATGTTTCCGGCCTTGCGTCCGCTCGCCCTGGTGCGGGCCGAGCACTGGCTGGAAGACGCCGGCTATGACGTCGAATGGCACGAATTCATCAACGGCATCCCGCCCGAATCCGCCGCCATGGCCGCGGGCTCCATCGATTTCGGCGAGGCCGACACGTCTGGTATCGAGCAGGTCGCCGCGCGCAGCCCTGGCGTTATGTGGTATATCGCCAATGGGGCCTCGAACTATGTCGCGCTGGTGGCGACGAAGGAAAGCGGCATCAAATCCGTCGCGGACCTCAAGGGGCGCAAGGTCGCCGGCGTTTCCCCGAACACGGCTCCGACCGCCGTGCTGCAGATGGCGCTGAAAAAGGCCGATCTGACGCTGAAGGATATCAAGGGCTTCAGCACGTCCGGCCCAACGGAGCCCGCCGCGCTCGAACGCGGCGCGTTCGACGCCGCGATCACCTATGTGCCCTACTCCGCCGAGACCATCACCGCCGGCACGAGCGTGCTCATCACCACCGCGTCCGACATATACGGCAAGACATGGCCGGGCGGCGGCGTGATCGTGAGGCCGGATTTCGCCAAGGCGCACCCCGATGTCGTCGTCGATCTCCTGCGCTTCGTCGCGCGCGCCGAAGCTCTCCTCAAGAACAAGCCGGACAAGGCCTACAAGGCGCTCGCCAAGGGCACCAAGACAAGCCTCGAGAACGTCACTTACAGCTACAAGAACAAGCTGGTCGAGCCGACCGACATCTTCCCGGATAAGGATGCGCTGAAGGCGCAGGCGGCGGTTCTGGAGAAATACGGCGCGATCAAGGTTCCGGACGTCTCGGCTTTCATCGACGGGCTCGTCCATCCCGAATTCGCCGCCAAAGTGGCGGACAAGTGAGCGCCAGGGCGGAAAAGCGCAGCCTGCTCGGCTATCGCCTGGCCGCCATCCTCTTCGTGCTTGGCGGCTGGCTGCTGCTTTCCTGGATTTTCTATTCGCCCCGGCTCGAACTCATCCCGACGCCGTGGCGGGTGGCGACGCGGCTGGTGGAACTGGCGCACACGGAACTCCTCGGCGATATATTGGCGAGCCTCGGAGAGGCGCTCGGCGGCTGGGTTCTGGGTTCGATCCTCGGCATCGCGATCGGGGTGCTTATCGGCCGGGTCGCGCCTGTGCGCCTTCTGCTCCGGCCCGTCATCGATTTTCTGCGCTTCATATCGCCCCTTGCCTGGGTGCCGCTGGCGATCCTCTGGTTCGGCATCGGCTATTGGAGCAAGGCGAGCATCATCGTGCTGATCAGCCTCTTCACGGTCGTGGTGAACACGGCGCAGGGCGTCTCGTCGATCGACGGCGAACTCGTCAAGGCCGGCAAATCGCTTCACCTGAACTTCCGTCAACGCCTCGAAGTGGCGCTCATGTCGGCGATGCCCGACATCCTCGTCGGGCTGCGCTACGCGCTCGGCGCCGCCTGGGGCGGGGTCGTCATCGCCGAACTGGTCGCGGGCGATGTCGGCATCGGCGCAATGGAAAGCTTCGGCGGCCAGTCCTTCGACGTGGCGCAGATCATGGTCGGTATGCTGACGCTGGCCGTGCTCGGCTATGCCGCCAATTGGGGCTTCATGCGCGCACAGCAGGCGCTCTTCCCGTGGATCGTCGGCAATCGGGAGGCATGAGAGCATGAACCGGTTCGCCCGCTATCTCCCCTCGCCCGGCGGCGCCGCAAGCGCCGTTCTCGGCTTTCTCATCCTGCTGGCGGTCTGGTGGGGCACATCCCTGATCTTCCACACGAGGGCGGTGATCCTGCCTTCGCCCCCTGCCGTGTGGCGGGCCCTGACGGAAATGGCCGCCGCCGGCGCGCTCGGCTTGGATGTGAGGACAAGCCTGGTCGAACTCTTCTGGGGATTCCTCGTCGGCACGGCGCTCGGCCTTGCGACCGGGATGGCGCTCGCCCGCTCGCGGGGCGCAGCCGCCTTCCTCGAACCGATCGTCGAAACCTTCCGGTTCATCCTGCCCTTCTCGATGGTTCCGCTTCTGGTGGTGTGGTTCGGCACCTCCATTCTCGGCAAGATCTTCGTGGTCGCCTATGCCTGCTATTTCGTGGTCGCAATCAACACGGCCGCGGCCATCGTCGAGATCGACCCGCTGATCCTGAAGGCGGCGAGGATGCTCGGTTATTCGGGCTCGCGCCTGCTGCTTCGCGTCATTGTTCCAGCCGCCCTACCGCGCATCCTGACCGGCCTCCAGGTCGCCATCGCCTATGCTTGGGTGTCGGTGATCGCGGCCGAATATATCGGCGCGCAGGCGGGGCTCGGCTATATGATCACCAACGCCCAGACCGGACTGGAGACGGACAAGGTTATCGCCGGCATGGTCATTATCGGCGCGGTCGGGCTGATCCTGAGCCAGGGCGTCGCCCTGCTGCGGCGGCTGACCGTTCCCTATCGATCGTCCGCCGGCTGGTAGGCCTTGCCTCGTCGCGTCGACAGCCGTGGATCACACATACCGGTTGACGATGTTCTCGAGATATTCCTGGCGGCCGGATTTTGGTTGCGGCTCGATTGTGTCTTTCACCACGCGGCCGGCGATGTCCTCCAGCGTCCGCTGGCCCGACAGCATCGCCCGCCCCTCTGCAGAGTTCCAGCCGGCATAGCGTTCTTCCAGCG
>Ga0187809_10000836_pt1 | contig 15335 bp, 13 predicted proteins | sample NC_wetland_sal_i_8_FD_132415 | JGI IMG/M metagenome (GOLD analysis project Ga0187809, IMG submission 132415) | Wetland sediment microbial communities from Neuse River Estuary, North Carolina, USA - ASW_4 | ecosystem: Environmental > Aquatic > Freshwater > Wetlands > Sediment | place: USA: North... | reverse complement strand
TCGACCGGGTTTCCGCCCGGCCATCCGCCGATGGACAACTTCCTCGGGGTGCCGATCCGGATCCGCAACGAGGTGTTCGGCAACCTCTACCTGACCAGCCGGGAGGACGGCCAGGACTTCACCGAACAGGACCAGGAGCTGGTCAGCTCGCTCGCAGCCAATGCGGCGTTCGCGATCGAGAACGCCCGGCTGTACGGAGCAGCCCGGCGCCGGCAGGACTGGTTGGCCGCTTCGACCGATATAACCCAGCAACTGCTGTCGGCCCAGGGTGAGGAACCGCTGCGGATGATCGCCCGCCGGACGCTGCAGATGGCTGACGCCGACTCGGTGCTGGTGGTCCTGCCGGTCGCCGACACCGACCGGTTCATCGTCGAGGTCGCCACCGGGGTCGGGGCGGACAAGCTGACCGCGATGAGCTACCCGCAGGAGGGCACGCTGTCGGCCCACGTGCTGATCCACGGGTTGCCGGCCCTGGTCGAGGACTTCGAGGGCGCCCAGTCGCTGGCCGTGCACGCCAGCGAGGTGCTGGAGCTCGGCGCGCTGATGGCGTTGCCGCTGGTCGGCGCGGCCGGCACCCGGGGCGTTTTGCTGGTATCGCGGTTGCGCGGTCGGCCCCGCTTCGACGCCGCCGATTTGGACATGGCCACGACCTTCGCCAACCATGCCGCGATCGCGCTCGAGCTGGCCGATGCCCGCGCCGATCAGCAACGCGTGCTGTTGCTGGAAGACCGTGATCGGATCGCTCGCGACCTGCACGACCACGTCATCCAGCGGCTGTTCGCGGCCGGGTTGAGCGTGGAGAGCGTGGCGGCCCGGCTTTCCGGCTCGGGCGAGGCCGACCGGCTGGCCCGGGTGGTCGGCGATATCGATGACACCATCCGCCAGATCCGGTCCTCGATCTTCCAGCTCCGCGGCAATCTGGCCAGCGCGGTATCCGGCTTGCGGACCAAGTTGCTCAAGCTGACCGACGAGATGGTGGAGTCGCTGGGTTTCCGGCCGCAGCTCAGCTTCACCGGCCCGGTCGACATCGTGGCCGACGACGCCCTCATCGAGAACTCCGAGGCGGTGCTTCGAGAAGCGCTGTCCAATGTGTCCCGGCATGCTGGGGCCAGCCAGGTCGAGATCTCGGTCGCGGCGCTGGACAATGAGTTGACGATCGAGGTGACCGACGACGGCGTCGGCATGTCGGCCACCGAACGGCGCAGCGGCCTGGAGAATCTGCGTCGGCGGGCCGAACAGCTCGGTGGATCGTTCGAGGTGACCTCGCCGTGGCAGGTGCCCGAGCACAGCGAAGGAGGGACGCGGCTGCAATGGAAGATTCCGCTGAGCTGACTTCGATCCGGGTGTTCCTCCTCGACGATCACGAGATCGTCCGACGGGGCATCGCGGATCTGCTCTCGGTCGAGCCCGACATCGAGATCGTCGGTGAGGCCAGTTCGGCCGCCGAGGCCCTGCACCGTATTCCGGCCGTGCGCCCGGACGTCGCGGTGCTCGACGCCCGGCTGCCCGATGGCAGCGGCATCGACGTCTGCCGCGACATCCGCTCCTCGCTGCCGGACACCCGGTGCCTGATCCTGACCAGTTACGACGACAACGACGCGGTGTTCGCGGCGGTGATGGCCGGGGCTTCCGGCTACCTGCTCAAGGAAGTACGCGGCTCCTCGCTGCTCGATGCGATCCGGCAGGTCGCAGCCGGACGCTCGCTGCTCGACCCCAACGTGACCGAGCGATTGCTGGCCAAGCTGCGCGAGCCCGCCCCGGTGGACGACAAGCTGGCCGAGCTGACACCCCGGGAACGCGAGATCCTCGAACTCATCGCCGATGGCATGACCAACCGTCAGATCGGGGAGCGGCTGTACCTGGCCGAAAAGACGGTCAAGAACTACGTGTCCAGCCTGCTGGCCAAGCTGGGCATGCAGCGCCGGACCCAGGCCGCGGTCTACGGCTCACACCTGCGCGGGGAGTAGCCACTTCGGCCGGTGCCCGGTCCGGCCGGCCGCCAGCGGTTCGGCCGGCCGGAGCCGTTCCGGTACCACCAGGGTCGGCAGGTCGCGGGTGTCGATCAGCTCCTTCAGGGCCAGATCCAGCTCGGCGAAGCCGGCCGGACGGGCCGTGACCAGCAGTTCTGCCTGCTGCACATGCGCGGTCAGGGTGGCTCCGCTGTCGCTGGTGAGCAGTTCGGCCACCACCGGCAAGCCGTCGAACCGCTCCGACCAGCGGGCCAGCTGGGCGTCCAGCAGCTTCTGCTCCGAGGTCTCGGCGTAGAACTGGCTTCCGTCCAGCGGTCGATGCCAGGGCTTGACGGCGATGACCTCGCTGCGCCGGCCGGCGGCCGCGGTGAACGCGGCTTCGAGCACCGCGTCGTCGCTGTCCCGACCGCGCAGCAGAGCCGTGACCGGACCGCTGGCCAGCGGCTGGGCCGCCCCGATGACCAGCACCGGGCACGGCGCCTCGGCCACCAGCCGGTGCAGCACGGCTCGGCTGCGGTCGCAGTGCGGGACGCCGACCATGACCAGGCCGGCCTGCCGGGCCGCGGCCAGCAGCACCCGGGCTGCCGGCTCGGTGCGGATCTCCTCCCGGACCTTGACGTCCGGCCGCTGGGTCCGCAGCCGGGTGACGGCGTCGCGGATGTGGCGTTTGGTCACCTCACGCACCACCGGGTCGGAGTCGATCGGCAGCTGCCAGTCGGTCGCCGCGTACGGGATCGGCGGGTAGGCGTGCACGATCACGACCTCGTCGCCGGGCCGGACCAACCGGCTGGCCCAGCCGATCAGGTGCGAGGTGCGGTGGCCGCTGATGCCCAGCACCACCTGCCAGGACGTGCTCATCTCGACTTCCCCCATCCGGTCGGGCCCGTCTCGTCGGTGTTCAGGTGCGGAACAGCGCCACCTTCAACGCGCCGGTGTCGGCGGCTTGGCTGAAGACGTCGTAGGCCTCCAACATCTCGCCCAGCCCGAACCGGTGGGTGATCAGCTCGGCCGCACGCAGCTGGCCGGCCGCGAGCATGCCCAGCAGCCGCGGGGTGGTCGTGGTGTCGACCAAGCCGGTCGTGATGGTGACGTTGGAGATCCACAGCTTCTCCAGGTGCAGGGTGGCGGGCTTGCCGTGCACGCCGACATTGGCCACCCGGCCACCCGGTCGCACCAGCTCGGTACCGAGTTCGAAGGTCTCCGGCACGCCGACCGCCTCGATCACGGTGTGCGCGCCCAACCCGTCACCGATCTCGGCCACGGCTTGCCGGGCCGCCTCGGCGGTGGTGACGGTGACATCGGCCCCGAGCTGCTTGGCCGCATCGAGCCGGTTGGCCGCCGGGTCGACGGCGACGATGACGCTGGGCGAGTACAGCTTGGCCAGCATGATGGCCGACAGCCCGATCGGGCCGGCTCCGATCACCACGACGGTGTCGCCCGGGTTGACCTGGCCGTTGCGCACCCCGACCTCGAACGCGGTCGGCACGATGTCGGCCAGCATCAGCGCGGCCTCGTCACTGACCGAATCGGGCAGCTTGTACAGGGAGTTGTCGGCGAACGGAACCCGGACCTGCTCGGCCTGCACCCCGTCGATCAGGTGGCCGAGGATCCAGCCACCACCGTTGCGGCACTGGCCGTAGCTGCCAGCCCGGCAGTAGCTGCAGCGCCCGCACGGGGAGATGCAGGAGATCAGGACCCGGTCGCCGACGGCGAACTCGCGCACGCCGGCGCCGACCTGCTCGATGGTGCCGACCGCCTCGTGGCCGAGGGTGGTGCCCGGCGTCGTCTCCGGGACGTCGCCCTTGAGGATGTGCAGATCGGTGCCGCAGATGGTGACCGCGTCAACCCGAACGATGGCGTCCTCGGCTTGCTGCAGTTGGGGTTCTGGCTTGTCTTCCCAGCTGTGCCGCCCGGGACCGTGGTAGACCAGCGCCTTCATGATTGGCTCCTTAGTCGTGACTGGTGGTGGGCCATGAAACCCGGCCGGATCGGCCGGAGATGGGTCAGTACCCGAGGAAGCCGGCCGTCTCGGCGACTCGGCGGGGCTCGGTGTCGATGGCGATCACCGGTTCCGGGACCACGGCCACCGGGCACGGCGCCTGGTGCAGGCATTCGGCGATGACCCGGCCGGCGGTGGCCGGCATGAACGGCTGGTTGTGCCGGTGCTGTCCCAGGACCAGCAGGTCCCCGGGGTGGCACAAGCCGCTGAGCACGCCGCTGGGCTGCCCGGCCCGGACCACCGGACGCGGCGGCTGGTGACAGCTGACGTCCCGAAGCTTGTCGACGAGCTCCGCGCTCAGAGCGTGCTGCTCGGCCTCTTCGGCGAACATCGGGCTCACCGGTGGGTTGTCCGGATCGATGGCCAGGCCGGCCGGCCCGTGCCAGGCTCGCACCGCCAGGGTGGCCGCGCCGTGCCGCAGCTCGGCCTCGGCCACCGCGAAGCGCAGCGCCCGGCCCTCGGTCGGGTGGTAGCCCATCCCGACCACGATCTTTCCGGCCGGCTCGAAGCCGGCGGCCGGGCCGTCCCCACCATCCGGTGCGGCCGGGACCGCGACCATCGGGCACTGGGCGTGCGCGGCCATCCGAGACGTCAGCGACCCGACCAGATGCCGGGCCAGCGAACCCTTGCCGGACCGGCCCAGGACCAGCAGATCGGCCGAGCGGCTCAGCCCGATCAGCATCCGGGTCGTGCCGCCCATCAGCACCTCGCCGGTCACTGTGACCTCGGGCGCCACCTGATTGGCCTCGGCGATCGCCTCGGTGACGATCGGTTGGGACAGCTGGCGCAGATCGGCCTGCAGGCTGGGCGTCGGCCAGAGGCTGGCGTTCTCGAACTCGCAGATGTGGACGACGTACAAGCTGGCGCCGCGACGGGCGGCCTCGGCGGCGGCCCAGCGCACCGCGGCGTGACTGGCGCGCGATCCATCGACGGCTACGACAACCCCGTAGTGGTGGCTCATCTCAGCACTTCCTTCCACGTGTCCAGCTCGATCGTTCTGCTGGGTTTGCCGCGGAAACAGGGTCGAAGGACCCGACGCCGGAACGCCTTCACGCAGGGCTCACAAGCGAGGTGCCGGACCGGCTCCCGGACGGCTGAGCTCGGGCCTGGCCCGACGCTGAGAGCGGGACGGGTTGAGAGGAAAAACAGAACTTGAGGGGCAAATCTGATCCCGGACGATTCGTCATGATTTAGACCTAAGGAGATATATGTCCAGTCAGCTCGATGCCGGCCCTGCGGTCCAGACCGCAACCAGCCGGAAAGTCTTCTCGGCCACCGCCGGCCTGTGTGCGCTGGCGGTGCTGCTCCAGGGCCTCTGGGCCGGCATATTTCTCGAGCACGACGGGCAACGCGATGACGCCGGAAGCTGGATCGACGTGCATGCCCGTGGCGGTGAGGTAGCCCTGGTGCTGGCGGTGCTGGCCACCGGCTACGCGATCTGGAAGCTACGCGACCGCAAGGACCTCATCGTGGGTGCGGCTGCCCTGGCCCTGCTGCTGCTGGTCGAGTCCTACCTGGGCGGGCTTATCCGCGACTCCGGCCGGGACACGCTGACCGCGGTGCACGTGCCGCTGGGCATGGCAATCCTGGCGGTCGCGGTGTGGCTACCGCTGCGGGCCAAGGCCGACCCGGTCGCGGCCAGCCGGTAGGGCTCGCGGTGCGCGGCTCGGCCCGCTACTTGGCCTGGTCGAGCGCGCTCTGCAGGGACTGGACGTAGCCGATGCTGGTGTAGGTCGCGCCGGACACGCCGTCGATCTGGGCGCTCTGGGCCGACAGCGTCTGCTGCAGCAACAACGGTGCGGCCTGGGAGTTGATGTACTGCGAGCGCTGGTCGAACGCGGTGAGCTGGACGAAGGAGACGTTGTCGATCTTCTTGCCGGTCATGGTGACCTTGACCTGCACCGTGCCGTACTGGGTCTGGATGGCCTGTCCGGTGTAGTCGGTCTGGGTTGCCGCCGCGCTGCTCCGGGCGCTGCTGGCCGGGGCCGGGCTTCGGCCGGCCGGGGCCTTGCTGGTGCCGGCCGGTGCGCTCGTGGTCGGGCTGCCGCCGGTGCTCGGCGGCGCGCTGGAGCCGGCCCCGGCCGAGGGCAGACCGGCCGAGGGCAGACCGGCCCCGGTGGCGATCGGGGAGTGGCTCTTGAAACTGAGCAGCGCGACCAGCCCGGCGATGGTCCCGGTGATGGCCAGCAGTACGCGACGCATGACGCTTCCCTATCCGATGTTGGTGCTGGGCGCTAGAACGCGAAGGATTCGAAGTGGATCTGGCGAGCCGGTACCCCGGCGGCGCGAAGCTGGCCGCGGAGGTACTCGGTCAGACCCGGCGGCCCGCACAGGTAGACGTCGTGCGAGGCGAGGTCGGGGACCATCCGTTTCAGTCGCCGGGCCTCCATCGGGTCGCTGCGGCGACGGCCGCCTCGCGGTCCGGTCACGAACTCCAGCCGGGACCGGCGCTGCGTGGCAATGTCCTGCAGCTCCTGGGCGAACAGCACGTCGGAAGCCTTGCCGGTCCGGTAGAGCAGGGTGAGCTCGCCCGGGTAGGCCGGGATGGATTCGTACAGGGCCCGGATCGGCGTGATGCCGACCCCGCCGGCGATCAGCAGCACCTTGTGCAGCCGGCGGCTGGCCGCGGTGAATGCGCCGTACGGGCCTTCGGCAATGACCCGGGTTCCCGGAGCCAGCTCGCGCAGGCTGCGGCTGTGCTCGCCGAGACCCTTGACCGTGATCCGCAACAGATCATCGCGTGGCGGGGCCGACAGCGAGTACGGGTTGGCGGCCCACCACAGCTGCCGGGTCAGGAACCGCCAGCGGAAGAACTGGCCCGGCTCGGCGGCCAGCCGGTCCAGATTGTGACCGGAGATCCAGATCGACACGGCGTCGGCCGATTCCGGTTGCACCGCCACCACCCGCAGTTGCAGCCGGGCAGCGTTGATCAACGGCTGGATCAACCGGAACCACAGCAGCAAGGCGCCGACGAGGACGTACATGGCCGACCACCAGTAGCGGGCCGGCTTGTTGGTGACGAAGTCGGCTCCGGTGGCGAACTGGTGGCTGAAAGCAAGGGCGATGGCCAGGTAGGTGTAGAAGTGCAGCAGGTGCCAGGTCTCGTAGCGCAACCGGCGCCGCGCCGCGCGGGCGCTGACGATGCCGATCAGCACCAGCAGGCCGAGCGACACCGTGGCCATCAGCACGTCGGTGTAACTGGTCAGCAGGGTCCAGGTCTGTGGCCACAGCCCGGCTCGGGCGGTGACGGCGTAGCCCCAGATGATGAGCAGGGTGTGGGCCACCGAGAGGCTCACCACGTACCGGCCGAGCGAGGAGTGCCAGCGAGCCAACTGATCGGTACCGACCCCGCGCTCCAAGGCCGGCACCCGAGCCATCAGCGCCAGCAGCACCACGATCAGGTAGCCGGCCAGCAGCCCGGTGATCCGCCCGGCGTTGGTCAGCCAGCCGCCGAGACCGGTGACGTAGATGGTGTCTCGCACCCAGAGCACGATCGTCGCCACGCCGCCGGCCCCGATCACTGCCATGGTCGGCAGCTTGGTCAGCCGGAACCGGTCGCGCTCCGGGCCCAGCCGGCTCGCGGTCCGGCCGGGGGCAACCGCCGTCATCGGCCAGCCTTGGCATGGTGCATGGTTTCAGAATCGGCAGGCTAACTCTGCGCAACTTCTGAAACCGCTGTGCCCCAGCCTCGAGTTGCCGCCCAGAAATCGGCAAGAGCCGATTCAGAGCTTGTGCAGAGCCAAAGCCCAGCGCCTGGGGTCATGCTGTATGCCGTGCGGATGACTGAACGAGCTGAGCCGAACAAGCTCATCCGGCCGGACGGCGCCCGGCCTCGAGTGCTGGTCGTCGACGACGAGGCCGGCATAACCGACGCGCTGGTGAGCGCCCTGCGCTTCGACGGCTTCGACGCGCAGGGGGCGCTGACCGGCGCCGACGCGCTGCGCCTGGCCGCCAAGCAGCAGCCGGATCTGGTCATCCTGGACGTGATGCTGCCCGACCTGGACGGGCTGGAAGTGCTGCACCGGCTGCGGGTCGCCTCCGAGCACGTGTGCGTGCTGTTTCTGACCGCCCGCGACAGCGTGGACGACCGGATCGCCGGCATCAGTGCCGGGGCCGATGACTACGTGACCAAGCCGTTCAGCCTGCAGGAAGTGCTGGCCCGCAGCCGGGGGTTGCTGCGCCGGGCCGGGCTGGCCCGGGCCAAGGTCGGTAACCGGATCCAGATCGGTGACCTGGTGCTGGACGAGGACGCGCACGAGGCATCGCGGGCCGGTGAGCGGATCGAGCTGACCGCAACCGAGTTCGCCCTGTTGAGCTACCTGGCCCACAACCCACGCCGGGTGCTGTCCAAGGCGCAGATCCTGGATCAGGTGTGGAATTACGACTTCGGCGGCGACGCCCACGTGGTGGAGCTCTACATCAGCTACCTGCGCAAGAAGATCGACGCCGGCCGGGCGCCGATGATCCACACCGTGCGGGGCGTGGGGTACGTGCTAAAACCAGCCGTATGATCCGTCGCCTGAGCTTGCGGACCAAGCTCAGCCTGATCCTGGCCACCCTGGTGCTGCTGGCCTGCGCCGCGGTCGGACTGGCCAGCACGATCGCCCTGCGCGGGTTCCTGCTCCAGCGGCTGGACCAGCAGCTGGCCGATGCCGGCAACCGCTACGCCGTCGCCTTGGAGCACAACGACCACGATGGTGACAACGTCGTCGGGGCCAGCGGCGACGGGGACGCCGACGATCCCGAGACCAATACCGTCGGCCAGCCGGTCGGCACCCTGGGAGCGCGGATCTCCGGGGGCACGGTGACCGCGATCGGAGTGGTTTCCGAGCCCGGGGAGAGTATCACCGTCAGCTCGCCCGCCCGCGACATCCTGGCCGGCCTGGGGCCGGGCAAATACGGTATCGACCTGCCCGGCCTGGGTGACTACCGGCTGCTGGTCAGCTCGGGTCAGGACAGCGACCGGCTGGTGACCGGCCTGCCGGTGCGCAGTGTGAACGACACCCTGGGCCACGTCGTCGCCGCCGAGTCGATCGCCTTCGCGGTGGTCGTGCTGGCCGCGGTCGGGATCGGGTTGTTCGCGGTCCGCCGGGCGCTGCAGCCGCTCAACGACATCACCGCCACCGCGGTTCGGGTCTCCGAGCTGCCGCTGGCCGGCACCACCGAGCTGCCGGATCGGGTCGGCGTGGCCGCCCCCAGGACCGAGGTCGGCCGGCTTTCGGTTGCGGTCAACCACATGCTCGACCAGATCGAATCGGCGCTGCAGGAGCGGCAGCGCAGCGAGGACCGGTTGCGCGAGTTCGCCGCCGATGCCAGCCACGAACTGCGCACGCCGGTTGCGGTGGTGCGCAGCCACAGCGAGCTGATCGCCCAGCAGGCGACCGAGCTGCCCGAGCACCTGAGCAACTCCCTGGACCGGATCACCGCCGAGTCGGCCCGGATGGGGCGCCTGGTCGACCAGTTGCTGCTGCTGGCCCGGCTCGATGCCGGCCAGCCGCTGCAACGGGTCGAGGTCGACCTGACCCGGATCGCGGTCGACGCCATCGACGACGCCCGGATCACCGACCCGGAGCGGACCTGGGTGCTGCGGGTGCCGGCCGAGCCGGTGCTGCTGACCGGTGACCCGGATCGGCTGCAGCAGGCCATGCTGAACCTGCTGGTCAACGCCCGCACCCACACCCCGGTCGGCACCCGGGTCGAGCTGAGCCTGGCCCTGACCGCTGACTCGGCGGTGCTCACGGTGACCGACAACGGCCCCGGCATCCCGGCCGAGCTGCTGCCCCGGATCACCGAACGTTTCGTCAAGGGCGACGCCAGCCGCGGCCGCAGCCGCAACACCACCGGGCTCGGCCTGTCCATCGTGGCCGGGGTGATCGCCGCGCACCGGGGCCGGTTCCGCATCGCCAGCCGGCCCGGGGAGACCGTGGCCGAGATCGTCCTGCCGCTCGAACGCGCGGCTGGCTGAGCGACCGGCTGGCCCGGCCGCAGGTCCTGACCCGGTGCGGACGGAATGGGGGACTTTCGCCTCCTGCTGGCCACCCTCCCGTTCGGGCACTGTGCTGGTGTACGGCGCCCGTGCCGCATCAGGAGGACACCATGACCAACCCGGCCGCCCGCTCGTCGGATGCGCACGCCCATCTGCGGCAGGCCGCGATCCGCGGCAGCCTGGCGCCCTCGGTACACAACACCCAGCCCTGGCGGTGGCGGCTGGACCGGTCCAGCCTGGAGCTGATCGCCGACCGCAGCCGCCAGCTGCGGGTGCTCGACCCGACCGGGCGGCAGCTGCTGATCAGCTGTGGTTGCGCGCTGTTCAACGCTCGGGTCTCGCTGGCCGCGGCCGGCGTCGAGCCCCGGGTGATCCGGCTACCGGATCCGGCCGATCAGGACTTGCTGGCCCGGATCGAGTTCGGCGCGCCGGGCGGCCCGGTCGAGGAAGGTCTGCGCACGCTGAACCCGGTGGTCGAGCTGCGCCAGACCAACCGGCGCCGCTTCGCCGACGACGAGGTGCCGCCGGAGGTGCTGGAGCGGCTGGCGGCCGCGGCCGCGGCCGAGGACAGCGAGCTGATCGTGATCAACTCCGCCGAGCACCGGCTGGCCACGGCGGTGTTGAGCCAGCAGGCGGACCGGGAGGAGAACGCCGATCCCGCCTACCGGGCCGAGTTGCGGGCCTGGACCTCCGACGATCCGCGCCGGCGCGACGGGGTGCCGGCCAGCGCGGTGCCACATGTCGACGCCGGGGCCGGTGACGACATCCCGATCCGGGACTTCGATACCCGCGGCACCGGCTGGCTGCCGACCGCGACCCGCTCCAGCATGCATCAGTGCCTGCTGCTGCTGGCGGTGACCGAGGACAGCGAGCCGGCCTGGTTGCGCGCCGGCGAGGCCCTGCAACGGCTGTGGCTGGAAGCGACCCGTCACGGTTATGCGATCAGCCTGTTCACGCAGGTGATCGAGGTGCCAGGCACCCGGGAGGAACTGCGCTCCACCCTGGGGATCAAGAGCCATCCGGTGGTGCTGCTGCGGGTCGGCCGGGCACCGGCGACCGCATCCTCGCACCGGCGCCGGATCGAGGACGTGCTGGAGGAGCTGTGACCAGTCATGGGGTGCCACTCGGCAACGCCGAGGGCAAGGTCGTGGTCGGGGTCCAGGACGGCCTAGCGGCGGCCGCCGCGCTGCGCCGCGGCGTGGCCGAAGCGCAGCAGCGTGGCTGTGGCCTGCACCTGGTCCGGGTCTGGCGCGAGGTCGACCGGCTGCTGTCGCTGACCCGGGCCGAGCTGGCCCGGCTCGGGGAGTCCGAGCAACAGAACAAGCTGCTGCTCGAGCGCGCGGCCTGGCAGGCCCGCCGGCTGGCGCCGGAGCTGGTGGTGACCGCCGAGCTGCGCCCGGGCGACATCTACCAAGTGCTGGCCCAGCTCGGATCCCACGCCCAGCTGGTCGTGCTCGGCGTGGACGATCCCGGCTCCGGGAACGACATCGCGCGCTGGCTGGCCGAGCACGTGCAGAGCCCGGTGGTCCTGGTCGAGCCCGAGCCGACAAGCTGACTCGGGGCCGGGCTCGTCACCGGCTCAGACGGAAAGCGTCGGGCCCTTGATCAGGCGCACCACCCCGGCCGCCGCCATCGAGCTGGGCCGAGCGCCGCCGGGGTCGGGATTCAAGCCGGGATGCGGGCGGCGGTGGCGGAGGGAGCGAGCACGAATTCCGGGGCCGGAACGGCTTTGCCCCACAGCCAGCCCTGGGCCTCGTCCCCGCCGAGGGCGCGGATCAGGTCGGCGTCCTCGGCCGTCTCGATCCCTTCGACGACGCTGCGCAGCGTGAGCTGAGCGGCCAGCCCGAGCAGCCCGCGCAGCAGCGCCGCGCCGCGGGCCGAGGCCTGCAGGTTGAGCACGAACACCCGGTCGAACTTGATGATGTCGACCGGCATCGACGACAGCCGGCCCAGCGTGGAGTACCCGGTGCCGAAATCGTCGATCGCGACCCGGACCCCGAGCCCGCGCAGCTCGTGCAGCACCTGGTGGGCGGTGCCGGAGTCACCGTTGATGGTGCTCTCGGTCACCTCGAGCACCAGCCGGTCCGCCGGCAGCCCGGAGGCGGCCAGGGCGGTGCGCACCACGTGGCTGAAGCCGGGTTCGGTCAGCTGCGCGCCGGCGACGTTCACCGTCACCTTGGCCGACGACCCGGACCAGGTCGCGGCGTCACGGCAGGCCTGCAGCAGCACGAACTTGCCGAGCTGGCCGATCAGGCCCGCCTGCTCGGCCAGCGGGATGAAGGCATCGGGCAGCAGCAGCCCGCGGCTGGGGTGCCGCCAGCGGGTCAGCGCCTCGCCCCCGGTGACCCGGCCGTCGGCCAGGGCGACGATCGGCTGGTAGTGCACTTCGAGCTGGCCGGTGTTGATTGCGGCCTCGAGTTCGCTGACCCGCTCGGCCATCAGCCCGTACCGGCTGATGGTCGTGCGGGTCTGCTCGCTGTACAGCCGGCCGGCGACCGCGTTGGCGTACAGGGCCGAGGCGGTGACGCCCGGGGCGAGGTCGGTCACGCCGACCACGATCTGGACCCCGTCCCCGGCCTGGGCCAGGCACTGCTGCAGGTACTCCACCACGCCTGGTCCGCGCCAGATGAGCCCCAGCTCGTAATCGCGCATCCGGCCCCAGCCGGCGTGCTCGGGAGCCTCGGCCAGCCAGCGCCGGACCGTGCGCAAGCAGTCCGGGCCCAGGATCCCGTCGGCCGGCCGGCCGTCGTCGCCGCGGTCGAAGGCCACTGACGCCACCGACAGTGCGGTGCGGGCCCGCATCGCCTCGGCCACCACCATGTTGAGCTCGCGATCGAAGCCGGTGTGGCTGAGCATGCCGGTCTCGGCGTCCCACTCGGCCTTGGCCGCGCTGCGGATCAGCCAGCCGACGCCGAAGGAGACCATGGCCGCCACCACCTGCATGGTGAGGAACTCGGCCCCGGTGATCGTGTGCGAGCCGAAGGCGCAGACCGCCGTGGCCGCGCTGCCCCAGCCGAGCATCGGCAGCGACCAGCGCCACGGGAAGAAGAAGAACGAGTCGATCGGCACGAAGCAGAACAGCCAGACCAGGGCCTGACCGGCCGAGCCCGGGCCGGCCAGGATGACCGCGGCCAGCACCAGCCCGGTACCGCCGAAGTTCATGCCGACCCGGACTCCGAACGGGATGTGCTCGGCCCAGCGGCCCACTGCGATGCCGGCCAGAACTGCGCCGCCGCCGATCAGCCCGACCAGGCTTCGATGCTCGATGGAGTACGACCAGAGCGCCATGGCCAGTGAGACCAGGCCGCCGGAGATGTAGAACGAGGCCCCGAGCCAGGCCAGGGAACGGGCGTCGGCCACCGGTGGCGGGGTCCGTAGCAACCGGTACAGCGGAGCACTCAGCAGTCGGCCCGCGGCCGGGCGGTGCCGCCACCGGGGGGCGCGCGAAAACCCGCGGCCCGCCACCGGCCACCCTTGCCGTGCCATCGCAACCCCCACCCGCCCGTTCCTGCCAAATCGGCTAGGGCCGGCCGGAGCTGAGCCGGCACCGGCGGCCGGTAACCACACTGCGCTAGCTTCGACCGGGTGACGACTTCTGCGATCCGAATCGGTGTCCAACTCCAACCCCAGCACGCTGACTACGCCGCCATCCGGCGCGCGGTGGCCGAAGCCGAGGATCTCGGCGTCGACGTGGCGTTCAACTGGGATCACTTCTATCCGCTGTACGGCGACCCGGACGGCAAGCACTTCGAGTGCTGGACCATGCTGGGCGCCTGGGCGGAGCAGACCAGCCGGGTCCAGCTGGGCGCCCTGGTCACCTGCAACAGCTACCGCAACCCGGAACTGCTGGCCGACATGGCGCGCACGGTGGATCACATCAGCGACGGCCGGCTCATCCTCGGCATCGGTTCCGGCTGGTTCGAGAAGGACTACACCGAGTACGGCTACGAGTTCGGCACTGCCGGCGGCCGGCTGAACAAGCTGGCCGAGGACCTGCCCCGGATCGAGGCCCGGCTCGGCAAACTGAACCCGGCCCCGACCCGGCACATCCCGGTGCTGATCGGGGGCGGTGGCGAGAAGAAGACCTTGCGGCTGGTGGCGCAGCACGCCGACATCTGGCACTCCTTCGCCGACCTGGAGACCTTCCAGCGCAAGGTCGGCATCCTGCACGGTCACTGCGCCGACGTCGGGCGCGACCCGGCCGAGATCGAACTTTCGGTCGGCACGCCGGACGGCGATCCGGCCGAGGTCGGGGCGCCGCTGGTCGAGGCCGGTGCCCGGCTGTTCACGGTCGGCGTCGGCGGTCCGGATTACGACCTGGGCAAGCTCAAGCGCTGGATCGAGTGGCGCGACAACCTGTAGAAACTCGCCATTGTGCGGCCCGAAAGCACGTCCCGGGCTCGTTTCACCGTGCTTTCGGGCCGCACAATGCGGGGTGAGGAGGGGGCGAGTGGTGGGCGCACGGGCCGGCATCGTGGTGACCGGTACCGAGGTGCTGACCGGCCGCACCCCGGATCGCAACGGGCCCTTCCTGGCCGAGCGACTGCGGGAGCAGGGCGTGGACGTGGCCCAGGTCGTGGTGGTCGGCGACCGGCCGGACGACCTGGCCGCCAGCCTGGCCTTCCTGGCTGGTACCGACCTGATCATCACCTCCGGCGGCCTGGGCCCGACCGCTGACGACCTGACCGCCCAGGTGGTGGCCGAATTCCAGGGCCGACCGCTGCGGCTCGAGCCCGAACTGGAGCGCGACATCGCCGCGATCGTGGCCCGGTTGAGCGCCGGTCGCGGCTGGCGGGTGGATCCTGAGGCGACCGCGGCCGGAACCCGCAAGCAGGCCATGGTGCCGGTCGGGGCCTCTGTGCTGGCCCCGACCGGCACCGCTCCGGGGCTGGTAGTGCCGGCCGGAGCCGGTCGGTCCGGGCCGCCGGTGGTGGTCCTGCCCGGGCCGCCCCGGGAGTTGCAGGCGATGTGGCCGGCGGCGATGGCCGACCCCGCCGTGCGGCAGGCGCTGGCCGACCGCGCCGAGATTCGCCAGCGCACGGTGCGGCTGTTCGACGTGCCGGAGTCCGAACTGGCGGCGATGCTTCGGGCCGAGGGCCCGACGCTGGCCGGGCTCGAGATCAGCACCTGCCTGCAGGACGGTGAGCTCGAGGTGGTCACCCGGTACGGGCCGGCGCAGGAAGCGCAGTACCAGGACTTCCGGGCCGCGCTGGCGCGGGCTTACCCGGTGGCCGCGTTCGCTCTCGATGGGCAGCGTATCGACGAGCTGGTGGCGGGCGGCCTGACCGGGCGCGGCCTGACGCTGGCCGTGGCCGAATCGTGCACCGCCGGCCGGTTGACCGCGCGGTTGGCCGAGCGGCCCGGCGCGTCGGCGTATCTG
>Ga0187809_10000835_pt1 | contig 15380 bp, 13 predicted proteins | sample NC_wetland_sal_i_8_FD_132415 | JGI IMG/M metagenome (GOLD analysis project Ga0187809, IMG submission 132415) | Wetland sediment microbial communities from Neuse River Estuary, North Carolina, USA - ASW_4 | ecosystem: Environmental > Aquatic > Freshwater > Wetlands > Sediment | place: USA: North... | reverse complement strand
GGTCGCCGGCAAGATGGGGCCGACGCTCGCCCGCCTCGCGCGCAATGCCGCGCCGCAAAAGCGGATCGTCGGCGTGGCGCGCTTCAGCGAGGCGGGGCTGCGTGAGCGCCTCGAAGGCTGGGGCATCGAAACCATTGCCGCCGACCTTCTCGATGAGACGCAGGTTGAGGCGCTGCCGCGGTTGAAAAATGTGCTCTTCATGGCTGGACGTAAATTCGGGGCAAGCGAAGACCAGGCGCTGACTTGGGCGATGAATGTGCACAGCCCGGCGATCGTCGCCTCGGCATTTCGCGAGAGCCGCATCGTCGCCTTTTCGACCGGCAACATCTATCCGCTCGTCAATGTCTTCCATCAGGGGGCAACCGAACAGACGGCGCCTGGCCCGCGCGGCGAATACGCGCAATCCTGTCTCGGACGCGAGCGCATCTTCGAATATTTCTCCTCTCGCTACGGTACGCCGGGCCGGCTCTTCCGGCTGAACTATGCGATCGATCTGCGCTATGGCGTACTCTTCGATCTCGCCAGCCGGGTGAAGGCGGGAACGCCGATCGACGTTTCGATGATGGGCCACGTCAATGTCATCTGGCAGGGCGACGCCAATGCGCAGGCGCTCAGATGCCTCGCGCATTGCACGTCGCCCACCGCCCCCCTCAATGTCAGCGGGCCCGAAACGCTTTCGGTGCGCTGGCTCGCGGAAGAGTTCGGTCGACGCCTGGGCGTCAAGCCCGAGATCGTCGGCACGGAAGCGCAAACCGCGTGGCTGACCAATACGGCGGAAGCTGCGAAGCTGTTCGGCTATCCCGCCGTGCCCCTCGGCGCCATGCTGGATTGGGTCGCCGACTGGGTGGCGCGCGGCCAGGTGAGCCACAACAAGCCGACCAAATACGAGGTTCGCGATGGGGCTTTCTGAGGAGTTGGCCATCGTTTCGCTCGTCGGAACTGACGCCAAGGCTTGCCTGGCGCTTTCCGACGAAGCGGGCTGGAACCAGACCGAGGAGGATTGGCGCCTCTTCATTGAGAAAGGCCGCACCTTCGGTATTCGCGATGGCCAGGCAAACCTGATCGCCACGGCGGCGGCGTTTCCCTATGAAGGGAATTTCGGCTTCGTTTCCATGGTTCTGGTGACAAGCGCGCGCCGGCGCGAAGGTCTTGCAACGCGCCTTGTTGACCTCTGCGTTGACCACATCCAAGCCCAGCGGCTCGTGCCCGTTCTCGACGCCACCCCGGCGGGCGAGGCGGTTTACGCCAAGCAAGGGTTTCGCAGCCTGTTTTCGATCGAGCGCTGGCAAGGCGAGTCGCGGGGCGGTTCGGCGGCAAGCGACATCCGGAACTACGCGCCCAGCGATCTTGCTTCCATCATCGCGCTCGATGCGGAGGCCCTTGGCGCGCGGCGCGGCGCGATCCTTGCCGGCTTCCTCGACCGTGCGGGGTCCCGCGCCTTCGTCAGCCCTGGCGGAAGGGGATTCGCCCTCATTCGCGCTGGCCGGAAGGCTCTTCAGCTCGGCCCAATCGTCGCGGGGAGCGTCGCGGAAGCGTTGAAGCTCCTTGGCTCTGTCCTGGCCGCCGTCAGGGGAACGTTTTTCATCGACGTGCCCATGCGGCAGCGGGAAATCGGGGAAATGCTGGCGCGGCGCGGCTTCACCCGCCAGCGCAGCTTTTCCCGCATGGCGCATGGACATGGCACGGCTTTCGGCAGGCCGGAAAATCTTTTCGCGGTTGCGGGGCCGGAGTTCGGATGATGGCCGAGATGCGCCCGACGCCGCTTGAACGGATCCGTCATGGCACGGTCATCCCCGCGCACCCGCTGGCGCTCGACGCCACTCGCAAGCTCGATCGCCGCCGCCAGCGCGCGCTCAGCCGCTATTATATCGATGCCGGCGCCGGCGGCCTCGCCGTCGGCGTCCACACGACGCAGTTCGCCATCCGCGAGGCCGGCCTTTACGAAGAGGTCTTGTCGCTCGCGTCGGAAACGGCGCGGAACTGGACAGACCGCCCGCTCGCCATGGTCGCGGGCCTGGCCGGCCCGACTCAGCAGGCAATCGCGGAAGCGCGGACCGCCGTCAAACTCGGCTATGATGCAGGCCTGCTCAGCCTCGCGGCGATGAAAGGCAAGTACACGGATGCGCTGGTCGAGCATTGCGAAGCCGTGGCGCGGGAAATTCCGCTCATCGGCTTCTACCTGCAGCCGGCGGTCGGCGGATTGCATCTCGGCGCGGATTTCTGGACGCGTTTCGCGGCGATCGAAAATGTCGTCGCCATCAAGGTGGCGCCGTTCAACCGCTACCGGACATTGGATGTCGTGCGCGGCCTTGTCGAAGCGGGAAGCGAAGAGCGCATCGCACTCTATACGGGCAATGACGACCATATCGTGCTCGATCTGGTCACGCCCTTCGTCGCCATGCGCGCCGGAGGGCCGGTGGCGGTCCGCTTCAAGGGTGGGCTGCTCGGCCACTGGTCGGTCTGGACGAAAAAGGCCGTCGCTCTCTACGAGCGCTGCCGCGCGGTCTCTTCGGCCGCTTCCGTTCCAGCCGATCTCCTGGCGCTCGACAGCCGCGTCACGGATTGCAACAGTGCTTTTTTCGATGTCGCCAACGATTTCCATGGCTGCATCGCCGGGTGCCATGAAATTCTTCGCCGCCAGCGGCTGCTGGAAGGCATATGGTGCCTCGATCCTAAGGAGGGCCTAAGCCCCGGCCAGAAGGAGGAGATCGATCGCGTGTGCTCCGTTCACGCCGACCTGGCTGACGACGCCTTCGTCGCCGAAAATTTGGAGCGGTGGCTGGGCTAGACGATGAAGGGCGTGTGGAGGAGCATTCTGAACATCCTGCCGGCGGTCGCCGTCTTCGCGGTCGTCATCATCATATGGGAACTTGCGACGACCGTTTTCGGCATTCGCGAATATCTTCTTCCGAGCCCGGCTGCCGTTGTGCGGGCGATGTTCTCGCATGAGATCGACTGGGCTGGCCACGCCTTCGTGACGGCGGTGGCGATCTTCGGCGCCTTTGTGCTGGCGGCCGTGTCCGGTGTCCTCCTGGGAACGCTGATCGCCTGGTCGAGCGTGCTCGGCCGTGCGCTGATGCCGTTCCTCGTCTTCGTCAATACGCTGCCGAAAGTGGCCGTGGCGCCGCTCTTCCTGCTCTGGCTCGGCTACGGCATCCTGCCGAACATGCTGATCGGCGCGCTGATCGGATTCTTCCCCGTGGTGATCAATACCGCCGTCGGCCTGTCGCAGATCGACGACGACATGCTCGACCTCGGCCGGGTGTTCAACGCGCCGAAATGGAAGGTATTCGCGAAGATCAGGATACCGAACGCCTATCCCTATATTCTGAGCGCGCTGAAAGTGACCGCGACGGCGGCGGTGGTGGGCGCGATCGTGGGCGAATTCGTCGCCTCCCAGCGCGGGCTGGGCTATGTCATCATCGCCAGCCAGAGCAGCATGAACACACCGCTTGCCTTCGCCTCGCTCGTCTGGATTTCCGTCATCGGTCTGGTGCTGTTCGGCGTCGTGGCGGTGCTATCGCGCGTGCTTGCCCCCTGGGCCGAAGGGCAGGAAAGGTAGGCGGGACTCATCAACCGGGAACAATAAAAATGGGAGCATTGAATATGATCAGGAAAGTCATTGCCTTGGCGGCAATCCTCAGCGCGCTTGCCATGCCGGCATCCGCCAACGAGAAGTTCGTATTCGCGCTAAACTGGTTCCCAGTGGGCGATCATGCCGCCTATTGGGTAGCGCTCGACAAGGGCTATTTCTCACAGCGTGGCCTCGACGTGACGCTCGAGAACTCGAAAGGTTCCGGCGATTCGATCGCCAAGGTGGACAGCGGACGCGCCGACGCCGGACTTGCCGATGCCGCGGTGGTCGTCGCCTCGCATGCGCGCGGCGCGACGGTCAAAATGGTCGGCATGGTGTTTGACAAGACGCCGCTCAATTTCTTCAGCTCGAAAGATCATCCCGTCACCAAGCCGAAGGAACTCGAGGGCAAGACCGTCGGCGCTCCTCCCGGTGACAGCCAGCGGCAAATGTGGCCGGCCTTCGCCAAGGTCAATAATATCGACATGAGCAAGGTGACATGGGTCAATGTCCAGCCGACCGCCAAGGTCGCCGCGCTCGCGGAAGGGCGGGTCAATGTCGTTGCGGATTACACGACGGGCCTGCCTCTCTATGAAAAGCCGATGGGCAAAGGCAATGTCGTCATGATGCCGTGGTCGGATTTCGGCTTCCACATGTATTCCATGTCGATCATGGCGAGCGAAAAGACGATGAAGGAACGGCCGGAAGCGCTGAAGAAATTCCTCGAAGCCGCCTATATGGGCTGGCGCGACGTGATGGCCGATCCGGAAGCGGCGCTCAAGATTTTCAAGAAGCGCGTGCCGGAAATCGACGTTGACACGATCCGCGCCAATATGAAGCTCGGCCTCGATCTGATGAACACCGAGCGCTACAGGAAGAACGGCATCGGGTGGATCGACCAGAAAAAGATGTGCGATTCCGTCGATCTGGTGAACACCTATATGGGCCTGCCGAAGAAGGTCGATTGCGCCGATGTGTACACGACCAAATTCTACACCAAGGTCGCCATGCCGGAGCAGGTGAAATAGCCGGCGCCATGGACATGCGGCTGGAGAAACCGTCGATCGAACTCGACCGGGTCGGGATGACCTACGAGACCGGCAGCGGCCCGGTCGAGGCGCTTCGCGACATCACGCTAAAAGTCCGGCAGGGCGAGTTCGTCTCGCTCGTCGGCCCTTCGGGCTGCGGGAAATCGACGCTGATGCGCGTCGTCGCGGGGCTGCGGCCGATGACGGCCGGTTCCGTGGTGGTCGACGGCCAGGCGGTAACCCGGCCGATCCCGAAAGTCGGCATGGTCTTTCAGGCCGCGGTTCTGCTCAAATGGCGCACCATCCTCGACAATGTGCTCCTGCCGGCGGAACTCGCCGGACTGAAGCCCGCACATTACCGCGAGCGCGCCTTCGAGCTTCTTCGCCTCGTCGGTCTCGACGGCTTCGAAAACAAGCATCCGGGCGAACTTTCGGGCGGCATGCGGCAGCGCGCCTCGCTTTGCCGTGCCCTCCTGCTCGATCCGCCCCTTCTGCTCATGGATGAGCCCTTCGGCGCGCTCGACGCAATGACGCGCGACGATATGAACCTCGAATTGCTGCGCATATGGGGCGAGGCGGAAAACAAGGGCGGCACGCGGAAGACAATCGTGTTCGTCACCCACTCCATTCCCGAAGCCGTCTTCCTTTCCGACCGCGTAGTGGTGATGTCGCCGCGGCCGGGCCGTATAGCCACCATCGTCGATATCGATCTGCCGCGCCCGCGCACGGTCGAGACACGCGCGACGGCCGAGTTCGGCCAATACGCGCTCGACATCTATGACGTGCTGACAGGGCGCAAATCAGGGACGAAGGCAGCTATCGGGCGCCGGGCGCCGGCATGACGCCGCCGCGCGTCAAACTGCTTGCGATCACGCTCCGCGAGCGATCGACGCGGATGCGCATGCCCTTCCGGTTCGGCGTCACGACGGCGACGCATGGCCGCCACGCGATCGCCGCGATCCGCCTGAGACTGGAAGGCGGACAGGAAGGGGTCGGCTATGCCGCCGAAGCGCTCGGGGCCAAATGGTTCGACAAGAATCTGGACCTCACCGACCAGCAGAACCATCACCAATTGCGAAAGTCGCTGGAACTCGCCGCAAGCGCCTATATGGACGCGCCGGCCATGCCGGCTTTCGACCTCTTCGCCGAACATTACGACGCCCATGTCAGGGTATGCGCGGAGCTGGCGCTCAACCCCCTCATCGCGAATTATGGCCTGGCGCTTCTCGACCGCGCCGTGATCGACGCGGTCTGCCGCATCCTTGGCCTATCCTTCTACACGGCCATCAGAACCAACATCGCCGGGATAAGGCCGCATGCGATCGCGCCTGAACTGGACGGTTTCGATATCGATGGTTTTCTCGAAAAGCTGTCGCCCGCTCGCTCGATCGATGCGCGCCATACCATCGGCCTCCTCGATCCGATCACACGCGCTGATCAAGCAGCCGACGCCCGCATCGGCGACGGATTGCCGGAGACGCTGGAGGAGGTCCTCGCCGCCTATGGCAACCGCTATTTCAAGCTGAAGGTGAGCGGCGAACAAAACGCCGATATTGACAGGCTGGAGAAGATCGCCGCGGTTCTCGACCGCCTTGCCGATCCCTATTTCGTCACGCTCGATGGCAATGAGCAATATGATTCGGCGGAGGAATTCGCCGCTTTCCTGGAAGAGGCGGTCCATCGTCCGGCGCTGTCGCGACTCTTCTCCTCGACGCTCTATATCGAGCAACCGATCAGGCGAAGCGCGGCGCTGTCGCGGCCGGTTCATTCATTGACCCGTTTCGCGCCTCTCATCATCGACGAATCCGACGGCGAGATATCTTCCTTTCCTCGGGCAAGAGCGCTTGGCTATGGCGGCGTTTCCTCGAAAAACTGCAAAGGTTTCTACAAATCGATCCTCAACGCCGCCCGCTGCGCCCGCTGGAACGGGGAGAGCAATGGCCGCTATTTCCTATCGGCAGAGGATTTGACCACCGAGCCGGGCATTTCTGTCCAGCAGGATCTTGCGCTGGTCAATCTGCTCGGCCTTACCCATGTCGAGCGGAACGCCCATCATTTCATCGACGGCTTCGGCGGCCGGCCGGAGGCGGAGGCACGCGCCTTTCTCGCCGCGCATCCCGATCTCTACCGGGATGATGACGGCCGCGCCAGGCTGCGGATTGAAGGCGGAAAGCTCGGAATCGCCTCGCTCGGCTGCCCCGGCTTCGGCTCCGCGGTAGAGCCCGATCTTTCGGCGACCGAGCCGATGCCGAAGGCTGAATGGCTGGTAGAAGCATGATCCGGAAAAGCGGACGCCGGTTTTCCGAAAAGATCATGCGCAAAAAAGGAGAGACAAATCATGCTGCGATTCAACCCGATCGCATCATGACCTGGAGGGAACGGTATGATCGCGGAATATGAAAGTTTTGACGGCCTTGGCCTTGCCGAACTGGTGCGGCGGCGCGAGGTCTCGGCGGCGGAGGTGCTCGAAACCGCGATCGAACGCGCCGAAAAGCTCAATCCGGCGCTCAACGCGATCGTCACGCCGCTTTACGACGAGGCGCGCAGGACGGCCAGCGCCGATCTCCCCGACGGCCCCTTCGCCGGCGTCCCCTATGTCATCAAGGAACTGGTGACGTCCGTCGCGGGCACCGCCACGACCTCCGCCTCGCGCCTTCTTAAAGAAAATATGGCGAAGGCGGACAGCGAGATCGTGGCGCGGCTCCGCCGTGCCGGCCTCCTCATCATGGGCAAGACCAATTCCTCCGAATTCGGACTGGCAGCGGCGACCGAACCGGCGCTCTACGGCCCGACGCAGAACCCCTGGAAGGAGGGAGCTTCCCCCGGCGGGTCGAGCGGAGGGTCGGCGGCGGCCGTCGCGGCAGGCATTCTCCCAATGGGGCATGCGACGGATGGCGGCGGATCGATCCGCATTCCGGCTTCCTGCTGTGGGCTTTTCGGGTTGAAGCCGACCAGGGCGCGCATCACCGCAGGCCCGCAGGGCGGCGAAGGACTTGCTGGGCTGGCGAGCCAACATGCCGTGACCTGGAGCGTGCGCGACAGCGCCGCGCTGCTCGACGCGACAGCGGGTCCGTTGCCGGGAGATCCCTATTTCCCGCCCGCGCCCCCACGAACCTATATCGAGGAAACGGAGCGCGAACCCGGCCGACTGCGCATCGCTTTTTCCACCAAGGCGCCGGGCGGCACGCCGGTCAACCCCGAATGCGTCGCCGCCGCGCTCGATACCGCACGGCTTTGCGAGGACCTCGGGCATCATGTAGCCGAGGCGTCGCCGGAATTCGATGCGGCGGCGTCGCGCGAGGGTTTCACCGCCGTCTTCCACGCCAACACGATGGCCAATGTCGCCCGCGCGACCGGTGGCGGATTGCCTGAACCGGGTCTGGTCGAGCCTCTGACGCGCGCCATGGCCGAGCGCGGCCGCGCCATGCCGGCCTATGTCTATATCCATCATCTGCAGGCGCTCCATCACGAAAGCCGCCGCATCGCGCGCTTCTTCGCGGATTACGATCTTTGGCTGACGCCGACGCTTGGCGCCCCGCCGCCGCCGATCGGCACTTTCGCGACGGATACCGACGATCCGGACGAATGGATGCAGCGCCTGCTCGGCTTCATCCCCTTCACCTGGCTGGCGAATGTCACCGGCCAGCCGGCAATGTCGGTTCCGCTTGGCCAGTCACGCGCGGGCCTTCCCATCGGCAGTCATTTCCTGGCGCGCTATGGCGAGGAGGACCTTCTCTTCCGTCTCGCCGCGCAACTTGAACGTGCCAGACCATGGCGGCGTATTGGAGCATGATCTTTTCGGAAAACCGGCATCTACTTTTCCGGATAATGCTTTAGGCCACTACCCGCCGCAGGGTGAGATTGATCCGGCCGCCTTTCGGCAGCAATGGCGAAGTCTTGGGATAGATGCGGTCGACGCCGTGGAAAGCGAGCCGGCTTTCACCGCCCAGAACGACAACATCGCCGCTCCGCAGCCTGAAGGAAACCGTCGGATCGCTCCGCTTTGTGCCGCCGACGCGGAAGAGGCAATCGTCGCCAAGCGAAACGGAGAGCACCGGCGCGGCGAATTCTTTTTCATCACGGTCCTGGTGCTGGCCCATCTTGGCCGTGTCCACATAGAAATTGACGAGGCAGGCCTGCGGCGGCAGCGGGAAATCGGCGAGATCGCGCCATAGAGCAAGCAATTGCTCCGGGATCGGCGGCCATGGCTTGCCGCTGATCGGATGGACGGCCTGATAGCGATAGCCGCCGTCGCGGTCCGTCACCCATCCGAGTTCGCCGCAATTGGTCATGCGCACGCTCATGGGCTTGCCCGATTTCGGCATTTGAGGCGTATAGAGCGGCGCTTCGGCGACGACGGCGCGGATGGAATCGACGAGCGCGCGCTGCACGGCGAGGTGGAGATAGCCGGGCAGGTAGCGCACGCCCTCGGGAAGACTCGTCATGGCGTTTTCCTGGTTTTCTCAAGCTGCCGAGGGCAATTCGAGTCGAGACGCTGCGATGCTCCCCTCATCTGCCTGCCAGTCTTCTTCTCCCCGCGAGCGGGGAGAAGAAGACTGGCCGCGATGTCTCCGTCCCCTCCCCCCGCTTGCCGGGAGAGGGTCGGGGTGAGGGGCTTCGTCGCGGTCCAAACCGACGTTGAATTGCCCTGTCAAATTGCTGGGCCTCCATTCACTCTCTCCCCACCTTGCCGCGCATTTTCTTGATTCCGGCGCGGCTTGCCTTCGCCTTGAGGCGCCTTTCGACAGAGCCTTTCGAGGGCCTGGTCTTTTTCCTCGGAGGCGGCGGCGGTTCGGCCGCCTTGCCGAGCAACGCGACGAGCCGCTGCCGCGCATCCTCGCGATTGCGTTCCTGCGTGCGGTATCGCCCCGCCTCGATGACGATGACGCCGTCCTTCGTCGCGCGCTGGCCGGCAAGCCTGATCGCGCGATGGCGGACATAATCCGTCAGCCCGCTCGCATGAAGGACGTCGAAACGAAGCTGCACCGCCGTCGCCACCTTGTTGACATTCTGCCCGCCGGGCCCCGAGGCGCGGATGAAGTTCTCCTGCAACTCGTCTTCGTCGACGAACAGCCCTGGCGCGATCGCGATTTTGCCGCCGCTCATTCATCCATTCCCTTGGCATTCCTTTAGGCGAGAGAACGATTTTCCCTGTCACTGCCCGCACAATGCTGTATTGCACCAGATAATATTCAGCCCTGATGACGCCAATGCGCCGTGTCCGCAACCCGAAATCCGCCGTGGCGACGCCCTTGGCTCGTATGCCCGGTTCCGGAACTTGCCAATGACGACGACACTGACGATCCGCCGCCCCGATGACTGGCACGTCCATTTTCGCGACGGCGCGGTATTGAAGGCCGTCGCGCCCCATACGTCGCGCGATTTCGCACGGGCCATCGTCATGCCCAATCTGGTGCCGCCGGTCGTGACCGTCGCCGACGCCCGCGCCTATCGCGAACGTATCCTTGCAAGCGTGCCGGAAGGTCACGACTTCACGCCGCTGATGACGCTTTACCTGACCGAGGAAACCGACCCGAAAGACGTCGAAGCCGGCTTCCGCGATGGCGAGGTGACGGCGGTGAAGCTTTATCCCGCCGGCGCCACGACCAATTCGCAAAGCGGCGTGCGCGACATCGCAAAAGTCTATCCCGTATTGGAACGGATGGCTTCCTGCGGCATGGCGCTCTGCGTCCATGGCGAGGTGACGGACCCGGCGATCGACATTTTCGACCGCGAAGCGGTGTTCATCGAACGGGTGCTGGAGCCGCTCAGGCGGCGCATTCCGGAGTTGCGCATCGTCATGGAGCATGTGACGACCAGGGACGGCGTCGATTATGTTCGCGCCGCGAAGGAAAATCTCGCCGCGACGATCACGACGCACCATCTGATCGTCAACCGCAACGCCATATTGGCCGGCGGCATCCGCCCGCATTATTATTGCCTGCCGGTCGCCAAGCGGGAGGAGCATCGCCTCGCCCTGCGGCAGGCGGCGACTTCGGGCGATCCGCACTTTTTCCTTGGGACGGATTCCGCTCCCCATCTCAATCCGCTCAAGGAATGCGCCTGCGGCTGCGCCGGCATTTTCTCCTCGCCCAATACGCTGGGCTGCCTCGCCCACGTCTTCGAGGAAGAGGGCGCGCTCGACCGCCTCGAAGCATTCACTTCCCTGAACGGTCCCGCCTTCTACCGCCTGCCGCCCAACGAGGAGCGCATCACCCTGCAACGACACGAGCAGCCGATGACTTTTCTTCGTTTTGTCGAAACCGATGAGGGCCTGATTACGGTGTTCGACCCGATGTTCCCGATCCACTGGAATGTGGCGGGACAGGCTGGTTAGCCGCGCAAAAAATTGTTAGCGAAGAAAAGGCGTCAGAGAGCAGGATACGGCGAATGTTTTCCAACAGCTTCCCCGACCGCGCGGTCATCTCCGAACTGGTGGCCAAGATGCTTCTGGAGATCGAGGCCGTGCATTTCCGCACCGATCCGCCCTTCACCTTCACCTCCGGTCTCGCAAGCCCCGTTTATATCGACTGCCGCAAGCTCATTTCCTATCCGCGTATCCGTTCCGCTATCATGGATTTCGCAGCGTCGGTCATCTATCGTTCGGCCGGGTTCGAGCAATTCGACGCGGTGGCCGGTGGCGAGACGGCCGGCATTCCCTTTGCCGCATGGCTGGCGGACCGGATGGGCCTGCCCATGCAATATGTGCGCAAGAAGCCGAAGGGATTCGGCCGCGATGCCCAGATCGAGGGGGAACTCAGGGAAAACGCGCGCGTGCTCTTGGTCGAGGATTTGACCACCGACGGCGGCAGCAAGCTGAAATTCGCCGAGGCGATCCGCAACGCCGGCGCTCAGGTCACTGATACCTTCGCCGTCTTCTATTACGACATCTTCCCCGATACGCCGGAGAGGCTCGCGGCGGCCGGCATGCGGCTGCACTATCTCGCGACATGGTGGGACGTGTTGAAGATATGCAAGGACGAGAAGCGCTTTTCGCCGGACGTGCTCAGGGAAGTGGAGGATTTCCTCAACCATCCGGTCGATTGGTCCGCCCGGCATGGCGGCATTTCCGAGCGCCCGCTCTGAGGGCGGCTGCCCATTCGGCAGAGCTGAGGCCAATCTATATGAAAATACTATGAGCGGACGCCCCGCCCGCTCTCGAAACACTATGCCGTTCCGCCCAAATCTCCGCGCCTGAACAGGGCTCATGCGCCAGCTGACGCCGGCATCCCATGAGCCGATAGGAGAATGGCGCAATGTCCGACATCATCATGCTGGCGATCGGCCTCGGCTCGTTCGCGCTCCTCATTCTCTATGGCATCGCCAGCGAGAAGCTCTGAGGAGAGGCCGATGACACTCGACTATGCGGTGGGCGGCGGCGTGGCCGCGCTGATCCTCGTCTATCTCGTTTATGCGCTCATCCGCCCCGAGAGGTTCTAAGCATGTCTCCCGAAAGTGGAAGCCGGTTTCGGGACAAAGACATGCGAAGAGGAAAGACAAAACCATGACCCTCAACGGCTGGATTCAGATCGCAATTTTCTGCGCCATTATCGTTGGGCTGGTGAAGCCGCTCGGCTGGTATATGACCAAGGTGATGACGGGGGAACCCACGTTCCTCTCGCCGTTGCTCCGCCCGGTCGAGCGCGTGCTTTATGCCGGCGCCGGCATCGACGAGCGCGAGGAGCAGCATTGGCTCACCTATACGGTGGCCATGCTCATTTTTAATTCCGCCGGTTTCGTCCTCTTGTTCGCGCTCCAGCGCCTGCAGGGCGCATTACCCTTCAACCCGGCGCATATGGGCGCGGTTTCGCCGGATTCGTCCTTCAACACGGCCGTCAGCTTCGTCACCAACACCAATTGGCAGGGCTATGGCGGCGAAGGCACGATGGGGTATCTCGTTCAGATGGCCGGGCTGACGGTGCAGAATTTCGTCTCGGCCGCCACCGGCATCGCCATCGCCATGGCGCTGATCCGCGGCTTTTCGCGCGCTTCGGCGAAGTCGGTCGGCAATTTCTGGACCGACCTGACGCGCTCGACGCTTTATGTCCTCCTGCCGCTCTCGATCCTCTGCGCGCTCTTCTATGTCAGCCAGGGCGTCACCCAGACACTCGGCGACTACATCCACGTGACCACGCTGGAAGGCGCGAAGCAGACCATCGCCGTCGGCCCGACCGCCTCGCAACTTGCGATCAAGATGCTCGGCACCAATGGCGGCGGCTTCTTCAACGCCAATTCGGCGCATCCCTTCGAGAACCCAACCGCGCTCACCAATCTCGTCGAGATGATCTCCATCTTCGCGATCGGCGCCGCCCTCACCAATGTTTTCGGCCGCATGGTTGGCGACGAGCGCCAGGGCTGGGCGATTTTCGCCGCCATGGGCGTGCTGTTCCTCGCCGGCGTCGCCGTAACCTATTGGGCGGAAGCCAATGGCAATCCCGCCTTCAGCGCTCTCGGCATCCATGGCGGCAATATGGAGGGCAAGGAAGTTCGCTTCGGCATTGCCGGCTCCGCCCTGTTCGCCGTGATCACGACGGCGGCGTCCTGCGGCGCCGTCAACGCCATGCTGGACAGCTTTACGCCGCTCGGCGGCCTCATTCCGCTTCTCAATATGCAGCTTGGCGAGGTGATCATCGGCGGTGTCGGCGCCGGCCTCTACGGTATCCTGCTCTTTGTCATCATGACGATCTTCATCGCCGGGCTGATGGTCGGCCGCACGCCCGAATATCTCGGCAAGAAGATCGAGGCGAAGGAGGTCAAGATGGCCATGCTCGCCGTGCTGTCGCTGCCGCTCGCCATCCTCGGCTTTACCGCGATCGCCGTGGTGCTGCCGGCTGGTCTTGCCTCACTCGCCAATGCAGGCCCGCACGGCTATTCGGAAGCGCTCTATGCCTATACCTCGGCCGCCGCCAATAATGGCAGCGCGTTCGCCGGCCTTTCCGCCAACACGCCCTGGTACAATCTGACGACCGGCTTCGCCATGCTGATGGGCCGCTTTCTCGTCATCATTCCTGTGCTCGCAATCGCCGGCTCGCTCGCCGCCAAGAAGATCGTGCCGGTCTCGATGGGCACGTTTCCAACGCATGGCGGTCTGTTCGTCGGCCTTCTGGTGGGCGTCATCCTGATCGTCGGCGGCCTCACCTATTTCCCGGCGCTCGCCGTCGGCCCGATCGTCGAACATTTCGCGATGGTCGCCGGACAATCGTTCTGACCGGTCCATCCGCAGGAGCAATCCATGTCCAAATCCGCGGAAATCAGCGTCTTCGACCCCGCCATCGTCTGGCCGGCGGTCGGCGCGTCTTTCAGAAAGCTTCACCCGCGCGTCCAGATCCGCAATCCGGTCATGTTCGTGGTCGAGATCGTGGCGACACTGACGACGCTACTCTTCCTCCGAGATATGGCCTTCGGCGGCGACCGGCTGGGCTTCTCCTTCCAGGTCATCCTCTGGCTCTGGTTCACGCTGCTCTTCGCCAATTTCGCCGAAGCGGTGGCCGAAGGGCGCGGCAAGGCGCAGGCGGACGCGCTGCGCAAGACCCGCACACAGACCGACGCCAAGCGGATGGCGTCCGACGGTTCGACCTATGACGTCGTACCGGCGACAAGCCTCAAAGTCGGTGACATCGTCGTCGTCGAGGCGGGCGACATCATCCCCTCCGACGGTGAGGTCATAGAGGGTATCGCCTCGGTCAACGAGGCGGCGATCACCGGCGAATCCGCGCCCGTCATCCGTGAATCCGGCGGCGACCGCTCCGCCGTCACCGGCGGCACGCAGGTGCTGTCGGACCAGATCAAGGTCAGGATCACGGCCGCCGCGGGCTCGACCTTCCTCGACCGCATGATTTCGCTGGTCGAAGGCGCGCAGCGCCAGAAGACGCCGAACGAGATTGCGCTCAACATCCTGCTTGCCGGCATGACGCTCATTTTCGTGCTGGCGGTCGCCTCCATTCCGAGCTTCGCCGCCTATGCCGGCGGCAGCATTCCGATTGTCGCCCTGGTGGCGCTCTTCGTGACGCTGATCCCGACCACCATCGGCGCGCTGCTTTCGGCCATCGGCATTGCCGGCATGGACCGGCTGGTGCGCTTCAATGTCCTCGCCATGTCCGGGCGCGCCGTCGAGGCGGCGGGCGATGTCGACACGCTTCTGCTCGACAAGACCGGGACCATCACGCTCGGGAACCGCCAGGCCACCGAATTCCTGCCGTTGACAGGTGTCAACGAACGCGAACTGGCTGACGCCGCACAACTCTCCTCGCTCGCCGACGAAACGCCCGAAGGCCGCTCCATCGTCGTGCTGGCCAAGGAGAAATATGGCATCCGCGGCCGCGACATGGCCGAGCTGCACGCGCGTTTCGTGCCGTTCAGCGCCCAGACGCGCATGAGCGGCATCGATATCGGCGGCAGTTCCGTCCGCAAGGGCGCGGTGGATGCGATGCTGGCCTTTATCGGAGAGATTCCTTCCACCACGGCAATGCGGAGCACGCAAGGCGCGGCGGTGCGTGCGCTGGGAACCGGTACGCTTACGGCGGCGGCGCGCGAGCTTCGCGAGATCGCCGATCGGGTGGCGAAATCGGGGGGAACGCCGCTTGCGGTGGCGAGGGATGGCCGATTGCTCGGCATCGTTCATCTGAAGGATATCGTCAAGGGCGGCATCCGCGAACGCTTCGCGGCGCTCCGCCAGATGGGCATCCGCACCGTCATGATCACCGGCGACAATCCGATGACGGCGGCGGCCATCGCGGCCGAGGCCGGCGTCGACGATTTCCTCGCCCAGGCGACGCCCG
>Ga0187809_10000834_pt1 | contig 15382 bp, 8 predicted proteins | sample NC_wetland_sal_i_8_FD_132415 | JGI IMG/M metagenome (GOLD analysis project Ga0187809, IMG submission 132415) | Wetland sediment microbial communities from Neuse River Estuary, North Carolina, USA - ASW_4 | ecosystem: Environmental > Aquatic > Freshwater > Wetlands > Sediment | place: USA: North... | reverse complement strand
AGTATTGACGCTGAGGTGCGAAAGCGTGGGGAGCAAACAGGATTAGATACCCTGGTAGTCCACGCCGTAAACGATGATAACTAGCTGTCCGGGCTCATAGAGCTTGGGTGGCGCAGCTAACGCATTAAGTTATCCGCCTGGGGAGTACGGTCGCAAGATTAAAACTCAAAGGAATTGACGGGGGCCTGCACAAGCGGTGGAGCATGTGGTTTAATTCGAAGCAACGCGCAGAACCTTACCAGCGTTTGACATCCTGATCGCGGTTACCAGAGATGGTTTCCTTCAGTTCGGCTGGATCAGTGACAGGTGCTGCATGGCTGTCGTCAGCTCGTGTCGTGAGATGTTGGGTTAAGTCCCGCAACGAGCGCAACCCTCATCCCTAGTTGCCATCATTAAGTTGGGCACTCTAAGGAAACTGCCGGTGATAAGCCGGAGGAAGGTGGGGATGACGTCAAGTCCTCATGGCCCTTACGCGCTGGGCTACACACGTGCTACAATGGCAGGTACAGTGGGCAGCAACCTCGCGAGAGGTAGCTAATCTCCAAAAGCCGTCTCAGTTCGGATTGTTCTCTGCAACTCGAGAGCATGAAGGCGGAATCGCTAGTAATCGCGGATCAGCATGCCGCGGTGAATACGTTCCCAGGCCTTGTACACACCGCCCGTCACACCATGGGAGTTGGTTTCACCCGAAGGCAGTGCTCTAACCCGCAAGGGAGGAAGCTGACCACGGTGGGATCAGCGACTGGGGTGAAGTCGTAACAAGGTAGCCGTAGGGGAACCTGCGGCTGGATCACCTCCTTTCTAAGGATTTCGACGGAAAGCGCCGAGCCTCGAGCCCGGAAGAGCTTCCATTGAATTCTAAGAACATTGCCGCCGTCCTCATGTCCCTTCATTCTGGAACATATTCCTTCGGGAATATGCACCCGAGCTGGCCTCGCTAGCCCGAAAGGCTCTTGCCGCATCGGGTGTGGAAGCGGGGGCCGGTAGCTCAGGTGGTTAGAGCGCACGCCTGATAAGCGTGAGGTCGGAGGTTCAACTCCTCCTCGGCCCACCATCCGCTACCGCGACATGGTTGGGGGCCTTAGCTCAGCTGGGAGAGCACCTGCTTTGCAAGCAGGGGGTCATCGGTTCGATCCCGATAGGCTCCACCAGTCGTATCCAGATATGAAGACAACAGTTTCCGCCTTCGGGTGGATTTTTGGCAAGGTTTCGACCTTGCCCATCGGCACTTTGACATTGTGAATGGGTTTTTCAATCGATGCCGCGCTGGTTCGATTGACTACAGGAAAGCGGTTTACCGCAGGCCTGGGTCAAGAGGATCAACGCATTGATTAATACTGGCTGAGATGAAAACAATCATCCGCACGACGGACGACACGCCTTCAGGCTTGTCGTTGGTGGTGTGGACTCTCAAGCGTGAGGTAAGGGCATTTGGTGAATGCCTTGGCATGCAGAGGCGATGAAGGACGTGGCACGCTGCGATAAGCGTCGGGGAGCTGTGAGCAAGCTTTGATCCGACGATTTCCGAATGGGGAAACCCACCCTCACCATTTAATTTCGCTGCCGACTTGTCGGCATCGAAGGTTAAATGGGAAGGGTATCACCGAAGTGAATAAAATAGCTTTGGTGAAGCGAACCCGGGGAACTGAAACATCTCAGTACCCGGAGGAAAGGACATCAACAGAGACTCCCGTAGTAGTGGCGAGCGAACCGGGACCAGGCCAATGCCTTTGATTCAACTAGCAGAAGCTTCTGGAAAGGAGCGCCATAGTGGGTGACAGCCCCGTATGCGAAAGTGATGTCAAAGGATTTGAGTAGGGCGGGACACGTGAAATCCTGTCTGAACGTAGGGGGACCACCCTCTAAGCCTAAGTACTCCTGCATGACCGATAGTGAACTAGTACCGTGAGGGAAAGGTGAAAAGCACCCCGATGAGGGGAGTGAAACAGTACCTGAAACCGAATGCCTACAAGCAGTAGGAGGGCCCTTGAGGCCTGACTGCGTACCTCTTGCATAATGGGTCAGTGACTTAGTGTATCAAGCAAGCTTAAGCCGATAGGTGTAGGCGCAGCGAAAGCGAGTCTGAATAGGGCGAATGAGTTTGATGCATTAGACCCGAAACCCGGTGATCTAGGCATGACCAGGCTGAAGGTGCGGTAACACGCACTGGAGGGCCGAACCGTTCAATGTTGAAAAATTGTCGGATGAGTTGTGTTTAGGGGTGAAAGGCCAATCAAACCGGGAAATAGCTGGTTCTCCGCGAAATCTATTGAGGTAGAGCGTCGGATGAATACCTTGGGGGGTAGAGCACTGGATGGATGCGGGGGTCGCGAGATCTACCAATTCTAACCAAACTCCGAATACCCAAGAGTAATATCCGGCAGACAGACGGCGGGTGCTAAGGTCCGTCGTCAAAAGGGAAACAGCCCTGACCTACAGCTAAGGTCCCCAAGTCACGTCTAAGTGGGAAAGCATGTGGGAATCCCAAAACAACCAGGAGGTTGGCTTAGAAGCAGCCATCCTTTAAAGAAAGCGTAACAGCTCACTGGTCTAAATAAGGGTTCCTGCGGCGAAAATGTAACGGGGCTCAAGACGTGCACCGAAGCTTAGGGTGTGTAGCAATACACGCGGTAGCGGAGCGTTCCGTAGGCTGATGAAGCGGTCTGGTAATGGACCGTGGAGGTATCGGAAGTGCGAATGCTGACATGAGTAGCGATAAAGAGGGTGAGATGCCCTCTCGCCGAAATCCCAAGGGTTCCTGCTTAAAGCTAATCTGAGCAGGGTAAGCCGGCCCCTAAGACGAGCCCGAAGGGGGTAGTCGATGGGAACCACGTTAATATTCGTGGGCCTGGTGGTGTGTGACGGTTTGCGTAAGTTGTCTGTCCTTATTGGATTGGTCAGGCTTCGAAGCAGATCCAGGAAATAGCCCCACCGTATAGACCGTACCCTAAACCGACACAGGTGGGATGGTAGAGTATACCAAGGCGCTTGAGAGAAGTCTCCTGAAGGAACTCGGCAAATTGCCTCCGTACCTTCGGAAGAAGGAGGCCCCACATTTGGGCAACCATTTGTGGGGGGCACAGGCCAGGGGGTAGCGACTGTTTAGCAAAAACACAGCACTCTGCTAAGTCGGCTTCAAGACGACGTATAGGGTGTGACGCCTGCCCGGTGCCTGAAGGTTAAGTGGAGGGGTGCAAGCTCCGAAACGAAGCCCAGGTAAACGGCGGCCGTAACTATAACGGTCCTAAGGTAGCGAAATTCCTTGTCGGGTAAGTTCCGACCTGCACGAATGGCGTAACGACTTCCCCACTGTCTCCAGGAGATGCTCAGCGAAATTGAATTCTCCGTGAAGATGCGGAGTACCCGCGGTTAGACGGAAAGACCCCGTGCACCTTTACTGCAGCTTCAGAGTGGCATTAGGAAAGAACTGTGTAGCATAGGTGGGAGGCTTTGAAGCGTTGGCGCCAGCTGACGTGGAGCCATAGGTGAAATACCACCCTGTTGTTTTCTGATGTCTAACCTCGATCCATGAAACTGGATCAGGGACCCTCTGTGGCGGGTAGTTTGACTGGGGCGGTCGCCTCCTAAAGAGTAACGGAGGCGCGCGATGGTAGGCTCAGGACGGTTGGAAACCGTCTGCGAGAGTGCAATGGCATAAGCCTGCCTGACTGCGAGACTGACGAGTCGAGCAGAGACGAAAGTCGGTCATAGTGATCCGGTGGTCCCGAGTGGAAGGGCCATCGCTCAACGGATAAAAGGTACGCCGGGGATAACAGGCTGATGATTCCCAAGAGCTCATATCGACGGAATCGTTTGGCACCTCGATGTCGGCTCATCACATCCTGGGGCTGGAGCAGGTCCCAAGGGTTTGGCTGTTCGCCAATTAAAGTGGTACGTGAGCTGGGTTCAGAACGTCGTGAGACAGTTTGGTCCCTATCTGCCGTGGGCGTCGAAATTTGAGAGGAGTTGACCCTAGTACGAGAGGACCGGGTTGAACATACCTCTGGTGTACCTGTCGTGGCGCCAGCCGCGCAGCAGGGTAGCTATGTATGGACGGGATAACCGCTGAAAGCATCTAAGCGGGAAGCCTCCCTCAAGATAAGATTTCTTAGAGCCGTGGAAGACCACCACGTTGATAGATCGGATGTAGAAGTGCGGTAACGCATGGAGCTAACCGATACTAATTGCTCTATTCGCGCTTGAAGAGTCCCACCATCAACGACAATCCTGTCAGGATTGTCCGCGATAAGTGGATGATTGATCAGACAGTATTGCACGGACATCGATTGAAACCCTTTTTGACCTACGCCGGCTTCATTGCTTGGTGACCATGGCGTCAGTGACCCACCCGATCCCATCTCGAACTCGGCCGTGAAACCTGACAGCGCCGATGGTACTTTGGCTTAAGCCACGGAAGAGTAGGACGTCGCCAGGCATTGCAGCCGGCGTAAGGTCGAAAAGAAACCCATTCACAAAGTTAGAGGCCGGCAGCGATGCCGGCCTTTTGCTGTTTTTGCGGCCCCAAACGGCGCCGCGCTCTGGTTGACGCGGGATGGAGCAGCCCGGTAGCTCGTCAGGCTCATAACCTGAAGGTCGTAGGTTCAAATCCTACTCCCGCAACCAGTAACCCCTTTGATTTCCATGATAAAGTTCCCCTCGGGGGAAATCTGGAAGCACGCCTCTGCATCATCGGTTAGCACACCCTACGCAGACGGATTTAATTTCATTACAATCCGGAAGCACCACGCCGAGGCGGCGCGAGAAGCGGCCAACGACCGCCGGTCAGCGGCCGAGGTAAGCAAACCTGTCAGGTGCGTGCTGCAGCAAGAATCTGCGAATCCGCTCGCGCTCCTCCGGCGCGCATCGAGCCATCAGGGCACGAAGTTCACCATCAATCGCCTCACTAGGAGCGCCGAGTTCTTCTGCTTTTTCGTACCAGCTGTGACCAGCGGCTAGATTACCGGCCTCCATATGCAGCGCGCCCAAGAGCGTGCATGGTCGGTAGCTGCTTCGTTCCAGCGCATGCGCTTCGAATGCAAGCGCCATCGCCTCTTCGTGCCGCGCCAGATCTCGCATCGCTCCACCGCGCGTGGTTGTGAGCGCTGATCGCAGTTTCGATTCCAGATTTGGCCTATTCAACGCAGCCGCGGTCAGATCTAGCGATCGCCTCGGTTCTCCTGCCTTCCGCCAGTGGCCGCTGGCATTCACCGCCGTCCAAGGGTCTTGGCTTCGTTCCCATTCTTCGGTGAAGGCTTTCGCTTCGGCAGTGTGCCATGCGTGACTGACCGCATCGGTCCAGCAATAATCGGCCTCGGTTCTCAGCCATGCTACGTCGCTCGGTGAGAGCCGCCGCCCGGCAGCAAGCTCCGAAAGCAGCCTCATGATGCGACGGTACTGATCGGCATCAACATTTCCGATTCCGAAACGATTCCGGAGCTCTTTGGACTCGCGCCGCCGACGAAATACAGGGTCATTTTCGCGCTCGGCAAAATATTGTTTAACTGTCGCGGCTCTGCTTTCCGCAGCCTGCGCAAGGGCCACTGCGTCGTCTGCCGCCTTTTGCTCGGCACGTTCGATCCGCTCTCTACGCTCGGCCTCGGCTTGCTCCGAAAACTCTGACCAATCCCGCTGGCTGATCACGCAAGCGCGAATAGCTTCCAGGCCCCTTTCTGCAAGAAACTGTAGCGTTGCTGCCGAGGGTGACTCGCCGGCTTCGATCTTGCAGAGAATCCCATTAAGCCGTGCGCCAACTTGCCGCGCACCTGGAAGGTCGTCGACCAGATACCGAGCGGCCAAACCGAGATTAGTATTTTGATCGATCATGCTTAAGGCCGGAGTGTGATGGTGCCGACTAACGCCACGGCTATCGAGGCCCAATATGCCTCTATGTCGTTGTGAATATCTTAATCTCAGGCTCGTCGTCGCCCACGAGCTCCGCCAAATTCCGACTGGATTCCAGAGCATCGATCGCTGCCTGGCGGTCAGCTCCGTGGAAGCTTCGGAACAATTTTCACAGCCGTTGCGCCACGGCTTCGCGGCCGACCGGCCTCGAAAAAGACAGAGGATCCAAGAGCGTCACTCAGGTCAGCGAGGCGCGTGCAGATGACGCCGACCGAAGGCCCTGTGGCAAGCTGCGGGCTACCCTTCACCCGCCGCCCCCCGTAGTCGACACCTTCGGCATCGAGTTGAACGGGGATAATCTCTGCACGGGCTACGCCGCCATCAATGACGTCAAGTTCGGCAATCACCGACTGCCACGCTTCCGGGCCATAGGCGCCGTGAGGCTTTTCGGATTGGAAGATAAAGGACGAGAGGCCGTGGAAGAGCGGCGCCCCACGGTAATATTCGATGCCCTGCAATTCAGGCACGCCGTGGGCAACGAATGTGACGGCGCCGGCATCGATCGCTCGGCGGGCGAGGTCGCGCTGCCAAGCCGGCGTATCGGACTTGCGCGGCTCCCAATAATGGCTGTGCAGATAGGCAATCACTGTCGCCCCGCTGGCTGCGGCAATGCGGATGGCGGCTAGATAACGTTCGACGTCGCTTCCGACCAGCGCTCCGTCTGCTCCGCGGCGCAGCTCGTTGACGCCCGGCCTTGTGTCGGTGGCAGCCGCACCATCGCGGATTGCACCCGCCGCCGCCGCGACAAGCGCCACCCGGGCGCGCGCCTGCAACAAGCCGGGAGCGCTCGCTGCAGCGAGGTTGCGGCCGCTTCCGGCATAGACGAGATTTCGGGTCTCCAGCGCGTCAATGGTCGACAATATCCCGCCGCTGCCCAGGTCCCAGGCGTGATTGTTCGACGTTGCGACGATATTGACCCCGATTTTCAGGAGGCAATCGATAACCGTAGGATCGGCGACGTGCAGCACCTCGCTATCGGCAGGCCGCGTCGATTCCCCTGCGAGTGGGCCGGCAATTACCGTTTCAAGATCGGTGAAAACGGCGTCGCGCCCTTTGAACAGGTGCCCGAACGCCTCGAGCTCGCTCCAGCCAAGCTTGCGCAGGTCGGTTTTGATAAGTGATTGGCCGAGCAGGCTGATCCGCAGAGGCCGCTTCCCGGCTCCGGCCAGAACCGGCAGAAGGACGACGGAAACGCCAGCGCCGATGAGGTGTCTGCGGGTAGGCGTGAGCCGGTAGGCTGATGACATGAGTACCGTTCCTCCGCTTCACTCCATACCAAGTGCGTGCAAAGCAGGGCAATGTCATGCACTTTCGGTATGAGCGCATTTGCGACCGTCATAATATTTTTTGGGGGAACAGTTGGCCCTAAGCCAGTGACCGAATCGCAATTTGGGGGGACAATATGACCATCGCATCCGCTCGTTTCATCCGGCGCCGACAGGCCGCGAGGTTTGCCGCCATCGCCGGCATCAGCCTCGCCGCGCTTGCATGGCCTGCGCTCGCTCATGCTCAAGACGCAGAGGATGAGGCGGCAACAGATGCAGCTGGCAGCGGCGAGATCATTGTCACCGGGTCGCGCATCGGGCGCAAGGATGCAGACTCGGTCGGTCCTATTCTGACATTGACGTCGGAAGACATCACCAAGTCGGGCAGTTCGTCGATCGGTGACCTGCTGCAAAAGCTGCCGTCGGCAGGTGTCAGCCTTAATTCCAACGGCACGCAGGGAACCTCCTACGGCGCCAGTTCGATCAACCTGCGCTATCTGGGCGGCGCCGAGGGCAGCGGCAACCGGGTCCTTGTGCTCGTTGACGGGCACCGCTGGGTCGATGGCGTCGGCCAGCGTGGCTTCCGTGACTTCGTCGATCTCAACACGCTGCCGCAGGGAATGATCGACGGTATTGAAATCCTGAAGGACGGTGCGTCCGCCATTTATGGCGCCGACGCAATCGCGGGGGTGGTAAATATCAAGACCGTCCAACCGTTCGACGGGCTGCGAGGATCTGTTCGTGCGGGCGTGACCAGCCACGGCGACGGCGCCGAACTCGGGGGCAAATTGACCGTCGGCAAGACATGGGACCGGGCTTCGGTCATCCTGTCGGGCAGCTATTTTCGGTCGCGGCCCATCCGTACCGACGCACGCGAGCTGACCACGCAGACTTTGGTGCCGGCGACTTCGGTTGGCACCAATCCCAACGGTCTGTTCATCCTGCCGGGCCTGTCGAACAACGCCTATTTCGGCACCGCGACCGGCTTCGCCAATTCTTCAAACCCGATCATCCTCAATAGCGGCGCGACGATCGGCGCCGGGGCGCTCGCCGACAATGCGTTTCATGTCGGAGCGCTGCCAGGCGATTATTACAACACGCAGGCGCAGGGCATCTATTCGGCGGGTCCCTCGGAACGTTACGGCTTTTATGGCCGCTTCGACTATGAGCTTTCGGACAATGTTTCGATCAAACTGGACGGCGTTTACAACCGCCGCAAGTCGAACCAGCTCTTCTCGCCAGTCCTGCTCGATATCGGTGGCTCATCGGGAACCGTGCGCGGATTTTCGATCCCGAACAATCAGGCCTTTAATCCGTTTGGCACTGCTAACGGGGTACCGACCGCCAACGCCATCGGCTTCGCTGCGAACAGCGCCTGGCGCATTCGCAAGGTCATGACCGACGTCGGCAACCGCAACAATCTGCAGGACGTTGAAACGATCCGGGTGTCGGCAGGTCTCGACGGAAGTTTCATGATCGGCGACGGCGAATGGCGCTGGGACGTCTTCGGATCCTATTCGAAAAATGCCATCCACACGACCGCCGAGAATGGTATCAACTACGACAATCTGTTCTTAGGCCTCGGCTCGCCCGCGACCTGCGCAGCGAATGCCGGCTGCGTGCCGATCAACCTGTTCGCACCGATGACGGACGCACAGGCGGCCTATATCCGCTTCACGACGCGCGAATATAACCGCACCGAGCTCTACAATGCCGCATTCAACGTGACGGGCAATCTGTTCGACCTGCCCGCCGGACCGGTGGCGCTAGCGGTCGGCTACGAATATCGTCAGAACCGCGGCTTCGATGCGCCCGATCCGGTGGTCAACGCACCCTCGCTCTACCTCGCCTCCCAATATGCGAAGACGACCGGGCAAACCCGGACCGCGACCGTTGGCAGCTACGACCTCCATGAAGCCTATGCCGAACTCAATGTTCCGGTTTTCCGCAACCAGCCATTTGCCGAGAGCCTCGAGCTCAGCCTCGCCGGGCGCTATTCGGATTACTCGACGGTCGGCAACAAGGTTACCTTGAAGGCAGGCGTCGGCTACCGTCCTATCGAGGACATATTGTTCCGCGGCACTTACTCGCAGGGCTTTCGCGCGCCTTCGATCCTCGAACTATATCAGGGTGCCCGCCAGACAAGCTTCCAGGGGACAGACCCGTGCAACGGCGGCGCATCTGCGAACCCCGGCCTGCCAGGCTGCGCCGGCGTGCCGACCGGATATAACCAAGCCAATTACAACCTCAATGGCCTGATCCCGGGCGTCATCAGCGGCAACCCCGGCCTCAAGCCGGAAACAGCCGACACGTTCAGCGCAGGCATCGCTATCTCGCCGCGCGCGGTGCGCGGCCTGTCGCTGACCGTCGATTACTACAAGATCAAGATCAAGGACGCGATCGCCTCGCAGTCGGCGACCCAGATCCTTCAGCTTTGCGCCGTTCGCGGCGGAATATTCTGCGACCTCGTCAGCCGCGACAGCGGGACCGGCGCGATCCTCGAACTGCTGCAGGGCGCCCAGAACCTCAACTCGATCACCACCGATGGGGTCGACGCCACGCTGCGCTATGATTTCAGCACCAGCATCGGCCGCATCTCGGCGGTCGTCGATGCGTCCTATCTCCATTCGTTCAAGACCACCGCGCCCAACCCCGCGGGAGGCGACCCCATCGTCGACGAGCGCGCCGGCCGCGGCGATGCTCCGCGATCAACCTATCCGCACTGGAAGGGGCAGGCGTCGCTCGGCTGGACCGGCGACACGGTGGATGCGACCTTGCGCGCGCGCTACATTGGCCCGACGAGCGATGTGGTCAACGCGGTCAAGGACGACCGGACCCGGTCGATCATCTACACCGACGTCGAACTCGGCTTCAACATCGGCGACGATACGGCGCGCTTCGCGATCGGCGTGAACAATCTGTTCGACAAGGCGCCGCCTGCTTCTTACGCCAATGCGCCCATCAACTACGACATCTACACCTATGACGCGCGTGGCCGCTTCCTCTACGCCAGCTTCTCGGTGAAGATGTAAACCGATGCGCCGCGCCGGAACCGGCGCGGCCATCACGGAATCAGCGATGCGGGGCGGTTCGACGATGTCAGGCAAGACGCAAAAGTGGCTCGACCGGGTCGAGCGCTGGGGCAATGCCCTGCCCGACCCGGTCTTCATCTTCCTTGGTCTGATCGCGCTGCTGGTCGCCGTATCGGCGGCTGCGGCAAGCTGGGGCTGGAGCGCGGTCAATCCGGTGAATGGCGAAATACTGGTCACCAAAAGTCTGCTTTCGGCGGAAAATATCGGCAAGCTGCTGACCGCCATGCCCGACACCATGGCCAGCTTTCCTCCCTTGGGGCTGATCCTTGTCGTCATGCTGGGGGCCGCCGTCGCCGAGCGATCGGGACTGTTCACCGCTCTGATGACGCGCGCGATGCGCGGCGTGCCAAGCCGCTTTCTCAGCCCGGCGATTTTTCTGATCGGCCTGTTGTCGCATCAGGCCGCCGATGCCGCCTATGTCGTATTGATTCCGCTATCGGCGATCATCTTTGCCGCCGCCGGGCGGCATCCGCTGGCGGGCATTGCGATCGCCTATGCCGGGATATCGGGCGCTTTCGCCGCCAACCTGGTGCCAGGTCAGTTTGACGTTCTGATGCTCGGGATCACGAAAACGGCGACCGCGCTGCTCGTCCCCGATCATATGCTCAACCCGCTCGGCAATTGGTATTTCACCGCCGCGCTCGGATTGCTGCTCGTGCCGATCACCTGGTTCGTCAACGACCGGATCGTCGAGCCCCGGCTCGGTGTGTGGCGCGATCCGCCGCCCGAGGGTGAGATCGACGATCATGCCGATCCCGTGTTGCAGCGCCGCGGCCTGCGCCGCGCGGGCTTCGCTGCTTTCGCGGTGATTGCCCTATTCGCAGCCCTCCTCTTCTGGCCCGGCTATACGCCGCTGGTCGATGCAGGGGCATTGGGGCCGGCCCGGTTCGAACCATTTTACGCCTCGCTCGTGGCAGGCTTCATGCTGCTCTTCCTCGTCAGCGGCTGGGCTTACGGCGCCGCGGTCGGCACCGTCACCTCGCACCGCGACGTGGTCAAGATGATGACCGACGGCCTTGCGACCATGACTCCGTTTCTCGTCATCGCATTCTTCGCCGCGCATTTCATCGCGATGTTCGCCTGGTCGAACCTTGGTCCGGTGCTCGCGATCAACGGCGCCGACTGGCTGCGCGCCCAGCATCTTGCGACCCCGGTGATGCTGATTCTACTGCTGCTAATGTCGTCGATTTTCGATCTCGTCATCGGTTCGGCCTCGGCGAAATGGAGCGCGATGGCGCCGATTGTCGTCCCGATGCTGATGCTGCTCGGCGTCTCGCCGGAAATGACCACGGCCGCCTACCGGATGGGCGATTCGATCTTCAACATCGTGACACCCGTTGCATCGAACTTCGTCCTCGTCCTTGTCCTTGCACAGCGCTGGCGCCGCGATTTCGGGGTCGGGTCGCTAATCGCGCTGATGCTGCCCTTCTCGATGGCAATTGGACTGACCGGACTTTGCCTTGTCGGATTCTGGACCGGGCTCGAACTGCCGGTCGGCCCCGGTGCACCGGCAACCTATATGATGCCTGCGCGGTGACCGCGGCCATGACCGCCCAGGTGATCGCCAACGTCATGGTGCCGATGCGCGATGGCGTGCATCTGGCGACCGACATCTATCTGCCCGCCGGCGCCAAAGACAAGGCCGTGCCGGTGCTGCTCGAACGCACGCCCTATGACAAGACCGGCACCAACCACGCCGACTTCTCGGTCGCCGATCCGGTGCCGCGGTCGAAGCCCGTGATTGCCGCCGATTTCGCAGCGCACGGATATGCATTCGTGTTGCAGGATTGCCGCGGGCGCTATGGCTCGCAGGGCGTGTTCCGCAAATATATGTCGGAGGCGGAGGACGGCGCCGACACCATCGCCTGGATCATGCAGCAGCCGTGGTGCAACGGCCGGATTGGCACGCTCGGCCTGTCCTATGGCGCGCATGTGCAGGCCGCACTCGCGACGCTCGATCCGCCGGGCCTCGCGGCGATGTTCCTCGATTCGGGCGGATTTTCGAGCGCCTATCACAGCGGCATCCGACAAGGGGGCGCCTATGAACTCAAGCAACTGACCTGGGCGCTCAAGCATGCGCTGCTTGCGCCGGAAACGCTGGCTGATCCCGCGCGGCGCGCGGCGCTCGAGGCATCCGACATCCGCGAATGGATCGGCGTCGAGAAATGGCGCCCCGGCCACTCGCCGATCGCGGCGGCGCCGGAATATGAAGATTTCGTCCTCGAACAATGGGACGAGGATCGTTTCACCGACTTCTGGAAACAGCGGGGCCTTTATGCGCGCGGCTGGTACGAGGACTTCGCCGACGTGCCCATGGTGCATATGTCGAGTTGGTATGATCCTTACGCGCTGACCGCTGTGGAGAATTTCGTCGCTCTGTCGAAGATCAAGCGCGGCCCCGTAAAGTTGATTCTCGGGCCGTGGACGCATGGTAAGCGCTCGCTTACCTATTCGGGGGATGCCGACTTTGGGCCGCAGTCGACCCTCGACCATCTGTTTGGTGATTATGGCGCCCTGCGAAAGGCGTGGTTCGACCGTCATATGAAGGCTAGCGCTATCGACCCGCTGCCCGAACCGGTTTACTTCTTCATAATGGGCGGCGGCACCGGCCGGCGCCTCCCGAGCGGGCGGCTCGACCATGGGGGACGTTGGAGCACCGCCGCTTCCTGGCCGCTGCCGACGATGCGCCTGACGCCATTCTATTTGCATCCCGACGCCGCGCTGCGCGAAGCGGCACCAGCCGGTTCCCACACGTCGAGCTTCATTCACGACCCCTATCATCCGGTGCCGACAATCGGCGGCGCGATCGCATCGGGAGCCCCGGTGATGGAAGCAGGGGGATTCAACCAACGCGAAGGACCCGATTTCTTCGGCGCGCGCGAACCCTGGCCCCCCCTTGCCGATCGGACGGATGTGCTGGTGTTTGAAACCGATCCGCTGGGTAGCGACGTCGAACTGACCGGTCAGGCGGTTGCCGAACTTTTCGTAAGCTCGACAGCCCTCGATACCGACGTCATGATCAAAATTGTTGATGTTTATCCGGTGAGCGCCGACTATCCGGAGGGCTATGCGCTCAATATCGCGCATGGCCTGTTGAGAATGCGCTTCCGAGACTCCTTTGAAGTGCCAGAAGTGATGGAGCCCGGAAAGATTTATTGCGTGCAGATTGCCTCGTTCCCGATGAGCAACCGTTTTGCGGCCGGGCATCGCATCCGCCTCGAAATCGCCGGGAGCAATTTCCCCCACTTCGACATCAACCCGGGCACCGACTGGCGCGTCGAAGGGCTCGACCCTGTCGTCGCCGAGAACAGCGTCTATCTGGGCGGTGGTCTCGCCTCGCGCATCCTTCTGCCGGTCATAGCGGCCGCGACAGACTGACGATGCGCAAGCCGCTAGCACCTGCCGGCGTCGAGCCCGACAAGGATGTCAGCTTCCGCGCGCTGCGCGTTTTTGCCGAGATAATGCGCACCGGATCGGCGACCGCCGCTGGCAAGCAATTGTCCCTGTCCCAGCCCGCGGTCAGCCGCCTGATAGCGCAGCTTGAAGCCCAGGTTGGCTTCGATCTCTTCTATCGCGATCGCGGTAAGCTGGTACCGACCGCCGATGGCACCAAGCTGATCCAGGAAGTCGAGCTTTCGCTCTCAAGCCTCGACCGATTCAACAGTCTGGTGCGTGACATTGCGGGCTATTCGGCGGGTACCGTCCGGATTGTCGCGCCGCCGAGCTTTGCCGAAGGCGTGCTGCCCGACATCGTCTCCCGCTTTCGGGAGCGCTTTCCGGGCGTCGAGTTCAGCATCGATTCGCGCAGCGTCGAAACCGCGCGGACGATGATCGCGATGCGTTATGTTGATTGCGGTTTCGTCAAGCTGCCGACCGACGAAAGCGATCTAGCGATCGAGCAGATAGTTTCGAGCGGATCGGTTTGCGTGATGCGCGGCGATCATCCGCTTGCCGGACGCGGCGAAATCACGCCGTCCGACATCGGCCGGCATCCTTTAATTCTGCTCGGCGCGGGGCGCCACTGGCGCACGCAGGTCGATGCCGCGTTCGCCGCCTTTGGCCTCCGCCCTACAGTGGCGATCGAAACGCACACGCACGGTTCAGCCTGCGCGCTTGCCGCACGCGGGAACGGGATGGCGATACTGAACGAATTGCTCGTTAAGCCCTATCTTCACCATCCGCTGGTCGCCCGACCCTTTGATCCGCCAATCGAGCATGAATATGCCTTTGCCGTGTCGAACGTGTCGCGGCCTTCGCGGCTGACGCTGGAATTTCAGAAGGAGGTGCGGGCCTATTTTGCGGCAAGGATGTTGTGAGTGGCACTCTTGGCCTGAGACGGCGGCGGGTACGCGGGGCATGGAGGCGCTTGTTCTTTCGCTCCAGCGCATGGGCTTCGAATGCAATCGCCATCGGCTCTTCGTGCCGCGCCAGATCGCGAATCGCTCCACCGCGCGTGGTTGTGAGCGCCGATCGAAGTGTCGATTCCAGGTCAGACCTGTTCAGCGCGGCCGCGGTCAGATCTAGCGCTCGCCTCAGTTCTCAGCCAACCTAGATCGCTGGGTGAGAGCCGCCGCCCGGCAGCACGGTGCGGTCGTCTCGCGGGGCCTATTGCAGCGCAAACGCGTCGGCAGATATTTCCGTCGCAGCCGGGGGGACCTTAGCGAACCGCAGCGAACCGCTTCCGTCTAGCTTGGGGAACTGCGACCGCGTTCGACGGACCGCAAAGCGACTATGCAGACTTCGAACAGAATCTTTAATGATGTTCATACTGTTTGAGCGCAGTCGCGCGATCATAGGGGGTCAATTCGTCGATGCGATGCTGTTCTATTTTCTCCAGCCAGTTGGGGTCGGCGAGGAGGACGCGACCGAGCGCGACGAGGTCGAATTCACCGCGTTCGAACATCGCAACCAGATCTTTCAAACGCCCCAGCATCGGCGAGGAAATCCCTTCGACGAAATCCTGCATCAGGTCGCGGTCCATGCCGATCGACCCCACGGTGATTGTCTGTCGTCAGAACATTTGGCGCAGATCGCGGCGTTGATTAGCGGAGCGCGGGCCTCGTCCTGGGGTTGATATTAAGCGGCGAGCTTGCGGTGCTGCAAGCGTCGGTGTTCGATGGTCTT
>Ga0187809_10000833_pt1 | contig 15386 bp, 13 predicted proteins | sample NC_wetland_sal_i_8_FD_132415 | JGI IMG/M metagenome (GOLD analysis project Ga0187809, IMG submission 132415) | Wetland sediment microbial communities from Neuse River Estuary, North Carolina, USA - ASW_4 | ecosystem: Environmental > Aquatic > Freshwater > Wetlands > Sediment | place: USA: North... | reverse complement strand
GGGTAGGGTTTCGGAGCCAATCCCGCTGCTGGGTAATCCAACCCTGGAGGGACAATCCGGATGACGCCACAGGACATTCGATTGCAGATCATGTCCCAGGCGACCGAAGATTTCACCGGTCTCTGGGAGCTCGCGGGTGCGCAGCCGGACACGGAGATGGACGGATTGGTCTCGGCCGTGGCCACTCTCATCCGGGAGCGATTGGTCACAGTCTATCGCGGGACGAATTTCACCAAGGAGGACGCCAGGCTTGCCGCTACCATTGCGGAGCGGGAGATCCGCAAACCCGGGTTCTGGGAATGGTCGGCACCCGAGCGCGGACCACACTTGCGTCTAATTGCCACCGACCGGGGCCGCGACTGGTATTTTGCCCAGCGGCAGGTCCCCGCTGTCGCGCGGTTGGTCTCCTGAAGCCCGGATTTGGATGGGTGCCACAGACGTTTACCACGACCGCTCGATGTGGCTCAGTGGCCAAATCGACGGTTGGACCAGACCGTGCCCCCGGCCGCCATGCCGTCGTTGTCGCACATCGCGACGCGATCCGCCTCTCCTGGCGTTCCCGCCCGCCGCTTCCCGGAGGACTGACCCTTGCGCCTCGCCGATATTGCCCAGGTCATTCGCAGCAAGAACGCCGGCCCACGCCGGCTGACGCTGGACCTGATGTTCGCCTCCGACGCCGAGTACCAGCGCGTCGCGCAATCCCCTGCGCTGGGGCCGGCCCGGATCGCGGCGCTGTACCGGGTGGCGCCGGAGGACGTGACGGTGATCCCCTACCCCGTGGGTCGCGCGATCAAGATCGTGCTGGCGCGGAAGATCATGGCGGGCGATCCGGGAGATTTTGACGTGTACGGCGCGCAGCAGCACGCGCCGCTGCTGGGGGTGGAGATATGATGAAGCGGCCGGGTAACGCGGGACGCGCAAGGAACGCGCTGCAAGAGGGGATGGAGTCCTCTCTTGTGCATCGCCACTGCTTGCCCGGATCACGCCCATGAGCGCGTCCGGCCGCGTCCTGGACGCACTCCGCCGCTCCCGGCGCCCCATGCGCCTGGTCGGCGCCTCCGGCCAGCTCGGCTACGGCATCCCTACCCCGGCCTTCGAAGCTGCGCTCGCCCGCCAGCCGGACCTGATCGGTGCCGACATGGGCTCGATCGATATCGGCCCGACCTATCTGGGCAAAGGCGACATGGCCACCGCCCCCGCCGCCACCCGCCGTGATCTGCGCAAGCTGCTGCTCGGGGCACGCAAGCTGGACGTGCCGCTGGTGATCGGCTCCGCCGGTTCCGCCGGCGCCGAACCGCATTTGAACGCCACGCTCGCGATCGTCCGCGAAATCGCCCGCGCCGAGGGGCTGCACTTCCGCCTCGGCGTGCTGCGCGCCGACATGCCGCGGCCGCTGCTGCTGGACGCGCTGCGCGCCGGCAAGGTGCGCGGCCTGGACGGCATGCCCGACCTCACCGAGGACGAGATCGCCCACGCCGCCCAGATCGTCGGCCAGATGGGCATGGGTCCCTTCCGCCGCGCCCTGGCGGAGGACATCGACGTCCTGATCGCCGGCCGAGCCTGCGATACCGCGATCTTCGCCTCGCTGCCGACCATGCTTGGCTATCCGACCGGGCTTGCGGTGCACATGGCGAAGATCATCGAGTGCGCCTCGCTGTGCTGCCTGCCCGGTGGCCGCGACTGCATCCTGGCCGAATTGGACGACAATGACTTCGTGCTGGAAAGCATGAACCCGCAGCGGCGTGCCACCCCGGTGTCCGTCGCCGCGCACAGCATGTACGAGCAGGCCGACCCCTTCACGGTGTACGAGCCGGAGGGCAAGCTGGACCTCAGCGCCGCGCAGTATGCCGCGGTGGACGACCGCCGCACCCGGGTCAGCGGCGCGCGCTGGGAGGTTTCATCCGACCCCTGCGTGAAACTGGAAGGCGCCCGCAAGATCGGCGAGCGCGCGGTGCTGCTGTCCGGTGCGGCCGACCCGCGCTTCATCGCCCATCACCGGGAGATCCTGGCCGCGGTGTCCGAGGTGGTGCGCGACCTGGTCTGCGAGGACTCGCCGCTCGACTACACGCTGCGGTTCCGGGTCTATGGCGTGGATGGCGTGCGCATGGCGGCGCCGGCGGACGAGCCGCCGCCCGGCGAGGTGTTCGTCATGGGCGAATGCATCGCCCCCACCGCGGAGCGTGCCGCCGAGGTGGTGCGCACCTGCAAGCAGTACCTGCTGCACCACGGCTATCCCGGCCGGCTGTCCACCGCCGGCAACCTCGCCTTCCCCTTTACGCCGCCGGAGGTTTCGCTCGGGCCCGCCTACCGGTTCAACGTGTATCATCTGCTGCACACGCCGGATCCGGACGCGCTGTTCCCGCTGGAAGTGGAGCTGTTGTAGGCGCGGTACTTCACCTCTCCCGCGAAGCGGACCGACGCGCGGAGCGCAGCGACGCGGGAGAGGGGCGACTCACCATGCTGCTTCGTGATGAGCCGTCCCTGGCTGGGCTTAGGCGCTCCGGTCCCAGCCCCACCAAGCGCACAGGGCCTCACCCATGACCAGCTGCTTGTCCGCTTCGCTGAGCCACGGCAGCTCCTCGGTGAACATCGTCACGCACTGCCGCCAGGTGCAGGGCATCTTGGTGATGTCGGTGCCCCAGAACATCCGCCGCGGACCGAAGGCATCGTAGATCTGCCGCAGGTAGAGGTGCATCGCCGGGAACGGATAGCGCTCGCTGGAGTAGCCGGGCGCACCGGTTGCCTTCACCGCCACATTGGGGTGCCTGGCCAGGGCCAGCAGCTCCGGCATGTGCGTCATGGCGGCGGCATCCTTCAACGTGGTCAGGCCGCCGCGACCGCCCAAATGGTCGATGGTGAGCCGCAGCCCTGGATGCCGTTCGGCAATCCGCCCGATGTCCCGGAGCGAGTCCGTCGCCAGCATGGCGATCGGCACGCCGGCCTGCTCCGCCGCCGCCCAGAGCCAGTCGAGCGTGCCGTCCTGCAGCCATTGGCGCGCCGGATCGTGCAGGAAGGTGTAGCGCAACCCGAGCATGCCGGGCTGCTGCCGCCACGTAGCGATGCGCGCGCGGGAGGCTGGGTCGTCGAGCGGCAACGCGCCCAGGATGGCGAAGCGGCCCGGATAGTCGCGCACCGCCTTGAACGCCATTTCGGTGGAATTCGGGTCCCAGCCGGGCGGATGGATCACCGCGGCATCCACCCCGCCTTCGTCCATCAGCGGGATCGCCTCCTCCGCGGTGAAATGCGTCACCTGCCGATGCGAGAGGTTGCTCGGCAGTCCGGTTCCCCAGAGGTGGATCTGCGCGTCGATGATCTGCACCGCGTTTCTCTCCCGTCATTCTTTCGGCAGAAGGCTGGTCAATTCTCGCCTGCGGGGCAAGACCGGGACCGGTCCGCGCGATTAGAAGCCGCCCGGATCAGGCGATCGAGGGAAATCGCTTGCCCAGGGCCTCCGTCAGCTTCCGGACGTCGGATTCCAGGAACGCGGAAAAATAGACGTCAGTCAGGCTGTCGAGTTGCCCTTTGGCGGGCTGATGGGCAAGGAAGTCCTGCAGACCGCTCAACATCAGGTCGATGACTTCACTCTTGTCGGCACCGCCCTGGCCCGTTCCGAAGAGAGGGAAGATGACGCTGCGTATTGGGTCGTAGCCGGTCGTGGCCCTGGCTTCCTGCAAGTCGCGCGGGGCAGTGCCGGGCGGCGAAACAATTCCGTTGGACTGGTTTACTTCGGCGATCTTCAGAAGCACGCCTCGCATGCAATCGACGATCTGGTGGGGCTGGCGGAAGGGAGAAACTCTCGCTTCGGCAATGACTGTTTGCACGGCGGCGACGTGGACGATGTATCTGGCCGCATTGAAGACGACAAGATCGCTGTCGGGACCACCGGAGCTGGTGGCAATGCACTCACCGGGCTGGAGCGGCCGAACGCGCCCTTCCAGATGCCAGTCGATCTCTCTCTGAATCGTGTCATCGAAGCGTCCGCCGCGCAGTTGCGCGCCTCGACGCCTCAAGGTCGACGAAACTGTCCGGCTTTCGAAGAAGCGGGCCATTTGCATGTAATCGTTTTCGGAACTCACCAATACGTCGATTCCGTAGACCTGGGCGACATCGCCTGCTGCCACATGCAGCGACAATGAGCTGCCTGGGCGGGCGAGTCGGAACGATGCTGCTTTCTGCGAGTCGTGCGCCTTGGGAGACGGCGGGACCTGGTGCTTCGTGAGAAGCTTCGACAGGATCGGTTGCTGCGTGTTTTTCGTTCGGCGTGCCGCATCCTCAAGCTGGTCGGCAATTTCCGCCAGAAATGCATTGCGTGTGGTCAACCTGACGTTCTGCGAGACCTTTCCCTGAATACTCGCGATGTCCAGTTCCTTGAGTTCCAGTGCCAACTGCTCGGTCGTCATGCCGACGCCCAAAGGATACACCGTTATGCCGAATGCCCTGGCCAGGGCGATCTCACGTTTGACCCACTCGGATTGCGCGGTTCCGGGCCCGATCACCACCAGTATCACGTCGCTGTCGAGCAGGTTGGCGTATATCGTACGTTCCCACTCGATTCCGCCGGGTAAATCGCCGTCGTCGAGCCATGCCGTAAAACGACCATCAGCAGTGTTGAGGATTTCCGCAATGGTTTCGGCATAGGTGTTCTGTTGGATGATTTTCCCTCCGGCATCAGCCTTTTCCAGCCGTTTCTTATAGCAGATGAAAACCTTGGCAGCTGCCGGTGAGGTCATCGCACAGGATCCTAGCTGGGGACCTTACCCGCTGACGATATCGATTCAGCCGCGTCAATCGCAAGAAGATGCGGTTGAGACTTGCGGCTCGTGGTTCCCCAGGGCAATAACCCGCCGGCTGCGAATGGGTGAGATCACGCGAATCAATCGGCCCCAGCCAGGATCATCCGCGCCGCCTTCTCCCCGATCATGATCGACGGCGCATTGGTGTTGCCGGACGTCAGCGTCGGCATGATCGACGCATCCGCCACGCGCAGGCCGGCGATCCCGTGCACGCGCAGCTGGTCATCCACCACCGCCATCGGGTCGTGGCCCATCTTGCAGGTGCCGACCGGGTGATAGGTCGTCTCGGCATTGTTCCTGACCCAGTCGAGCAGTTCGTCGTCGGTCTGCACCTTCGCCCCGGGCGCGATCTCCTCGGTGGCAATGTCCCGCATCGACGGCGCCGTCATGATGCGGCGGGTCAGCCGCATCACCTCCAGCGTCACGTCGCGGTCCAGTTGCGCGCTCAGGAAGTTGAACCGCACCGCCGGCGGGGTTTCTGCCAGCTTCGACGTGACGTGGATGCTGCCGGTGCTCTCCGAGCGCAGGATGTTGACGATCGCGGTCAGGCCGGACTGCTTCGCCAGCCTGTAGTTCGCGCCGGCCAGGAACGGCAGCCAGGCGATCGCCGCGTTCGGCGCGTCCAGTCCCGGGCGAGTGCGCACATAGGCGCGGATCGGCGAGGCCGGCAGCCCGAGCAATCCCTTCCGGCTGGTGGCGTATTTCAGCGCCTGCCAGACCATGCCCAGTCCGCGCCCCTTGTCGTTGTAGGTCAGGCCGAGCGCGGGCGGCACCAGCCATTTCATGCGCGGGGAGTAATGGTCGCGCAGGTTCTCGCCGACACCCTTCAATGCGTGGCGCACCTCGATGCCGAGGCTTTGCAGCAGTTCCGGCTGGCCGATGCCGGACAATTCCAGCAATTGCGGGGAGTTGATCGAGCCGGCGCTGACGATCACCTCGCGGCCGGCGCGCGCCTCGCGCTGCTGGCCCCCCGCGGTGTAGCGCACGCCGACGCAACGCTTGCCTTCGAGCAGCAGGCATTCGGTCAGCGCGTTGGCCTGGATGGTCAGGTTGGGCCGGCCGCGCGCGGGATCGAGGTAGCAGACGGCGGTGCTCATCCGGCGGCCGTTGCGGATGGTCGCCTGCGTCATGCCGATGCCGTCTTGCTGCGCGCCGTTGTAGTCGCGCGTGTAGGCGATGCCGACCTCGCCGGCGGCCTTGATCAGCGCGTCGTAGATCGGGCCGCTCTCGTTGCTCTCGGTCACTTTCAGGGGACCGTTGCGGCCGCGGTATTCGTCGTCCGCGGTGCCCTGGAAGCTTTCCATGTCCTTGAAGATCGGCAGCACCTCGCGGTAGCTCCAGCCGCGATTGCCGAACTGCGCCCAGGTGTCATAGTCCTGCGACTGGCCGCGCACGAACACCATGCCGTTGATGGAAGACGAGCCGCCGAGCAGCTTGCCGCGCGGGATGGGGATGCGGCGCTGGCCGGAGCCGGCTTCGGGTTCTGAGGAATACAGCCAGTTCGCGGCGGGATTTTCGATCAGCTTGGCGAAGCCGACCGGGATGCGCGACCAGGGATGGCTCTCGCGGCCGGCTTCCAGCACCAGGACCTTGTGCCGCGGATCGGCACTGAGGCGGTTGGCGAGCACCGATCCGGCCGAACCGGCGCCCACCACGATGTAGTCGTATGTCTCGCTTTCCATTGGCTTCCCCCGGGCGCATTCGCCGCCATCGTCGTGCGGCGATGCGTGGTCGGCAATCCCCCGTTGCGCCGCGATCGGCTTTCCGCCTGGCGGGCGAGACGCGGATGGCCGGCGAGACGGCGGGGTTCAGAGGGACTCACATGTTCCAGTGGAGGTTTCCCCACCTCAACCCTTTCCGCCCCACGGGCGGAGAGGAAGGTTGGTCCAAGCGGCGGACGGGGAAATTGGCCCACGGGACGGACGGGGAAATTGGCCCACGGGACGGACAGGGAAATTGGCCTACGGGACGGCGAGGGAGATTGGCCCAAGGGACAGCGAGGGAGATTGGTGCGAGGGACGGAGCAGCAGGCCGTCCGCCGCTCCGCGATTGACCTGCGCTGCCACGCTCCATAGCTTGCCCCGGCATGTCAGCAACACTTCGCAATAAGGCTGTGGCGATTCCGAAGGCGTGGCCCTTCGAGGAAGCCGCCAAGGTCGCCCACCGCCTGGAACTCTCGGGCAAGGGCCAGGCGCTGTTCGAGACCGGCTACGGTCCGTCCGGCCTGCCGCATATCGGCACGTTCGGGGAAGTCGCCCGCACCTCCTGGGTGCGCCACGCTTTCGGCGTGCTCACCGGCCTGCCCTCCAAGCTGATCGCGTTCAGCGACGACATGGACGGGCTGCGCAAGGTGCCGGACAACGTGCCCAACCGCGACATGCTGGCGCAGCATCTGGGCAAGCCGCTCACCCGCATCCCCGACCCGTTCGGCACCCACGACTCCTTCGGCGCACACAACAACGCGCGGCTGCGGGCGTTTCTGGACTCCTTCGGCTTCGAGTACGAATTCGCCTCCTCCACCGACTACTACGCCTCCGGCCGGTTCGACGCGGCGCTGATGCGCATCCTGGAATGCTACGACCAGGTGATGCAGGTGATCCTGCCGACGCTCGGCCCGGAACGGCGAGCCACCTACTCCCCGATCCTGCCGATCCACCCGCACACCGGCATCGTCATGCAGGTGCCGATGGAGCGGGTCGATGCCGCCGCCGGCACGGTGCTGTGGCGCGACCCGGCCACGCGGGAATCGTACGAGACCGCGGTGAAGGGCGGCGCCTGCAAGCTGCAGTGGAAGGCCGACTGGGCGATGCGCTGGTTCGCCCTGGACGTGGATTACGAGATGTCCGGCAAGGACCTGATCGACAGCGTCCGCCTGTCCAGCCGCATCTGCCGCATCCTGGGCAACCAGCCGCCGGAAGGCTTCACCTACGAGCTGTTCCTCGACGAGAAAGCCCAGAAGATCAGCAAGTCCAAGGGCAACGGCCTGTCGGTGGACGAGTGGCTGCGCTACGCGCCGGCGGAATCCCTCGGCCAGTTCATGTACAACCAGCCGCAGCGCGCCAAGCGGCTGTATTTCGACGTGATCCCCCGCGCGGTGGACGAATACGTCGCCAATGCCGGCAAGGCGGTGCAGCAGACCGAGGTGGAGCGCCAGCTCAACCCCGCTTGGCACGTCCATTTGGGCAAACTGCCGAACCATGCCGGCAGCCCGGTGTCCTTCGCCATGTTGCTCAACCTGGCCAGCGTGGTGAATGCCGACACGCCGGACATGCTGTGGGGCTTCATCCGCCGCTATACGCAAGGCGCCAGCGCGGAGACCGAGCCGTTCCTCGCCCGTCTGGTCGACCATGCCATCGCCTACTATCGGGACTTCGTCCGCCCCAACAAGCAGTTCCGCCAGCCGGACGAGACCGAACGCGCCGCCCTGGAAGACCTCGCTGCCACCCTCGCCGCGCTGCCGCCGGACAGCGACGCCGAGGTGATCCAGAACGCCGTGTATGAAATCGGCAAGCGCCATGCCTTCGTCGAACTGCGCGCCTGGTTCGCCTGCCTGTACCAGGTGCTGCTCGGGCAGCAGGAAGGCCCGCGCTTCGGCGGCTTTGTCGCGCTGTATGGCGTTCCGGAGACCATCGCACTGATCCGGACTGCACTCGACCGCCAAGCAGACGCGGCCTGACCAGATGCCCCGGCCACCGGCTGCGGGCAGCCTGAAGACCTGGCTGACGCGGCTGCCGACCCTGCTCGGCGTGGTTCTGCTGGTGGGCGCGATCTACGTCATCCACCGCGAGTTCCGCCACCTCCGCCTGCACGACATCGCCCGGGCGCTGGGCGCCATCCCGCCACGGGCCCTGGTGCTTTCCTTCGCCTGGACCGTGCTGTCGTATTTCGTGCTGACATTCTACGACCGCCTCGGCACCATCTATGCCGGGCACAAGGTGGCGTACAAGCGCGTGGCCTTCGCGTCGTTCTGCGCCTACGCCCTGTCGCACAATCTGGGCTTTGCCGCGGTGTCCGGTGCCGCCGTGCGCTACCGGCTATACGCGCATTGGGGCCTGACCCCGGTGCAGATCGCCAAGACCGTGGCCTTCTGCAGCCTCACCTTCGGCCTGGGCGGCATGGTTCTTGGCGGCGCGGTGCTGTTCGTCGAGCCCAGCGCGGTGCCCTTCTTCGGCGACCACCTGCCGCACGCCGCGCTGTATGGCTTCGGTGCGCTGCTCTGGGGGATCGTGCTTGGCTACGTCGTGCTGGCGCGCATGATCGGCCGCTTCCGGCTGTTCGGCCACGAGGCGGAACTGCCCGGCTGGCGCATGGCCATCCTGCAGGTGCTGCTGGCCACCACCGACGTGGCGATCACCGCGACGATCTTCTGGCAGCTGCTGCCGGACGCGCAGGGACTGACCTGGCTGGTGTTCCTGGGCGTGTACGTCGCTTCCTACTCCGCCGGCCTGGCGGCCAGCCTGCCCGGCGGCATCGGCGTGTTCGACACCGGCATGCTGCTCGGGCTGGACCGGTACCTGCCGGCGCCCGACGTGGTCGGCGCGATTGTGGTGTACCGGCTGTATTTCTACGTCATCCCGCTGTTCCTGGCCGGCTCGCTGTTCGCCGGCAACGAGATCATGCTGCGTGGCGGCGCCATGCTGCGTCGAGCCGGACGCTTCCCCGCGGGCCTGCGGCTGAGCGAGCCGGATTTCGCCGTGACCGCGGCAACCAGCGCGGTGGCGCTGTGCGGCGTGCTGATGCTGTGCCTGGGCGTGCTGTCGCCGGAGACTGCCTTCTCCTGGCTGACCCCCGACTACGCGGATATCGCCAGCCAGGCCGGCCAGTTCGTGCCCTCGCTGATCGGCGCCGGGCTGGTGGTGACGGCGCTCGGCCTGTCGCAACGGGTGAATCTCGCCTGGGGCGTCACCATCCTGCTGCTGCTGCTTGGCGCCGCGTTCGCCGGCGTGCAGGACGGCCGCGGCTGGGTCGCCGCCATCCTGGTTCTGACCATCCTGCTGGTGCTGCCGTTCCGCGCCAATTTCTATCGCCATGCCAGCCTGATCAGCGGCCCGCTGGATTCCTCCGGCACGCTGTCGCTGATCGTGCTGGCGATCTGCCTGCTCGGGCTGGCGGCGACGCGGCCGCAGACGCACATGCTGGACAACAACGCCTGGTGGGCGGTGGTGCTGTCGCGCGAGGTGCCCAACTCCCTGCGCCTGACCGTGGCGGCGGCGGTGGGGCTGGGCCTGTGGGCGTTGTGGCGGCTGCTGCGCCCCGGGCGGGTGACGCCGCTGCCCTGGGATTCCGCCACGCGCGAGCGCCTGCGGGCGATCGGCGCACCGCTGCCGGCGCGGGCCGACGGCGTTGTGCTGGGCGAGACCGCCCGCGCCGCGATCGCCTTCCGGCGCTGCGGCCGGGTGCTGCTGGGCCTGGGCGACCCGGGCGGCGCGGAAAGCGACCGCGTCTCCGCGGTCTGGCGGCTGCGCGACCTGGCGCAGCAGGAGGGCTTGCACCCGGCTTTCTGGCGTGCCGGCCCTGGCCTGCTCAACGTATACGGCGACCTCGGCCTGACCGCCCTTCCCCTCGGCCCCGACGGATTGCCGCTGCCGGAGACCCCGGACGTGACGCCGCCCGCCGGCGCCTACCTGGTCTGCCAGGCCGAACGCGATCTGCGCACGCTGCTGCCGCTGCTGCCGGAGCTGGCGCGGCAGGAAGTGGGGGTGGCGGCGGCGAGCTGAAGCAGGCCGGACTATAGTCTCGCGATTCGGAATTGGTGATCGAAACCGGGAGTGGGCCGGAGCGGCTGGCAGCGGTTAGCAGGGATGGATTAGAAGAGCCGGGTCAAGTCTAGGAGCGGCGGTGGCGAATCGGGTCTGGATGTATGTCGGTGGGCGGGCTGGGAACAAACCGTCACCGTCCGAGAAGGCAGCGATTACGGCAGCCTGCGAGAGGCTGATTGTCGAGCATCTGCGGCCGCGCTTCCTCCCCGAGGTACGCCCCTCGGCGAAGTTCAACTACCCGGTTGCCATTGAGGGCAAATGGCTCGGCAACAAGTACCGGTTCTTCACGCGCTACCGCTCGGATGATCCGAGGTCGCTGAAAACCGAGTTCGACGCGCCCTTCGCCCGCCTGGACTATGCCAGCACGGACTGCTTCGATCTCATGTGGCACCGGCACACCGGCGAATGGCATTGCGTGGGCGAGCGGCTGTCGCTGGCGGAAGCGCTGGATCGGATCGCGAGCGAGCCGTATTTCCACCCCTGTTGACCTGACCATGGGCGTTGCGCCAACCAGCCGGCAGTTGGTTGAAATTCCGGAAGACATCGCATGCCGCGCAAAGCCGCCACCCTGGCCCTCGAGCGTGGCGTCGTGCTCGCTGCGGTCAAGGACGCTGCGCGCCGCCTTCGGCGGTGGCCTTCGGCCATCCCTGACCGCAGCTGCGCGCGCCGCCGGGGAGGTGCCTGGCCGGGACGAACAAGCGGGCGCGTCGGGGCCGAACAAAGAAACATGGCGGCGGATGGATGAGGCGCCGTGCGCGGTGATCGATCGCGGCAGCGCCCGGGAACAAACAGGGGCAGTTGTCACCCACGTGCCCGGTCCAAAGTGTTACCAACGTGCCCGCTTGAACCTTGACTTGGCCATCTGCCCCCGAGCAGGCGTGTTCCGCTGCATTCCGGCTCGATCGTTCCGGGGCAGATGGCTGGGTCAGGCCCAGCCAAGACACCAAAGAGCGGAACCTGCCGCGCTCCTCCTGGCGCGCACGGGGCGAGGGCTCGCCACGACGCGCCAGGGGTACGAGTCGCCAATTCGCGAATGCAGTACTAGCCGCCCTTCCCGCCGGCCTGCACCTTCGCCCAGGTGTCCCGCAGCCCGACGGTGCGATTGAACACCAGCCGCCCGGGTGCGCTGTCCGGGTCGGGGCAGAAATAGCCCTGACGCTCGAACTGCACCGCTTCGCCAACCGGGGCCTGCGCCAGGGCGGGCTCCACCAGGCAGCCGGTCAGCACCTCCAGCGATGCCGGATTCAGGTCGGTGAACACGTCGTCCTCGGCGCCGGGGTCCGGCCTGGCGAACAGGTGGTTGTAGAACCGCACCTCCGCTGGGACGGCGTCCGCCGCCGCCAGCCAGTGCAGCGTCGCCTGCACCTTGCGCCCGTCCGGTGCGTTGCCGCCGCGGGTCTCCGGGTCGTAGGTGCAGCGCAGTTCCACCACCTCGCCCGCGGCGTCCTTCACCACCTCCCGGCACCGGACGAAGTAGCCGTAGCGCAGCCGCACCTCCCGTCCGGGCGACAGCCGGTAGAATTTCCGCGGCGGATCCTCCATGAAGTCGTCGCGCTCGACATACAGCTCCCGTCCGAAGGTCACGCGGCGCGAGCCGGCATCCGGATGCTCGGGGTTGTTCGCGGCTTCCAGGGTTTCCGTCTGGCCCGCGGGATAGTTCTCGATCACCAGCTTCAGCGGCCGCAGCACCGCCATCCGCCGCAGCGCCGTCCGGTTCAGCACCTCGCGCACCGAGTGCTCGTACAGCGCGTAGTCCACGATGCTGTATGCCCGCGCCACGCCCACCCGGCGGACGAATTCCCGCAACGCCTCGGGCGGCACGCCGCGGCGGCGCAGCCCGGCGATGGTGGGCATGCGCGGGTCGTCCCAGCCCGACACGTGCCCCTCGTGCACCAGCCTGGTCAGCACGCGCTTGGACAGCACGGTGTAGGCCAGGTTCAGCCGAGCGAACTCGTACTGGTGCGGGTGCGACGGCACCGGCAGGTTCTCGATGAACCACTCATACAGCGGCCGGTGGTCCTCGAACTCCAGGGTACAGATCGAGTGGGTGATGCCCTCGATCGCGTCCGACTGGCCGTGCGCGAAATCGTAGGTCGGATAGATGCACCAGGTCGTGCCGGTGCGCGGGTGCGGCGCGTGCAGGATGCGGTACAGCACCGGGTCGCGCAGGTTCATGTTGCCCGACGCCATGTCGATCTTCGCCCGCAGCACCCGCGCGCCGTTGGGGAATTCGCCGGCGCGCATGCGGCGAAACAGGTCCAGGTTCTCCTCCACGGACCGCGTGCGATAGCGGCTGTTCTGCCCGGGCTCGGTCAGCGTGCCGCGCTCCTGCCGCATCTCGGTCGGCGTCGAATCATCGACAAAGGCCTTGCCGGCACGGATCAGGTGTTCGGCCCACTCGTACAGTTGGTCGAAGTAGTCCGATGCGTGGTGCAGGTGGCTGCCCCAGTCGAACCCCAGCCAGCGTACGTCGCGCTGGATCGCATCGATGTATTCCTGCTCTTCCTTGGCCGGGTTGGTGTCGTCGAAGCGCAGGTGGCAGCGCCCGCCAAACTCCTGCGCGATGCCGAAATTCAGGCAGATCGACTTGGCGTGGCCGATATGCAGATAGCCGTTCGGTTCCGGCGGAAAACGGGTGACGACCTGGGTGACGCGCCCGGCATCCAGGTCGGACTGGATGATGTCGCGGACGAAATCGCGGCCCGGTTCGGTGCTTGCGTCGCTCGTGGCCATATCCTCGGCTCCAGGCAAAAGGGCGCAGCCGCGTTGCCCGGCGGGCGAGCGCGTCGCTGGCCTTGTGATGGTCCGGCTCTGGGACAAACGCAACATCGTGCTGGCCCGCGCCGCCATCCTCCCGTAAAAGCGAGCCAGGATCACGAGGTAGCGACTGCGATGCGACTTGTCCTGGCGATGGGATTGCTGGTCCTGCTGAGCGCGTGTGCGGCGCCGCCATCAACGGGCGAGCGCGCCTTCCTCCTGGGGCACCAGGCGCAGGTGAATGCCGACGTGCAGGCCATCCTGCAGGGCATGGAGCATGCCCGCAGTGCCAGCGAGCGCGTGGCCCGCTACGGCCGCTGAACCCGGGGCCGCTCGGCGATGGACCTGTACCACGTCTGGTGCGACCTGAAGCCCGGCGTGGGCGACGTCGAGTTCAGCGAAAAGCTGTCCGCATATCTGGGCCACCTGAAAGCGCAGGGGCTGATTGCCGGCTGGCGGCTGACCCGCCGCAAACTGGGGCTGGCGCCGCCGGCCCTGGGGGAATTCCACCTGATGATCGAGGTGCGCGACCTGGCGCAGCTGGACGCCGCCTTCCAGCGCGTCGCCGGCCGGCGGGAGCCGGTGGAAGGCTTCCATTTCGGAGTCAATTCGCTGGTGCAGAATGCCAGCTTCGCGCTGTACCGGGACTTCCCCGATCCGGTGCGGCATCAGGGCGAGGAGCGGTTCTGACCCGCATCTGTCGCCGCCTCGGGCCGACAGGGTCAGGCTGGCATGAGACGGGCGGCGAGGAGCGCACCAACCTGTGTCATGACGCGTTCGCCGACGCCCTGCGTGCCTACATGGAGGGTCTCTCTCGCGCCGGGCTTCGCCAGTCGCGCGTGGGGACAGATGTCATGAGCACACCCCGTCCATTCGTCACACCAGCTCGAGCCGCAACTCGCGGCCGACCAGGGCCGCGGCGCGTTGCAGGCTTTCAATCGTCACGTTGCCTTTCGCCTTGAGAATACGGTCCACCTGGGCGCGGCTCGTGTGCATGCGTTCGGCAAGCGTTGCCTTGGTGATGCCCTGCCGCTCCATTTCCTGGGCGAGTTGCCACGCAATGACGCGCGTCAGCGCCTCGGTCTTCGCCGTTTCGCGGATACCATCCTCGGCGAGGAATTCATCGAGTGTCGTGCCCCAATGAGGGTTCTTTTTGCTGGTCACGCCTGCATCTCCTTCATCCGCCGCCGCGCCAGATCGAGATCTTCCGCCGGCGTCTTCTGCGTTTTCTTGACGAACCCGTGCACCACGCCGATCCGATGGCTCGCAACGAAGAACGCCAACCGGGCGATCCGCCGGCTTGGCAGCGACGTGCGTATTTCCAAAGTCCGGAACTGAGCGGCCGGCAGAGCGGCATCCCGATCGGCCAGCCGAATTGCACGGTGGCGAGATTCGTGCCGATCGCCCGCCGGTCCGCCGCAGGCAAGGCCCGCAGCCAGTCGAGGACCGGCTCCGCTCCGCCTGACGTGCGATAGAAAACAACAGGGATCCCGGTCAGGCGCACGGGACTTATCCCTTCATCTCTGCGCCGGGGTGTATCATAAATAGTACACGCGATCAAGGCCCGATGGGCGAATGTGGCCCTGTTCGCGAGTCAGTCCCCGCGCCAGTGGAACTCGACATCCGGTTCGCGCTCGGGGCTGCCTGCTCCGTCGGAGCAGCGCACTGCCTGCAATCCTCGAGCCGCATAGAAGGCGAGCGCACCCGGATTGCACTTGAAACAGTACAGCCGGAGGCCGTGTGGGCTGGCCTGCTTGGCGCGCTCCAGCAGCTGGGTGCCGACGCCGCGGCGATACCAGGCCGGTGTGACATACAAATGGTCCACCCAGCCCTCGCGCAGCACCAGGAACCCGGCCGGGGCACCATCGCGTTCGGCGACCCAGACGGCGTAGCCGGGATTTCCGATCAGCCCGGCGAGATAGGCCCGCGTCTCGGCCTCGCTCAGCAGCGGGCGCAGGTGCGGCAGGGCCTCCTTGCGCGCGGCCAGGAACACGTCGCCGATGGCTTTCGCGTCCTCGGGTGTGGCGCGCCGGACCGGACCAGGGCGAGCCGGACCAGGGCTGGTCGGGTCTTGGTG
>Ga0187809_10000832_pt1 | contig 15398 bp, 16 predicted proteins | sample NC_wetland_sal_i_8_FD_132415 | JGI IMG/M metagenome (GOLD analysis project Ga0187809, IMG submission 132415) | Wetland sediment microbial communities from Neuse River Estuary, North Carolina, USA - ASW_4 | ecosystem: Environmental > Aquatic > Freshwater > Wetlands > Sediment | place: USA: North... | reverse complement strand
TCGGCGGCGAGTGCCGCCGCGGCGCCACCCGAGGAACCTCCGGGGCTGCGCGACAGGTCCCACGGATTGTTGGTGGTGCCGTAGACCGGGTTGAAGCTTTGCCAGTCCGCCAGCGCGACCGGGACGTTGGTCTTGCCGATGATGATGGCGCCGGCCGCCTTCAGCCGCTGCACCGCCAGCGCATCGAAACCCGGCCGCCAGTTGCGGAATTTTTCCATCCCCCAGGTGGTCGGCAGGCCGGCGACGTTGAATTGCTCCTTCACGGTCATGGGCAGGCCGAGCAGGGGGCGGTTCTCATCGCGCGCCAGTGCGGCGTCGGCGACTTTGGCGGCGGCATGCGCGCGGTCGAAATCGCGCACGACGACGGCGTTGATCTTCGGGTCCAGTGCTTCGATGCGCGCGATGGCGGCGTCCAGCAACTCGCGGGCGGAGATTTTGCGGGCGCGGAGGTCCTGGAGCAGTTCCGTTGCGGTGGCATAGGGGGAAGGCGTGGCGGAGGCTGCCGCGGACAGCGGTAAGGCAGCCGCAGCTGTGGCTGCCGCCGCGCCTGCGACGAAGCTGCGCCGGTGCAGATCGGGTAGCATGGTTCCCCCCAGGCTCTAAACCGACTTAGCAAAAAAGTTGGAAACACGGATGAACAGGGATGGCGTGGTGACGCGCGACCGTTCCTGGAAACTGTCCGGAGCAGGCGGTCATTGGGGCAGGCAGTCATTATTGTGTTCATGGCCGAACGGAAGTGCGCGACTCCGCTACGATGTGCTGGAAATCATCGCCGTTCATCCGTGTTCATCGGTGGTTCCATTTTTCGCTGATTGGGCTTGGAGCCTGACGCAGCACCGCGCGGCTGATCAGTCGCGATACCCCGGATCGATGCGGTCGAGCAGGCGAAGATAGGCGGGCCACTCAGCCGATGCCCGCCCCCGGTCATGCAGTTCGTATTGCGCGGCGACGTGTTCGCAGACCTCCGGCGGAATCTCCAGCAGTTCCGCGCCGGTTGCTTCCATCTGCAACTGGATGCGGGCGGCGCGCACGAACTCCTTCATCAGGCTGAACGCCTCGCGCGCTGTGACGCCGACCGTGGTGATGCCGTGGTGGCGCATGATCAGCGCGCGGTTACGGCCGAGTGCGGCGACGATGCGGTCGCGTTCGTCGAAACTGTCGGTCAGGCCTTCGTAGTCGTGATAGCCGACGCGGTTGTAGAAGCGCATGGCGTTCTGCGACAGCATGCGCAATCCGTGCTTCAGGCCGGACAGGGCGATGCCTTCCTCGGGATGCACGTGCACCGAGCAGTTCACGTCGGGCCGGCCGCGCAGCACGCCGCTGTGCAGGGTGAAGCCGGGCCGGTTGACGCCGGCACGTTCGTCCAGGTCGCCGTCCATGCTGACTTCGACCACATTGGCGGCGGTGACTTCGGTGTACAGCAACTCGTGCCGCGTGATCAGGAAGTGGCGCGGGTTGGTCGGCACGCGCATTGCGGCGTGGTTGAAGATCACGTCGCCCCAGCCGTAATGGGCGAGCAGGCGGTACACCGCGGCGAGGTCGATGCGAGCCTCCCAGTCGGCGTCGCTGGTCGTGGTCGGGCTTGCCGCGATGTCCATGTCCGCGCCTCCCTTTGCCTGGACGAGGGGAGATTAGCCGCGGTGCTGGCCTAACGGCAAACCGGCGCATCATGTGCCATGACCGGTACTGGGCCGGCCCATTACCCTCAAGTCTACATCCGACAGTCGTGCCGGATTTGTCGGATGCGCCTGCGGGGGGCGCGGGGCCGGGCTTGACCCCATACGCGCTAACGTAGGGGCCTACACCCGGCGTCTTGCAGCGGCGGAGCCGGCTCTCTGGCGTCCGGATTTTCTGTCCTGAGATCGCGCGTTTGCTCGCGGCAAAGCAAGGAAGGCCGAACGCAAAAAACGCAAAGGGCCGCAGATGAACACAAATAAGATTCTTATTATTTTAACAGAAGATTAATTTGATTATAATTGTAGTATAAATTTATCGTCGATTCAGAATTCATTTGCGTTTATTTATATATATATTTGCGTTTTTTGCGTTGAGTCTTGCTTGTTTCGGTTGCCAAGCGGCAAAAGCTGACCCGCTTGGCGTTACGTTAGCGCCCATGGGCTCGACCCGGCCGTTCACCGCGGGACGATCGGGTCGCGTCATGTGCCGGCCCGCGGCCGCCGCGTCAGTTCGCGCCGCGCGCCTGCTGCATCAGCCGCTTCATCTTCGCCACCACGGCCGGCAGCCCGTCCAGGATCGCCTGGCCGATCAGGAAGTGCCCGATGTTCAGTTCCATCACTTCCGGCAGCGCCGCCACCGGCCCGACATTGTCGAAGGTGAGCCCGTGCCCGGCATGGCACTCCAACCCGAGCGCGGTGGTCAACGTTGCAGCCGCGCGCAGGCGGTCGAGTTCTCCAGGCCGGCCCTCGGCATAGGCGCCGGTGTGCAGCTCCACCACGGCGGCGCCGACATCCGCGGCGGCGTGCAGCTGCGCCGGGTCGGGGTCGATGAACAGCGACACGCGGATGCCGGCGGCGGTCAGCATCGCGACCGCGGGGCGCAGCGCTTCCAGGTTGCCGGCGACATCCAGGCCGCCTTCGGTGGTGACTTCCTGCCGCCGCTCCGGCACCAGGCAGGCAGCGTGCGGGCGCACCTGGCAGGCGATGGTCACCATCTCCGTCGTGGCCGCCATCTCCAGGTTCAGCGGCTTGCCGATGGCGGCGCGGATGCGCTGCACATCGTCGTCGCGGATGTGGCGGCGATCCTCGCGCAGATGGATGGTGATGCCGTCGGCGCCCGCGGCGATCGCCGCCAGGGCGGCGTCCAGCGGATCGGGATGCGCGCCGCCGCGCGCGTTGCGCACCGTGGCGACGTGATCGACGTTCACGCCGAGTCGCTGTGGGATCATGCGGGGTTGCTCCTGCTGCGGCGTTCCGCCAGTTCGGTGGCCAAAGTGATTGCGGCGATCAGGCTGGTCGCATCGGCGATGCCCTTGCCGGCGATGTCATAGGCGGTGCCGTGATCGGGCGAGGTGCGCACGATCGGCAGCCCGAGCGTGACGTTCACGCCGTGGTCCATGTCGAGCGTCTTCAGCGGGATCAGCGCCTGGTCGTGGTACATGCAGATCGCGGCATCGTAGCGCTGCCGGGCGGCGGCGGTGAACATGGTGTCGGGCGGCCAGGGGCCGGACACGTCGATTCCCTCCGCGCGCAGCGTCGCCATCGCGGGGGCGATGATGGTGGTCTCCTCGTCGCCGAGCGCACCCTGCTCGCCGGCGTGCGGGTTGAGGCCGGCAATGGCGAGGCACGGGCGCGCGATGCCGAAATCGCGTTGCAGGGCCGTTGCGACGGTGCGTGCGGCGGCGGCGATGCGTGCCGGGGTCAGCGAGGCCAGTGCGTCGCGCAGCGAAACATGCACGGTGACCGGCACCACGCGCAGCTGCGGGCTGGCCAGCATCATGATCTCCTGACCGGGCACGCCGGTCAGTGCGGCAAGAAACTCCGTGTGGCCGGGGTAGGCGAATCCGGCCTGATACAGCGCGGCCTTGTTGATCGGGTTGGTGACCACGCCGCCGGTCTGTCCGCGCTGCGTCAGCGCGGTGGCCTGTTCGATCGCGGCGATCACGGCGGTGGCGTTGGCGGGGTCGGGGTGGCCCGGTTTGGCGGGTGCGGCGAGCGGAACGGGCAGAACCGGCAGTGCATCGGGGAAGCACGCGGGCGCTTCGGCGGGGCAAGACAGGGTTACGATCGGCACGTCGAGATGCAGGCTTGCGGCAAGCCGTCGCAGGTGGTCCGGGTCGTCCAGCAGGACGAAACGGTGCGGCGTGTGGCGCAGTGCCAGCCAGGCGCGCAGCGAAAGTTCGCCGCCGATGCCGGCGGGATCGCCCATGGTGAGTGCAAGCGGCTGCATGGCGGCTCCTCGGCGCTGCGGCGGCAGGACCGCCACCGCATCAGGACCGCCACCACATAAGGCCGGCGCCCGTGCGTGTCATGGCCGGCCACCGCTTTCTTCGTCCGCGCGGACGAAGAGGCGGCTTAGCGATACACCTCGCGCTCGAACGCATCCAGCAGCCGCAGCACCTTCGCATCGGCGAAGGGCAGGATCTGCGTCATCAACACGCCCGCCACCCGCTTCGCCGGGTCCAGCCAGAAGTAGGTGTTGTTGATCCCCGCCCAGGCCAGGCTGCCGGCGGAGCGGCCACCGGGGCAGTCCTCCGTGTTGATCAGGAAGCTCAGCCCCCATTTCTTCACCATGCGGGGGAAAAACTCCGCGTCGTTGGAGAAGCTCGGGTTGAACGTCTTCAGCGGCTGCACGTCCAGCGCGCCCATGTGGTTCTGCGCCATCAGCGCCACCGTCTCCGGGCGCAGCACCTGTGCCCCGTCCAGCGTGCCGCCGCCCAGCAGCATGCGCAGGAAACGCAGGTAGTCCGGCGCGGTGGAATACAGCCCGCCACCGCCCGGATAGAATTCCCGGTTCGCCGGTGGCGGTGGTGTTTCCAGCGGCCGCAGCGAGCCATCCGCCGCACGCGCATGCACGGTCACCAGCCGGTCGCCCCACTCCGGGCGCGGATCGAACGTGGTGTCGCGCATGCCGAGGGGCCCGAGGATGTGCCGCTGCATGTACTGTTCCAGGTTCAGCCCGCTGACCGCCTCCACCATGCGACCGGCCCAGTCGATGCCGATGCCGTATTCCCAGCGCTCGCCCGGATCGAAGCCCAGCGGCGCGTTCAGTGCCGCGAGCTTGCCGGTGCGCGCGGCGGGCAGGCCGGCGACGACGGCGTAGCGGTTCAGGTTTTCGTTCCAGGTGTCGTAGACGAACCCGGACGTATGGGTCAGCAGCGCACGCAACGTCACCGGCCGGCGCGCGGGGCGCAGCATCGGCTGGCCATCGGCGGAAAACCCTTCCAGCACCTGGGGATTTGCCAGCGCGGGCACCACCTCGCCGGCCGGCTGGTCGAGCGCCAGTTTCTCCTGCTCCACCATCTGCATCGCGGCGACAGTGGTGATCGCCTTGGTCATCGAGGCGATGCGGAACACCGTGTCCATCGACATCGCCGCGTCGCCGGCCAGGCTGCCGCCGGCCAGGCTGCCGCCGGCGAGGCTGCCGCCGGCGAGGCTGCGGCGGCCGAACGCGCCTTCATAGCGCGTGCCGCCGTCATCCGCGGCGGCGGCCACCACGCCCGGGACGTCGCTGGCCCGTACGGCGTCCTACAGCACCCGATCGATCCCGGCGGTATCCGGCATAAGGTCTCCTCCCAAGTTGCGCGGCACGCGGTTTGCGCGCGAAGATGCGGGCAGCTTGGCAGAACCCAAGGGAGGGGTCGAGATGATCGAACAGCAGGTCAACGTCACCACGAAGCACGGCCGCATGCCGAGCTTCGCCGCCTGTCCGGATGGTCCGGGACCGTATCCGCCGATCATCTTCTACATGGATGCGCCGGGCACGCGCGAAGAACTGCGCAACATGGCGCGCCGCATCGCCAAGCACGGCTATTTCTGCCTTCTCCCCGACATGTACTACCGGCTCGGCACGGTGCAGTTCGACATTCCGCGCCGCGACGATGCGATGTCGGCGGTGATCCGCGCCTCGATGAACAGCCTGACCAACGCGCTGGTGGTCGATGACACCGCGGCGATGATCGCCTGGTTCGACACGCAGGACAAAGCCAAACCCGGGCTGCTCGGCTGCGTCGGACATTGCATGAGCGGGCAGTACATCACCACGGTGTCGGCCCGCTTCCCGCACCGCATGGCCGCGGCGGCGTCGCTGTATGGCGTCGGGATCGTCACCAACAAGGAAGACTCGCCGCACCTGCTGCTGGATCAGATCAAGGGCGAGCTGTACTACGCGTTCGCCGAACATGATCAGTCGGTACCGGCGGAAGTAGTGCCCGCGCTGAAGGACGCGCTGGCGCGGACAGACGTGAAGTCAACCGTCAAGGTGTTCCCCGGCACGCATCACGGCTTCTGCTTCCCGGAACGCGCGGTGTACAACACACTGGCGGCGGAGCAGACCTGGTCCGACATCTTCGCCATGTGGGACCGGCATCTGAAGTAGCATCACCGGAAAGGGGACTGCCTGGCGGGGCGCTCCCGTTGCATCACCAGCTTCCTGCGGCGGCCGGAACTGCTGACCGGGTTGTGTCATGGCCAGGCTCGGCGCCACCGGGACTTGCTCCGCGGGCCGCCTGCGTCGTTTCCGTGTGGTGCACAACGAAACGTGGGCACGGGCGAGCAGGTCGGCCGGGTTTCCCCCGCACCCTGCCTTCGCGGTGGATGGCTTTGGCAGGAGCAGGTTCCCGCTGCGGGCTGGTCTTGCGCACCGCAACGATCTGGTTCTCCTGGATGCCGGAGCGCTGCAGCGCCGCAACCCCTGCGCCTCGAAGGCCCTGGCAAGGTGCAGGTCCTGTTTGGACGGTGGCGGCCCGTCGGGCATCAGCAGAGGCTGGACCGCGGCGTTGCCACTTCCGCCGATCGGGCATTGCGCAGTTCGCCCTGTTGCTTCTGATCATGCCGGCGGCAAGGCGTCGAACGGATCGAGCACCGGCACGCCCAGCGGCGTGAAATGCCGGACGTTGCGCGACAGGATCGTCAAACCGTGGCGCTGCGCTGTCGCTGCAATGATGATGTCGCCGAATCCCGGCGGGTGGCCTTCTCCGCGCGCCCGGTCCGACAAGGCGCCGGCGACCCGCGCCGTTTGGGTATCGAAAGCGAGGATGCGGTCGGCATGGAGATGCAGCACCGTCTCCAGCCACGCCGTAAGGTCCGCGCTCCTGCGTGTCGCCCCCTCGCGCCGCAGCTTGGCGATGCCGTCTTCGATCTCTGCCACCGTCACGGCCGAGATGAACAGCAAGGCTGAGTGAACGTCCATCCACGCCACAAGGTCAGGTGGCGCGAGCCGGGACGGTGCGCCGGCGGAAATGACATTGGTGTCAACCAGGTACACCGGCGCTTAAAGATCGGTCGGGCGCAGCGGCGTGCGATCACGCTTTGGCAGATCGTCCGGGCCGATTGGCGCCGCCATGAGCAGCCGGCCAAAGGACGGAACCTGCGACAGCCGTTCCCATTCCTTGAAGCTCAGGACAACAGCTTCCCGCTTGCCATGGCGGGTGATGATAGCGGGTTCGCCGCGCGCTGCGTCGTCCACAACGGCCGACAGGGTCGCCTTCGCGTCCCGAAGCTGGATTTCCCGCATGGCAGGGTTCCCAAGGGTGGTGACTACTGTAGTCATGTAGCATGGCGCAAGGACACAACAAGACCGCCAGCGCCGCCGGATCGCGCAGCGGCGGCCATAACCGATCGGCGCAACCCTTGGACCGGGAAGGAATCCTTGGCCCGGTTGTCTCCCGATCTGCCAAGCCGGCGAACATCAGGACCCCGACAACGGAGCAAAATGACCGCCTCGACGCGGTTGCCGCACTCCTACCATGTGGATCGTCTTGGCCCGTCTTGCCCCGGCGATCTGCCCCCGGCACGACGCGCACTGCACACCCCGACCCGACCACTCCGGGGTGGGTGGCTGGGGCAAGCCCAGCCATGACACGATTTGCATCGGCCCCAGCGGGGGCCTGGATCAGACCACCGGCATCGCCGCGGCCAGGCGTCCGCCCATCCGCACCGGCTCGATGCGCCGCGCCAGGCCGGTGGCGTCGTCGGTCTCTACGAACACGCCGCACACGGTGGCCTCGCCTTCCGCCGGCCCCAGCTTCTCGCCGGGCATCTTGCGCCAGAAGCGCATGGTAGCGGGCCCCTTCACCATGCCGATCACGCTGTCGTAGTCACCCGACATGCCGGCATCCGACTGGAACGCGGTGCCGCCCGGCAGCACCTGCGCATCCGCCGAGGGGCAGTGCGTGTGCGTGCCCACCACCAGCGACACCGTGCCGTCCAGGAAATGCGCGAAGGCCATCTTCTCGCTGGAGGCCTCCGCGTGGAAATCCACCACGATCGCGGACACGGTGACGCCCAGCCGGTGCTTGGCCAGTTCGGTGGTGATGCCGCGGAACGGGCAGTCCAGCGGATCCATGAACAGTCGTCCCATCGCCTGCAGGACCAGGGCTCGGCGGCCGTTTCCCACGTCCACCAGCGCGGCGCCCTGGCCGGGCGTGCCGGGCGGGTAGTTCAGCGGACGAAGCAGCCGCGGCGCGTCGGCGATGTAAGGGATGATCTCCTTGCGATCCCAGGCATGGTTGCCCAGGGTGATCACGTCCGCGCCGGCGGCGAACAGCGCGGCGGCCATGTCCGGCCCCAGCCCGAACCCGTGCGAGGCGTTCTCGGCGTTCACCACCGCCAGGTCGATGCGCAGCGCCTGGCGCAGGCGAGGCAGCGAAGCTGCCACCGACTCGCGGCCGGTGCGGCCCACCACGTCGCCGATGAACAGAATGCGCATTCATGCGTCCTTGCAGAAGATCACGCCGTGCTCCGTCGCCACCGCATCCAGCCGCCGATCGTGCGGCCCGGCGGGCACCGCGTCCACCTGCTGCACCGCATAGGCCACGCCGAGGGCAAAGTAACGCGGCAGGCCGGCGAGCGTGCGGTCGTAGAACCCGGCGCCGTAGCCCAGCCGGTAGCCACGCCGGTCGAAGGCCAGCAGCGGCACCAGCAGGAAATCCGGCACCGCTTCCTCGCCCACCGGACGAAACGTGCCGAACCGCTCGGGTTGCAGCACGTCGCCGGGCCGCCAGGTGCGGAAGGTGAGAGGATTGCCACGCTTCGGCGTCACGGGCAGCACAATGGTGTGGCCGCGCGCATGTAGAAGGTGCAGCAGCGGACGGATGTCGATTTCCTCACCGATCGGCCAGAAACCGGACACCACCGCGCCGGCCGGCGGCGGGCACTCGGCCAGCACGCGCTCCGCCAGGGCCGCCCCGGAGGTCACCGGATCGCAGCCGGCACGCAGTCCAAGCTGATGCTGGCGCAGCATCCGCTTGGCTTCGTCGAGTTCGGAGATGATGTGCGGAGCCGCCATGGCCGTTGGCGTATCATCCTCCCAAGGCCTGCGTTTGCAGGTGGGCGCCGGATACCGAGACCAAGATCCCGACAGAGCCAGCTCCCGAGGAGGATGCTTAGTGGCCCTGGGGATGAATTGCCTGACGCACCGGGCAGCCCCGCCTGACGATACTTAGTGTGCCTCCAACCCCGCGGCAATCTCTTCCGCGCGCTTTGCCATGCGGCTGAGCCGGCGGCCGAGCTTGGGGTCGGCGGCGGGCTGGCCGAGGTCGGACTGGGCGGCGGCGGATTCGGCGGCGCGCACCCGCTGCTCCATCTCGAACAGGTCGTCGGCCATCAGCAGCGAGGCCATGACCAGCATGCGGGCCTCGCCGCTCTGGCCGGCGGTGGTGCGGATGGTGTCGATCCGCCGTTCCACCTGGGCGGCCATCGCCTGCAGATGCTGCTCCTCGCCGTCGCGGCAGCCGATTGTGTAGGCGTAACCGTTGATGCGAAGCGTCACTTGCGCCATCGATCCGAATCCTTTCGTGCGCGTCAGTCCTGCCGCGTCCCGAGTGCCGCGCGCAATCTATCAATCAAGCTGTCGAGTCGGGCGGTAATTTCCTCGACCGGAACGGCGAGCTCTGCCGATTCACCGGCCTCCGGGGCCGGGGAGGGGGACGGCGGGCGCGTGCCGGCCAGCGCGGCAATCCGCTCCAGGGCGGCTTCCAGCCGCGCCGCGGCCTCGGCCGCGTCGTCGCTTTCGCTCGCCATGTCAGGCTGACCCTCCAGAATGCCGCTTGCACTGAAAGCGGCCCGCGGCTTGAAGGTCAAGTATGACGCTGCCGCCTGCCGTCATTGTGCACGGATTGGAAGACGCCTGCGCGGCGCTGGCGCCGAACGCGCCGGTCACTTTGCTGTCGGCTGCCGGGGCGGCGGCCTATGCCGGCTGTGGCTGGTGGCAGGCGCTGGTGCGCCAGGCGGGCAACGCCTGCCCGGGCGCGACGTTCACCGACGTGCTGGATTGCGGCGAGGCTTCCGGCTACGCGCTGGCGGCGCTGCGGATCGGCCTGACGCGGCTGGTGCTGGCGCCGGCGGCGCCGGGCCGCGACGCGGTGGCGGCGATCGTCGCGGGGCAGGGCGGGCTGCTGCTGGCGCATGCCCCGCCGGCGCTGGACATGGCCGACCGAAGCGACCGGCGGCGGCTACACGATTGGTTGCAGCTGCGAACCACCCCGGGTGACAGCGGGCCGGCCCTGAGCTAGTACCGTTGACACCAGCCAATTTGAGAGAGGGACAGCCCGATGCGCGTCACCCAGAAGGTGAAGAAGATCCTGGACTGGTATGAGGGCGATCCGCCCGGCGTGAAAGCCAACCTGGCCCGCATCCTGTGCACCGGCAAGCTCGGCGGCACGGGCAAGATGGTGATCCTGCCGGTGGACCAGGGTTTCGAACATGGTCCGGCACGCAGCTTCGCCCCAAATCCGGCGGCCTATGACCCGCACTACCACTACTCGCTGGCGATCGAGGCCGGGCTGAACGCCTATGCCGCGCCGCTGGGCATGATCGCGCAGGGCGCCGACACCTTCGCCGGGCAGATTCCCACGATCCTGAAGTGCAACAGCAGCAACTCGCTGGCGACCAACAAGGACCAGGCGGTGACCGCCGGGGTGAAGGACGCGCTGCGCCTGGGCTGCGCCGCGATCGGCTTCACCATCTATCCGGGCAGCGAATTCGCCTTCGCCCAGATGGAGGAACTGCGCGAACTGACCGAGGAAGCCAAGGCGAGCGGCCTGGCCGTGGTGGTGTGGAGCTATCCGCGCGGGCCGAACCTGGACAAGGCGGGCGAGACCGCACTGGATATCTGCGCCTATGCCGCGCAGATGGCGGCGCTGATGGGCGCCAACATCATCAAGGTGAAGCCGCCGACCGCGGTGATCAGCCTGGAAGCGGCAAAGAAGACCTACGAGCAGGCCAAGCTGGACACCTCCACTTTGGCCAAGCGGGTCGAGCACGTGATGCAGGCGTCGTTCGCCGGCAAGCGCATCGTGGTGTTCTCCGGCGGCGAGGCGAAGGACCTCGACGGCGTGTATGAGGAAGTGCGCGGCATCCGCGACGGCGGCGCCAACGGCAGCATCATCGGCCGCAACACGTTCCAGCGGCCGAAGGAGACCGCGCTGGAGATGCTGAACAAGATCATCGACATCTACCTGGGCAAAGCCTGAGGGTTTCATGGCGAGCATGGGCGGTGGCCGGGATGGCTGCCGCATCTACCTGATCACGCCACCGCGGCTGGATCCGGTGCCGTTTGCCGATCTGTTGGCGGCGGCGCTGGATGCCGGCGGGGCTGCCGCCGGCGGCGAGCCGGCGGTGGCGGCGGTGCAGCTGCGGCTGAAGGATGTCGGCGACGACGAGTGGCGGCGGGCGATCGACGCGCTGCGCCCGGTGGCGCAGAGCCGCGGCGTGGCGTTCCTGCTGAACGACCGCGCCGACCTGGTGCGGAGTTCCGGGTGTGACGGCGTTCATGTGGGGCAGGACGACATGCCGGCTCGGCAGGCGCGGGCGCTGATGGGCGGCGAGCTGACGCTGGGGGTGACCTGCAAGGGCAGCCGCGACCTGGCGATGGCGGCGGGGGAGGATGGCGCGGACTACGTGGCGTTCTGCGCGTTCTTTCCCTCGGGCACCAAGGATGTGTCGGGGTTCATCGATGTCGAGGTGCTGCGCTGGTGGTCGGAGCTGATGGAGCTGCCGAGCTGCGCGATCGGCGGGATTACCCCGGAGAACTGCGCGCCGCTGGTGCAGGCGGGGGCGGATTTTTTGGCGGTGGTCGGGTGTGTGTGGAACCACCCGGACGGGCCGGCGACGGGGGTGCGGGCGCTGGCGGGGGCGATTGCGAGCGCGGGGGAGGGGTAACGAGGTGTGGCTCAGGGGCGGTCCCGGGTGCTGCCGCTCAGGGGGCGTGCCAGCCCGCGCTCTCGTGGCACAAGCGGCGCGACTTTCGAGTAGAGGCTTCCCGTTGGCAGAGGAGCGTTCGCCCGCGGTCCGACTGTCGCGGTCCCGCAGCTGCATACGGGGGCGGACAACGGTCCCTGCGGAGTGCATAATGCGGGTATTAGATCAAGGTGGACTCGACTCCATGCAGACAGAGTTGGGTGCCCGAGGCTGGGCAATACTTGACTGGCAGCGATCGCGGGAACTGCAGCGGGTGGCGGAGGGGGGACGCTTCCCCTTTGTGGCGGCGCACGCATCGAAGATTCGAACTTTCTTCCGGATGGTCTCTCACGCGACGAAGGAGTAGCATCATGACGCCGGATACGTCGCACGTGGAGCGAGCTATTGCTCGTATCGAAAGTGATTGCCCGCCAAATCGCGGTCCAGGGAACCGCTCCCGGGCTCTAGGCGATCTGCAGTCCCGCGAGGAGATCGTTCCGGCCATGCTGCACTACAACGCTTCCCGCCCGCTACCGTGCAAAGAGGATGCCGAGAGGGATGTTGAGGTCATGATGGCAGCACTCGGCTTGCAGAACATTCGGCGGTATATGGATCAGAAGCATTGGACTACGGAGTCCAACCTTGCGCGGGCTGCGGATGAAGTGGAGCCTGGTCTCAAATTAGAGAACGTGGCGGCCCATAGCTGGCATGTGGCCGATGCGACTATGTTGCTCGCCCCACACTTCCCCGAGGTCGACGCAACTCACGCACTTGAACTCGCTATCTTGCACGACAAGCTTGAACTGATTACAGGCGACTTTGATCCAGTTGGGGTGGATGGGCAGGGTGAAACTTCTCATGCATTCAACCAGGAAGCTCAGGCTGACAAAGTCAAGGCGGAGTTGGCTGCGCTGGAGCGCTACCTCGCTGACCTTCGTCAACCTCTTCGAGACCGGCAGCGGCGGCTGATACTTGAGACTATTCATATCTGCTCGCCGGAAGCTAGGTTGGTAATGGCAGTGGATAAGCTCCAAGCGCTTACATTTGTGCTAGCTAAAAAAGACGGAACGATGACAGATGAGCATCTGGCATTCAGTCTTCGTTATTTTAGAAAATCAATAGAATACTTTCCAGGACTTATTGTTCACTACGGCGTGCTGATAGGGCGGCTTCTCAATACAATCGCAGGGCATCGTGGCGTCAGTGCCGAGCAAGTAGTATTCAGTCTTCCACCGTCCATCCGGCATTACGCCGCTCCAGCTTTCGAATGAGCAGTCCTCGCAGGCTTGCGCTCGTGGGCAAGAGCGGGTCGGGCAAATCAGAGGCGGCTCGCTTCCTAGCCGAAAGTCATGGATTGCGGCTTGTCAAAACCGGATCCATCTGCCGCCAGATTGCAATCCTGCTTTTTGGCAACGACAACAAGGGATCAACACAGGTTCTGGACGACGCGCTCACGCAGATCGATCCAAGCATCTTCCTACGTGCGGCGCTTCGCGGGATTGACCAGGGCGAGAATTTCATTATTGATGCACTACGTTTCCGGGAGGATGTCGCCATCGCACGCGACATGGGTTGTATGGTGCTTAGGGTCGTTGCGCAGCCTGACCTTTGTCTAGCTCGGCTTGCTGGTCGGGGGCAGGCGTTCGATCCCGAAACCGATGGTCACCATCGGTCGGAGGTGGAACTGGACGACGCTCAGGTCGACCTGGAAATCTGCAATGATGGTGAGATGTCCGCATTCCTCACGCGGCTGACCAGCATTCCCGTCTGAAGTAAGCCGTGCGCCGAAACATCTTCCTCCATTTCCTCAATAGGGACACGCGGGAGATCTTCGGCATCTATGAGACGCTGGAAGACCGCCGGCATGGGGCGCTGATGCGACGGGCCCTTAACGCAGCGGCAGTGCTATGCGAAGACTCCTGTATCGCTCCGCCGGGCTTTGTAATCGAGGACCAGATCGCGTTCGAGTTAGCAGAGAACCAGTGCGCCTACCTCACCGATGGGCTGCTTCAATTTCCGATGCGCGAAAGCAGTCTTGCAGAGTTTGCAGAGAAAAAACGCGTTGGCTACGAGCCAATGCGGGATCGTTATTCCGGGCTTTTCAACGATACGCGGATTGGCTTTCTCGGGGAAAACGCGACGGGAATCATCGGCCGACGTTCGCACATCACAGAGCGCATCCTTGACGATTGGCGAGGGGGGCCGGAGAGCGGTAACAGGGTCTGGAAGCCTGTGAAGGGAATTCTTATGCCCGCCCAAGTGGACTTGGTGGCGAGTGTGCCGGTTGACCTCAACGAGCGCGGGACGGCGCTAACCTGGGCAGCTATCGCGCCGCATCTTCCGCCCGAAGCGAACGCCGCAGCGACTGAACTTCGCGACGCTCTGCAACACATCTACTTTCGGCAGTATTGCACAGAATTCAAGTTGGTGGCGCTAACGGGAATACCGTTGATCGTGCGTGATTTCCTCCTTCCGCAGGATTCCCAAGTCTACAGCTACCGTCGCCTTGGAACCTTTCTGGACGCGTTCGAGCTTCGCGAGATCTTGCTCGATGCCCCCGCGGATCTCATCCTTGCACTGAGGAAGCGGAGTGGATTCATCAGCTTCGTTGATGCGTATGCAGCAGTTGCTGCTAGGGCCGCAACCGACACAGATCTCAGATTCGCGGCTGGGCGCGCACGAGATGCCTTCAGGTACAGCTGGGTTGGCCTCCGCACGCGTCGGTTGAGCCTTTTCGACGTCGCCCCGGTCGAGGTCGATGAACTTGGCAGCGTACTGGGAGAGGTTGCCGACAGGCTCCGTCGTGAATATGGACTTCCGGCAAGGGACACCAAGGTTCAACAACCTGCAAAGACAATCAGGAGTGCGCCGACTATGATCGTTTCGCCGGACGTTGTCCTGTTTGTCGCTCTTGAAGAGGAGCTCGATATCCTCGCCCGTTCGTTGGGATTGACAAAAAACGCTGCATCGCCGGAAGCAAGCGGTAGTGCGGGCGGCGTCGCGATCGATGTTGTCTGTCCCCGAAGCATGGGCCGGGTCGAGGCTGCTGTGGCGATGTCCAATTATCTTTCAAAGAGGGTAAAGCAGCCGAAGCTGATCCTGATCGTAGGCATTGCCGGCGGCTTCCCAGAGAATGGCAGTGCCGCCGGGCATATCGTCGCGGTGACGAAGGTTGTAGACTTGGCGCTCCGTAAGGTGGTGGATGAGGAGCAAGGACCATCGCCAAATTTCCGCCGAGAGGATTACCGGATGAACGACGTGCTCATTCGCGTGCTGAACTCGAGTGATTTCGACAAGATAAAGTGGTCTAACGAAGCTTGGGAACTTGGATGGCCGCAGGACCGGCGACCATCCATTCACACCGGACCGATGGCTAGCTCCGACGAGGTTGTCTCAAGCGATCGTTGGCGTGAGATGATGATCGAAGGTCCCGGCGGAGACAGAAAGTTAGTGGGCGTCGAGATGGAGGCTGGCGGAGTTTGCGCGGCGGCCAGGAGCGCGCGCGTAGAGGTCTGCATGCTTCGCGCGATTTCGGATACGGCC
>Ga0187809_10000831_pt1 | contig 15418 bp, 17 predicted proteins | sample NC_wetland_sal_i_8_FD_132415 | JGI IMG/M metagenome (GOLD analysis project Ga0187809, IMG submission 132415) | Wetland sediment microbial communities from Neuse River Estuary, North Carolina, USA - ASW_4 | ecosystem: Environmental > Aquatic > Freshwater > Wetlands > Sediment | place: USA: North... | reverse complement strand
CGGGCTTGCCGTTCACGAGGACGGCGTCCTCTTCGATCGTGCTCGGCACGGCGGAGCCGGACGGAAGGCGCACGATCGCCTTCCCCGCGCCGGGCTCTCCGCAGATCATCTCGTAGTGCAGCTTCAGCGTGAGCGCGACCGGCTTCGCGCCGGCCTTCGTCGACGACAGCGTCGCCGTCGTGGCCGGTCTGTTCGGGCCGCCCGGATTGACCGGAATGGGCTGGACGGGCGGCGGCCCGGCAGCGGACGCCGATGCAGCGGCGATCAGGGCTGCAAGCGCCCATCCGACCCCGGCGACGCGTGCGTTCACATCAGGACGATCGTAGCGCGCATCAGCCGCCGCCGGGCTCCGCCGTATGGGGGTAATGCTGGTGCCACCGATCAGGGAAGCCCCGGTACCTGGGCGGGCCGGGATTCGGCAGGCGCGGGTTGTCGAACAGCCGGGCCGTGACGAGATCGGAGACGAGGTTGCCGACGTCCGGCGTGCCGAGACCCGTGGCGTCGTCGAACCCGGCGCCGGCGAAGAATCCCTGCGAAGGATCTGCGCTCGGGTCGTTGCCACTGCCCAGCACGTTGTTCCCTGTCGTGATGTCGTGGAAGTCCTGCGCGTAGTTGCGCCTGCTGGACGCAATCGAATAGAGCGTCGGCGCGACGAGGCCGAGACCGCGCTGGCCTCGCATGCCGCGGGCCTCGTTCGCGATCGCGATGATCGCGGCCCATTGCGGGGTGGCGGCGCTCGTTCCCCCGATCAGCGAGAAGAACGGATCGGTCGGATCGCAGCCGTCAGGGGCGTCAGGCGTGAAGCACGACGTGACGATGACGACACCGCCGAGCACGGAGGCGTTGTACGAGACGTCGGGTGTGATGCGCCCCGGGTTCGATGTGAAGCCGTTCTGCCACGGCGGCCGCGGGAAGAGGCCGCTCGGAGCGCCGCCGGTCGCGGCCGGGACGTCGCAGCAGTCGATCTCGTTCCAGACCTGCTCCGCGCCGTAGTGGTTGTGCTCGAGCAGACCGGCACCGAAGAGCGTGCCGCCGGATACGGGCTGCTCGTAGGGGAAGCCCTCGGTGCCCCCGACGGCGAGCACGAGCGGGTCGGATGCCGGGTACGACGCCACCGGGACCGGCGGGCTGTTGCCGTCGCTTGCGCCGAAGTCGCCCGTGCCCGCGAGCAGCGTGTCGCCGAGCTTCGTCGCCGCGAGGTAGATGAGGTGCTCGATGAGGTTCGATTCCTCCGTTCCGGGCGTGTTCTCGTCCTCGCCGAAGCTCTGCGAGACGATCGCGCCCGGATAGCGCGGGAGGGCCTGCGCGAGCGCCGCGTTGATGTCGTTGTCGTCGTCGGTCGCGGAGACGGCGAGAACGATCTTCGCGCCCGGCGCCATCGCGTGCGCGTACTCGACGTCGAGCGTGGTCTCGCTCTGCCAGTCGGAGAGCGCGCCGGAACCGGCCGCGCCCGTGCCGTGCACGTTGATGACGGTCAACGAGGGCGGAGCCGGGAGGTTGAAGACTTCGTCGAAGTTCGCGAGGTCCTGCTGAATGTCCGGGCTGCCGTAGGCGTCGACGACGACGATCGTCTGCCCCCTGCCGTCGAGATTGCGGGGGAAGTCGTACGCCTGCCCGAGCTCACGGGGGCCGTAGCACGCGACGAAGAATCCGCCTCCCTCGTCGAGCGGGCACGGCGCTGCAGCGGGGCCGCCGCCGCGCTTCTGCATCGCGACCTTCGGCCCGAAGATGTGCGGAGGCGTCCCGGCCGCAGCGAGCGGCGGCGGCGTGGTCGACGACGCGGCGCCGGCGACTGCGAGCGCGACGAGTGCCCCCGCGAACGTCGCGATTGCGGCTCTGCTCAGGAACTTCCGCGTCACGAAACCCGCCCTCCCGGTCTAGAGGTGGCCGCCGTTCGCGGTCACCGTGGTTGTGATCCAGCCCTGCGCCTGTGTCGAATCGACGCGAAGCGAACAGCTGTTGCCGGCGCGAACAGAGCCGGCCGCCACGGCGGGCCTAAAGGTCGAAAATCCGGCGACGGCGAGGCGCCCGCCCATCGTCTCTCCTTTTCCGCGCGCGCGTCCGGCGCCCGCGGCCGCAGTCGATTGCACGCATCCTGTGTTCGACGTGGGCTGCCCGAATCCCCTGAAAGCGGGAGTTCCGCGGCCGCCGACACACTGGATCGAGGGATTGCGGCGGGGTAGCCGCTACGAGTCGGCGCGATGGAGCCTCTAGTAGGCGACAGCGCCGCGACCGGTCGCTGCGGCGTGGCGCTGCTCGTCGGCGCGATAGCTCGAGCGAACGAGGGGTCCGGAGAAGACGGAGCCGAAGCCGAGCGCCTCGCCCTGTTCACGGAACCAGCGGAACTCGTCCGGGTGCACCCAGCGGTCGATCTCGGTATGCCTCGGGCTGGGCTGAAGGTACTGCCCGATGGTGACGACGTCGACACCGCGGCTACGCAGGTCGCGCATCGTCGCCACGACCTCCTCGTTCGTCTCGCCGAGGCCGACGATGATCCCCGACTTCGTCAAGACGTCGTAGTCGGCGATCTCCTTCGCCCGGCCGAGCAGCCACAGCGCCTTGTCGTAGCTCGCCTTCGCTCCGCGCATGTGCGGGTGCAGGCGGCGGACGGTCTCGATGTTGTGGTTGAAGACCTCCGGGCGAGCGGCGAGAACGGTGCGCAGCGCCTCCTCCTCGACTCCGAGAAAGTCCGGCGTCAGCACCTCCACCGAGGCGTTCGGCAGCTTCGCCTTCAGGGCGCGGATCGTCGCCGCGTAGTGCCCGGCTCCGCGGTCGGCCACGTCGTCGCGGTCGACCGACGTGACGACGACGTGCTTCAGCCCCATCTGCGCCGCCGCCTGTGCGACGCGCAGCGGCTCGAGCGCGTCCGGCGGCGCGTCCGGCCGCCCCGAATGGACGTAGCAGTACCGGCACGCGCGCGTGCACGTGTCACCGAGGATCTGGAACGTCGCGGTGCCGCGGCCCCAGCACTCGGAGATGTTCGGGCAGCGCGCCTCCTCGCAGATCGTGTGGAGCGAGAGGCCGTGGACGAGCCTCTGGACGTCGAAGTAGCGGCCGTCACGGGACGGCGCCCGGACTTTCATCCACTCGGGTCGGCGGGGCCGGTCGGCGACGGGAAGCGATGACTCCATCGGTTCGTTCCAGTCTAGGTGGCGAAGGAGCGGGTCCAATCGCTACCGTAAACCGGACCGAGCAGTCCGTTTTGAGACAGGAGGCACATGAGCCAGCGCCATAGCACGAACCCCTGGGTCGTTCTCGTCCTGATCTGCCTTGCCCAGTTCATGGTCGTTCTCGACGCGACGATCGTGAACGTCGCACTCCCGTCCATCCAGAAGGACCTGGGCTTGAGCGAGGCCAACCTCCAGTGGATCGTCAACGCGTACACCCTCGTGTTCGGCGGCTTCCTCCTCCTCGGCGGGCGCGCCGGCGACCTGCTCGGCCGCAAGCGCCTCTTCCTCATCGGGCTCGTCATCTTCACGACCGCGTCGCTCCTCAACGGGCTCTCCTCGACCTCGGGGCAGCTGATCGGCTTCCGCGCTCTGCAGGGGCTCGGCGCTGCGCTCATATCGCCGGCCGCGCTCTCGATCATCTCGACGACCTTCGCCGAGGGGAAGGAGCGCGCTCGCGCGCTCGGCGTGTGGGCGGCGATCGCGATCGGCGGCTCGGCGTTCGGTCTCGTGCTCGGAGGCTGGCTGACGCAGTCGTTCTCGTGGCCGTGGATCTTCTTCGTCAACGTGCCTGTCGGCGTGTTCGCGTTCCTCGCGACCTTCCGGCTCGTGCCCGAGTCGAAGGACGAGCACGCCCACCGGAGCTACGACATCGCGGGCGCCGTCACCGTCACCGGCGGTCTGATGACGCTCGTCTACGCGATCGTCAAGGCGGAGACGAAGGGCTGGGGATCGACGACGACGATCGGTCTCTTCCTTGCGGCGCTCGTGCTGCTCGCGTCCTTCATCTTCATCGAGATGCGCTCGAAGGAGCCGCTCGTCAGGCTTTCGATCTTCAAGACTCGTTCTCTTTCGACGGCGAACCTCGTGATGTTCCTCGTCGCGTCGGGGATGTTCGCGATGTTCTTCTTCATCACGCTGTACCTCCAGCGCGTCCTCGGCGACCATCCGCTGAAGGCGGGCGTTTCGGTCCTGCCGTTCACGGCCGGGATCATGCTCTCCGCGGGGCTCGCCTCCAACCTCGCGCCTCGCATCGGCGTGCGCCCGGTCGCCGCCGTGGGGATGATCCTCACCGCGGTCGGCATGCTGCTGTTCGCGCGGATGCCGGTCGGCGGCTCGTACGGGGTCGACGTCCTTCCCGGGATGATCGTGGCCGCGCTCGGCATGGGCGCCGTGTTCATGCCGCTCACGCTCGTTGCGACGACGGGGTTGAAGGACGAGGACCAGGGGCTCGCCTCCGGTCTCTTCAACACGTCGCAGCAGGTCGGCGGCGCGCTCGGCCTCGCCATCCTCTCGACGATCGCCGCCGGCCGCACGCACGGCAGCGCGCCGGCCGCGCTCGTTCACGGCTTCCACTACGCATTCGCCGGCGCCGCGGTCTTCGTCGTCGCCGCGCTCGTGCTCATGGTCGCGCTGCTGCGCAAGCGGGACGTTGTCAGGATCGAGGCGGAGGCAACCGCGGAGCCCCTCGTCGTCGGGGCGTGAGGTTCGTCACGTGAGGGCGGACGCTCAGCGCAATCTGGACCGCGTGCTCGGCGCGGCGACGGCGTGCTTCGCCGAGCGCGGGGTCGACGTCACGGTCGACGAGGTCGCGCGTCGCGCGGGCGTCGGCCACGGGACCGTGTTCCGCCGCTTTCCGACGAAGGATGCGCTCCTCGACGCGGTTCTCGGGAAGGAGTTGGACCGGATGCTCCTGCTCGCGCAGGCCGCGCTCGCCGAGGAGGACGCGTGGGGGGCGTTCGCCGGCTTCTTCCGCGCCGCTGCCGAGGGCTATGCACGGAACAGAGCTCTCGTCGAATCGGACGAGCGCTGCCGGGCACTCCCGCAGATGCCGTCGCTGGAGAAGGCGGCGCACGAGCTCGTCCGTCGTGCGCAGGCAGCGGGGATGCTTCGCCGAGATCTGAAGGCCGGGCAGATCTTCGAGCTCGTCCCGGCGGCGAGCTCCTACCCCGACGTCATCCTCGACGGACTACGCGGACAGCCCGGCGTGGACCGGCTGCGGCCAGAGCCCGGCGCTTCCGTCCGCCGGTAGCTCCTCCAGCTCGAGCCCGAAGACGTCGGCGATGGCCGCCGAGGCGTGCGGCCGTACCTGGTCGACACTCACGTTGTGTCCCACCTCACGTGCGATCGTCGTGAACATCGCGTCCTCGAGCCCGCACGCCGTGATCCAGTCGGTGAACGGCGCCGGGTCGAGGTCGACGTTGAGGGCGTAGCCGTGCGTGGTGATCCATCGCGACACATGCACGCCGATGGACGCGATCTTGCGCGGCGGCCTCGTCAGCCACACGCCGGTGAGGCCTTCGATGCGCTCGCCCTCGAGCCCGAAGGGAGCGACCGTGCGGATGAGCGCCTCCTCCAGGTTGCGCACGTATTGCTTCACGTCGCGGCCGTGGCGTCTCAGGTCGACGATCGGGTAGCAGACGAGCTGACCCGGCCCGTGATACGTCGACTTTCCGCCGCGATCGGTCTCGACGACCTCCACCTCCGCGCTCTCGGGAATGTGCAGCTCCGCGGACTCGTCGGTTCGCCGGCCGAGCGTGACGACCGGCGGATGCTCGACCAGGATCACCGTGTCGGGGATCGCGCCCTGCGACACCGCGCCGGCCAGTGATCTCTGCAGCTGCCATGCCTCGCGGTAGGGGACCTGCTCGAGGCTGAGGAGGTAGGCGCCGGTCGCCACGACGTCAGGCTAGCGTCCCGCTGTGGGCGTCATCCTCGTCGAAGGGATCAGCGACCGCATCGCGCTCGAGGCGGCGGCGGTGAAGCTCGGCCGAGACCTCGAGCGCGAGGGCGTGAAGATCGTCCCCATCGGCGGCGCGCAGGCGGTCGCACGCGCGGCCGCCCATCACACCGGGAGCAGGGTCGCCGGCTTGTGCGACGCTCCCGAAGAGCTCTGGTTCCGCCGCGTGCTCGGTGATGCGGTGTACGTGTGCACGGAGAACCTCGAGGACGAGCTCATCCGTGCGCTCGGGCCCGAGCGGGTCGAGGCCGTCATCGTCGAGGAGGGCGATCTCGAGATGTTCCGCACCTTCCAGAACCAGCCCGCCTGGCGCGGGCGGCCGCACGACGCACAGCTGCGGCGCTGGCTGCACGCCGCCGACCGTCGCAACAGCCGCTACCCGCCTCTGCTCGTCGCGGCGCTCGATCCGGCCGAGATCCCGCCGCCGCTCGCGGGCGTGCTCGCCGCCGTCCTCTAACGCTCGTCGGCTTCCCAGCTCTCGAGCCGTGCGCGCAGGTCGCGCAGGAAACGGCCGGCGTAAGCGCCGTCGACGAGCCGGTGGTCGTACGTGAGCGTGATGTTCATCATCGGCTTGATCGCGATCGCGTCGTTGCCGTTCTCGTCGGTGACGACCCACGGGCGCTTCACGAGCGCGTACGTGCCGAGGATCGCCGACTGCGGCTGATTGATCACCGGCGTGCCGTGGAAGGTGCCGTAGCCGCCGGGATTGGTGATCGTGAACGTCCCGCCCTGCACGTCGTCGGGCAAGAGCTTCTTGTCACGTGCACGCGCGGCGATGTCCGCGATCGAGCGCGCCAGACCGAGCAGGTTCAAGCCTTCCGCGTTCCGGATGACCGGGACGATGAGGCCCTTGCCCTCTGCGAGCTCGACCGCGATGCCGAGGTTGACGAAGTTGCGAGTGACGATCGAGTCGCCGCGGAGCTCGCCGTTGATGTACGGGTAGTCCTTGAGCGTCGCGACTGCGGCGATGCCGATGAACGCGAGATAGGTGGGATTGACGCCGTACGCCGACTGGTACTCCTTCTTCAGGCTCTCGCGCGCCGCGACGATCCGCGACATGTCGACCTCGATCGCGCTCGTGACGTGCGCGGCCGTATCGACGGAGCGGCGCATGTGCTCGGCGATGCCGCGGCGCATCGCCGACACCGGCTCGACCGTCTCCCCGGCCTGCGGCGGCGCGGCGGGAGCCGGGGGCGCGACAGGCTTCGGGGCCTCCGGCGCAGCTGCGGCGGGAGCCGGCTCCGGCGCGGGGGGAGCCTGCGGCGCGGGCTCCGGGGCGGCTTCGGGGCCCTGCTCGACGAAGGCCAGGATGTCCTGCTTCGTCACGCGGCCGCCGCGGCCCGTTCCCGGGACCTGGTTCGGGTCGATGCCGTGCTCGGAAGCGATCCGCGCGACGACCGGCGAGACGAACTTGCCGTTCCCCGAGGGCTCGGCGGCCGGAGCCGGAGGGGGCGGAGGGGCGGGCGCCTCGGCAGTGGGCTCGGGCGCAGGTGGAGCGGGCGGTGCGGGTGCAGGCTCGGGAGCCGCGGCCGCGGGCGCCGGGGCTGGAGCACCGGCGGCTCCGCCGATCTGCCCGATCTTCGTGCCGACGTCGACGGTCTCGCCTTCCTGAACGAGGATCTGCACGAGCGTCCCCGTCGCCGGGCTCGGCACTTCCGTATCGACCTTGTCCGTCGAGATCTCGAGCAGCGGCTCGTCCGCCTCGACGTGCTCGCCCTCCTGCTTCAGCCACCTCGTGATCGTCCCCTCCGATACCGAGACGCCCATCTGCGGCATGACGACGTCGACTGCGGTCTCCGTCGCCACTAATAGGCCGCCAGGTCGCGGAGGCCGGCGACGACGTCGTCGACCTGAGGGATGAACGCCTTCTCGAGCGGCGGCGAGAACGGAACGGGCGTGTCGGGCGCCGCGATGCGCTTCACGGGCGCGTCGAGATCCTCGAACGCCTCCTCTGCGATCGTCGCCGCGATCTCCGCGCCGAATCCGCCGGTGCGGTTGTCCTCGTGCAGGACGAGCACCTTCGACGTCTTACGCACCGAATCGAGAACCGCCGCCTTGTCCCACGGCATCACGCTCCGCAGGTCGAGGATCTCGACCGACACGCCGTCGTTCTCGACCTGCTGCGCGGCCTCCTCCGCCGTGTAGACCATCGCGCCCCAGGTGATGACGGAGACATCCGTGCCGAGACGATGCGTGCGCGCCTTGCCGATCGGCACGGTGTACCGCTCCTCGGGCACGTCGCCCTTGATGCGGCGGTACAGGTGCTTGTGCTCGAAGAAGAGCACGGGGTTGGGATCCTCGATCGAGCTGATGAGCAGGCCCTTCGCGTCCTCCGGCGTGGCCGGGCAGACGCACTTGAGGCCGGGGATGTGCGCGAAGGTCGACTCCGGGTTCTGCGAATGGAACGGACCGCCGGAGAAACCGCCGCCGGACGGGAGTCGCACGACGATCGGCACCGGCGTGCCTGCGCGCCACCGCTGCTTCGCCGCGACCGTGACCAGGTGATCCCATGCGCACGAGACGAAGTCGGCGAACTGCATCTCGGCCACCGGCCGCAGCCCCATCATCGAGGCGCCGGTGCAGGCGCCGACGATCGCGGTCTCCGCGAGGGGCGCGTCGATGACGCGCCACGGGCCGAACTCCTCCTGGAAGCCGAGCGAGACCTTGAACGCGCCGCCGTAGACGCCGACGTCCTCTCCGATCAGGAAGACGCGCTTGTCCCGGCGCATCTCGATGCGGAGCGCGTCCGAGATCGCCTGCAGGTACGTGAGCTCGGCCATTACTTGTGGTGGGGGGTCTCGAGGTCCTCGACCGCCGCGTACACGCCGTCCAAGAGGTCGTTCGGATCGGGCATGGGTGAGCCCTCCGCGCGCTGGAGCGCGTCGTTCAGGAGTTTCTTCACGCCGCTCCCGATCTCGTCCTCCTCGTCGTCGGTCATGTCGACGTTCGTGCGCAGCCAGGTGCGGAAGCGCTCGAGCGGGTCAGATTCCGCCCACTTCTCGAACATCACCTTCGGGACGTAGAACGCGTCGTCGTGCACCGCGTGCCCCTCCATTCGAAGCGTGAGGCACTCGATGAGCGTCGGGCCACCGCCGGCGCGCGCCTTGTCGATCGCGCGCTTCGCCTCGCGATAGACGGCGAGCACGTCGGTGCCGTCGACGACGACGCCTTCGAATCCGTACGCCTGCGCGCGGTCGGCGACGTGCTCGGTCGCATACTCGAGATACGTCGGCGTGGAGTACGCCCACTGGTTGTTGTCGCAGACGAACACGACCGGGAGCTTGCGCGTGCCCGCGAACGTCATCCCCTCGTGCGTGTCGCCGCGCGCGGACGCGCCTTCGCCGAACCACGCGAGCGCGACGCGCGGCTCCTCGCGGATGCGGAACGCGAGCGACGCGCCGACGGCGACCGGGAGCATCGCCGGAAGGTGGCTCACCATCGCGATGAGGCCGAGATTCGGATCGGCCATGTGCACGTTGCCGTCGCGGCCTCTGGTCGGACCGTCGGCGCGACCCATGTACTGCGCGAAGATGCGCCACGGCTCGACGCCGCGCGTGATGTGCACGCCCATGTCGCGGTGGAGCGGCGCGCCGACGTCCTCCTGGGCCATCGCGGTGGCGACGCCCACGGACGCCGCCTCGTTGCCCCGGCCGGTGTAGAACGAGCCCGGGATCTTGCCCTGGCGGTAGAGGATGTGGCCGCGCTCCTCGACTCCGCGCGTGATGAGCATGTTGCGGTAGACGCCGAGCAGGTCCTCGCGGTCGAGTCCCGCCTCGCGCACCTCGTGGAGCGAGCCGACCGGCTCCGCTTCTCTCGCCACCGCCACGGGCCTGAACTCTAACGCCAGGCGTAGTCGTCGCCGACGGCTCGAAGGCGCGTCCTCGTCTCCTCGTCGCAGAGCGCCCCTGCGACGCCCGCCTCGTAGGCGGCGCGAGGCGAGAGGCCGAGGGACTCGGCGGCCTCGTAGTCGCGCGTCAAGTCGGTGTCGAACATCGCCGGGTCGTCGGTTGAGATCGAGCAGCGCACGCCCGCGGCGACGAGCCGCGGGAGCGGGTGCTCGTCGAGGGACGCGACCGCGCCTGTACGGAGGTTCGACAGCGGGCAGACGTCGAGGACCGTGCCGCGACCTGCGAGCTCGTGCACGAGCCCGGCGTCCTCGACCGCGTGGATGCCGTGCCGGAGACGGTCGGCGCCGAGCGCCTCGAGCGCTCCGCGCACGGATGCAGCGCCGGCCATCTCTCCGGCGTGCGGGACGGAGCCGAGCCCGAGCGACCGCGCGAGCGCGAACACGTCCGCGTATGGCTCCGGCGGGTACTCCGCCTCGAGCCCGCCGAGGCCGACGCCGACGACGCCGCGGTGGCGATACCGTGCGGCCCACTCCACTGTCGCACGCGCCTCCTCCTGCGTGAAGCCTCGTGGGATGTCGGGCGTGAGGCGCACCTCGACGCCGTGCAGCTCGCGTGCCTCCTGCGCGCCGTCGCACACGCCTTCGTATGCGACCTGCCACGGGACGCCGCGGCGGACACGCTCCGCCGGACTGAAGATGCCCTCGAGGTAGACCGCGCCGTGCGACGCCGCTTCGGCCGCATAGTCGACGACCATCTGGCGGAAGTCGTCGGCGGTCTGCAGTGCGTTCGTCGTGAAGATCCAGACCTCGATGAAGTGGCGGAAGTCCCTGAACGCGTACAGCGCTTCGACGTCGTCAGGGAGCGCATAGTCGTTCCGGCGCGCGATCTCCTTCAACGTATGCGCACGGACCGTCCCCTCGAGGTGGACGTGCAGCTCGATCTTCGGGAACGACGACACGGCTACAGTCAGCCTATGGGCAAGGCCTCCGACTGGCTGCGCGAGGAACGCCGCAAGGTGCTCGGCGACTGGGTCGCGTTCTGCGTCGACTGCGGTGCGGCGAGACGCTGGTTCGAGCAGTTCGAGGCGGAGGTGCCCGGTACGTGCCCGCAGTGCGGCGGCGTCGTGTTGCGCCGCTGCCCGGGCTGCGGCGCGCCGTTCTCGTCCATCGCCGTCGTCGACTGCGAGGAGTGCGGGCAGCCGGTACGCCCCGACGAGCTCTTCGGCTCGCCGATCAAGCGGCGCCGCTGAGTCTTATCCGGCGCTTAGCCCATCCTGTTTCAGTCGAGTGGTTCGCCCTGCGCTTCTCATCTGCGCGAGCATTGTCGCGCTCGCTGCACCCTCGTCGGCTGCGTGCGCGGCCGCGCCGGTCGAGCACGCTCTGCCGTCCCTCGCCGGCACCGCACGCGTCGGTGCGAAGCTCACTGCAGTGGACGGCACCTGGACGGGCGCCGGCACCATCACGTACGCATACAGCTGGGACCGCTGCGACGCACTGGGCAACGGCTGCGCGCGAATCGCCGGAGCGACGCACGCGACGTATCTCCTGACGAGCGCCGACGCCGGCAAGACCATCGGCCTGATCGTGACCGCGAAGATGTCGTCGGGCTCAGCGTCCGCCGACGCCGGCCGCGTCGGCCCGAGCGCGGCCGCCGCGGAGACGCTCGCCAGCGTCGGGCGCCCATTCGTCAGCGGCGCCGCGGCGGCCGGCTCGACGCTCACCTCGAGCGGCGGTGTCTGGACTGGGCCGCCGGCGACGGTCGGCTACTCGTGGCTGCGCTGCAACACGATCGGCCGGGCCTGCGCGGCGGTCTCCGGAGCGGCGGCGTCCACGTACGTGCCGGCGAGCGCCGATGTCGGCCACACGCTCGTCGCTCGAGTCGAGGTGACGTACGGCTCGGCGTCCCAGGTCGTTCTGAGCGCTCCGACCGGCGTCGTCGCGGAGGGCTCGTCGCCGGCAACGACCACGACGAGCTCGACGACGACCGCGACCACGACGACACCGACCGTGAGCGCTCGGCCGGCGGTCACGGGCACGGTACGCGTCGCGCAGCGCCTGACCGGGACGATCCCGGGCGCGACCGCCTACCAGTGGTATCGCTGCGACCCGACCGGTGCCCACTGCAGCTCGATCCACGGTGCCGTCAAGGCGACGTACACGGTCGTCGTGAAGGACACGGGCCATACACTCGGGCTGACCGTGCAGGTCGCGGGCGCTCCCTCGTACGCGTCGCTCGTCGGCCCCGTCGCGGCTGCGACCGCGCTCGCCTCGACAGGTCAGCCGGCGTTGTCGGGCAGCTCCGTGCAGGGACAGACGCTCACCGTGGCTCCGGGCACGTGGACGTCGAGCTCGGCCTCCGTCACCTACGCGTGGGATCGGTGCAATGCGAACGGGCGCATCTGCGCGCCGATCACCGGCGCCGCGTCGGCCACATACGTCCCCGTCGCGGACGACGTCGGGCACGTCCTCGTCGCGCTCGCGACCGCATCGGCCGACGGAAAGACGCAAACCGCGTTCAGCACTGCGAGCGCCGCGGTCGCAGCGCCTCCTGCGCTCGCGGCGACGGCGGCACCGGCGGTGACGGGGACGCTCGAGGTCGGGCAGCAGCTCACCGGCTCGACCGGCGTCTGGACCGGAGCCGCCCCGATTGCGTATGCGTTCCAGTGGTATCGCTGCGACGCCGGCGGCGCCCACTGCTCCTCCGTGCACGGTGCGACCAAGCCGACCTATCGGCTCGTTGCCGCCGACGCCGGGAAGACGATCGGCTTCACCGTCGACGCGACCGACGCGACGGGGACGAAGCAGCCGGCCTACGCGTCGCTCGTCGGCCCGATCGCAGCGGCCAATGCCGGCCTTGCGTCGACGGGTCAGCCGAAGGTGACGCTGCAGGGCCAGACGTTCACCGTCGACGCCGGCACGTGGACGGCGAGCCCAGCGTCAACGACGGTGCAATGGGAGCGGTGCAACGCGAACGGCCGCATCTGCACCGCCATCACCGGCGCCACCTCGAGCTCGTACACGGCGATGTCCGCAGACTCGGGCCATGAACTTGCGGCGGTCGTCACCGCGCACGCGGGCACGACGAGCGCGTCCGCTTTCAGCTCCGCCCTGAAGGCCGGCTAGGGTCCTAAAAGAGCTCGGAGTCGAAGCCGGGCACGACCGGCCCGCTGAGGATCTGCGAGAAGCGGATGACGGTGACGACGTCGCCGTTCTCGACGCGGCGGTTGTACAGCTGGCCGAGGAACGTCGCCATCTCGTCGGTGCGGCGGATCTCCGGGTTGTCGTGCTCGATCTCCCGCGGCGACAGCTCGCCGAGGGTCTTCACCTCGACCTTGTCGATCACCGCGTCGAAGACGTACTCCCGGGCGCTGAAGCGGTTGCCGCAGAGCACCTTCACGACCATCCCCTTCTTGTACTTCCCCGACTTGTCGCCCAGCCGGATGGTGGCCGATTTGCGGCCCGTTCGGAGCTGGTCGGCGACCATCGGGGAGTAGAAATTGAGTGCGTACATCGGCTCGCGGTGCCCGGTCAAGCCGGCAAATCATAGGGGAGCGCCGGCTCCACATGGCCGCGCGTGACCTGCACGGGGGACGCGCAGCCGAGGAGCCCGAGCCCGAGCGCCATCTCGTCGCGGAGGAGCGAGAGCGCGTGCTCGACGCCCTTCTCGCCCTCGACCGCGAGCGCGCAGGCGAACGCGCGCCCCGCGAACGCCGCCCGCGCGCCGAGGGCGAGCGCCTTCAGGACGTCGCCCCCGCGGCGGATCCCGCCGTCGACGTAGACCTCGCATCGGCCGGCGACCGCCTCCGCCACCTCCGCAAGCGCGTCGAGGCCGGCGGCGACGCCGTCGAGCTGGCGGCCGCCGTGATTCGACACCCACACCGCGTCGGCGCCGTGCTCGACCGCGAGGATCGCGTCCTCGCGCGTGAGGATCCCCTTGATCACGAGCGGCAGCGGCATCTCGGCACGGATCCACTCGAGATCGCGCCATGTCAGCGCCGGTGAGGTCTCGAAGAGGTTTGCGTACGGAAGATCGAGGTCGGGCGGCGGGTTCTGGAAGCCGAGACGGAGGTCGCGCTCACGGCGGCCGACGTAAGGAAGGTCGACGGTCAGGACGACGGCGGAGTACCCCGCCTCGCGCCCCTCGTGCATGTGCTCGAGCGTGCGCTGCCGGTCGGTGAGCACGTACAGCTGCAGCCAGCGCGGCCCGTCTCCGCCGCCGGCGATCTCGGCGTGCGTGCTCGTCGTCAGCGTCGACACGCACATGAGCGCCCCCTTCGCGGCGGCGGCGCGCGCGGTCGCGACCTCGCCCTCCGGGTCGATGAGTCGCTGCATCGCGAACGGCGCGATCCCGAGCGGCATCGACACCCGCGTCCCGAGGACGACGGTCTCGGTCGAGACCTCGCTCACGTCGACGAGCATCCGCGGACGGAAGCGCCAGCGCCCGTACGCGGCGACGTTCGCGCGCAGCGTCACCTCGTCCCCGGCGCCGCCCTCGAAGTAGCACCACACCGCCGGGTCGACCTTCGCTCGCGCCGCCTCCGCATAGTCCGAGACGTTGATCATTCGGCAGCGAGCCTATCGCGCGCCTTTGCCGCCATTTGCCGCTCGCCGCCGTAGGCGAGCAGCCGCGGCGCCTCGTCGAGGGGCAGCCACTTCGCGTCCGCCACCTCGACCCGCATGGCCTCCTCGATCTCGCCGAGGCGGCCGCGGCCCGCGCGGAGGAGGAAGAAGCTGACGATCTTGAAGATCCGCTCGCCGTCCCACGTGTAGACGTACTTGACGTCGCCGAGCTTCTCGACGATCCGGGCCTCGAGGCCGGTCTCCTCGCGCACCTCCCGCACGGCCGTCTCGGCAGGCGCCTCGCCGGAGTCGATGTTCCCCTTCGGGAGCACCCACGTCCCCGGAGGCTTCCCCTGCGGCCGGACGGCGGCGACGTGCGGACGGCCGGCCAGCGTCCGGACGACGACGCCGCCCGCCGAGAACTCGCGCTTCACGGGTCTGTTCTAACCGCTTGCGTCGCCCTCGGTCCACCTCTACAATGCCTTGGCACTCTCAGGGGGAGAGTGCCAGACAGTGTCACAAAGTGCCAGTCAGGAGGCTAGTGCATGAACCTGAAGCCGCTTGGTGACCGCCTGATCGTCGAAGTCCTCGAGGACGAGGACGTCACGAGCAGCGGCATCGTGCTGCCGGATACCGCGAAGGAGAAGCCGCAGCGCGGCCGTGTCCTCGCAGTCGGCCCGGGCAGCCGGGACGACAACGGCAAGTTCATCCCGATGGACCTGGCGGAGGGCGACGAGATCGTCTTCTCCAAGTACGGCGGGACCGAGATCAAGGTCGGAGTCGACGAGTACCTGATCCTCCGCGAGTCGGATGTGCTCGCGAAGGTCGTCGGGACGCGCGAGCCGGCCGGCGCAACCGCCTAGAACCAGGAGGACTGAAAAGGCATGGCTCACAAGGAGCTGAAGTTCAACGAGGATGCGCGTCGCTCGCTGGAGCGTGGCGTCAACATCCTCGCCGACGCGGTCAAGGTCACCCTTGGCCCGAAGGGGCGCTACGTCGTGCTCGACAAGAAGTTCGGCGCGCCCACCATCACGAACGACGGCGTCACCATCGCCCGCGAGATCGAGGTCGAGGACGTCTTCGAGAACCAGGGCGCACAGCTCG
>Ga0187809_10000830_pt1 | contig 15421 bp, 13 predicted proteins | sample NC_wetland_sal_i_8_FD_132415 | JGI IMG/M metagenome (GOLD analysis project Ga0187809, IMG submission 132415) | Wetland sediment microbial communities from Neuse River Estuary, North Carolina, USA - ASW_4 | ecosystem: Environmental > Aquatic > Freshwater > Wetlands > Sediment | place: USA: North... | reverse complement strand
CGATCTTGTCCTCGATCGACGGGCAGTAGCGCGGCCCACGGCTCGCGATCTGGCCGGAGTACATCGGCGAGCGATGGACATTGTCACGGATGATCTCGTGTGTGGTCGCGACCGTCCGGGTGATGCCGCACTGGATCTGGGGCGTGGTGATGCGCTCGGTCAGCATCGAGAACGGCTCCGGCGGATCATCGCCGGGCTGCATCTCCAGTGCCTGCCAGTCGATGGTGCGGCCATCGAGGCGCGGCGGCGTGCCCGTCTTCAGGCGCCCGAGCGCCAGACCGGCGCGCTCAAGCGTCTGCGACAGGCCCATGGCCGGCGCCTCGCCCACCCGCCCGGCCGGAATCTGCTTCTCGCCAATATGAATGAGGCCGCGCAGGAAGGTCCCGGTGGTCAGCACCACCGCGCCGGCGCCAAATTCACGGCCGTCGGCCATGCGGACGCCGCGCACCCTGCCCTCGGACAACAGAAGATCGTCAGCCTCGCCTTCGACGACCTCGAGATTGGCCGTCGCCCGGATTGCCGCCTTCATGGCGGCGGCATAGAGCTTCCGGTCCGCCTGGGCCCGCGGCCCACGCACGGCCGGACCCTTGCGGCGGTTCAGGACCCGAAACTGGATGCCCCCCTGGTCGGCGACGCGGCCCATCAGGCCGTCTAGGGCATCGATCTCCCGGACCAGATGGCCCTTGCCAAGTCCGCCGATGGCCGGATTGCAGGACATCGCGCCGACGGTCGAAAACCGGTGAGTGATCAGGGCCGTCCGCGCGCCCATGCGGGCCGCCGCAGCCGCGGCTTCACAGCCGGCGTGGCCGCCGCCGATAACGATGACGTCGAAAGCACTGCGCATAATGAAGGCCTCGGAATGAGCGCTTTTAGCCGAGGCGGCCGCGGGAATCAAAAGATACCGCGGCAGGATGTTTCACGTGAAACATCGCCGTATCCCGGTACAGGCTGACTACTTGCCGATACAGAAGTCGCGGAAGATGACGTCCAGGATGTCCTCGACGTCGACGCGGCCGGTCAGCCGGCCAAGGGCCTGCGCCGCAAGCCGCAGCTCCTCGGCGAGTAGATCCTCGCGGTCGGCCACTGGCCGGGCGGCGGCCCGGTGGAGAGCGGCGACAGCGTCTTCCAGCGCCCTGCGATGCCGGGCGCGCGTGATCAGCGCCGGCTCGGCGCCGGCCAGGAATGCGGTGGCGCGCTCCTCCAGAGCAGCGAGCAAGCCAGGAACTCCAGCACCCGTCCCGGCCGAAACAATGAATTCTCTTTCACATACACCGACCGGCGATTCACTTCTTGCCCTTAAGATTTTGTTAACCTCCGCACTTATAGTCGAGTTAACCTGCTCTTTCGGTTCACTACTATCCTTTGCGACCGCCCCCCGGGCCCCATCTGTAAGTCCTTGAACAAGATCGGCTTTATTGACGACATGCCAAATCGAGATGTCGGATTCATTCCTTCCTGAGCCGACCATCGCGTCGCCTGTGTCAGAGCCGGCGCTCGCGTCTACCACCCAAAGCACCAGGTCTGCCTCTACCGCGCGCGCTTGCGCCCGGCGCACACCCTCCATCTCCACCGGGTCGTCCGTCTCGCGAATGCCCGCCGTGTCGAGCAGCGTCACCGGCATCCCGCCGAGATCCAGATGCACCTCGATCACGTCCCGCGTCGTGCCGGCGTAAGGTGAGACGATCGCCGCCTCGCGCCGCGCGATGCGGTTCAGCAGCGTCGACTTGCCGGCGTTGGGCGGCCCGGCTATGGCCACGACCATCCCCTCCCGCAGCCGCTCGCCGCGATGGCCGTCGGCCAATGCCCCACCGATCTCATCCGCCAGCGCGCGCGCGATCGTCACCGCCGGCGCCAGCAGATCCTCGGGCACGTCGTCTTCGTCGGAAAAATCGATGCGCGCCTCGACCAGCGCCAGCGCCTGGATCAGCCTGCCCCGCCAGGCCTCGGCCCGATCACCGAGCGCGCCTTTCATCTGCCGGTACGCCTGGCGCCGCTGCCCCTCGGTCTCGGCCATCACCAGATCGGCGAGGCCTTCGACCGCGGTCAGGTCGAGCTTGCCGTTCTCGAACGCGCGACGGGTGAACTCGCCCGCCTCCGCCGGCCGCAAACCCTCGATGCCCCCAAGCGCGCCGAGCAGCGCGGCGACAATGGCGCGGCCGCCGTGCGGCTGCAGCTCGGCGGTGTCCTCGCCGACCTCGCTCTTCGCGCCCTCGAAGAAGAGCACCAGCCCCTCGTCGATCACCTCGCCCGAAGCGGGATCGCGGAAGCGCGCCAGGCCGACCTTGCGCGGCTCCGGTACCTTGACGCCGAGCGCCTCGAGCGCGGCGCGGGCGCGCGGCCCGGCGATACGGATGACGGCGATGGCCGCAGGCGGCCGTCCGGAGGACAGGGCGAAGATGGTGTCGCGCGTGGGCTCGCTCATTGCGCGGCGAGGAAGCGCCGTGGGGCAGGGGAGGTCAAGAGGCGCAAGCGGTCCCGCGAGCGCGCATCGACCTCGCATTTTCCAACGCGCCACGAGACAATGCTGCGCAATCGCGCCGCCCATGCCGGTGCAGACCTTCGACCGCGAACGCCCGCTTCCCGGAAGGCCATCCATGCCGGAAGTCAATGTCACCTTCGACGCCGCCGAAGATTACGAGCGCCTCATGGGGCAATGGAGCCGTCTCGTCGGTGAACGTTTTCTCGATTGGCTCGCGCCGGCGAAAGGTCTCGCCTGGCTCGATGTCGGCTGCGGCACCGGCGCATTCACCGAGCTCGTGCTCAATCGCGCCGCACCTCGGTCGATTGCCGGCATCGACCCGGCGCCGACCCAGATCGAGCATGCGCGACGACGCGCGCCGAACGCCGATGTCCGTGTCGCCGACGCGACCGCGCTGCCATTCGAAGACGGCGCGTTCGATCTCGCAACGTCCGCCCTCGTTATCAATTTCATTCCGGACCGCCCGGCCGCGTTTCGCGAGATGCACCGCGTGCTGCGTCCCGGCGGTATCGTCTCAGCGTACCAGTGGGATCGCCGCGCCGATGAGAACCACTCCCCGCACGCACCCATGGAAGACGGCTTGCGCGCCATCGGCGCCAATGTCCTGCATCCTCCGGTCGCGCCGGAAGCGACGCCTGACGGCGCCCGCGCCGCACTCGACCGCGCGGGCTTCATCGACGTCGCCATCACGACGATCGACGCGCGCCGTTCGTTCGACACCTTCGACGCGTACTGCGATGCACAGGCGATGCCGATCTCACCGGTCGGCAAATCGATGATGGCGCTCGACGAGGTACAGCGCGCGGAGCTCAAGACGCTCATGCGCCGCATGCTTCCGGCCGGAGACGACGGCTCGGTCAGCTATTCGTCCCGCGCGCTGGCGTTCAAAGCACGCAAGCCCGGATGAGCGAGACGGTATGCCGTACTAATTACCACCGCCCGGTCATCGCCGACCTGGAGTGTATCGCGACGCGCGACCTTCGCCGCGCGTACAATTTCTTCGCGTTTATTTCTATTTCTTCCGCTTCAAAAGATTCGTGCCGGTTGATTCCGATCAAACGCGATCCGGACCGCCACCGTTCTATTGTTCGCTGACCGGCGCCATTTCACCGGCCCGCAACGCACATCCCCAACCGGAGCATTCGACATGAGACGTATCCTTCTCGCGGCCCTGATCACAGTCTTCGCGGCGGGCTCCGCGATGGCGCAGACGACCTGCGAAAGCAAAGCGGTCGGCAAGGACGGCAAGGCTCTTTCCGGCGCCGCCAAGACGAGCTTCATCAAGAAATGCAAGGCGGACACGTGTGAAGCGAAGGCGATCGGCAAGGACGGCAAAGCGCTGTCGGGAGCGGCGAAGAAGAGCTTCCTCACGAAATGCGAAAAGGACAGTTGACCGGGCGTCCGAGGAAGCTCGCGTCCGTTTCGATTCTCTTGCGCGCGCACCATGCTCTCTCATGAGAGTGCGGGTGCGCGCCTACTTCCAAGGAGCCGGCCATGCACAAACGACTGCTGCTGATCATGACCGCCGCGGTCGCCGGCGCGACTTTGTTCGCGACACCCGGCATCGCGCAACAGAAGACCGCGAAGGCCTGCGAGCAGGAATGGCGCGCCAACAAGGCCGCCAATCAGGCGGCCGGGATCACCGAGAAGGCTTACGTCGAGAAATGTCGCGCCGCGGTCGCGCCTGCGACGGCCGCGAAGCCTGCCGCTACCAGCCCGGCCTTAGACGCCACCGCTTCCACGAAGACCGCCAAGCAATGCGAAGCCGAATGGCGCGCCAACAAGGCAGCCAATCAGGCGGCGGGTGTCACTGAAAAGGCGTATGTCGAGAAATGCCGCGCCGGCGTCGCCAAGACGCAGCCTCCGGCACCGGCCGCGCCGGCGGCCAGGACCGCACCGGCACCGGCGCCAAAAACGACGGCAGCGCCAACTCCGGCAGCTCCACCGACCGCGCGTACACCGGCCGCTGGCGCACCCGCCGGCGCCGGCCAGTACGCGACAGAGGCTCAGGCGAAGTCACGCTGCCCGCGCGATACCGTCGTCTGGGTCAATCTCGACTCCAAAATCTATCACTACAGCACGTCGCGCAATTACGGGCACACGAAGGACGGCGCCTACATGTGCGAACGCGACACGGCCGCGGCCGGCTTCCGCGCGGCAAAAAACGAGAAGCATCCCTGACCTGACACGTGCGTCCCTGTCGTTGAGCGATGGAGGTGGAGTCATGGGCCTGTTGGACAAACTGGGTGGCGCCCTGAAGGACGTCGCCGAAAGCGCTGCGCCCGGCCTGATCACGTCGGCCCTGGCCCGGAGCAATCTCGGCGACCTGCAAGGTCTGGTGACGCAGCTTCAGGCTGGAGGCCTGAGCGAACAGGTGCAATCGTGGCTGAGCGACAATCCCAACCTGCCGGTCACGGCGGAGCAGTTGCGTGCGGCGCTCGGCACCCAGCACGTCCGCCAACTCGCCGAGCAGTTCGGCCTGCCGATCGACCAGACGCTCGAGATGCTGGCCAAGCATCTGCCAGCAGCCGTCGACCAAGCGAGCCCTGACGGCACGCTGGCGCCGTCCTCCTGACGGCTGAGCGCGCCTGCAAAAGTTCCCGATCGTTCGCCTTGTTATGACCGGGTTAACCACCGCTCCGCCGCGGCCCGGCGCGGTCACGCTTCAGCCACGCCTTGGGCCGACACTGGTGACCCTGGCAGGCGAAAGGGTGACCCGCCGATGCGACCGGCGACGATCGGCATGTTCGAGGAGGTCGACCGCCAGCTCAACGAGCTGGCGAGCGCGGCCGAGCCTGCGCCGGCCGAGCCGCTGCCCGACGTCGCGGCGCCGCCGATGACGCCGTCACCCGCGCCGGACAGCGAACCGCCGCCGCCGCAGGACCCGCAGCGTCTGCAGACGCGTATCGCCATCGCCGCCGGCCTTCTCGCCGTGATCGGGCTGGCGCTCATCGCCGCCGCCAACATCTTCCACTGGTTCGACGCGCGCGGCCCGCTCACCGGGCAGGCCGCCATCGACTCGGTGGTGAGCCGCATCCTCACGGTGGAGTCGGGCGGCCACGACGTCAGGAACAGGCACTCGTCCGCCGCCGGGCCGGCGCAATTCCTCGACGACACCTGGCTCGAGATGATCCGCGCCTACCGCCCCGATCTGATCAAGGGCCGCACGCACGCGCAGCTCTTGAAGCTGCGCGACGACCCGCATCTCGCGCACGAGATCGCGGTCCGCTTTGCCGAGCGCAACGCGGTGGTGCTGCACCGGCGCGGTCTGCCGCTGACCCCCGGCACGCTCTACCTCGCGCATTTCGCCGGCGCCGCGGGCGCGGCCGCGCTGCTCAAGGCACCGCCGCACGCCGACGCCGCCGGCGTGATGGCGATGGCCGACGCCAGCGGCAAGATGAGCCGCGAGAAGATCGTCAAGGCGAACCCGTTTCTCGACGACTACACGGTGTCCGATATCCGGCAGTGGGCCGATCGCAAGATGCACGGACGCCGGCTGGTGCTGACGCAGCTTCTGTCGGCCGACGCGCGCAAGTAGTCCGGGCTCAGCGGAAACCGGCGGCGAGCGACACGACGCGTCCGTCGATGCCGTTGAAGCCGTGATGCGCCTTGGCGCCGCACGGGTTGCCGATATCGGCGCCGCCATCGAGCCACACCACGCGCGCGCGGCCGCCCGCCCATTTGACGAAGGGCGCGACGCCGGCCGGCTGCGTGAAGCGGCAGCCGTCCTGCCGATGCTCGATCACCAGCGTGCGCGGCAGCCGCGCCGGCGAGCCGAGGATGGCGACCACGTTCTGACCGCTGCCGGACTCCGCGCTGAGGAATCCGGAGGTCAACACCAGCGCGTCGGGGCGGGCGCCGGCGGCGATGCCTTCGGCCGCGCGCAGCGTGCCGCGGCTGGTGCCGATCACCGTCACCGGCGCCTTGATCGCGCGCATGTAGTCGACCGCGGCCTTGAGGTTCACGTCGGCATCGACCACCAGCACGGCGAGGCCGCGCACCCGATAGGCGTTGCGCGTGCGCACGAGCTGGTTGTTCTTCAGGTGGCCGATGGCGCCGCCGGGGCCGGCCGCGACCTGCCCGTCGCCGCCCGGCATGAGGATGACGCTGGCGTGCGGGGCAGGGGGCTTGAGCAGCACCGCGCGCGAACCGCCGATCGTGACGGTCTCGTCGGCGCACGCTGCCGCCGTCACCGTAAAGGCGATGGCGATCGCCGCGACCATCCGCGTTGTGCCTGACAGCATCGTAACCCCCCGTTTTCGGGCATGCTCCGACGTGCCGGGCGGAACGTCAATCGGCAGGCGGCCATTGCCCCAGCGCTGCGCCCGTGCCGCAAACCCGATAGACTCCGCCGAATGGAAAGCCCGCAGACCGCCAGCCACACCAATCGCCTCGCCGGCGCGACGTCGCCGTACCTGCTGCAGCACGCGCACAACCCGGTCGACTGGTGGCAATGGGGGCCCGACGCGCTGGCGGAAGCGAAGCGCTCGAACCGGCCGATCCTCCTGTCGGTCGGCTACGCCGCCTGCCACTGGTGTCATGTCATGGCGCACGAGAGCTTCGAGGACGAGGCCACCGCGCGGGTGATGAACGAGCTGTTCGTCAACATCAAGGTCGACCGCGAGGAGCGGCCGGACATCGACCAGATCTACATGAACGCGCTGCATCTGCTCGGCGAGCAGGGCGGCTGGCCGCTGACGATGTTTCTCACGCCCGCCGGCGAGCCGGTGTGGGGCGGCACGTATTTCCCGCCGACGTCGCGCTACGGCCGGCCGGCCTTCGTCGACGTGCTGCGCGAGGTGGCGCGGCTGTTCCGCGACGAGCCTGAGAAGATCGCGCAGAACCGCGCGGCGCTGCTTGCCAACCTGGCGCAGAAGGCGCGGCCGGAAGGCAAGGTCGTCGTCGGCGTGAAGGAGCTCGACGGCGCCGCGCGCCAGATCGGCAACATGTTCGACCCGGTCAACGGCGGCCTGCGCGGCGCGCCGAAGTTTCCGCAGCCGGCGATCATGGAGATGCTCTGGCGCGCGGGGATGCGTACAAGCGATGCGCTGTTCTTCGAGACTGTCGAGCACTCGCTCGACCGCATGTGCGAGGGCGGCATCTACGATCATCTCGGCGGCGGCTTTTCGCGCTACTCGGTCGACGAGCGCTGGCTGGTGCCGCACTTCGAGAAGATGCTCTACGACAACGCGCAACTGCTCGAGCTCCTCGCGCTCGCCTGGCAACACAGCGCCACGCCGCTGTTCGCGCAGCGCGCCGCCGAGACCGTCGGCTGGCTCAAGCGCGAGATGACGACGGAGGATGGCGCGTTCTGCGCCTCGCTCGACGCCGACTCGGAAGGCGAGGAGGGCAAGTTCTACGTCTGGTCGTACGACGACGTGATGGAGCAGCTCGGCCCCGAGGACGGCGCGTTCTTCGCGCGCGTCTACGACGTGACGCCCGGCGGCAACTTCGAGGGCCACACCATTCTCAACCGCCTCAACGCCGGCGCCGTGAGCGAGGCCGACGAGCAGCGCCTGACGCCGTTGCGTGCCAGGCTGCTGCAGGCGCGCGAGAGCCGCGTGCGGCCGGGGCTCGACGACAAGGTGCTCGCCGACTGGAACGGATTGATGATCGCGGCGCTGGTGAACGCCGGCGTGATCTTCGGGCAGCGCGACTGGATCGCGATGGCGAAGCGCGCGTTCGACTTCGTCGCCACGACTATGACGCGCGGTGCAAATGACGAACAACGCCTTGGTCATTCGTTCCGCGACGGCAAGCTGCTGCTGCCCGGCCTCGCGTCCGACTATGCGGCGATGATCCGCGCCGCGCTGGCTCTCTACGAGGCGAGCGGCGAGCGCGCGTATCTCGAGCGTGCGCTGGCGTGGCAACGCGCCTTCGACGCGCACTATTCCGACGCCGAGACCGGCGCCTATTATCTGTCCGCCGACGACGCATCCGATCTGCTGCTGCGGCCGCACGCGACCGCCGACGATGCGATCCCCAACGCCAACTCGCTCGCCGCCGGCAATCTGGTGCGGCTCGCCGTACTCGCCGGCGACGACGCCTTCCGCGCCCGCGCCGACCGGATGATCGAACACATCCTGTCGGCCAACGCCCGCAATTTGTTCGGCCATGTCGCGCTGCTGAACGCGCTCGACTTGCGGCTGACCGGCGCCGAGATCGTCTGCGCCGGCCCGGACGCGGAGCACTTCGCCCAGGCCGCGCTCAAGCTGCCCTTCGTCGGCCGCATCGTGCTGCGCGCGACGAGCGCCGCCGACCTGCCGCCGTCGCATCCGGCGCAGGACAAGCTGAAGGCGGTCTCGGGCAGCGCCGCGTTCGTCTGCGTCGGCGAACGCTGCTCGTTGCCGCTGACGGAACCGGCCCAGTTCGCCGAAGCGGTCGCGGCGATGCATAGCCCTTGATCCGCCGCGAACTCTCGCGAAAAATCGGTGTTGTCGAGTCGACCGGGGGCGAGCAACCGGGAGAACCTCATGCGACCTGCGATCTACGTCCTGACCGCGACGGCCCTCGTGTTCGGCTGCGCCACCGGCAGCGCGATGGCGGCCGCGCCGGCACCGGCCCAGACCAACGCGGCCTCCGGCGGACTGGCCTGGTGCGGCTTCAAGGACAAGCCCGGCTCGCGCGTGCGCTGCGGCTATTCCAGCGAGAGCGACTGCAGGCAGGCCGTCGGCGGCACCGGCGCGATCTGCATCGTCGATCCGTATCTGACCGAGAACCGTCGCACCGCGGCGAACGGGTAGGCCGTCGGCCTCTCAACGGCAGCAGCGGTCGGTTGCCGCGCCTCCGGTGTCATGGCCGGGCTTGTCCCGGCCATCTCGATCGGGCGGGCACTGCCCTGCTAAGCGGGATCGCCGGGACAAGCCCGGCGATGACAAGCTCCCAAGCTTCCCGAGTATCAGCTCGCGCGACGTAGAGGCCGAGAGTCGGTGTTGCGCTTGAGCCAGCGGCTCCACGGCTCCGGCGCGATGAGATCGTCGCTGATCCATACCGGATCGATCTCGTTCTTGTCGCCGAAGCGGCCGATGATGGCCGGCTTGTGGAGGTGCTGGGTCTCCGCGTCGAAGCGAACGTCGAAACCCGAATGGGCGCGGATCGAACGGCCGGCGAGCGCCTGTCGCACCGCGTCCGGGTTCGTCGTGCCGGCCGCCGTGACCGCCTGCGTCCAAAGCTGAAAGCCGATCCAGCTTGCTTCCATCGGATCGTTCGTCGTCGCGTCCGGATCGCCGACGAAGTCCCGCCATTCGGCGATGAAGGCGCGATTCTCGGGCGTCTCCAGCCGGTGCAGGTAGCTCCACGCCACCATGTGACCGACGAGCTTGCGCTCGGCGAGGCCGGGCAGTTCCGCTTCACCCAGCGACAGGCTCATCACCGGCAGAATGTCGGCATCGAGCCCCTGCCGCGCGCGTTCGCGGAAGAAGTGCACGTTCGAATCGCCGGACAGTGTCGCGACGATGGCGCCGTTGCGGCCCGCGAACCTGCGGATGCGGTGCACGGTGTCGCCGAAAACCTTCTCACCGAACGGCACGTAAAGCTCGTCGATCGCCTCGGCAGCAATGCCGCGACTCATCAGGTAGCTGCGGATGACGGCGTTGGTGGTGTGCGGGTAGACGAAGTCGGTGCCGATGAGGAAGAAGCGCCGCCGCCCCATGCCGATGAGGTAATCGACCGCCGGCAGCGCCTGCTGCGCGGGCGTCGCACCCGTGTAGACGACGTGTGGCGACTGCTCCTGGCCTTCGTACTGGCTTGGGTAGAACAGCAGTCCGTCGTGCTGCGCCAGGATCGGCAGCACACGCTTGCGCGCGGCCGACGTCCAGCAGCCGAAGATCGCGGCGACGCGGTGGTCGCGCAGCAGTTCTTCGGCCTGCCGCGCGCACAGAGCATCGTCCGAGCGCGGGTCCATGATCGCCGCTTCCACCGGCCGACCGAGCAGACCGCCGGCGCGATTGAGCTTCTCGATCATCATCACCAGCAATTGCTGCAGCGGCCGCTCGCTCGCGGTGAGCGTGCCGGACAGCGAATGCAGGATGCCGACCTTGATCGAGCCGTGATCGAGATCGGCAAAATAGCGAGTCACGGAGGCAGTCAGCGTCTGCGCTCGCGTGATCAGGTCGTCGGCGGTGGCGAGCACGGCGTCTCCCGCCTGCGCCACGTCGGTCACCACGGTCTGGATGCCGGGCAGCGCCTGACTGACCGCGGCGGCCACGCTCATCGCCTCGGTGCCGATCATGTCGAGCTGGGCGATCTGGTCTTCCATCAGGCGGGTGACGCTGTCGTTCACCTGCGCCATGGCGGCGACGCTGCCGCCGACGGCGACGATCGCCTCGCCGGTCTCGCGGACCGCGTGCTGGATGTCGTGGATCTGCGCACCGATCTCCTTGGTGGCGAGCTCGGTGCGGCGCGACAGCTCCTTCACCTCGGCGGCGACCACGGCGAAGCCGCGCCCGGACTCGCCGGCGCGCGCGGCCTCGATCGTGGCGTTGAGCGCGAGCAGCGACGTCTGCCCGGCGATCTCGCGGATGAGACGGATGACCTCCTCGATGCGCGTCGCCGCGGCGCCGAGATTGCGCATCGTCTCGTCGGCGCGGGCGAGTTCGCTCGCGGTGCGCTGGCTGGCCGCGTGCGCCTCGTCGACGTGCCGGCCGGTATCGATCGCCAGCCGCTGCACGTCGCGCGCCGCGGTGGCGACGCCGGCGACGTCCTGCGCGGCCTTCGCGGCGGCGCCCGACGATTCGCTCACCTGCCGGGCCATCTGCCGGTTCGACTGCGCCAGGTCGGCGGCGGTGCCGCGGATGCGCTCACCGGCGCTGGTGAAGGCCGACACGACCTCGTCGATCCCCTTGCGGAACGACCCGGTGAAGAACAGCCGGCCGGCGTGGTGCAGCCGGGCTTCGGTCTCACGCCGGCGCTGGTCGACGGCGACGGTGTCCGCCTCGATCAGCGCCTTGCGGACGGTCTCGGCGGTCAGGCCGAAATCCTGCAGCGCACCGTCGCCGATGCGCTCCGGCAGGCTGAGATAACGGTCGCCGCCGGCGATCTTGCCGATCGAAACGATGAGGCGCGTCAGCCGGCTTTCCGCGAAGCTGCCGACCACGAGCGCGCCGAGACCCGCCACCGCGAGCGCCGCAGCCGGCGGCGCGCCAATGCTCGCCGCGCCGACCGCCAGCGCGCCGACGCCAAAGACCGGCACGGCGACCCACAATGCCGGGCGCGGCAAGCGAGAACGGCTGTGCGATGGCATCTGTGACCTGCGGGAATTTCCGAGTTCCAATTCGCCAGAAGATGGTTTCGAAATGCTTTCCCGCAGTTGCGAAGAGCCGCATCAATAAACGGCAAACGCGCACAAAGATTAGGCTGACATAGGCGCTGACGCGAGCCGACGGCCTACACCTGTCATGGCCGGGCTTGTCCCGGCCATCCCGCTTAGGCAGCATTCGGCGTATGGCCGAATATTACGTCTATATTCTCGCCAGCCGGCCGGGCGGCGCCATCTATGTCGGCGTCACGAACGATCTCATCCGTCGAATCTACGAACACAAGTCAGGCGCTATAGACGGATTCACCAAGCGCTACGGTGTCAGCAAGCTCGTGTACTTCGAACAGTACCGCGATGTCCGCGACGCCCTCCAGCGGGAGAAGAACATGAAGCACTGGCCACGTGCATGGAAGACGAAGCTCATCGGTCGAGACAATCCGAATTGGCGTGATCTCTACGACGAGATCGCCGGAGGAGGAGCCTAGCCCTCCTAAACGAGATGGCCGGGACAAGCCCGGCCATGACAAAGACAAACAAAATGGCCGGGCTTGCGGCCCGGCCATTCGTAAACGTCGGCGCGGCGAGGCGCGTTTACGTATTCATCGACTCGAAGAACTCGCCGTTGCTCTTCGTGTTACGCAGCTTGTCGAGCAGGAAGTCGATGGCGTCCATCGTCCCCATCGGATTGAGGATGCGGCGGAGCACGTACATCTTCTTGAGCACCGGCGCCTCGGTGAGCAGCTCTTCCTTGCGCGTGCCGGAGCGGGTGATGTCGATCGCCGGGAAGGTGCGCTTGTCGGCCACCTTGCGGTCGAGGATGAGCTCGGAGTTGCCCGTGCCCTTGAACTCTTCGAAAATGACTTCGTCCATGCGCGAGCCGGTGTCGATCAGCGCCGTGGCGATGATGGTCAGCGAGCCGCCTTCCTCGATGTTGCGCGCGGCGCCGAAGAAACGCTTCGGCCGCTGCAGCGCGTTGGCGTCGACACCGCCGGTGAGCACCTTGCCGGAGCTCGGGACGACCGTGTTGTAGGCGCGGCCGAGGCGGGTGATCGAATCGAGCAGGATGACGACGTCGCGCTGGTGCTCGACCAGGCGCTTGGCCTTCTCGATCACCATCTCGGCGACCTGCACGTGGCGCGAGGCCGGCTCGTCGAAGGTCGAGGAGATGACCTCGCCCTTCACCGAGCGTTGCATGTCGGTCACTTCCTCCGGCCGCTCGTCGATGAGCAGGACGATGAGGTAGCACTCGGGGTGGTTGGCGGTGATGGCGTGGGCGATGTTCTGCAAGAGCACCGTCTTGCCGGTGCGCGGCGGCGACACGATCAGCGCGCGCTGGCCCTTGCCGATCGGCGCGACGATGTCGATGACGCGGGCCGAGAGATCCTTCTTGGTGGGATCCTCGTGTTCCATCTTCAGGCGCTGCTCGGGATAGAGCGGCGTCAGGTTGTCGAAGTTGACCTTGTGGCGCGCCTTCTCCGGGTCCTCGAAGTTGATCGTGTTGACCTTGAGCAGCGCGAAATACCGTTCGCCCTCTTTCGGCGAACGGATGTGGCCTTCGACCGTGTCGCCGGTGCGCAGGCCGAAACGGCGGATCTGCGACGGCGAGACGTAGATGTCGTCGGGGCCCGACAGGTAGTTCGACTCCGGCGAACGGAGGAATCCGAAACCGTCGGGGAGGACCTCGACGACGCCTTCGCCGATGATGTCGACTTCCTGCTGCGCAAGCTGCTTCAGGATCGCGAACATCAGCTCCTGCTTGCGCAGGGTTGAGGCGTTTTCGACCTGGTGCTCTTCAGCGAAGGCGACGAGTTCGGGAGGCGTCTTGGACTTCAGGTCCTGGAGCTTCATTTCCCGCATGGGGGGCATTGGTCCTGTAGAGATGATCGGCGGGCCAAATGAAAAGTTGGGTGCCGCCTTGGAAGAGAAGTTTGGAGTCGCAGGTCTGGATTGATAGGGGGCGCTTAGGGGAAGGTCCCGGGGGCCCGATGCTGCGCCCGGCTCCGAACTCGGTCGGTTCCGGAACGCGATGGCATCCGCCTGCGTTCGGGGGGATGCCAATCAACATAAGTTGACCCGTGCTTTTGCGCAAGGGGCTCGCTTCAACCGCTTTCGCGATCTTTCGCGCGCGTGCTTGGCATTTGTCAGGACGCAGGCGCCGGCCCGCCGGAAGGCGCGCGGATCAGAACGGCTTCACCACCGCCAGGATCACGATGACGATCATCAGCAGCGTTGGTATCTCGTTGGCGATACGGAAGAATTTCTGCGGATGACGGTTTCGGTCATGGGCGAAATCACGCTGCCAGCGGCTCATCAGCCCGTGCATGGCCGACAGCAGCAGCACCAGCGCCAGCTTGGCGTGCAGCCAGCCGGCCACCTTGAAGGCGTCGAGCCCCATCTCCCAGATCATCGCCAGGCCGAAGGCCCAGCTTGCGATCATCGCCGGCGTCATGATGTAGCGGAGCAGCCGCCGTTCCATGACCTTGAAGGTCTCCGACTGCTCGGAGCCGGGCGTCGCCACCGCATGGTAGACGAACAGCCGCGGCAGATAGAGCAGCCCGGCCATCCACGAGATGACCGAGATGATGTGCAGGGCTTTCAGCCAGAGATACATGGGCCGTCCCTAGCGAAGCAGGAGAACCGCGACAAGATCAGTCCGGATTAGCACCCGCTATCCCCTGAGCCGCTTCAGCATGCGTTCGACGTGGGCGATCGGCGTCGGCGGCAGGATGCCGTGGCCGAGATTGAACACCAGCGGACCGCCGCCGAGCGCTTCCATCACCGCGTCAACCTCGCGGTCGAGCGCCTCGCCCCCGGCGAGCAAGGCCAGCGGATCGACATTCCCCTGCACCGGCTTGAGCGGCTGGACGTGGTCGCGCGCGAAAGCGAGCCCCTGCGTCCAGTCGAGGCCGACCGCGTCGGCGCCAGTTTCGCTGACGTATTGCGTCACTTTCGCACCGACGCCGCGCGGAAAACCGATGACCCGCGCGCCTTTCACCTGCGCGCGCACACCATCGACGATGCGTTTGGCCGGTTCGATCGACCAGCGCTCGAATTCCCCCTGCGACAGAACGCCCGCCCAGGTGTCGAACAACTGCACGCATTCGGCGCCGGCCTTGAGCTGCCCGACCAGATACTCGATCGACGCCTCGACCAGCCGGTCGATCAGCAGCGCGAAGGTGGTCGGGTCGCGATAGGCGAGCATGCGCGCCGGCGCCTGGTCCGGCGTGCCTTCGCCGGCCACCATGTAGGTCGCCACCGTCCACGGCGCGCCGCAGAAGCCGATCAGCGTCGTTTTGCCGTCGAGCGCCTTGCGAACGCGCCGTACGGTTTCATAGACCGGCGCCACCACCATCGCGTCGATGCGCTCGGCCAGCCGCTTCACGGCGTCGGCGTCGGTCAGCGGCTCGAGCTTCGGTCCCTCGCCGGCGAGGAATTCCACCTTGCGGCCGAGCGCCAGCGGCACGACCAGGATGTCGGAAAACAGGATTGCCGCGTCGAAACCGAACCGCCGCACGGGTTGCAGCGTTACCTCGGTCGCGAGTTCGGGGTTGAAACACAGATCCAGAAAGCCGCCCGCCTTCTCGCGCAAGGCGCGGTACTCCGGCAGGTAACGTCCCGCCTGCCGCATGAGCCAGACCAGAGGGACGGCCTGTCGCTCGCCGGCAAGGACGCGCATCAGGGGCTTT
>Ga0187809_10000829_pt1 | contig 15435 bp, 18 predicted proteins | sample NC_wetland_sal_i_8_FD_132415 | JGI IMG/M metagenome (GOLD analysis project Ga0187809, IMG submission 132415) | Wetland sediment microbial communities from Neuse River Estuary, North Carolina, USA - ASW_4 | ecosystem: Environmental > Aquatic > Freshwater > Wetlands > Sediment | place: USA: North... | reverse complement strand
CGAGATGAAGATCGACCAGAGCTTGCGGTTGTTGGTCAGGGCCGCGTCAAGATCGGCGCTGCGGTTGTCCCAACCGTCGCGGACCGCCTGCAGGCGCGCCGCCGCATCGAGCAGGAGATCGGCTTCGAGCTCACGCGGACTTGCGGTCTGTTTCGCGATTGCGCCGTAGGTCCGTGCTGCGTGATGCATGGTCGAGCAATTCCCTCTCGTAGGCGATAAGCGCCTTGGCTGCCTTCAAGGCCTTATACATCGAGCCGGTTATGATGTGATTACCGATCTCCTCGATGTAGGGCCAGGCGCTCGGGACCGCTTCTGCCAGCTCCCGGGTCAGCGTGAAGTAGGTCTCGTGATGCGGGCGCGGATCGCGGGAGGTGTACATGATCTGTACCGCCAGGTAGATCCGTTTGGCCGGCGTGTCGGCCAGATCCGGCGTCATGATCTCCTTTTCGCGCAGGATCGGCGCCTGCCCCTCGATCAGCAGCCGCGTGCGCTGGTCGCCGTTGGTGATCAGGCACTCGCCGAGGATGAGCCGTTCACCGGGCTTGAGTTCGACCTTGAGGCCCATGTCGATCCGCTTTCTGCGAGTTCGAGGGCGCGGACGTGCGCCGGGTTTACTGGAAGAGCCGCAGCACGTTCTGGTCCGCCTGCGCGGCGAGCGACAGCGCCGTGGTCGAGAGCTGCTGGCGGGTCTGCAAAGCGAGCAGGTTCGCGCCCTCTTCGTTCGAGTCGGCCAGCGTCAGGTTGTCGGCGCCGGTCTGCAGCGTATTGACCATGGATTTGGTGAAATCCTGGCGCACCTGGACGGTCTGCAGATTTGAGCTCAAGGCCTGCGATTGCGAACGGAGCGTGGTCAGCGCGGCCGTCAGTTCGGTCGACGCCGAAGCTATGTCGCTCGAAGCCGCCCAGTTGTTGGCCGACGTATTTATCGCGAGTGCGCCCGCGCTCGTATCATTGACCCCGCTCACCGTGACGGTCGAGGTGCCCGTATCGTTCATCGTCACGGTGAGATTGTCACCGTTCAGCAAGTTGACCCCGTTGAAGCCGGAGTCGGCCGTAAGAAGGTCGATCTGGGAGCGAATCTGATCGTACTGGGTGGCGAGGCTCGCCCGGACCGTCGTGTCGGTGGTCTGTTGGGCCTGGCTCACCAGCGATTGGGCAGATTGCACCAGCTTGGTGAGCGAGGTGATGCCGTTGTTTGCCGCCTGGATCGTGTTGATCGCCGTCGACATCGAATCGAGCAGCGAATTGAGATCGTTTGCTCGATTTGTCAGGCTCTGCGAGGTGAAATAGTTGATCGGGTTGTCGAGCGCGGAGTTGACGCGCTTGCCAGTGGCCAATCGGTCCTGGGTCTGCGTGATCAGGTCCGAGGTCTGCTGCAGTTGCAGCAGGTTCGACCGTACGCCGGCGGAGAGAACGATTTGGCTCATGGCAGTCCCTTGTCTGGCGGCAAACCAACCGAGGTGTCTGCGAACAATGAATTGTTAAGGTTAACAGTGACTTAATTCGACCTTGCCGGTACCAGCGTATTTCCCAATGCAGGAGAATAAAAAAAAAACGGCGGCCCGGAGGCCGCCGTTTCCGTCGGATGTGACGCTCTGCCGATTACTGGAAGAGACGGAGCACGTTCTGGTCGGCCTGCGAGGCGAGCGACAGAGCCGTCGTGGACAGCTGCTGGCGGGTCTGCAGGGCGAGCAGGTTGGCGCCTTCCTGGTTCGAGTCGGCGAGGGTCAGGTCGTTCGCGCCGGTCTGGAGCGTGTTGATCGTCGCCTTCGTGAAGTCCTGGCGGATCTGCACGGTCGACAGGCTGGAGCCGAGGCTCTGGGCCTGGCCGCGGAGCGTGGTCAGGGCGGAGGTCAGCGCGTTGGAAGCGGCGGTGATGTCGCTGGAAGCCGCCCAGTTGCCGGTCGAGGCGTTGATCGACAGGCCGCTGCTGGTATCGCCGACGCCGCTGATCGTGACTGACGACTTGCCGGTCTCGTTCAGGGTCACCGTCAGGTTGTCGCTGTTCAGCAGGTTGATGCCGTTGAAGCCCGAGTCCTGCGCAAGCTGGTCGATCTGGCTGCGGATCGCGTCGAACTGGCTGGACAGGCTGGCTTTGGTCGTGGTGTCCGACGTCTGCTGGGCCTGGCTGACCAAGGACTGGGCGGACTGCACCAGCTTGGTGATCGCCGAGATGCCGTTGTTGGCCGCCTGGATGGTGTTGATGGCCGTCGACATCGAGTCGAGGAGATTACCCAGGTCGCTGGCGCGGTTGTTGAGGCCTTGGGCGGTGAAGTAGTTGTTCGGATTGTCGAGGGCGGAGTTGACGCGCAGACCAGTAGCCAGCCGGGTCTGGGTCTGCGTGATCGCGTCCGAGGTCTGCTGCAACTGCAGCAGGTTCGAACGGACGCCCGCCGAGAGAACGATAGAGGACATAGTCGGTACCTTTCTGGTCTATGTGCCGTACTGGCGCTTCAATTCGATCCAGTGGATCGGTGCCTGTGATCGCACATACGTCCAAACGGGCGCTTAAATCTTGTGGTTAACGCTTCGTAATTTTTATCGTCGAATGCCGCTTTTGAATCGAATTTCAATTTTCGGCTGATTGAATTTGCAAGCTTAATTGCCGTGACCGATCGCCGGTCCGTCGGCCCTGGTACGGTACTGCCACCCTTTGTTAAGGAAGAAAGGCGTATTGGTGGGGGGACTCGCGAGCGTCCCCATGAGTATATCGAGCACCGGTGCAGGCAGCTGGATCACCAGCGCGATGGCGGCCAGCCAAAGCTCTTTGGGCGGCATCTTCGGTGCGCTGACCAGCGGCAACGACGGCTCGATCGGCACGTTCCTCGGCCAGGCGTCCGGCTACGCCAGCACATTCGCCTCGATCTCGCAGAACACCGTCACCAGCGCCACGAACTTCTACGCCCAGATCGCGGCGAACAACCAGCAGACGCAGCAGCAGCAACAGCTCCAGGACGCGCTCGCCCAGTTGCAGAGCCAGCAGTCCATGGTCCCGCCGCAGAACACGCTCGACCCGTTCATCTATTTCTCGAACGGCTCGTCACTCGACACGACCAACAACATCCTGACGATGCCCGACGGCAGCCAGATCGATACGACGACCGGCTTGCCATATGTGGATCCCGCCAACCTCGTCGATCTCGGCGGCGGCTCTTTCCTCAACAGTCAGACCAACGTCATCACGCTCTCCGACGGTACGCAGATCGACGCCGTCACGGGTCTGAAGATCAGCCAATTGTCGAGCACGACCAGCACGACCAGCACGACGAGCAGCACCAGTACCGGTACGGGCACCGGCTCGGGCTCCTAAAGGCTGCGGCTCAGCGCCAGAGGCTGGCTGGTGCGCGGGGCCGGCGCGTTGGCGCGGCCGCTCGCGCCGTAGGTGGACGGCGTTTGGCGCCGGTTCATTTCGCCCGACACGCCCCGGATGATGCCCTCCGAGACCGCGTGCGCGGTGGCGATCACGGTCAGGTTGGTCTGCAGCAGGTTCTGGAAGGCGGCGTGGCGGTCGCGCAGCGCGGCCAGCGCTTGCGGCAGCGCCTTCGCGATCGCCGGCCTGGCCGTGTTGATGCGCGCGCTCTCCACGACGTAGCGCTGCGCGAGCTCGGTCTTCCGCGGCTCGAGGGTGACCGCCTCGCGAAGGCGGCCCTTCCGCATGTGGGCGGTCTCTTCCTCGACGGTCGCGATCAGGCTGTCCATGATCGTATTGAGGTTGGCGATCGCGCGTTCCGCTTCGGCCGCGGTCGAGATCGCCGTGTCGACTTCGTTGGTGCTCACTGATGGTGCTCCTGGTGCGCGAGCAGGCTCTGGTAGACCTGCGAAGCGATGCCGATGCCGCCGGCCTTGGCGAAGCTGCGCGCGTACTGGTCGGTCAGCATCGAGCGCCAGACACCGGAGGCGCCGCTGCCACCGAAGGGGCCGTCGCCACCGATGTCGGTATACATTTCCTGGAACATGGAATTGAGGAAGACGGCCTCGAAATCGCGGGCGGCGGCTTTCGCCTTGGCCTGCGTCGAGGTGTCGACCTTGCCCATGAGCTGCGCGTTGTTCACGAGGTCGAGCGGGCTGAGGCCGGGCGGGGGCAGGGCGACGCTGGCGGTCATCACATCACCTCGATGTCGGCCTGGATGGCGCCGGCGGCCTTGATCGCCTGCAGGATGGCGATCATGTCGCGTGGGCCGATGCCCAGCGAATTGAGCCCGTCGACGAGTTGCTGCAGCGAGATGCCGTTCTTGACCACCGCGAGCTTCTTGCCGTCCTCCTGCACGCCGATGCGTGTGCGCGGAACGGTGACGGTCTGGCCGTTGCGCGAGAACGGTCCGGGCTGGCTGACCTGCGGCGTCTCCGAGATGGTGACGGTGAGGTTGCCCTGCGCGACCGCGACGGTGGACACGCGCACGTCGCGGCCCATGACGATGATGCCGGAGCGCTCGTCGATGACGATCTTGGCGGCTTCGTCCGGCTCGACCTGGAGCTGCTCGATGTCGGTGAGGAGCTTCACGACGTTGCCGCGATAGGCCTGCGGCACGGTGAGGCCGACGGTGGCCGGATCGAGCGGCTCGGCCGTCGGCACGCCGATATAGTCGTTGATCGCCGCGGCGACGCGCTTGGCGGTGGTGAAGTCGGGATTGCGCAGGGCGATGCGCAACTGGTTCTCGCGATTGAGGTTGAAGTCGATCTCGCGCTCGATGATGGCGCCGTTGGCGATCCGGCCGACCGTCGGCACGCCGCGCACGATCTTGGCGGCCTCACCTTCGGCCGCGAAGCCACCGATGGCGACGGAGCCCTGGCCGACGGCGTAGACATTGCCGTCGGCGCCGAGCAGCGGCGTGACCAGCAGCGTGCCGCCCTGCAGGCTCTTGGCGTCGCCGAGCGAGGACACGGTGATGTCCATGCGCGTGCCCTGCGTGCCGAACGCGGGCAGGTTGGCGGTCACCATCACGGCGGCGACGTTGCCGGTGCGCAGGGTCTGGCCGCGGATGTTGACGCCGAGGCGCTCGAGCATCGCCTGCAGCGACTGCTTGGTGAAGGGGATGTTGTTGAGGGTGTCGCCGGTGCCGTTGAGGCCGACCACCAGTCCATAGCCGATGAGCTGGTTCTGACGAACACCCTCGATGTTCGCCAGATCCTTGATGCGAGAGGTCGCGCCGGCGCCGGCCGGCACGAACACGTAAATAGCCATCAGCGCCGCAACGACCGCGGCACGCAATGTCCTCGTCATCACTGCTCCCCAATGTGACGTATGACTGCACATCTCCATGCGATCCGCGTGCCACATGCCGCGGCCGACGCAAGATATTGAGATAATTTCATAATTCGGATCTCCGGCCGGCGGCGCACCAGCGCGCCTGTCGGCAGAAAGCGGCGCAGCCGGCAAGTTTTGCCGGGCCTTTTACCCGCGGTTAACCATACGCGGGCAGGCTCTCACGGAACGGGGCACAGATATCGCCGCTGTTGGGGGATTGCCGATGCGCATCTATGGAGCGGGCGGGACCGCAGCGGCCGCAAGGCCGGGCGCCGCACGGCGCACCGCCTCCGGCGGCTTCTCGGTCGACGAGCAGTCCTCGTCCAACGGCGCGGCGCAAGCCGGAGGCCTGCGGTCGATCTCGACGGTCGATGCGCTGCTCGCGCTTCAGGGCATAGAGGACACCACAGAGAAGAAGAAGCGGGCCGTGGCCAAGGGCCGCCGCGCGCTCGACGTGCTCGAGGGGCTCAAGGTGGCATTGCTGGATGGCACCCTCGACCAGACGACAGTCGCGCGCCTGAAGGTCGCCGCCGAAGGCCTGACCGACGAGAGCGGTGATGCCGGGCTCGACACCGTGCTGTCGGAGATCAACCTCAGGGTGGTCGTGGAACTGGCCAAGGCCGGGGTCCGGTAGGCCTTCCCGACGTTCGTCGCCGCGGCTCCGGAACTGCCTCCAGCGTGGGCAGGCGATTGCTTAAGCCGTGGCAAGTCACTGAATTGTCATCAAAATCTGGCTATGAACATGCCGCGCGGAAGGTGTTGTCCGCCTGCGGAGGCGCGTATATAAGCCTGCCGCAAGTAGAGGGGTAGCACTCTACTCAACGATACAAAGAAGACCAGGGAAGACAGGGGAAGTGGGATGTTGGCCAAGACGGCGAACTATCGGCCCTCGGACAAGGAGCCGTTCATGAACGAGCGCCAGCGGGAGTACTTCCGCGCGAAGCTCCTGGCGTGGCGTGAGGACATCCTGAAGGAAGCCAAGGAGACCCTGCAGCATCTGCAGGAGGAGAACCAGAATCACCCGGATCTCGCCGACCGCGCTTCCTCGGAAACGGATCGTGCCATCGAACTGCGCGCGCGCGACCGGCAGCGCAAGCTGATCGCCAAGATCGACGAGGCTCTGGCGCGCATCGACGACGGCACCTACGGCTATTGCGAGGAGACCGGCGAGCCGATCTCGCTGCGCCGCCTCGAGGCACGCCCGATCGCGACCTTGTCGGTCGAAGCGCAGGAGCGCCATGAGCGGCGCGAGCGCGTCTATCGCGACGACTGAGCGCACGCGCAGGCTCGACCCAAATTCACTCAAAGCCCGGCGCCTGTGCCGGGCTTTGTCGTTATTGCGTCAGCGGCAGGGGTGCCGCAGGCCGTCATAGCCGAGATAGGTCCCGGAGTACGGATCGAACGAGCGATAACGCGAGAAGCAATAGGCTTCCCAGTCCGCCGGCCCGTAATGCCGGTAGACCGGCCCGTAGTAACCCGGCGGATAGTAAGGCGGCGGGCCGTAAGCGTAGCCCGGACCGCCGTAATAATAAGGCGACGAGGCGATGATGCCGCCAAGGATCATGCCGGCGGCGATTCCGGCCGCAACGCCGCCGCCGTGCCAGCGCACCTGCTCGACGGGGGATGTCTTCGACAGGTGCAGAGTGGCAGCGGAGCCGCCCCCGGGCATCGCCGCTACCGGCAGCGGCGCGGCGGCCAAGGCGCCCATAACCGCGAGCGTGATCGTCAACGTGGTGGATTGCGTGCGCATGACGCGAACTCCCTTGTTCGCATCAAATTGAGCGTGGCGCGAGGGGATGGCGTTGATCCCGGTCAAAACGGCCGCGTAGCCGAGCGCAGCTTTGCGTTACCATGTGCCACACGATTCGTGTCCGACCGATCGAGACCGGCCCCGCAATGGCGACTGCACAGACCGCCACCAACGGCGCGGACCTCGCGCTTTTGTTCGACAGAGCGCACGCCGCGCATCGCGACGGCGCCCTGGCGCAGGCCGACAAGCGCTACAAAGCCGTGCTCGCGCGCGATCCGCATCACGTCGGCGCGCTGCATATGTTGGGCTACCTGAACTATCAGGCGGGCCGTCCTGCCCAAGCCTTGCAGTATCTCGCGCAGGCGCTCAAGCAGAACGGCCGCTCGGCCGAGATTCTGTCGACCTTTGGTCTGGTGCTGCACACGTTAGGGCGCTTCGATGAAGCCCTGACGCACTATGACACGGCGCTGGCGTTCACGCCGGAGGACGCCGACCTCGTCAATCGTCGCGGCGCGGCCTGCCTGCGTCTGGGGCGGGCGGACGAGGCGCTCGCGAACTTCGAGCGTGTCCTCGCGCTCCATCCGCGGCATGTCGATGCGCTGGGCAACCGCGGCAATGCGCTCGTCGCGCTCAATCGGCCGGAGGAGGCGATAGCGAGCTACGATGCGGCGATCCGCATCGGCGGCGAGCGCGCGCAACTGCTGACCAATCGCGCGCATGCGTCGCGCCGCCTCGACCGGCTCGACGAGGCGGCGGCCGATCTCGAGCGCGCGCTGGCGATCGAGCCCGATTTCGCCGAGGCTTCGTTCGAACGCGCACTGGCGCGGCTCGCGTGCGGCGACTTCGCCGGCGGCTGGCGCGATTACGAGCGACGCTGGCAGACCGGGGCCTTCGCCGTGCACCGGCGGACGTTCAGGTCGCCGCTGTGGACGGGCGAGCAAACTCTCGAGGGCCGCACCATCCTCCTGCACGCGGAGCAGGGCTTCGGCGACGCCATCCAGTTCGTGCGCTACGCGCCCCTGGCGGCGGCGCGTGGTGCGACCCTCGTGCTGGAGGTGCAGCCCGAACTCGCGCGGCTGATGGCGGGCGTCAGCGGCGTCGATCGCGCGATCGCGCGTGGCGACAAGCTGCCGCGGTTCGACTTTCATTGCCCGCTGATGAGCCTGCCGCGCGCCTTCGGCACGACGCTCGAGTCGGTGCCCGCGAAGACGCCCTATCTTGAGGCGCGCGACGCGGACGTCTCGGCGTGGGCGGCGCGGCTGCCGCAGGGCAGGCCGCGCATCGGTGTCTGCTGGGCCGGCAGCCGATCGCACAGCAACGACCTCAACCGTTCGCTGCCGCTCGCGCGCTTCGCCGAAGTATGGAAGGGCACCGATGCCCACATCGTCAGCCTGCAACAGGCGCCGAGCGACGACGACCGTGCGCTGTTGTGCGAGTGCGGCGTCGCCGAGGTTGCGTGGATGCTGCGCGACTTCGCCGATACGGCCGCTTTGATCAAGAACCTCGACGTCGTCGTGACGGTCGACACCGCGATCGCGCACCTCGCCGGCGCGCTGGCGGTGCCGACATTGGTGCTGCTGCCGTTCGCCGCCGATTTTCGCTGGCTGCGCGAGCGACCCGACAGCCCGTGGTATCCAACCGCGCGATTATTCCGGCAGCCGCGTTTCGCGGAATGGCAGCCGGCGGTCGAGGAGGTGCGGGAGCAGCTCCGACAAATATGCGCGCCGTTACGAAATTGACGCTCGCGGCCGCGCTCCCGGAACGAGCACGGCCTCCGGCAGGGGAGCTACCGGAGGCCGTACCGTAAACGCCTTCTCCGCTCGCGAGACGAGGAAGGCGCGGGAGCTGAATGTCTAGAAGGGCAGGAGCACGTCCATCACCTGCTGGCCGTAGCGCGGCTGCTGCACGTCCGTGAGCTGGCCGCGTCCGCCATAGGCGATGCGCGCCTGGGCGATCTTCGAAGAGTCGATCGTGTTGTCGCTCTGGATGTCCTCCGGACGCACGATGCCGGCGACCACCAGTTCGCGCACCTCGAAGTTGACGCGGATCTCTTGTCGGCCCTCGACCACGAGGTTGCCGTTCGGCAGCACCTGCGTGACGACGGCAGCGACGTTGGTCTGCAACGCCTCCGAACGGTTGACCGAGCCCTTGCCGTCGCTCGACGAGGTGGAATCCGCGGTCAGGATGCGGCCGGGCAGCAGCGCCTTGGCCGGTGACGGGATGGTCTTGCTGCCGAGGAAGTCGGTGACCCCTGAGTCCTCGGTGTTGCTGCGGCTTCGCTGCGTCTCGTTGGCGATGTTCGCCCTGTCGGTGATGTTCACCTGCACCGTGAGGATGTCGCCGATCTGATGCGCGCGCTGGTCCTTGAAGAAGGCGCGCGCGCCGCTGCGCCAGAGCGAGTTCGGATTGTAGGAGGCGGGCGCCGCCGCCGGCATCGGCATTTGCACGGGCTTATAGCCGGGCTGCGCCGTCGGGTTTTCGATGGCGCTGAGCTTGGGCTGCTCACCGACGTTCTTCAGCCGGTCGATGGCCGCGCAGCCGCTCAGCGCCGAACTGGTCAGCAGCGCCAGGCCTATCGCACGCAGGACTTTGTAGGTGTTCATCGGTGTCGCTTTCAGGATTGGCACGGCTGCGCCGGACGAATGTCGAGCTCTCAAGGTCAGCGGGCGGGGCCGCCGATTTGCGGAAGGTTGGCAGCGAGGCGGGCGGTCCCGGTGATCACGGCCACGCGGCCGGGTCCGACGACGACGCCCTGCAACATGCGTTTGGATTGCTCGTTGAGCACGGCGATTGTGTCGCCCTGGGCGCCGGGTTCCGTGGCCTTGCCGCGCACGGTGAGCGAGATGCCGGGCATGTCGTAAGTCAGCGTGACGATGTCGTTACGCTGCACGAGTTCGGGCCGCATCAGGTCGCTGGGGCGTAGCGCGCGGCCGCTCGGCAGGCTGTCGCGCGCCGCCAGACCGATGATCTGGCCGAGATCGGTGATGGCGTCGCGGCTGACCTCGGCGCGCGGCCTGCGTTCGATGGCGATATCGGACTCCTTGAGGAGCGCGCCGCGCTCGACCGAGTGCGCCATCACCGCCACCTGCACCGTGGCGATCGCCTGGCCGCCGAGGCGCAGCGTGCCGCGGCTGTCGGCGCCGGTCGGCAGGTCGACGTCGGCGTCGAAGCGGTTGCTGCGGTTATCGTAGCTGACGCGGGTGACGCGCGGCTCGCCGATCGCCGACGGCGAGACATACATCGCCCGCAGCGAGCGGTCGAACGTCACCATGAGATCCTTGGCCGGCCCGAGCTGGTACTGGTCCGACAAAGCACGCGCCACCTCGTCTTCGACCGCCTTGGCGGGAATCAGCCGCGCCGCGCGGGTGACGGTCACTTCGCTGATGCCGTTGGTGTCGAGGCCGATGAGCTTGTACTGCCGCACGGCATCGGCGATCGCTTCGGCCGGCACGCTGCCGGTCATGCCGAGGTCGGGGGCGCGGAAGATCGGCACTTTGGCGATGATGCCGGCGTTGTCGATGACGTCGCCGATGCGCACCAGATCGCCGTTGACCACGACGTTTGCCCTGAGCACCGGGTGCGCCTCCTGGGCGAAGGCCGCGCCGGTGAACGCCGCGAGAAGTCCGAGAGAGAGCATGAACCGTTTCATGACCGTGCCTCAGCGCATCAGGTTGGAGACCGACTGCATCATCTGGTCGGCGGCGGAGATCACCTTCGAGTTCATTTCGTAGGCGCGTTGCGCGGTGATCAGGTTGGTGATTTCGGAGACCGAATCGACGTTGGACTGCTCCAGCGTCGCCTGCTGCAGGTCGCCGGCGCCGTCGGTGCCCGGCAGGCCGTCGATCGGCGTGCCGGAGGCGGGCGTCTCCTGGTAGAGATTGTCGCCCATCGGCAGGAGGCCGGCCTGGTTGATGAAGCGGGTGAGGGACAGCTGGCCGAGGACGGTCGGCGTGGTCGAGCCCTGCGGGATCACCGACACCTGGCCCTGCGCGTTGATCGTCAGGCCGGTCGAGTTCGGCGGAATGGTGATCGCCGGCTGCACCACGTTGCCTTCGGCGGTGACGATGCGGCCCTGCGCGTCCATGTTGAACGAACCGTCGCGCGTGTAGGCGTAAGTGCCGTCGGGCAACTGCACCTTGAAGAAGCCGTCGCCGCGGATCGCGACGTCGAGCTGGTTGCCGGTCTGGGTGAGGTTGCCCTGCGTCATCAGGCGCACGGTGCCGACCGTCTTCACGCCGGAACCGAGATCGATGCCGACCGGCAGCATGTTGCCCTGCGCCGAGGTCTGCGTGCCGACGCGGCTGACGTGGTCGTACAGGAGGTCCTGGAACTCGGCGCGCTGGCGCTTGTATCCCGTGGTCGTCATGTTGGCGAGGTTGTTGGAGATGACCTGGACGTTGAGCTCCATGGCCATCATGCCGGTCGCTGCTGTGCTCAGGGCGCGCATGACTTAAAACTCCCTCATCAGTTCGGCACGGCGGCCAGCTTGTCGATCGACTGCTGGCTGACGTCGCTCTGTTGCTGCAGCATCGACGATATCTGCATGTACGTGCGTGTGATCTCGATCATGCGCGACATCTCGACGACGCCCCGCACGTTCGACTTCTCCAGCGCCCCCTGGACGATTTTCGCACCCGTGGTGTTCTGCGGCGTCACGCCGGCCGGCGCGCTGAACGTGCTGCCGCCGTCCTTCTGCAACTGCTGCGGATTGGCGAACTTGACCAGCGTCAGCGTGCCGCGGACGCTGTCGGCGGTGCCGTTGCCCTGGCGCACGCTGACGGTGCCGTCCGGGCTGATCGAGATCTGCCGGTCGTTCGGCTGGAAGGTGATCGGGCTGCCGCCGGCGAGGACGGGATTGCCCTCCGTCGTCACCAGCTGACCTGCGGCGTTGATCTGGAACGAGCCGTTGCGCGTGTAGCGCTGCCCGCGCGGCGTCTGCACCACGAAGAAGCCTTCGCCGTCGATGGCGAGATCGAGCGGGTTGCCCGTGTGGGCCACCTGACCGGCGTTCATGTCGTGCCAGACGCCGCGGTCGCGCACGTAGCTGACGCGTCCGCCCGAGTCGGTGCGGGCCGACGACGACAGATATTCCTCGAACAGCGACCCGTCGGCCTTGTAGCCGGTGGTGTCGATGTTGGCGATATTGTTAGCGACGACGTCCATTTCGCGGCTGAGCGCGACCTGGCGCGACAATCCGATCAGAAACGCATTCTGCATCGGCAACTCCCCTGATCAGCGCGGCTGAGACGAGCCCTCCCGAGGCGCATCCCGACCGTTTCATCCTGACCGTCCAAGCTCTCCCAAGCCGGAACGGTTGCCGATCCTGTTGCAGCGGGCGTGCCAACTCTGATTGTCGAGCAAAACCAGTCGCATGGCCTGAATCGGCCGGCCCGGGGGCAGGGCAAAAAGCGCAAACGACCCGGCAAAAAATTCCCTCCGTCCGGGCGCTGGAAAGCATCTGTTAACCATGCGGACCTAGCTTCCGGTGGGGGCGCCGTTTGCGCGACGCAGCATCGTTTTCGCTGACGTTGGCCGCCGCTGGAAATCGGGGCTGTTCATGGCAGGCAAGACCAAGAAGAAGGCGGAGGCGGCCGACGCCGAGGCGGATACCGAAGAGGCCCCGAAGGCGAAGCCGAAATTTTCCCGCAAGATGATCATCATCGCGGCGGCCGCGGTTCTGGTGCTCGGTGGCGGCGGAGTCGGCGGCTATCTCTACCTCGGGCACGGCAGCAAGGCCGAAAAGCCGAAGGAGGAGGTGAAGGCGAAGCCCGCCACCTTCGTCGATCTGCCCGACGTGCTGGTGAACCTCGCGAACTCCGGCTCCGAACGTACGCAATATCTCAAGGTCAAGGTCGTGCTCGAAGTGCCCGACGCGGGCCTCGTCGAGCGCATCAAGCCGCTGATGCCGCGCGTGATGGATACGTTCCAGACCTACCTGCGCGAATTGCGGCCGACCGATCTCGACGGCTCCGCCGGACTCTACCGGCTCAAGGAAGAGCTGACGCGCCGCGTGAATGCAGTGCTGGCGCCGAATCATATAGACGCCGTGTTGTTCAAAGAAATCGTCGTTCAGTGAGCCTCTGATGGCCGGCACCGACCAGATCGATCAGGACGCGCTCGCCGCCGAATGGGGGCAGGCGCTCGATGCCGAGACCGAAAGCGCTGCGGCGGAAAAGACCGTCGCCAGCGACGAAGCCGCCGCGCAATGGGCGGCGATGGTCGATGACGGCGACGCGTTGCAGGGCGGCAAGGGCGGCGCCGAGCGCATCCTCAATCAGGATGAGATCGACAGCCTGCTCGGCTTCAGCCTGTCCGAAGTCGCGCTCACCGAGAATTCCGGCATCCGCTCGATCATCGATTCGGCGATGGTCTCCTACGAGCGTCTGCCGATGCTGGAAATCATCTTCGACCGCCTCGTGCGGCTGATGACCACCAGCCTGCGCAATTTCACGTCGGACAACGTCGAAGTGTCGCTCGACCGCATTACTTCGGTGCGGTTCGGCGACTATCTCAACTCGATACCGCTGCCGGCGATCCTTGCCGTGTTCAAGGCGGAGGAGTGGGAGAACTTCGGCCTCGTCACCGTCAATTCCAGCCTCATTTACTCGATCATCGACGTGCTGCTCGGCGGCCGCCGCGGCCAGAGCGCGGTGCGCGTCGAAGGCCGGCCGTACACGACGATCGAGACGAGCCTCGTCAAGCGGCTGATCGAGGTCGTGCTCGCCGACGCCGAGCTCGCCTTCAAGCCGCTATCGCCGGTCCGCTTCAACATCGACCGGCTGGAGACCAACCCGCGCTTCGCCGCGATCTCGCGGCCGGCCAACGCCGCCATCCTGGTGCGCCTGCGCATCGACATGGAGGACCGCGGCGGCAACGTCGAGCTGCTGCTGCCTTACGCGACGATCGAGCCGATCCGCGCCACGCTTCTCCAGATGTTCATGGGCGAGAAGTTCGGCCGCGATCCCATCTGGGAGGGCCATCTCGCCACGGAAATCGGGCAGGCGCAGATCGAGGTCGACGCGGTGCTTTACGAGGCGAGCCTGCCGCTGCGCCGCATGATGGAGCTCGAGGTCGGCGATACGCTTATGCTGGAGCTCAAACCCGACGCAATGGTGACGGTGCGCTGCGGCGACGTCACCATGAGCGAGGGCCGCATGGGCCGCGTCGGCGACCGCGTCGCCGTCCGCGTCGCAAAACAATTGCGCAAACCGCGCACGACGTTCGCTATGTTCGAGAAGGCGGACGAATCGAGCAATCGACTGGAGGTTCCGTGAGCTACAATCTGGGTCTTGCGATCGAGACGATGGTCTCGGTCCTGCTGCTGCTGACCATTCTCTATTGCGTGCGGCTCAACAAGCAGCTGCGGATGCTCAAGGCCGACGAACAGTCGCTGCGCATCACCATCTCCGAGCTCGTGACGGCGACCCAGATCGCCGAGCGCGCCATTGCCGGACTGAAGCAGACGATGCGCGAGGGCGAGCAGGTGCTCAGCGCGCGCATACAGCGCAGCGAGGAACTCTCGGGCGAGATCGAGCAGCAGATGAAGGGCGCCGAAGAGCTGCTCGCCAAGCTCACGCGCATCGCCACGGCCGGCCGCCAGATCGAGCCGGCGGCGCCGGCCGCGCCCGTCGCGCCGGATCCGAAGGCGGTCGCTGCGGCGGCGCAGGCTTTCACTGAACGGGCGCGTGCCCGGTTGAACGGACTGGCGGCGTGAAGAACGTCTGGCGCGATGTTAGGCTCATTCCGATCGTGCTCCTCGCCACGATCTGCCTCTTCGTGCTCAAGGTGTCCGGACTGATCTTCGACGGCGGCTATACGCTCGCGGAGCGGCTGCAGCAGCGCGGCCAGCCCGAGCTGAAGGTCACGACGGGCGAGACGATTCCCGCCTATCCCAAAATCATCCGCGAGGACCAGAGCGGCCAGACCTTCGCCGGGGCCGGCGCGGCCGGCAAGCCCAAGCCGTGGGCGCAGGCGATGTTCAATTTCAACGCCGACAGCAGCGACATTACCGGCTCTGTTGGCGAAAAAGACAAAGGTGAGAAGAAGGCCGAAGGTGGCAAGGACGGCAAGGACGCCGCCAAGTCGCCGGAGAAGGTGCTGAAGATCGACGGCATGGCGGTCAGCGAGACGCCACCGGGGGACACCAAGGTCGAGGTCGGCGGCGCGGTGGTGCAGGACTCCAGCCACATCGCCTCGGCCGGCGAGCGCGCGGTGCTGGAACGCCTGCAGGAGCGCCGCCAGGAACTCGACGACCGCAACCGTTCGCTCGACATGCGCGAGAGCCTCATGAAGGCCGCGGAGCAGCGCATCAACGCCAAGCTCTCCGAACTGCGCGGCATGGAGAGCCAGGTCGACAGCGCGCAGGCTGCGCGCCTGCGCAACAGGGCGGCGCAGTTCAAGGACCTCGTCGCCATGTACGAAAACATGAAGTCCAAGGATT
>Ga0187809_10000828_pt1 | contig 15439 bp, 14 predicted proteins | sample NC_wetland_sal_i_8_FD_132415 | JGI IMG/M metagenome (GOLD analysis project Ga0187809, IMG submission 132415) | Wetland sediment microbial communities from Neuse River Estuary, North Carolina, USA - ASW_4 | ecosystem: Environmental > Aquatic > Freshwater > Wetlands > Sediment | place: USA: North... | reverse complement strand
CGCGGGGAGCAGGAAGCGATCATGCGCTCTTGGCCATGATCTCGTCCGCGATGTTGCGCGGCACCGGATCGTAGTGGTGGAACTGCATGGTGAAGGACGCGCGCCCCTTGGTCATGCTCCGAAGGTCGGAAATGTAGCCGAACATTTCCTTCAGGGGAACATGCGCCCGCACTATCACCGTGGAGCCGGAGCTCTCCTGGTTCTGGATCATGCCGCGGCGGCGGTTCAGGTCGCCCACCACGTCGCCCACGTGATCCTGCGGCGTGGTGATCTCCACGTCCATGATCGGCTCCAGGATGATCGGCGACGCCTTCTTCATGCCGTCGCGGAAGCACGCCTTGGCGGCGATCTCGAAGGCCAGCGCGGACGAGTCGACGTCGTGGTACTTGCCGTCCACCAGGGTGTACTTGAAGTCCACCGTGGGGAAGCCGGCCAGCACGCCGGTATCGGCCTGCACCTTGATGCCCTTCTCCACCGCCGGGATGTATTCCCGCGGCACCGTGCCGCCGACCACCTTGTTCTCGAACACCACGCCGCCGTTCCGCTCCAGCGGCTCGAACACGATCTTCACCTCGGCGTACTGGCCGGAGCCGCCGGTCTGCTTCTTGTGGGTGTAGATCTCGGTGTGCGCCTTGGTGATCGTCTCGCGATACGCCACCTGCGGCGCGCCGATATTGGCGTCCACGCCGTATTCGCGCTTCAGGCGGTCGATGATGATGTCCAGGTGCAGCTCGCCCATGCCGGACAGGATGGTCTGGCCGGTCTCCTGGTCGGTGCGCAGCCGCAGCGAAGGGTCTTCCGCCGCCAGCTTCTGCAGCCCGATCGTCATCTTCTCCACCGCTTCCTTGGTGCGCGGCTCCACCGAGATGTCGATCACCGGCACCGGGAAGGTCATGCGCTCCAGCACCACCGGGTCCTGCTGGCTGGCCAGCGTGTCGCCCGTGCCGGTGTCCTTCAACCCGACGAAAGCGGCGATGTCGCCGGCCGACACTTCCTTGATCTCCGCCCGCTTGTCGGCGTGCATCTGGAACATCCGTCCGATGCGCTCGCGATGTCCCTTGGTGGTGTTCATCACCATGTCACCGGACTTCAGCGTGCCGGAGTAGACGCGCACGAAGGTCAGCGTGCCGTACTTGTCGTTGATGATCTTGAACGCCAGGCCGGCAAAGGGAGCGTCGGGATCGGCCTTGATGCGGCGGCGGTCGCTGAACTCGCCGTCCTCCTCACCCTCGGACGCTGCCACCGAAATCCCCGGCACGTCCAGCGGGCTCGGCAGATAGTCCAGCACCGCGTCGAGCAGCGGCTGCACGCCCTTGTTCTTGAACGCCGTCCCGCACAGCACCGGGCGGAAGTCGCCGGAAATCGTGCCCTTCTTGATGCAGCGCTTCAGCGTCTCCATGGAGACGTCGCCCTTGTCGAAATATTCCTCCATCGCCGCGTCATCGACCGACAGCGCGGTGTCCAGCAACAGCTGGCGGTATTCCTTGGACTTCTCCTGCAGGTCCTCGGGGATCGGCTCGATGTGGAAGCTGGCGCCCAACTCGCTGCCGTCCCAGATCACTGCGTGCATTTCCACCAGATCGACCACGCCGAGGAACTTGTCCTCGATGCCGATCGGCAGCTGCAGCGGCAGCGCGACGATGTCCAGCTTGTCCTTCAGCGTGGCGAAGGCGCGGTAGAAGTCGGCGCCGGTGCGGTCCAGCTTGTTGATGAAGATGATGCGCGGCACGTTGTAGCGGTCGGCCAGGCGCCAGTTGGTCTCCGACTGCGGCTGCACGCCGGCGACGCCCTCGATGATGAACACTGCGCCATCCAGCACGCGCAGGCTGCGGTTCACCTCGATGTTGAAGTCGATGTGGCCGGGCGTGTCGATGATGTTGATGCGGTGGTCCTTCCACTCGCAGGTCACCGCGGCGGAGGTGATGGTGATGCCCCGCTCACGCTCTTGTTCCATGTAGTCGGTCGTGGTGTTGCCGTCGTGCACCTCGCCGATCTTGTGTGACATGCCAGTGTAATACAGGATGCGCTCGGTCGTCGTGGTCTTGCCCGCGTCGATGTGCGCGGTGATGCCGATATTGCGAATCCGTTCGAGCGGCGTGACGGGCACGAGTGCAACCTCCAATGAAGCAACGGGGCGCGTGATCCTGTCCGGATCCGGGGACCGTATCCCCCGCGCGCCCACGTCTGACCGGCCGGCTGGCGGCCGGCTATTTCCAGGCCCTCAGATGCGTCACCCCAGGCGGATTTGCAAGCCCGGAATGCACCCGCATGATGCGGCAGGAACGCGATGCCGCCAGGCCTGCGGCGAGGGAGCTTGCCGCTGCGCCGCCGGAGGTGCCACTCTTATATGCGGTAGTCCCGCCCGCGGAGAATTCGATCGATGCCGACTTATGACTATGGTTGCGAGCGCTGCGGCCCGTTCAGTGCCTCCCGCCCGATGGCGGAATTCGCTGCCCCGCTGACCTGCCCGGAGTGCGGTGACCCGGCGCCCAGGGTTTTCCTGCACGCCCCGGCCCTGGGCGGCAGCGGCCCCGAGCCGGCCATGACCATGGCACCGCAACGCGCGCATCCCGGCGGCTGCCGCTGCTGTGCCGCGCCGTCGCGGGGATTTAGCGCCGAGGCGGTTTAATCGCGGCACCGCCCCCGGGGCGGTTCAGCCGCCTGATTGCTGCCGCGGCCGTTTATTCTCGGGACCGCTGGTGGGGCGGTTCAGCTGTCGGATCGCTCCCGGCCGGTTCAATCCTGGAGCCGCTGCCGGGGCAGTTCAGCCGCGGGCTCGCTGCCGAAGCGCTTCAACAGCGGGACCGCTCAGGCAGCCGCGCGGCTGCGGATCACGTTCTCCACCGTGGATAGCAGCGTCGCGATGCTGAAGGGCTTCACCACGAAGGGCCGCGGCTGGTCGGCCAGCTTCTCCATGCGCGCCGGATCGCCCGACATCAGGATCACCGGCACCCCGGAACCATCCGCCTCCGGGATCAGCCGCATGTGCACGCCGTCCGGCAAGGTGCAGTCCAGCAACATCAGGTCGATCCCGCCGTGACGCAGCCGCTCCAGCGCCGCACCCGAGGTGCCGACATTGGTGGTGGCGTAGAGTTCGTCCAGCGCCGCGCTCACCACCTCGCAGACGAGCGGATCGTCTTCGACCACCAGAATATGCGACCTGCCTGACATGAGCGTGCCTCGATTGTCCCTCACCGGCCTGTGGCAACCGTACCGGGTGAGCACCCAAGCATTACAGGGGCGCAAGACAGCACAAAAGTACCGCCCGGGGCGCTCGCGCGTATTTTATCTCGCTGCCGGGCCACCGCCGGGCGCGGATGCGTGTGCCAGGCGGCGCTCCGGCGCACAATAGAGTATTCTGCGTGCTGGTTGCCGCCGAATGCGGCGGTTCAGAGGGACGGTGCCGGGTCGCCTGGATTGGCCCCGATGCGCCGCACTGTCACGGCTCCGGCCGTCTCGTCCAGCGCCTGCTGTTCCGCCCGGGTCTGTTCGGCCAGCCGCTCCGCCGCATGGCGCGCCACCATCGTCTCGGCGGCCTCGGCTGCCGCCCGCGCGGCGGCGAGCACCGCGCGCGCCTCGGCGGTGCGCAGCATGGCGCAGTCCATCGCGGCATCCGCCGCCCTGGCGGACGGCCGGATCTGTTGGAGCCAGGCGGCGAAGGCATGTACGGCCTTGTCGCCACCCTCCAGCCCGCATGCGACGGCCGTTTCCCGCGCGATCGCCATTTCGATGGCGCGGGCCGCCTCCTGCGCCGCCGTCTCCGCCGCAACCGCGGCGGCAAGGTCGCGCCGCGCCTCGTCAACCGTCAGGCGCCGCAGGCGGACCAGGGCATGCAGGGATGCGTTGGTCATGCGGAATCCTCCATCGCGGCGCGCAGCAGGGCGAACCCGTCCGCGAGGCTGGCGCGCTCGCCCCGATCCTGGTGCAGCACGGCCTCGATCCGCGGCGTGAGGGCGATCGCCTCGTCCACCGCGGGATCGGTGCCCACGCGGTACGCCCCCAGCCGAACCATGTCCGCCATGTCGGTGTGCAGTGCCAGCACGGCGCGGGCGCGCCGCAGCAGGGCGGTTTCCTCGCCGTCCAGGCAGCCCGAGGCGGCGCGCGACAGCGAGCGCAGCACGTCCACCGCCGGGTAGCGGCCGGCCTCGGCGATCCGCCGGTCGAGGATCACATGCCCGTCCAGGATGCCGCGCGCGGCATCCGCCACCGGCTCGTTGTGGTCGTCGCCTTCCACCAGGACGGAGAACAGCGCGGTGATGAAGCCGGCGCTGCCGTCCGGCTGCTCCGGCCCCGGTCCGGCGCGCTCCAGCAGGCGCGGCAGTTCGGCAAACACGCTGGGCGGGTAGCCGCGCGTGGCCGGCGGCTCGCCGGCGGACAGGCCGATTTCCCGCAGCGCCAGGCAGAACCGGGTGACGCTGTCCATCAGCAGCAGCACCGACTTGCCCTGGTCGCGGAAGTGTTCGGCCACCGTCATGGCGGCATAGCCGGCCTGCCGCCGGAGCAGAGGCGCGGTGTCGGAGGTCGCCACCACGACGACGGAGCGCGCCAGTCCTTCGCGGCCGAGCTCGTCTTCCAGGAAGTCGCGCACCTCGCGGCCACGTTCGCCGATCAGCGCCAGCACCGCCACGTCGCAGGCGGTGTAGCGCGCCAGCATGGCGAGCAGGGTCGATTTGCCGATGCCGGAGCCGGAGAACAGGCCAAGCCGCTGCCCCTGCCGTACTGTGGTGAAGCAGTTCAGCGCGCGGACGCCAAGGTCCAGCCGGGGACCCAGGCGAGCCCGCATGGTGGCGGCGGGCGCCGGCGCACGCACCGGCCTGGGCGCGCCGCGGGGCAGGGCACCGCGCCCGTCCAACGGCCGGCCGAGCGGGTCCACCACGCGTCCCAGCCATTCATCGCCGACCGGAAGACCGCCGCCATGCCCGTGCTCCACCACGGCGGCGCTGCCCGGACCGACACCGTCCAGGGCGGCGAACGGCATGGTCTGCACCAACCCGTCGTGGATGCCGACCACCTCCGCCATCACCGCGTCGTGGCTGCGCGTGGTCAGCCGCAAGCGATCGCCGATCGACAGGTGGCTGGCCAACCCGTCCACCTCGGCGACCAATCCGGAGACCGCAGCGACGCGCCCCTCCAGACGGAACGGGGCGATCTCGCCCAGTTCGGCGCGACAGCTCGCGGCATTCTGCAAAAATGGAATTGATCTCATAGGTCGATGCGATGTGCCGCGTGATGGGTGGAGCAGGGGGGTCTGTTGCGCTTTCAGATACACGAGAATGGTGAAGAGTCTATGGCCAAGCACACGCAATGGTGGTAAAAGATGACAGGCTGCAGCGGAGGGTCATCGGATGCGCATTCTGCTTGTGGAAGACGACCTGACGGCGGCACGCGGGATCGCGCTGATGCTGAAGGCGGGCGGGGCGGTGGTGGATCACGCGGATACCGGCGAGGAAGCCCTGGAGCTGAGCCGGCACTACGACTACGACGTGGTGCTGCTCGACCTGCTGCTGCCTGACCTGGAAGGGTTCGAGGTGGTGCGGCGGATGCGCCTGGCGCGCAACAGCACGCCGGTGCTGGTGCTGTCCGGCATGGCTCGCCCCGAAGCGAAGGTGAAGGCGTTGGCGATCGGTGCCGACGACTACATCACCAAGCCGTTCGACCGCGCCGAACTGCTGGCGCGCATGCAGGCGGTGGTACGGCGCAGCAAGGGGTTCAGCCAGCCGGCGCTGCGGGTCGGACCGCTGGAGCTGAACCTGGACAGCCGCGAGGTCACGGTGCTCGGCGTGCCGATCCATCTGACCGGCAAGGAATACTCCATCCTGGAACTGCTGGTGCTGCGCAAGGGCATGGTGCTGACCAAGGATGCGTTCCTCAATCACCTGTATGGCGGGATGGATGAACCGGAGATGAAGATCATCGACGTGTTCATCTGCAAACTGCGCAAGAAGCTGGCGCATGCCGGGGCCGACAACCTGATCGGCACGGTGTGGGGCCGCGGCTACATGGTGCGTGAGCCGAACGGCGAAGCGACCGCGGCGACCTCGATGCTGATCGACGAACTGGACGCCGCCTGATTCCGCCCTCTGCCAGGATGTGCTGCGGCAGCCAGCTTCCTCGGTCCCGCCGGCCCATCTGCGACAGTCGGCCGCGTCAAACCCGGCCATGCCGCCCGGCGTCCGGTGTTCGGCACCGGACGGTCTACCCCTTCACGCCACCCATGGTCAGACCGGCAATCATGTAGCGGCGCAGGCCGAAATAGATTGCCACCGGCGGCAGCGAATAGACGATGGCAACCGCCATCATGTAATTCCACGGCGCCTCGTCGCTGTCGAAGAACTGGTCGATCGCCACCGCCACGGTCGTGTTTCCCGGCGACGAGATCAGCAGGTGCTGGTACAGGTACTCATTCCATGCCAGCAACAGGGCATAGACCCCGACCGCGGCCAGCGCCGGCGCCATCAGCGGCAGGTAGATGCGCCAGTACACCTGCAAGGGAGCGGCGCCGTCCACCTTGGCCGACTCATCCAGTTCCAGCGGGATCAGCTTGCCGTACTGGTGCAGGATCAGGATCGCGTACGGCGTGGCGAAGGTTACCTGGGCGGCGATGACAGACCACAGGCTGTCGCTCATCCCATAGACGCGCATCAGGTGCACGAAGGGAATCACCAGGAAGGCGCTGGGCAGGATGTAGGTCAGCAGTGCCATGTCGCCGACTATCCAGCAATGACGCAGCCGCATGCGGCCGAGGGAGAAGCTGGCCAGCGAGCCGATCAGCACGGTCAGCAGCATCGTCATCACGCCCATGTAGATGCTGTTGCCGAACTGATGCCAGAAATGGTCGAGGTACCAGTAGCCTTCGGTCCAGATGACGTGGAAGCTTTCCCAGTTCCAGTCGGTCGGCCAAATCGCACCGGTGAACTCGTCGCCATCCTCGCTCAGTGCGATCAGCATCATGTTGTAGACCGGCAACAGGGTCCACACCAGCAGGAGGATGCCCAGCGCGATGCCGGCAAGGCGCTTGAGCAGCCAGGGTCTGCGCGGGCGCGGGCGCCGGACCATCGCCACGGCGCTCACAGCTGCACCCCGGTGAGGCGGATGCGCCGCATGAGCAGGATCACGCTGGGGATCAGCAACGGCAGTGCCGACATCATCGCCGCGACGCCGAGGTTCGGATAGCCGAAATCGAACGCCTCGTGGAAGCCGTAGGTCGCCAGCACGTCGGTCAGGCGTGCCGGTGCACCGGAGGAAACGAAGTACACGGTCGGGAAGTCGCCCAGGGTCCACACGGTCGAAAGCAGCGTGCTGACCAGATAGACGTTCGCCATCAGGGGAAAGGTGACGTGCGCCAGGCGCCGCCAGCCGGTCGCACCGTCGATCTCCGCGGCCTCATAGATATCCTGCGGAATTGCCATGCGGGCGGCGATGAAGATCAACGTCCAGAAAGGCAGCCACTTCCAGATGTAGGACAGGATATTGGCCGTCATCGCGATCGGCTGCGACACCAGGAACAGCGGCCCGTCGTTGCCGGTCACCGCGCGCCACAGGCTGTCGAGCAGGCCGTACTGCGTAACCAGCATGTAGTGGATCGAGACGAACACGGTGAGCGACGGCAACGCCCATGGCAGCAGGAAGACCGCCAGCAGCGTCCTGACCCACCAGCTGCGGCTCATGAAGAATCCAGACAGCAGAAAGGCGAGGAACATCTTGACGTTCACGCCGATCGCAACGAACAGCAGCGTGTTGACCGCCGTGCTGACGTAGCGCGGATCGGAGAGCAAAGTGCCGTACAGCGCCGGATCGCTGCCCATCCACAGGCCGAAACACACCGGATAGACGACGAACGCGGCGAACACGGCGGCATAGGGCAGCAGGAAGGCGAGGGCCCAGCTGGTGTCGGAGCCTTGCAGCCGCAGCGGGCGCACCGGGCGGATCACGCCGCCATATCCCCGGCCGATGCGGAGGCTCTGCAGCGTGGTCCCCATGTGGTCCGGCCCGAACCCGGCTGACGTTCAGCCCTTGACGCCGCCCATGGTCAGTCCCGCCGCCATGTAGCGCCGGAAGCCGTAGTACAGCACGATCGGCGGTATTGCATACACGATCGCCGTCGCCATCATGAAGTTCCAGGGCGATTCATCGCTGTTGAGGAACTGCGCCAGGGCCACTGCCACCGTCATGCTTTCCGGCGTGGACAGCATCAGGAAGTTGTACAGGTACTCGTTCCACGCCAGCAGCAGAGCGTAAGTGCCCACCGCCACCAGCGCCGGCGCCATCAGCGGCAGGTATATCTTGTAGTAGATCTGCCACGGGTTGGCGCCGTCGATGCGCGCCGACTCGTCCAGTTCCATCGGGATCGACTTGCTGTACTGCGAAAAGATGAAGATCGCATAGGGCGTGGCGAAGGTGGTCAGCGCCAGGATCACCGAGGACAGGTGGTTGGAGAGCCCGTAGATCTGCATGATGCGATAGAACGGGATGGCCAGGAACGACGCTGGTATCACGTAGGTCATCAGCGCCGCGTTCGTCAGCATCCAGCCGTTGCGCAGATGCATGCGGCTGACGGTGAAACTGGCGAGCGAGCCGATCAGCAGCGTGAGGAGCGTTGTCATGCCGCCGACGATGAAGCTGTTGCCGAACTGGTGCCAGAAATGCTCAAGGTACCAGAAATCCTCCGTCGCCACCACGCGGAAGCTTTCCAGCGACGCATGCGCCGGCCAGACCGAGCCGTTGAACACGTCATCATGGCTGTCCAGCGCGATCATCCACATGTTGTAGATCGGCGCGAGCGTCCAGATCACCAGCACGAAGCCAAGCAGCAGGCACAGCGCTTCGACGAAGTAGCGGCGGAGGCGGTAATGCAGCGGCGAGCCGATCTTGCGGCCGGCGACAGTCGCACTCATAGCTGTCCCTCCGACGGGCGCAACTTGCGCATCAGGATGATGACCAGCGGGATCAGCAGTGGCAACGCCGACATCACTGTGGCGACGCCGAGGCGCGGCAGGGCCGTGGTGAAGGCATAGCGGATGCCGAGCGTCGCCAGCACCTCGGTGCTCATGGCGGGTCCGCCGCCGGAGACGAAGAACGTGGCGTTGAAGTCACCCAGCGCAAACACGGTGTCGAGCAGCACGCAGACCAGATACAGGTTGGCCATCAGCGGATAGGTGACGTGTGCGAACTTGCGCAGACCGGTGGCGCCGTCCACCGCGGCGGCCTCATACAGCTCCTGCGGGATCGCCATGCGTCCGGCGAGCAGGATGATCGTCCAGAACGGCATATTCTTCCAGATATAGGCGCCGATGTTGCAGGCCAGCCCCATCCAGTGGTCGTTCAGATAGACCGGACCATCGATGCCGAACAGAAGGTACAGCACGTTGTTCAGCATACCCCACTGGCCGTTGACGAACCAGTGGATCGACATGTAGGCGGGCAGCGCCGGCGTTGCCCAGGGCAGGATGTAGATCACCAGCAGCGCCTTCACCCACCAGTTCTTGCGCATGAAGAAGCCGGACAGCAGGAAGGCGAAGAACATCTTCACGTTCACGCCGACGCCGACATAGACCAGGGTATTGACGACGGAACTCAGGTAGCGCGGGTCGGCGAACAGCTGGGCATAGAGCTGCGGCTGCGCGCCGAGGTAGATGCCGTAGGCAATCGGATAGATGACGAAGGCGAGGAACACGGCGACATACGGCAGGGCGAACGCGATCGCCCAGATAAATTCCGAACCATGGAGTCCGCCACGCCAGGCCCGCCGCGCCGAGCGCGCGGGGGAAGCTCGCGTGACGGCAATTGCCTGCTGTGTGGCGCTCATGTTCGCCTCGTTGTGCTAGATTCCGACCCTTTGGAAGATTTCGTTGAAGCGCTTCAGCGCCTTGTCCACCGCGTCGGCCGGCTTCATCTTCTGTTTGATGACGTCGGCGTGCGCCTGGCCCCAGAGCTGTTCGGAATTGGCCTGGCCCCAGGCCGGATTGAAGCCTTCATAGACTGGAAGAGTCGGGTTGATTACGCCTTCCTCGATATACGGCTTCAGGCACGGCATGTCGGACTTCAGCCAGAACGGATCGTCCTTCACCAGTTGCGGGATGGCCGGGAACCAGCGGCCGAGACCGGCCTTCAGGTTCGCGTTCATCACCTTGGGCTGCATGAAATATTTCATGAAGTCCTTGGCGACCTCGACGTTCTTCGCACCCTTGGGGATGTAGCCGCCACCGGCGTTCACCTGGGACTGCATTGGCGTGCCGTCGTTCTTTTGCGCCGGCGCCATGGTCACCATTTCGTGGTAAAACGCCTGCTTGTTCTTGATCATGGCCAGCTCGGTGGACAGCGTACCGTCGAAATCCATCAGGAACAGCTTTTCATGGTAGCCGTTGTTGTCGTCGGCGTCGCTCCAGCTCAGTGCCTCAGGCGGCACCACGCCTTCCTTGTACAGGCCGGTCATGAACTCAACCGACTTGATCGCCGCCTCGCGTACCTGGGGGTCATCGACATGCAGCTTGCCGTCCGGCGTGACGATGCCTCCACCACCATTGGCGATCAGGAAATGGGCGAACAGGTTGTTGCCGTCGTTCGGTCCGACGGTAGTGATCTGCAACCCGCAGGCATAGACCCGACGCATGCCCTTGGCGCGTAGCGGCTTCTGCATCTGCTTGTAGAAGTTCCAGACGTCGTTCCACTTCTTCGGCGTGTCCGACACTTTGAAGCCGGCCTTTTCCACCAGGTCGCCCCAGATATGGAACGGTGTGGCGCCTTGCTTGATCGGGCACAGGTAATAGCTGCGCTTCTTCGTCGCCTTGTTATAGAAGGTGGAGCCCAGCTTGGCGGTCTCCGACAGCTGCGACTCATACGGCGCCACGACGTCGGACACATCGACGAGTTTGTCGTCCAGCGCGTTCTGCGGAATGATGGAGGACGGCGCGTCCATGAAAATCAAATCCGGGACATCGCCGCTGGTCAGCGCCGAAATGGTCTTCTGGTTCATCGCCATGAACGGCATGATGCTGGCGTCCAGCTTGTTGCCGCTGGCTTTCTCGTAGTCCGCCACGACCTGGCGCATCGCCGCATCTTCCTGCGGGATGAAGCCCTGATTCAGCCAGCAGACCGCCGTCTTGGCTGCGGCGTTGGCGATATAGGGTCGCGCGAGAACGCTGGCTGCAGCCAGTCCCAAAGGCGCGCGAATCACCGACCGCCGGCTCATGGATACCATGACCACGTTACCTCCCGAGTGCATGGGCAATTTCGCCCCGTGCTTGTTTTGACATTCAGGCAGTATGACGCTGCCCTGAGCCAAAATGGGAGTCAACCCCCTTGTTGAGGGACGCCGAAGGATTGTCGGAAGCGGTACCCGAGGGCGTGCAAACCAGCCGAACCGGGAGCGGGCGGCGGCTAGCCTTTCACGCCGCCCATTGTCAGCCCCGAGGTCATGTGGCGGCGGAATGCGTAGTACGCGGCGATCGGCGGCAGCGAGTAGATGATTGCCGCGGCCATCATGTAGTTCCACGGCGCCTCGTCGCTGTTCAGGAACTGCGCCAGCGCCACCCGCCACGGTCATGTTCTTCTTCGAGGAGAGCAGCAGGAACTGATACAGGTAATCGTTCCATGCCAGCAGCAGCGCGAAGGTGCCTGCCGCCACCAGTGCCGGGGCCATCAGCGGCAGGTACAGCCGTCAATAGATCTGCCACGGGCTGGCGCCATCGATGCGCGCCGATTCATCGATCTCCATCGGGATGGAAACCGAGTACTGCTGGAACACGAAGATCGCGTACGGCGTCGCGAAGGTGACATAGGCGGCGATGCACGACCACAGCGTGTTGGACCAGCCATAGTACTGCATCCCCCCCCCCCCCGCGACTCCCACCGAAGCGCGAATCACCGACCGCCGGCTCATTGTCATCATGGCCGTACAACTCCCATCAGCCGGGCGTTTTGCCCGATCATCTTCAAGTAACGCGGCGGGGCTGCCCCGCGACTGGACTTCGAGTCCAGCACGTGTCCATTTCATAATATTTGCGCATGTTTTCACTCTGCTCAAAACGAACTAATGAAAACTTGTGATGAGGAAAATTGGCCATGATGCAATTGCATCGCCTGTCAAAGTTTCGATCGAAACCGGCAAGCCGGCCATGACGGTGACGGGCTCGGCCACTGGGTCGAACCCGCGGGGCGCTGGCATCACTCCGCCGGCGCGGGCCGCACGATCGGCTTGCGGCTGCCGGCCAGGCGCTCCAGCGCCAGGTACACCACGGGCGTGGTATAAAGCGTCAGCACTTGTGACACGATCAGGCCGCCGACGATGGCGATGCCCAGCGGCCGGCGCAGCTCCGCGCCGGTGCCGAAGGCCAGCGCCAGCGGCAGCGCCCCCAGCAAAGCGGCAAGCGTGGTCATGATGATCGGCCGGAACCGCTCCAGGCAGGCTTCGCGGATCGCCTCGGCCGGCGACAGGCCATGCTGGCGTTCGGCTTCCAGGGCAAAATCCACCAGCATGATGCCGTTCTTCTTGACGATGCCCATCAGCAGCACCACGCCGATCAGGCTCATGATCGACAGGTCGGTGCCGGTGACCAGCATCGCCAGCAGCGCGCCCAGGCCGGCCGAGGGCAGGGTGGAGATGATGGTGATCGGGTGCAGCAGGCTTTCATACAGGACGCCAAGCACGATGTAGATCGCGGCGAGCGCGGCGGCGATCAGCCAGGGAATCGATGCCGTCGTCTGCTGCATCCAGCGTGCGTTGCCGGCGAACTCGGTGTGCACGTCGGCCGGCATGCGCAGGTCGGAGGCGGCTTGCTCCACGGCCTTTTCCGCGGTGCCCAGTGCCTCGCCCAGCGGCAGGTTGAAACTGAGCGTCGCGGCGGGAAACTGTCCCTGGTGCTTCACCGCCAGCGGCGCGGTGCTGCGCTCGAATTTCGCCACCGCGGACAGCGGGACCTGCTTGCCGGAGGTGCTGGCGACATACAGCCGGTCCAGCAGCGAGGGGTCGGTCTGCAGCTTCGGATCGGTCTCCAGCACCACCTTGTACTGGTTGCGGCTGGTGTAGATGGTGACGACCTGCCGCTGCGCGTAGGCGTTGTTCAGCGCGTTGTCGACGTCGATCGTGCGCACGCCCAGCCGGGCGGCGGCATCGCGGTCGATCACCACGTTCACCTGCGGGCCGGCGCGGTCCTGGTCGGAACTGACGTCGAGAATGCCCGGCGTCTGCCGCAGCCTGTCTTCCAGCAGCAGGGCCCAGTGGCGCATTTCGCCGACGTCCGGGGCGATCAGCACGAACTGGTATTGCGAGCCGCCCTGCCGGCCGCCACCGCGCAGATCCTGGGCGGAGAACAGGACGGTCTGCAATCCGCCGATCTGCTCCAGCGGTTTGCGCATGCGGGCGATCACCGCCTCGGATGACAGCCGGCGTTCCGATTTCGGCTTCAGCGTGACGGTCAGCCGGCCGCGGTTCATCGTGCTCCAGCCGCTGGCGACGCCGATGGTGGAGCTGACGGTCGCCACCGCCGGGTCGGCCAGGATGACGTCCACCGCCTGACGCTGCAGCTGCTCCATGGTCTGGAACGACACGTCGGGCGAGGCCAGCGTGGAGCCGATCAGCAATCCGGTGTCCTGGGTCGGCATGAAGCCCTTCGGCACCACGGTGTACAGCCGCACCGTCAGCACCACGGTGAACAGCATCACCAGCAGCATGAAGCCGCGGTGCAGCAGCGCCCAGTCCAGCGTACGGGCATAGAGGCGCTGGGTGGCGAAGAACGCGCTGTCCAGCGCGCGCCAGACCCGGCCGTGCTGGGCCGCCGGCGCCTCCAGCCGCATCCAGCGGCCGCAGATCATCGGCGTCAGCGTCAGCGACACCGCGGCCGAGATCAGGATCGCCAAGGTCAGCGTCATGGCGAATTCATGGAACAGCCGGCCGAGGATACCGGCCATGAAGATCAGCGGGATGAACACCGCGACCAGCGACAGGCTGATGGAGATCACGGTGAAGCCGATCTGCCGCGCCCCGGCCAGCGCGGCCTGCATCGGCGTCATGCCGCGTTCCATGTGGCGCACGATGTTCTCGATCATCACGATGGCGTCGTCCACCACGAAGCCGACCGAGATGGTCAGTGCCATCAGCGAGAAGTTGTCGATCGTGTAGCCCAGGAACCACATGCCGGCGAGCGTGCCGCAGATCGACAGCGGCACGGTCACGCCGGCGGCGATGGTCGGGATCAGGCGGCGCATGAACATCACCACCACCATCAGCACCAGGCCGATGGTCAGCAGCATGGTGTACTGCACGTCCTCCACGCTGGCGCGGATGGTGGCGGTGCGGTCCTGCACCACGGTCAGGTTGATGCCGGGCGGCAGCCATTCCTTCAGTTGCGGCAGCAGCGCGCGGATGCGGTCCACCGTGTCGATGACGTTGGCGCCGGCTTCCTTGCTGACGGTCAACAGGATGGCCGGCTGCCTGCCGTCCCAGGCGGCGAGCCGGACATTGGCCGTGCTGTTGATCACCGTGGCGACATCGGACAGCCGCAGCACCGCGCCGTTGCCCGCCTTCAGCACCAGCCCGGCATACTGCTTCGCCTGCGAAATCTGTCCGTTCACCCCGATGTTTTCCGCTCGCCGGGGACCTTCGAAGCTGCCGGTGGGTTGCAGCACGTTGGCATTGCGGATGGTGGTGGAGACCTGCTGCGCCGACAGCCCGGCGGCGGCCAGCTTCACGGGATCGAGCTGCACGCGCACCGCGGGCTTCTCGGCGCCGTTCTCGTCCACCTTGCCGACGCCTTCCACCTGCGACAGGCGCTGCATCAAGATGGTGTCGGCGGCGTCGTAGATCTGCGCGGTGCTCTGCGTCGCGGAGGACAGCGCGATGGTCAGGATCGGCGCCTCGGCCGGATTGAATTTCCGATAGTACGGCCGGGTCGGCAGATCGGCCGGCAGGTCGGTCATCGCCGCGTTGATCGCTGCCTGCACGTCGTGCGCCGCGCCGTTGATGTCGCGGTCGATGTCGAACTGCACCACGATCGAGGTGTTGCCGATCGAGGAGGTGGAGGTGATCTCGGTGACGCCGGGGATTTCCCCCAGCCGGCGTTCCAGCGGCGCGGCGACCGAGTTGGCCATGGTCTCCGGATCGGCGCCGGGGCGGCCGGCCATCACCACGATGGTGGGGATGTCCACCGACGGCAGCGCGGCGACCGGCAGGAAGCGGTAGGCGACGATGCCGGACAGCATCAGGCCGATCGCCAGCAGGATGGTGGCGACCGGACGGGCGATGAAGGGGGCGGAGAAGTTCATCGTGCCGCACCCGGTCGATGGGAGGCGGGCGCAGGCGCCGCATACCCCGTCGTGGCTGGCGCAGGCGCTGCATACCCCGTCGTGGCGGCTTCACGCGCCGCATATCCCGTCGTGGCGGGCGCAGGTGCTGCACACCCCGTCGTGGCGGGCGCAGACGCCGCATATCCCGTCGTGGCTGGCG
>Ga0187809_10000827_pt1 | contig 15466 bp, 12 predicted proteins | sample NC_wetland_sal_i_8_FD_132415 | JGI IMG/M metagenome (GOLD analysis project Ga0187809, IMG submission 132415) | Wetland sediment microbial communities from Neuse River Estuary, North Carolina, USA - ASW_4 | ecosystem: Environmental > Aquatic > Freshwater > Wetlands > Sediment | place: USA: North... | reverse complement strand
TTAAGAACCGAAAGACGGTCGAACTGCTGGTTGAGAATAGCAAACTTGCGTAATCTAGTGTAGAATGAATACAGAACCTGATTCGAAAACAAGGCACGCACACGTGCCTTGTTTTGGCAAGCGGATGGGAAGTTCGCTTGATTGCAGGAGGAGGGGCATCTTTTGAGCTTAACACCCATCGTCATTGAACAAACCAGTCGCGGCGAACGTTCCTACGATATTTATTCACGCTTGCTACGGGACAGAATCATTCTCTTGGGTACGCCCATTGATGATTATGTAGCAAATTCCATCGTAGCCCAGTTGTTGTTTTTGGCAGCTGATGATCCGGACAGAGATGTCCAACTGTACATTAACAGTCCTGGAGGTTCGGTCACAGCGGGACTTGCGATTTATGATACAATTCAGCATATCAAACCCGATGTATCCACGATGTGTGTAGGGCTCGCTGCCAGCATGGGCGCCTTTCTGTTGGCCGCCGGTGCGCACGGAAAGCGTTACGCCTTGCCCAACAGCGAAATCATGATTCACCAGCCGCTGGGTGGGGTTCAGGGTCAGGCGTCGGATATTAAGATTCACGCTGATTGGATTTTGAAAACAAAGGAAAAACTTAACCGGATTCTTTCTGAGCGCACAGGTCAACCGTATGAGCGGGTGGAAAAGGACACAGACAGGGATAATTTCCTGTCCGCAAACGAGGCTAAGGAATATGGCCTCATCGACGAGGTCATTGCACCGAAGTAGTTCTTCTTTGCCAGGGTACAGTGTATGTGCCTGCAGACATCGGCAATGCTATGGAAGATTTCCAAGGGTCTGTTGCTGTTGACGGTGTGCCTTTGCCCTCCAGGGGTATCAATGGTTTCCAAGAAGGAGGGAACGTCGTGTTTAAATTTAACGAGGAAAAGGGACAACTGAAGTGTTCCTTTTGCGGAAAGACGCAGGAACAGGTGCGGAAGCTGGTGGCTGGTCCCGGAGTCTATATCTGTGATGAATGTATAGAACTGTGCAACGAAATTGTTGAGGAGCAACTGGGTGAGGAAGAGGAGTTTGAGCTGAAGGATATTCCGAAACCCACCGGTATCAAGGACATCCTCGATGAGTACGTGATTGGTCAGGAGTCTGCGAAAAAATCGCTGTCTGTGGCAGTTTACAATCACTACAAACGAATTAACGCAGGCACTTCCAAGAACGACGATGTGGAGCTGGCGAAGAGTAACATTTTGCTCATTGGCCCTACAGGAAGCGGAAAGACCCTTCTGGCGCAGACCCTCGCTAGGATTTTAAACGTTCCCTTTGCCATTGCCGATGCGACATCGCTGACGGAAGCAGGATACGTCGGCGAGGACGTCGAGAACATCCTGCTGAAGCTCATCCAGGCTGCGGACTATGACGTGGAGAAGGCGGAACGGGGGATTATCTACATCGATGAAATCGACAAGATTGCCCGGAAATCGGAAAATCCGTCCATTACACGGGATGTGTCGGGGGAAGGAGTCCAGCAGGCCCTTCTGAAAATCCTGGAGGGTACGGTTGCCAGTGTTCCACCCCAGGGTGGGCGCAAACACCCCCATCAAGAATTCATTCAAATCGACACCACAAATATCCTGTTCATTTGCGGCGGTGCCTTTGACGGAATTGAGCCCATTATCAAACGACGGTTGGGCAGGAAGGTCATTGGCTTTGGACAGCAGTCCGTGAAGAACGAAGAGCATAGCGATAAGTCTGTGATGACAAAGGTGTTGCCGGAGGATCTGCTAAAATTCGGACTCATCCCTGAGTTCGTTGGACGCCTGCCGGTGGTCACCACCTTGGAGGCACTGGACGAGAACGCGTTGATGCGAATTCTGGTGGAACCCAAGAATGCGTTGGTGAAGCAGTTCCAGAAACTTTTGGACATTGACGGCGTGAAACTGGAGTTTCGCGACGAAGCTCTCGATGCCATTGCCAAGGAAGCCATCAAGCGGGGTACCGGCGCTCGGGGGTTGCGTTCCATCATCGAGAATATCATGCTGGACGTGATGTACGAACTGCCCGCGCGTGAAGATGTCCAGGAATGTATCATTACACTGGAAGCTGCCCATCACGAACAGGGTCCTCTGCTGCTGGGCAAGGATGGAAAGACCACAAAGGTCATGCGAAAGTCTGAGGAAACCGCCTGACACTACACTGTCTTTGGCAACCATTTACGGTCCGCAGAACCCGCCTGGTAACGGCGGGTTTTTTGTTTACCCCTCCCAGGCCGTGGACATACTGACTGTTAGTCGTATGACACCAAGGAGGGCCTGGATGAATGACAATGATGATTTTGGTGGTCGTTCAGATTGTATTTGCTCTGGTGGTGGGTCTGTACTTCTGGAATCTGCTAAAAAACCAGAGCCACAATCGTCACGCCATTGAGCGGGAATCCCGCAAGGAACTGGACAAATTGAGAAAACTGAGGAGCGTTTCATTAACCGAACCCCTTTCGGAAAAGACCCGCCCCACTTCCCTGGCGGACATTGTGGGCCAGCGCGACGGTTTACGGGCACTGCGCGCGGCGCTGTGCGGGCCTAATCCCCAGCATGTCATTATCTACGGGCCTCCAGGTGTCGGCAAGACGGCGGCGGCGCGGGTATTATTGGAGGACGCGAAGCGCAGTTCCGTTTCACCCTTTGCGTTTGACGCAAAGTTCGTGGAGGTGGATGCCACCACGGCCCGTTTTGATGAGCGCGGCATTGCCGACCCGTTGATTGGATCGGTCCACGACCCGATTTACCAGGGTGCCGGCGCCATGGGTGTCGCGGGAATTCCCCAGCCGAAGCCAGGGGCTGTCACCAAGGCCCACGGCGGCGTTCTCTTCATCGATGAGATTGGCGAACTTCACCCTATCCAGCTCAACAAGCTGCTGAAGGTTCTCGAGGACAGGAAGGTATTCCTCGAAAGCGCCTACTACAGCACGGAGGACCAGTCCATCCCCCTGCACGTGCACGACATTTTCCAGAACGGGTTGCCCGCGGATTTTCGGCTTGTAGGGGCAACCACGAGAAGTCCCGAGGAGCTTCCTCCAGCAATTCGATCGCGCTGCGTAGAAGTGTTCTTTCGTCCCCTCACCCCCAATGAGATTACGTCCATCGTTGAACAGGCTGCGAAGAAGGTCGAACTGCCCATATCTGCGGATGCAGTCGCCGAGGTGGCAAAGTATGCTCAGAACGGACGAGACGCAGTGAACCTGGTGCAAATTGCGGGAGGGCTGGCGCTCACCGAAGGTCGGAACGAGATTTCCGTAGGGGACATTCAGTGGGTCATTCAATTCAGCCAGATGAATCCACGAATGGAAGCGAAAGTAGCGACGCAACCCCTGATTGGTGTGGTGAACGGGCTGGCCGTCTATGGACCAAATATGGGAGCCCTGCTGGAGATTGAGGTGGAGGCCCTGGAGGCGGGCAAACAAACGGGAACGCTCACCATCACGGGACTGGTGGAAGAAGAAACCGTCAACGGACGGGACAGGTCCATGCGCCGGAAGTCCATGGCGAAATCCTCCGTGGAAAACGTTCTGACCATGCTTCGAAAGCACATGGGAATCGACGCTGGACAGTATCACCTACACATTAACTTTCCCGGAGGTGTCCCTGTGGACGGCCCAAGTGCAGGCATCTCCATGGCGACAGCCATCTACTCGGCGATTCGCAAGATTCCTGTGATACCGCAGGTCGCAATGACGGGTGAGATCTCCATTCGTGGCCTCGTCAAGGCCGTTGGCGGTGTCAGTGCCAAACTGGACGCGGCCCAAGAGGCGGGAGCCAGAACCGTCATTGTTCCCCGGGACAACTGGCAACAAAGGTTTACAGAAGTTGAAAACATGAAAGTCATTCCTGTGGAAAAATTTGAAGACGTGTTGCGCCTGTCACTGGTGACCGGCCTGGAGGAGGACTTTACAGCCACCACCGCAAGGCAGTCTGTGGGAATGGACCTGCTTTCTAATACCGGCACCGTCCACACGGCTCACTGAGATGTTGCACCATTTTGGGCACAGTTCAATTTGTTTTTGCAGTTTTGTTTCTGTACAATTGAGGCCAATTCAAGTATGAAACCTGCATGCTAATGAAAGTTTTATGGTGGAGAGTAATGGAGGGCTTTTTGGGGGTGGCAGAGTGGCAACAAAGAAAAACCACATAGACACTTACCCGCTATTGCCGTTGCGCGGTTTGTTGGTGTTCCCGGCCATGGTTCTGCATTTTGACGTAGGTCGGGATAAATCCGTGAGAGCGTTGGAAACGTCAATGGTGGACAATCACATGCTGGTGTTGGCTTCTCAGGAAGACGGGCAAGTAGACAATCCAACGGAAGACGATTTGTTTCAAGTCGGCACGCTGGCACGGGTGAAGCAGATGATGAAGCTGCCCAACAACACGATTCGCGTGTTGGTGGAGGGCCTGGAACGCGTGCAGATTCTAGAATACAGCGAGAACGAAGACTGGTTTGAGGTGAAGGTGAAGCGCCTTCCGGACGACGACAGAGCCCCGGATTCCGAAATTCAGGCTATGATGCGGTCTGTCCTGCAGCAATTTGAGCATTATGTAAAGTTATCCAAGAAAGTCGATCACGAAATCTACCATTCTGTCATGGATATCGAGCAACCGGGTCGATTGGCGGATGTCGTGGCATCTCATCTGCCCCTGAAGATTCGCGATAAACAGGAAATCCTCGAGTGCTTCGACATCAAAGCGCGGCTGGAGCGTTTGTTGCAGATTCTCTCCGACGAAGGGGAAGTCCTGGAGCTGGAGAAGAAAATCAATCAACGGGTCCGTAAGCAGATGGAAAAAACCCAACGAGAGTACTATTTGCGGGAGCAGATGAAGGCCATTCAAAAGGAGTTGGGGGACAGGGAGGGCCGGACTCAGGAAGTGGAGGAACTGCGTGCCGCCATGGCTGAAAAGGTCCTTCCTGAGGAAGTGGAGAACCGCCTGAACAAAGAAATCGACAGGTTGGAACGAATTCCTGTGGCCTCTGCCGAAGGTACGGTAGCCCGTACATATATCGACTGGCTGCTGGCCTTGCCCTGGACGGAAAAGGTTGAAGCCAAGGTGGACTTGCAGCGGGCCGAGAAAATCCTAGAATCGGAGCACTACGGTCTGCAAAAAGTGAAGGAACGAATCCTCGAGTTTTTGGCGGTCCAGAAACTGGCACCCCACCAGAAGGGTCCTATTATCTGTCTCTCCGGTCCTCCCGGTGTTGGCAAGACATCGCTGGCCCATTCTGTCGCGACTTCTCTCCAGCGACCCTTTGTTCGAATGTCCCTGGGCGGCGTCCGGGATGAGGCCGAGATTCGCGGCCATCGCCGCACCTACATCGGGGCGCTGCCTGGGAGAATTCTTCAGGGAATGCGTCAGGCGAGAGTCCAGAACCCGGTGTTCCTCCTGGACGAAATTGACAAGATGGCCAGTGATTTTCGCGGAGACCCTTCTTCGGCCATGTTGGAAGTGTTAGATCCCGAGCAGAATCACGCGTTTTCTGACCACTATATTGAGATTCCCTTTAATTTATCGGATGTTCTGTTCATCACAACGGCAAACAACTTGTACCAAGTTCCGGGACCCCTGCGCGATAGGATGGAAGTCATCGAGCTGTCGGGTTATACGGAGTTGGAAAAACTGCAAATTGCGAAGCGTCACTTACTGCCCAAGCAAAAGGAGAACCACGCCTTGGGCGGAGACAGGTTGCGCATTGGCGACGACATCTTGCTTGAGTTGATTCGGCGCTACACCAGAGAGGCAGGTGTGCGACAGCTAGACAGAAACTTGGCAGCCATCTGTCGCAAAGCGGCGCGTCGCATTGCCGGCGGTGAGCGCAAGCGCATCACTTTGACAGGCGCGCTGCTGACGGAGTTTTTGGGACCGCCAATTTTCCACTATGGATCGATTCAGGAACGAGATGAAGTGGGCGTCGTTACGGGTTTGGCGTGGACGGCCATGGGCGGGGATACCCTGACCATCGAAGTCACAACAGTTCCTGGAAAGGGAAAAGTTGTACTCACGGGTCAATTAGGCGATGTGATGAAGGAAAGTGCGCAGACCGCACTGTCGTACATTCGATCGCGGGCGAAGCAGTTGGGTCTAGAGGCGGATTTCGCCGAAAGCGTCGACATTCATGTTCATGTTCCCGAAGGAGCCATTCCCAAGGATGGACCCTCTGCGGGGATTACTATGGCCACCGCCATCGCCAGTACCTTGACAAAGCGCCCTGTGAGTCGCTACGTTGCAATGACCGGGGAAATCACCCTGCGTGGCCGTGTCCTGCCTATCGGGGGCTTGAAGGAGAAGAGTCTGGCTGCACACCGCGCGGGTATTAAGACCATCCTGTATCCTTCCGACAACCAGAAGGACCTACGCGACATCCCTCAGTCTGTACAGGAGGACGTACGTTTTGTACCCGTGCAGAACATGGACGAGGTGCTGCATTGGGCGCTGTTGGACATAGTTGAGAACGAGGCGACTTTTTCTCCGGCAAATGAACTGGCAGAACTGAGTCACGACGATTTTCCGGCAGAGGAGAGCACGCACCAGTGAAGATTCGAGACTGTGAATTTGAATTGGGCGCTGTACGTCCTGTGCAATGGCCCACGGACGGCTTGCCGGAATTCGCCTTTTTGGGCCGCAGCAACGTAGGCAAGTCATCCTTATTGAACCGGCTGCTCAACCGGAAGTCTCTCGCAAGAGTGTCCGCTAATCCTGGCAAGACACGTGAAATCAATTTCTATCGAATCAATGAAAGTTTCCGCTTTGCTGACCTGCCTGGCTATGGTTATGCCCAAGTGAGCAAGCAGCAGCGAAGTCAGTTTCTGAAAATGATGGACACCTATTTGCTGCAGCGCATTCCACTCTCATTGGTGATTCAACTGGTAGACATCCGCCATCAACCGTCGGCGGACGATGTCGAGCGCCACCAACGGCTGCTGTCTCTTGGAAGAGCAGTCATTGTGGTTGCAACAAAAGCGGATAAGTTGTCAAAATCCAGGGTACAAATATCCCTAAGGGACATTCAGGAATGCCTACATACGCCCGTTCCCGTATTACCTGTGTCCAGCATGAAGGGGACAGGCATTGACGAGCTTTGGTCTTACATAGAGCAAGCCATGGGCGGTTGACATGAAATTGTCACATTTGTCCCTAAGACACCTATTGCGCACATGTTACAATACTTATTAGCTTGTAACAAAAAGACTGGGCGGAGGTGTTCGAAGGTTGCACATCATCGCAGTGGGTCTAAATCATGAAACCGCAACAGTCGAACTGCGTGAGCGCATCAGCATTTCCGACGTGGATTTGGAAGATGCGTTGGCTCAGTTACGCGGTACCAGTACGGTATTGGAAAGCGTTGTCCTATCCACGTGCAACCGCACCGAAATCTATGCGGTTGTCAGTTCGTATAAGGCCGGAGAAGACTATCTGAAACTGTTGTTGGCTAGGCGGGCTGGTGTAGAACGACAGGAAATGGAGAGCCACTTGTATGTTCTCCACGGCGAAACAGCCGTCACTCACCTCTTTGCGGTGGCCTGCGGCATGAATTCATTGGTCATGGGAGAAACACAGATTCTGGGTCAGGTGCGAGGCGCGTTTTTAACGGCGGAGGATGCAGGCAATACCGGGCTGCTGCTAAACCGTCTTTTCCGACTGGCTCTTCAAGTGGGAAAGAGGGCGCAATCCGAGACGGACATTGGCAAAAACGCCGTGTCTGTAAGTTATGCTGCGGTTCAACTGGCAAAAAAGATATACGGTAGCCTGGGTGGTCAGCACGTACTCGTCCTGGGCGCAGGCAAAATGAGTGCGTTGACAGCACAGTATCTGCAAAACAACGGTGTCGACAAGATTACGGTCATCAACCGGACGCTAACGAAAGCAGAGGAACTTGCTCAGCAGTTTCAAGGAGAAGCGGCACACTGGACGGACCTTTCCCAATTGCTGCGCGAGGCGGATATCGTCATTTCGTCCACGGCGTCGAAGGGCTATGTACTCAGTGCAGCAGAGCTAGCCACTGCAGTGGAGACTCGCTCACATCGCCCCATGGTTGTCATTGACATTGCCGTCCCGAGAGACGTACAACCTGAGGCGGGTAAACTCCGGAATGTCTACCTGTACGATATTGACGACCTGCAGGGCGTGGTGTCGGCAAACTTAGAAGAACGTGAGCGCGAGTCACGCATGGTTCTGCACATCATTGAGAAGGCATTGCGGGAGTACTCCACCTGGCTGTCGGAGCAGGAAGTGGTTCCCCTCATTACAGCCATTCGCGACAAGGGCGTCCGGATACAGAGTGAAGTCATGGCTAGCTTGCAGAGGAAACTTCCAAATCTCTCCGACAAAGAGCTGAAACTGATTCACAAGCACACCATGAGCATCGTCAACCAACTGCTGCGTGATCCCGTGAAAAACATCAAGGAGCTTGGATGTGAACCGGGCGCTGCGCAACAGATTCATGTGTTCGCACAGTTGTTTGGTATCTCCCCTGAGGCCCTCCTCCGGGCCGCCGACGGCAACTTCCTCGCACAGAGCAGTGGTAGCCTGTCACAAGCTGCAAATCCTGCTAATCACGCTTTTGCAGACATGGTTCGGCGCTGGCGGAGTACGGGGAACGAGCAGACCGCTGCAGCACTGCACCCTGTGCTGCGCTAGACGGCGTCACATGCACTTCATTAAGGCTGCTGCGGACGCCCTCGCGGGATTGTACGGACTGGGACTGGTCTTTTCCTTTACGGACTTTGTAGGCTGGCGCCGCAGGCTCAATCGTGTGGCGCTCTTGGCATTGCTGTGGATTGACGCAGTCATCACTGTTGCCATTGGCCTCGTTTTGTTGCGCTTGGGTACTACGCCAATCTACGTTCGCTTCTATCTTGCCTTGATCTTCAGTTGGGGTATTGTCCTCCTTGCCGGGTGGTTTGACAGGCGGATGGGGATTCGACTGACACTTCTGTTTGCCTGTGCCCTGAGTTTTCTCATCGCCGCTTGTGACCTGTTTCCGGGAACCCTAGAGTTCTCTACACTCCACCAAGCAGGGGATATCCTCGCTTTTCACATTGTCTCTGCGGCGTTGAGTTACCTATCTTTTGCTGTTGCGTTTTTGTTTTCCGTGATGTATTTAATTCAGGAACTGTTGCTGCGAAGGAAACAGTGGAACCGCTGGTACCTGCACTTGACCGCTCTGCGTACTCTGGAACTGTACTCGCTGAGACTGGTGGCGCTGGGGGTTCCGTTGTTATTTGTGTCCATGGCATTCGGGTTTATCTGGTCGAAAGTGCACTTGGGAACATTTCTTTTGGCCGACCCCAAGACCCTTGGCACCGTGGTTTCCTGGGCGCTCTACGTGGGCTGCCTGGTGCTGTATGTGCGCAGACCGTGGGGTGGAAGAGGTCTTGCAGTCTATAATTTGATATGCTTTCTTGGTCTGGTGATAAATTTCACGTGGGTAGGTAGTTTCTCTGTATTTCATTCCGGTCTATGAGCAGAATGCCCATGTAGGTACCATGGGAAAGGTGAGTGACGACTGTGACGACACTGCGGGTGGCATCGAGGAAGAGCCCCTTGGCCAGGACGCAAAGCCAGTGGGTCATGGACGGACTGGCGAGGCTGCATCCTGGATTGAAGTTTGAATTCGTCTTTGTTACAACCACTGGGGACAAGGTACAAGATGTGTCCCTGTCCAAAATCGGAGGTAAGGGTCTGTTTGTGTCGGAAATCGAACAAACCCTGCTCCGGGGAGAAGCGGACCTGGCGGTTCACAGCCTAAAGGACGTTCCTGTTAGAATTGCGGCTGGGCTCTGTCTGGGCGGCACGCCGGCTCGGTTTGATGTCAGGGACGTTCTGGTTTCGGGCTCCGGTGCCACCCTGATGAACCTTCCTCCTGGCGCCGTGGTGGGAACTTCCAGTTTGCGCAGGGCGGCTCAGGTGAGACGGATGAGACCCGATGTTCAGGTGGAGCCTCTTCGTGGCAACATTGACACACGCCTGGCCAAGGTTGCCGATGGTTCTGTCGATGCCGCAATTCTGGCCGCTGCCGGTTTGGAACGAATGGGGTGGCAGGACAAGGTGACGGAGTATCTTCAGCCGGAAACCTTTATCCCCGCTATTGGACAGGGTATTCTGAGCATTGAATGTCGCGATGACGACAGTTTTATGAAAGGGATTCTGGATGCTTTCACGGATTCCCAGACACTGGCAGCCAGTGTGGCGGAACGCACTTTGCTAGAACAACTAAGTGGAGACTGCACCGTACCCTTAGGCGGCTATGCCAAAGTTCTATCAGATGGCCGGATTCACTTGATAGGCATGGTGGCTGCTGAAGATGGAACAAACGTTCTCCGTGCTGAGGCTTCGAGCCACAATGCTCGCCAGTTGGGCGTTGAGGTGGCGGACAAGCTGAAAGATTCGGGTGCAGCAGACCTTCTTGGCTGGGCATCGGGAGGTTCGCAATGAGGGAACGAAGCGCCAACACACAAGGCTTGCCCTTGGCCGGGTGGCGCGTAGTGATTACTCGACCCGCACCTGACGCCGATGCCTTGGCACATAAAATCTATCTTCTGGGTGGGCAGCCACAAGTCATGCCCGTGTTGGAGATATCCACTCTCCATAGTGAAAGCGCTAAAGCGGCGGTGACACACCTAGGGGAGTTTGATGCCGTTCTTCTGACTTCTGCCAACGCGGCTAGGGCACTGGGGGAGGTGGCAGAAAGCCTGAAGGTGGATCTGAGCAGTCCACCGCGCTGGTTGGCTATTGCCGAAAAGACTGCGGGCGCGCTTGCACCCCTCGGACTGACGGCCCAGACTTTTGCCGGTGTGGGAACTGGGCGGGAGTTCGCCGAGGCCCTGGTGGGAGAATTTCAAGAGTACCCCCATTCCAGGTTTCTCCTTCTCAGAGGTCAATTGGCCAGACCGGAACTGGCAAACGCGCTGCGTGGCGCGGGCCATGAAGTAGTGGACTGTGTCTGTTACGAGACCAGAGAGCGCAAGCTACCCAGAGCAGAATGGGAAGGGGCACTTTCCAGCCCGCGTACCGCGATTCTGCTGTTCAGTCCCTCAGCGGTTCACAGTCTGGTGAATCAGGCAGGGGAAATGGTGCTGCCGGGGGTCGGGGAGAGAGGCTTTCTCGCGATTGCCGTTGGCGCCACAACAGCGGCGGCCTGTACCACAGAGGGCCTAGCCGTAGCTGCAGTTGCTGAGAGACCCAATGAGAATGGGATGATAGACGCGCTGGTTGCTTGTTGCAGGCATCGGCAAAGTGGCACAATAGAGTGAGATACTGTCCCCTTTTGGGGTAAGGAGTTGTTGGAGCATGGACTTTCGACGCCACAGACGCCTGCGGCATTCGGCACCTTTGAGAAACCTTGTTCGAGAACACACTTTTGATATGAACGACTTCATTTACCCTGTTTTTGTTCAGGAAGGGCTGAACGGTAAAGAGGAAATCTCCGCCATGCCCGGAATCTATCACTTCGGTTTAGACGAGTTTCGCCGGGAAATTGTCGAACTAAGCGAGCTGGGTCTCCCTGGAGTAATTCTGTTTGGCATTCCTGCGGAAAAGGACGACCAGAGTTCAGGCGCCTATGCCGAACACGGCATTGTGCAGGAGGCCATTCGCGCTGCAAAACAGGAGAATCCCGATTTCCTCGTAATGACGGATGTGTGCCTGTGTCAATATAATCCGGCCGGGCACTGTGGGATTGTGAAGGAAGGGCAAATCGTCAACGATGAAAGCCTGCGCTACATTGCCGAGACGGCTTTGTCCCACGCCCAGGCGGGCGCTGATGTGGTGGCACCCTCAGACATGATGGACGGTCGAGTACTAGCTATTCGAAAACTACTGGATGAGCACAACTACCAAAACGTCGTGATTCTTTCCTACGCCGTCAAGTACGCTTCCGCATTTTACGGCCCGTTTCGGGAAGCCGCCCATTCCGCGCCGGCTTTCGGCGACAGAAGGACCTACCAGATGGATTTTGCCAACATCCGTGAGGCCCTTCGCGAAGCCCGGTCCGATGTGGACGAGGGTGCGGACATGATTATGGTGAAACCTGCGTTGTCGTATCTCGACGTGACTCGTACCATTCGCAACACCTTTGACGTTCCCGTTGCCACGTACAACGTCAGCGCCGAGTACAGCATGGTGAAAGCTGCAGCCGCCCAGGGGTGGATAGACGAGCAGGGAATTGTCAAGGAAATCATGACGTCCTTTAAGCGGGCCGGGGCCGATTTTATTCTGACGTACCATGCAAAGGACTTGGCCAAATGGCTCCGTGGGCAAAAGGCATGAGTCCTGGAAAAATCCATTGGACAGGTGTCGGGAAAGAGAGAGGTGGTTCTTGTGGGTGAGCGTTCCGAACGGGCATTTGAACACTCCCGGCGCGTCATGCCTGGTGGCGTCAACAGTCCGGTCCGGGCATTTCGCGCGGTTGGGGGAACTCCGTTTTTCGCCCATCATGGCATCGGACCCTACGTCTTTGACATCGACGGCAATCGCTACATAGATTACCTTTTGTCCTGGGGGCCCCTCATCTGGGGGCACGCCCACCCGGCTATTGTGTCGGCAGTGACGGAAGCGGCACAGAAGGGCACCAGCTTCGGCATGCCGACAGAACTGGAGACCGAACTGGCTGAGTGTGTGATTTCACTGATGCCGTCCGTGGAAATGATTCGCATGGTCAACAGTGGCACGGAGGCCACTATGAGCGCTTTGAGGCTCGCTCGTGCGTTCACCCGTCGCCCGCTGGTGGTGAAGTTTGAAGGATGCTACCACGGTCATGCCGACAGTTTGCTGGTGAAAGCGGGATCGGGCGTTGCCACATTCGGTCTTCCCGACAGCCCTGGGGTTCCGGAAGGTACGGCCCGAGCCACACTGACGCTGCCCTACAACAATGTGGGCGCGTTGCACCAGTTGTTTGCAGCGCAGGGGGAGGCCATTGCCGCGGTCATCGTCGAACCGGTTGCAGGCAACATGGGCTGCGTCATACCTGACCACGGCTATTTGCAGGAACTCCGACAAGTGACAAGGGAGTATGGCAGTCTCCTGATTTTTGACGAGGTCATGACAGGTTTTCGGATAGCCCTTGGGGGTGCGCAGGAACGTTTTGGAATTCGGCCGGACTTGACGACCCTGGGCAAGGTCATTGGCGCGGGTCTGCCTGTAGGCGCCTATGGGGGCCGAAGAGACATAATGGAAATGGTGGCGCCCAGCGGCCCCGTCTACCAGGCGGGAACTCTTTCCGGAAATCCCTTGGCCATGGCTGCGGGTCTCACAGCCCTGCGTCTGTTAAAGGAGGCCGCTGCAGGTGGGCTGTACCACAGACTGGAGCAGTATGGGCAGGCACTGGTCAATACCTTCCTCACATTGGGCCGCGAGCGTGGAATCGAAGTTTATGGCCACGCCATTGGAGCCATGTTTGGACTCTTCTTCAATCCTGGGCCCATTCGGGACTTTGGCACAGCCTTGATGTCGGACAAGGAACGGTATGCAAAGTTTTTCCACGAGATGTTGCAAGAAGGAATATCTCTGGCCCCCTCGCAACTGGAGTCGGGGTTCGTTTCGGCTGTTCACACGCCGGAGACACTGGCGGCAACACAGGCCGCCATGACAGATGCGTTTCGGCGGTTGTAAAATCAGCGGCTTCGATGTAGTGCCAGTGTAGTGCCAGACAGAATCAGGAAGCATAAGGGAGTGACACTGTGAGCAGTTTGCCACAACAGGTCAAAGTCGGTTTTATTGGTACGGGTGTCATGGGAAAGCGTATGATTTTGAGACTCCTGCAGGCTGGACATACGGTGTATGTCTATAATCGAACCAAGGCGAACGCAATGCCGTTGGCGGCAGAAGGCGCCATATGGAAGGATACCGTTGCCCAGGTGGCTGAGATTGCGGATATTGTCGTCTCGATGGTGGGGTATCCCACTGATGTGGAAGAAGTGTACTTCGGGCAAGACGGTGCACTGGAGAACGTCCGAAAAGGTTGCTATCTGGTAGACATGACTACTTCCAGCCCGTCGCTGGCAGAGCGTATTGGCACCACGGCAGAGAGCCTGGGCGTGCACGCATTGGACGCACCCGTATCTGGCGGCGACATTGGAGCCAGGGATGGAACTCTGAGCATCATGGTTGGTGGTCGAGAAGAGGACTTCCGCGCTGTGCTTCCTGTTTTACAGGTGTTGGGGAAGAACATCGTACTCCAGGGTCCATGGGGAGCCGGACAACATACGAAAATGGCCAATCAAATTGCCATTGCATCCAACATGATGGGAGTTTGCGAAGCTGTCTCCTATGCGTTGAGGGCCGGACTTGATGCCAACCGTGTGCTGCAAAGCATCTCCAGTGGAGCGGCCGGAAGCTGGTCACTGTCAAATCTGGCTCCGCGTATGATTCAGGGTGACATGGCCCCAGGTTTCTACGTGAAGCACTTCATCAAGGACATGAATATCGCGCTCACAGAGGCTGAAAGCCTGGGACTGGATACGCCAGGACTGCACACCGCCAGGGAATTGTATCAGCGGCTGGCGGACGAGGGCTACGATTCCATGGGGACACAGGCATTGTTCAAGTACTATGGGGAAACCGGCGGCAACGAGTAAGGCGGGTAAGGCGCACAAGGCAGACAAGCCAGCTGAGACTACATGTGCCGGCGGATTCCCCGGCATCGTACCGGCCTTTACAACTAGACGAGAAGACAAGCGGAAACCTACGGGACTCCGCTTGTTTGGTTTTTAGACAAACGGTAAAAGGTGAGACCGAGATACAACATGAAGACGTCTGCGACGTTTCGCGTCCGGTAACCTGTGATGCGTTCAATTTCTTGGAGACGCATCCGGAGAGTATTCTTATGGATGTAGAGCAAAGGAGCTGTCCGTCCCTCACACCGGGACCGGCAGTTCCTTTTTCCTGAGCGGACATATCCATCTTCGACATGGCATAAGTTGAAATGAAAGTTTGCCGCGTCCGTGTACTTGCAGGCCGTCGAAGGAGGGAGAAACGTTGGGCGAAACCCACAGTACTCCACAGGTCCAAATCGAGATTGACCAGGAACTATTTCTCGACTCAGTGCAAGAAGGAAGCGTCATTGAAGACGCTGCCGTCGCTACGGAAGTGACGGCCTTTGAACGGGTCACAGACACCTATGTTTTGGAAGGCGCCATTGTGTTTTCAGGGTACACACGCCATCCAGAGCAAGAAGACGCAGTTCACGAGGAGAGAGGCCTCGACGCGTTGGCGCTGGACGACGAAAGCACAGTCGGACACTTCCACCACCGCCTGCCTTTTGTGCTGCAAGTGCCCATGAAGGCACAACCGCGGGGAATCGTGAATGTAAATAGCCGTATCTCCTCTTGGTCCTTGGAAGTCATTAGTGCAGGCTGGATTCGGATTCGCGGAGATTTGACGCTCATTGGTCTGAATGGCAACGAGGGATACCACTTCGATTGTGGAGCGCAGGAAGAAGGAGATTTGCTCTTTCA
>Ga0187809_10000826_pt1 | contig 15470 bp, 15 predicted proteins | sample NC_wetland_sal_i_8_FD_132415 | JGI IMG/M metagenome (GOLD analysis project Ga0187809, IMG submission 132415) | Wetland sediment microbial communities from Neuse River Estuary, North Carolina, USA - ASW_4 | ecosystem: Environmental > Aquatic > Freshwater > Wetlands > Sediment | place: USA: North... | reverse complement strand
TGTCCGGGAATCCGACCTGGACAAGTTTCCTACCCGGGCGGAGCTGCTGCAACAAAAATGAAAGACCGTATACTTATTGCTGTAGATGATCTTGACCGCCACGCGCTGCAGAAGATAAAGGCAGCGGTGTCCGGTTGGGCGACGGTGGAATCGATCGCTCAGCAAACGGGAGAAATTGAATACCGCGCCGCGCTGCGCGGTTGCACTGCCTGTATCGGCTGGCCCGACGCGGCGTGGCTTCCTGAAAGCGGTGTCCGGCTGCTTCAAACCGGAAGCAGTGGGTGGGAAAGCTACCGGGACAGGGGGCTGGAGCGGATCGAGGGGTTTTCTCTTTGCACGGCAAAAGGCATCTATACCATCGGGGTCGCAGAGCACGCGATCGCGATGATGTTTTCCCTGGTCCGCCGGATCCCGGTTCATGTGCATGACAAGGACCGGAAGCAATTCAGGAGGCACCTGCCGTACGCGCCGGAAATCGCAGGGTCAGTTGCATGCGTCATCGGCCTGGGAGATATTGGAACAGCGGTTGCACGGCTTTGCCGGGGACTGGATATGTCTGTTATCGCCGTGACGCGCCGGCCCGTGGCAACGAACCGGAACATTGACAGGGTATTTCCCCTGTCTGCGATAGCCGAAGCGCTGGGTCTTGCAGATCATATCTTCCTGTGTCTTCCGGGAACACCTGAAAATGCCGTATTGATAGGTCGGCCACAGCTGGAATGTTGCAAAAAGAGTGCATTTTTATACAATATCTCGAGGGGCAGCGTCCTGGACGAGACTTCGCTTCACGCGTTGATCCGGGACGGCGCACTGGCCGGGGCAGGGCTGGACGTAACGACCGTGGAACCCCTGCCGCTGGACAGTCCGTTATGGCAGTTGGGGGACCATGTCCTGATTACCGGTCACAGCGCCGGACTTTCGCAGGGGCATGCGTCGCGGTTCCTGCAGCTCGTCATCCGGAACCTCAAGAATTTCCATGAGCAACGTCCGCTCATCAACAAGGTCATTTAATAAATGTTGTATTATGAAGATTACAGGAATTACCACGTACCTCGTCCGGCAATCCTCGGAACGTTGGTATGCACCCCGGCCGGTACCTTCCGGCTATTCGCCTCATTTTGATTTTCCGCTTACCGTGGTACATACGGATGATGGTCTTGAGGGCTATACGATGGACTATTGCCCGTTGGGGCAGGGAAGGGGTTCGGCCGTTGCCCTGCATGATATTTTTTACCATGACCTGGTGGGACATGACCCGCTGGATCATGAAGCGATCTGGCAGCGGCTTCGCGCCAAACAGCGGCACCTCTATAATTTCCGCGAGACCCTTTGGTCCAACCTGGATGTGGCGCTGTGGGACATCAGGGGAAAATTTACGGGTCTGCCGGTGTCGCGACTCCTGGGCCAGGTAAGGGACCGCGTACCTGCCTATGCGACTTGCCCGCCGCAGACCGTCGAAACGCCGGACGAAGTGGAGATTCAGGTAAGGGAAAAAATGCAGCGGGGGTTCAGGGGAGTCAAGCTGCAGTTGTCCGGCGGATCCGCCGTTGACATCCCCAAACTTCGCCGGGCCCGTGAAGTAGCAGGCGACGGCTTCCCGCTGATGCTGGACGCTTCGGCCGCGCTTTCATTCGAAGATGCCCTTAAGATCGGATACGAGCTCGATGAACTGAAATACGAATGGTTTGAAGAGCCTTTTGCCGATGCCTATCTTATCCAGTTGAAAAAACTTTCTGCAGCCATCAAAACGCCCGTGCTGGCGGCAGAAACCGTCGGCCTGTTCGAACTTCCCCATTACATGACGGAAGGCGCGATCGATATCATTCGGGGAGATGTACATCACAAATCGGGTATTACGGGCGTTATGAAGGCCATCGGCATGTGCGAGATGACGGGGTTCGAATTCGAAATTCATACCGCTGCAGCGCCGATTCTGGATATCGCCAACCTGCATGTTGCCTGTGCCACGCGACTGACACGGTTCGTTGAATCCCATCACCCGATGTTCCGCTTCGGTTTAAAGAACGATCCCCTTGAAATACACGAGGATGGCTGCCAGCATTGCCCGACCGGTGCGGGCCTGGGCGTGGAACCGGACTGGGACTGGATCGATGATCATACGGTAAAGCTCATACGCGACCTGGAATAGCGGACCATTCAGTCCACCGTCAGCCGGCCGAACCGGATGACGGTTCGGGCCCTTGCAGGATCGTTTGAACTGTCCCAAACGCATGCGAACCTGCCCGGGGTTTCTTCGATGAGCGTTGGATAGCTGTTGCGGTTATGCTCGCCGTAAAACAACCGGGAGGCGGACCAGTCGTGTCCTTTCCGCTTCACATTGTATCGCAGCGTCGTTCTTTTGCCGACGGGACCGTCGTTGAACACATATACGAAACTACCCTGGCGGTCCTTCCCGAAAAAGCCCTTTGAAAATGTATTATACAGGGCGGCTTCTGCCACAGGAACCGACCAGGTCTTTCCATCGTCCGTGCTGAAGGAAGCGTAGGCCCTCGGAAATTCCAGCTGCCGTTGCCCGGGATGATCATAGTCGCCCGTTCGCATGACGATTTCAATGTCATGGTTATTTTCCGCCAGCGCCATGTTCCCTTCACACAGAAAGACCGGCTTACCATGTGGCATCGGGATGTAGCCAGCGAGCTTCCAGGAAAGCAGGTCCCGGCTTTCCAGCACGAACTGGCGGCGATCACCCCCGGGGTCACTTGCCAGGGTATTACGGTGCACGGCAAGCAGGTACTTTGCTCCCTGCTGATCTGTAACCTTCAGGATGGAAGCGTTCGTGATGATAGGAGAATGAAAATCCACGGAAAGCGGTACCGGCCACCAGGTACGTCCTTTGTCGGGGGAATAAGCTGCCACCAGCTCGGATTCCTCGCTGTTCCGATAGAATTTTGGACATCGCATTGCGAAACACCACAGGACGTTCTGGGCGGGATCCCTGTAAAAAAATGAATTGGCATAAGCATACGGTGTTTCCCCGCAAGTGAACACCGGCACACGGTATCCCCAGGTTTTGCCACGATCGTGACTGATCGAGCATACGATATCGCCCATATCGGTCTTGCCTGCCAGTCCCAGTCCATACGTGGCCACGTAGGTATTGCTGTCGAGGATCGCCAGGTACGGTTGCCAAATCTTGTTATACGGGCTGTTAGCCGGTAAGGTGTCGACAATGCTCAGGTCCGTCACGTCCCCGTCGTTTGCGGACTGAGCATAAAGGCCACCTTGCAGGGAAAGCAGTGTGGCCACATATAATAGGATTTTTTTCATCTTGTCATTCCAATTCCGGGCTGCGGGCAAAATCCCTTGCCGCCAGCGTATCATCAGGACCGGACAGCAGCAGGTCAAAATCGCATCCCCTGTCTGCCTGCTCCACGTGGTCCAGGAATAACTTTCCATAACCGCGCCGGTACCATGGAGCGGGGCGTGACCAGTTGCCAAGCCTTTTTTGAATGTCTTCTTCCGGGACCTCGAGGGTCAGTGCTCTCGCGGGAACATCCAGGCGGATCATGTCCCCGTCCTGTACTATGGCCAGCACGCCACCGATCGCCGACTCCGGCGCAATGTGCAGCACGATGGTGCCGAACGAGGTACCGCTCATCCGGGCATCGCTGATCCGTACCATGTCCGTAATGCCCTGTTCCAATAATTTCTGCGGAATGGGAATGTGGCCCCATTCCGGCATCCCGGGTCCCCCGACCGGGCCGCAGTTTTTCAGGACCAGCACAGAATCCGCGGTAACGTCCAGGTCCGCGGAATGGATCCGGTCGAGCATATCGCGGCGATCCTTAAAGACAACCGCCCTCCCGCGATGGCGGAGTAATCCCGGCGATGCCGCGGTCTGTTTGATTACCGCGCCGCGGGGAGCCAGGTTTCCCTTCAGGATGACGGTGCCGCCTTCCGGGTACAGGGGACGGGAAACCGGCCGCACGATATTTTCATCATACACTTCGGCGTTGCGGTAAGCCATCGCGAGGGTTTCTCCCGTCGCGGTCAGCACTTCGGTGTGAAGCAGGTGCCCGATCTGCCGGATCACCGCAGGGATACCGCCGGCATAGAACAGGTCTTCCATCATGTACTGGCCCGACGGTTTGACATTCACGATCAGGGGCGTTGTGCGCGAGATCCTGTCGAAATCATCCAGCGAGATGGGTATACCGAGCCTGCCACAGATAGCTACCAGGTGAATGACTGCGTTCGTCGATCCGCCGATCGCCATGTTCACGGTTATGGCGTTTTCAATGGAGGAGCGCGTTACGATCCTGGAAAGCCGCAGGTCATTGCGGACCATGTTCACGATACATTTTCCGCTTTCCTGTGCCTGCGCATACCGGCGGGTATCCACCGCGGGTATGTTTGCAGCGCCGGGCAGGGTGAGTCCCATCGCTTCGGCGAGACTGGTCATCGTACTGGCCGTGCCCATCACCATGCAATGACCGGCGCTCCGGGAAATGCAGGATTCTATTTCCACGAAGGCTTCATCGGTGAGTTGTCCCAATCTCCTGAGATCTTCAAATTTCCATACGTCGGTGCCCGACCCGATCGGCTGGTTACGGTAATATCCTTTTAGCATGGGACCGCCCGGCACGACGATCGAAGGGAGGTCCGCGCTGGCGGCACCCATGATCTGGGCGGGCGTCGTTTTGTCGCAACCGGTCAGGAGTACCACCCCGTCGATGGGATTGGCACGGATACATTCTTCCACGTCCATCGCCATCAGGTTGCGGAACAGCATCGTGGTTGGACGCATGAATACTTCTCCCAGCGAGATCACGGGAAATTCCAGGGGAAGCCCCCCGGCTTCCCATACGCCGCGTTTCACCGCTTCGGCCACCTGGCGCAGGTGGGCATTGCAGTTATTAAGTTCGCTCCAGGAGTTGCAGATCCCGATCACGGGTCGGCCGTCGAAGACCTCGCGGGAAAAACCCTGCGCGGCCATCCAGGAGCGGCTCGTGAACACGTCCGGGTTGACTCCTTCGAACCACTCCTGGCTTCTGAGCTTTTTCATTGTTCAGTAACCTTTTTCGAAATGAATTGGATTTTTAAGCGGGCGCCCCTCCCGGAAAAGGGCGAGGTTTTCCAGGAACAGCAATACGATACCGTCGTATTCGGCAACCTGGCCGCCCCCGGAATGCTGGCTCAGCACGGTGTTTGGGCAGTCCCACAAAGGGCTGTCCGCCGGGACCGGCTCGGGTGTAGTGACATCCAGGACGGCGCCGCCGATCCGCCGGCTGGTGAGCGCGTCCACCAGGTAGGCCTGGTCGGCGACCAGGTTGCCCCGACCGACGTTGCAAAAGATCGCGGACGTTTTCATCAAATCGATCATTTCATTCGTGAAGAGCCCGCGTGTTGCACCGGTACCTGGCAGGCAACCGATGATAATATCAGCCCAGGGAATTTTTTGTACCAGTTCATCCTTTGTATGAAGCGTGCCCGGGGCGCTTCGGGAGAAGTACACACACGTGGTATCAAAACCGGACAGGATACGGGCGATCCTTTTTGCGATGTTACCGTTTCCCAGCAACAGCACATTATTCCCGTGCAGCAGCCGGAGGTTGCGGCGGATCGGGTAACCGATCCACTTTTTTTTCTCCTTCAGAACGGCGAATTCATCCATTTTCCGGTAGAGGGCCAGGATCCCCGCGACCACGGTTTCGGCGCAGGGCTGGGAATAGTAATCCTGCATGTTGGTAACCTGTGCGGCCAGGTCGATTCCCTGGTAATATTCAAATCCTGCCGAGTACAGCTGTATCCATCTTGCCGCCAACGCATTTTTCATCCAGTCGGGCGGGGGGTTGCCGAATATCACCGTTGCCCTGGTGATTGCGTCCCGCCGCGAAGTGTCATCTGGAAGTTCATCCTGGAACACCACTTCATCGGCGCTTCCTGCCCCTTGCAGGAGTGTTTGTTTTTCCGCTTGCCTGAGCGGCGTATCTACATATATTAACATACAGGGTCGTTTAAAGAGGACGCCAACGAATCTTCAGACCGAGACCGAAGGTTGGTATTAAGTAATACATATCAAATATAAGAATTTTATGCGCATGGAGCCTGTTTTCATAACCAAGCGTTTGCGTGCATCCAGTGAAAGCATCTTTCAAGCCATTGGTCTGTTGTAGTCCGGTTGTGGAGCCCATATCCATGGCCGCCATGTTCGTAAATGTGCATTTCCGCGTTGACCCCGTTTTTGTGAAGCGCCTCAAAATAACGGATCGTATTTTCGACAGAGACCACCGGGTCGTCGGTGCACGCTACCAGGAATGCGGGCGGCGTATACGGTGTGACCTGCAGCTCATCGGAGAAAAGGTTCACGGTAGCACTGTCGGCATCCTCCCCGATGAGGGCTTTCTTGCTCCCTTTATGAAGTATACCCGGCTGAAAGCTGATCACGGGGTACACCAGGATCGAAAAATCGGGCCGGAGAGAGATGCGATCGGGGTTCGGGATGACACACTGGAGGTAATGGGTCGATAAGGTGGCGGCGAGGTGGCCGCCGGCTGAAAACCCCATCACACCTACCTTTGCGGTATCAATCCTCCATTCCCTGGCGTGCTCCCTGACCAGGCGGATCGCCTGTTCTGCATCCTGCAATGGCCCGATGGACCGGTTGGACATGATGCGGTCGTCCGGTAGCCGGTACTTGAGCACAAAAGCGGCGATCCCTTTTTTGTTCAGCGCCCGGGCGACTTCGTATCCTTCGCCATTGATGACGAGGTAGGAGTAGCCGCCGCCGGGACATATGATCACCGCGGTGCCGTTGGCTTCCTTCGGGGAAGGAAGGAAGATCGCCAGGGTCGGGTCGGTGACGTGACTGATCTTTCCCCGCCGGGAGGAGCTGTCGGATATTTCTTTGACGTTGGAAGCCTTTGCACCGGGTACCGTGTCATAGAGCCGGAGAATTTGCTGGGCGACCGCGTTACCGGTACCGGCGAGGAGCAGGAATGGCACGGCGATCACGGGAATGACTTTCATTTTTTCCATAAAAATAATGAAATATGTATTACATAATGAAAATTCAGTTATTTTTGTTCGCGTTTGATCAGGGTCGTTTCCTACGACGGCGCATTCCGGTGCTTTTTCATTTAATGTTGAGGCTTGCATGAGATTCCATTCAAAGAAATCGATTTATCCCTGGGTGCTGGTCGGCCTGTTATGGGTCGTTGCGTTTTTAAATTACTTTGACCGCATCCTGATCACCTCGATGCATGACCCGATCGTCGATGCCTTCCGGTTGAATGATGCCCAGTTCGGGCTGCTTACCTCGGTTTTTCTCTGGTCCTACGGATTGCTCAGCCCGCTGGGCGGCTATTTTGCCGACCGCTACGGGCGCAAGCCGGTCATTATCTTTAGTGTGGCAGTCTGGTCCGTCGTTACTCTATGGACGGGCCTGGCCACCAGTTTCCATGAGATGCTGGCTGCACGGCTTTGCATGGGCATCAGTGAGGCTTGTTATATTCCCGCGGCACTCGCACTGATCGCAGATCATCACCGCGGCACAACGCGTTCCCTGGCAACCGGCATTCACATGAGCGGATTGTATGCGGGGCTGGCCCTCGGCGGCCTGGGCGGATATATTTCGGAACTGTGGGGGTGGCGTTCCGGTTTCCAGGTCTTTGGATTTTTCGGAACGTTCTACGCCCTCGTGCTCCTTTTGTTACTTCGCCGGCCGGAGAAAACAACGGCGCAAAGCGAAACGGACGCGCCCGCTGCCGCAAGCTTTATCCGCTCCACCCGCATTTTCGCCAATTTTTCCTTTCGTGTGCTGCTCCTGTATTTCTGTGCTTATGGGATCGTGAACTGGCTGATCTATGGGTGGCTTCCGACTTTTCTCCAAACGCATTTCAGGCTGGGGCTTGGCCAGGCCGGGATTTCTGCTACGGGGTATGTCCAGATCGGTTCCTTTGCCGGCGTCCTCCTCGGGGGCCTGCTGGCGGACCGGTGGTTCAGGGTGAATCCGAGGGGAAGGCTTTATGTGATCATCCTGGGTTTTACCGTGGGGGCGCCCTTTCTGTTCCTCATGGCGTCCACTTATACTTTCTCCATTGCCATCGCGGGGATGATCGTGTATGGAATCGCCCGTGGATTCAACGACGCCAACCTGATGCCGGTCCTGTGCCAGGTCGTGGATGAACGATCGATCGCGACCGGCTATGGATTTCTGAATTTTCTCAGTACGATCGTCGGCGGCCTGATGGTGTACTTCGGCGGCGTGCTGAGGGACGCACACGTCAGTCTCTCCGTCATCTATGGCGGCTCAGCGATCCTGCTCCTGTTGTCTGCATGGTCGTTATTCCTGGTGAAAACCCGTCGCTGACGAGGGTCCTTATTCCGGTGTGAATCTTGCAGCACCTGCCACACAAACCATCAGGATCATGAAACAGGAGGACCTGGAGTCTCTGGCAATTGGTTCGCTCGTGTCGGGTTTGGTGTGCGCAGTCATCATCGTCACAGATCTTTTGCGGGGTCATCCGCAAAAAATGCGGATCATGAACATCGTATGGCCCGTTACCGCACTGTATGCGGGGCCACTGGGACTTTGGGCCTATTATGCATGGGGCCGGTCACGAAGACCGGGCGCGCGGCCGGCCAACAATGTGCGTGTGACCTGGCAACAGGTGGTACGCAGTACCCTCCATTGTGGAGCAGGTTGCACAGTGGGGGATATCCTTGCCGAGAGTATGCTGGGAATGTTTCCAGTTGTGATCATTTCAAATCCGTTATTCAACAGTTGGATACTGGAATATTTTTTTGCCCTTATTACAGGGATCGTTTTCCAGTACCAGGCGGTCGCCGGGATGAAGCACCGGGGAACGGTGCGTTCGGTCATGGCTGTCCTGAAGGCAGATGTATGGTCTCTCACGTGCTGGCAAGTCGGGATGTATGGCTGGATGGCCCTTGCGGTCTTCGGGATCTTCCATCACCCTTTGGCAGCGAGCGGGCCGGTCTTCTGGCTGATGATGCAGGCAGGGATGATCGCCGGTTTTTGCACCGCATTACCGGTGAACGGGTGGCTGCTCAAGAAAGGTATCAAGGAGGCCATGTGAACAGGCATATGGATTGCAGGATTTTCTGAAAAACTTACTTGCATGATACGTAAATTAAAATCCGGGCAGTACCGTCTCTATTCCAGGAAAAAAGATCCCCGGACCAGCCGCAGAAAAAACCTCGGGACTTTTGACAGCCTGGACGCCGCGAAAAAGCACGAACGGGAAATACAATATTTCAAGAGACACTGATCATGGTTCAGGAAACTCCTGCTGGTCATGATCCTTGACCGGTATCCTCCTGATGAAATCGGCATACGTGGCCGCCTCTTCGTTGCTATAGGCGCCATAGGCGTCCACACAATAAGCGATCAGGCCGTCGTTCGCTCTCATCAGGTACAGGACCGCCATATCGGCGGGATCCGACATCCCTTCAAAGCGGTACGTCCGTATGATGGTCAACTCCTGTGCATCATAGCATCTTTGATGGGCGCACAGACGGCCACCGGACCATTGAAATTCGTGATCATATCCTTTGGCGGCGAGTTGGTTGATCACTTCACTGAGCGTAGTCATATCCGGTTGTGACGTCATAATGTTATTTTACCGGTACGGTTCAATTCTTGTACCAACACCACGGACGCTCCGGGGATAGCATTCCGGAAAGTTCGTGTATTCCATTATGGATGAGACCACTACGATCCTTATTTGCGGCGCCGGCCCGACGGGCCTGATGCTTGCCGCGCAATTGTTGCGGTATACGGACGATTTTGTCATTTTCGATAAAAAGAATGGTCCGACGACCGAATCGAGGGCATTGGCGGTGCAGGCACGGAGCATGGAGATCTATGAGCAAATGGGCCTTGCGGCTGCGATCCGGGCGTCCTCGGCGGATGCCGAAGGGCTGTGTTTCTGGAGAAACGGCCGCCGGGCCGGGCAGGTGCGCCTGAAAAACCTGGGCCGGACCATCACGCCCTTTGACACGGTTACCATATTTGAGCAAAGCAAGAACGAATCCCTGCTGTACGGGCACCTGCGGCAACATCGACACGAAGTCCGCTGGCATACAGAATTCACGGGCTATGAACCGTCGGGGGACGGCTACCGGGTGGCCATGGTACGGAACGGGGAAACGGTTTTTTTGCAAACACGGTTCCTGATCGCCTGTGACGGGGCATCGAGCGCGGTCCGGTCGTTCAGCGGCATGAGGTTCGAGGGTGGTACTTATGAACACCTTTTTTACGTGGCCGACACGCATGTATCGGCAAAGCTTTGCGACCGGGAACTGAATTTTTTTATGGCCACGGATGCCTTTCATTTGCTCTTCCCGATGCGGGGCTCGATGCGGTACCGGGTCATCGGTATCCTTCCAGGCAACACGACCGTTACCACCGGGTTGCAGTTCAGCGATGTACTGCCGCAAATCCGCAACGATGTTCACCGGGATCTCGGTTTCCACGACACTCCGTGGTTTTCCACGTACCGCCTCCACCACCGAAAAGTCGCCTCGTTCAGGAAAGGGAATGTCTTTTTTTGCGGCGATGCAGCGCACGTTCACAGCCCTGCCGGGGGGCAGGGGATGAATACCGGCCTGCAGGATGCATATAACCTGGCCTGGAAGCTGGCGCTTGCCGCAGGAGGCCGGGCCAACGAAAACATTCTCGATACCTATCATGAAGAAAGAAATCCTGTTGCCGAACGGTTGTTACGGACCACCGATCGGCTGTTCAATATTATGGCGAAGGACACCTGGCTGCACCGCATGATCCGGATGCATTTTGCGCCCTTGTTACTACCGCGTCTCCTGGCGATCACTCCGCTGCGGCGAACCTTTTTCCGTTTGCTGTCACAAACGGGGATCCGATATACCGGTAGTCGTCTTTCAAACGGGAAAGCCGGGCGCATCACCGGTGGGATGCGTTTCCCCTATTGCATCCTCATGCTCGAACGGCGACAGCGCTCGATATATGAAGTGATCCGGGAGGAGGGCACCGAACATTTCCTGGTCATTTCCTACCGTTGCAGGGTGACCGGAAAGCTTCCTTTCAAAATGAAATATTGCGCTCTTGAGGAAAATCATTTCAATGACGTCTCGCTCCGGCGTGCAGGTCTGCCGGTCGCTTTTTTTTGCGTGGTGAGACCTGACCTGTATATTGGATACATCTCCGGCGGATACCACCCCCGGGATCTCCAGGATTATGCGGAGGAATTTTTGAAGTGAAAGCTTTTTGAATGCTGGTCCGGCCGCTGCAATCATTCTACGGTCGTTGGCAGGTGTAGAAAATATTCACCAGTGTCGGTTAATGAACGGCGCGGGAAAGGGTGGGTGCCAGGCTGCCTGCGGTTTCCAGGTAAGCAATTCGGTGTACGGGGAACCGCAGGCAGCGACCCGCTGGAACCGGGATCGAACCGGACTGGCCAGCAGGGACCGGCAACTTTTCAATGGGGGACGCGTGAACTGTGCAAGCAGGATGCCAGATCCCCGATCGTTATAACCAGACCTCCATGCCATCGTCTGCGCTTCAATCCCGATGATCACGGCCGATCCGGCGGCATAGTTCTTGCGCCCGATTTACTATCCATGCTAAAAGATGTCGTTACCCATAAGGAAAAAAGAAACGGGAAAAAAGCAGAATATCTTTTTTATTCCATCCTCGCTGCAGTAGTGGCCCTCGTACCCCTGTTGTTCTACCTGGGCGACCGCCGTTTTTCCACGTTATACCTGCTATTCATCGGGAATGTCCTGTTCGGCATCATGATCGGCTGGTATTCCCTGCATGTCATTCGTAATCATTCCGCCGAACGGCCGGGGCCGCTCGTCAGGCAGGGCCAGATCGTGACCATCGCCGGTACCGGGTGTGCGGTCGTATTGAGCATCATTACGGTGCTATTGTATTGCTGGTTTTCCGGCTGGCAAACGGGCGAGCCGGTGCTTGCAGGGTTCCCGCCCGGATTCAGGGTGCAATCCATGGGCGGATTGATCGGCCTGGTCGTTTGCGATGTCGCCATCGGCGATATCTCCATGGGAACCTTTGTCAATGCACTCACGGTATTCGCAGAAAAAAGAATGCGGAAGTAGCCGCGGTCCGGGACACTTTATTCCCCGTCGCCATCCCTCACCCGTTGATGATCGTTCCCCCATTCGGATGCAGGACCTGCCCGGTCATGTAGGAGGAGTCTTCGCATGCAAGGAACAGGTAGCAGGGCGCGATTTCCACGGGCTGCCCGGCCCTCCCCAGCGGGGTATCCTTTCCGTGCTCGCTCGCCGTCATGTGATGGTCGGAACTGGTGATGAGCGGCGTCCAGATCGGGCCGGGCGCCACGCCGTTCACCCGGATCTTTTGCTTCGCCAGGCTTTGCGAGAGACTGCGGGTGAAGGCTACGATCGCACCTTTTGTCGCCGAATAGTCGATCAGCTGTGCGTTGCCTTCATAGGCGGTCACGGAAGTGGTATTGATGATCACACTGTTTTCTTTCATGTGGGGAAGAGCCGCCTTCACCAGGTAGAACATGGCGAAAATGTTGACCTCGAAAGTCCGGATCAGTTTGTCGGTCTCAATGTCCAGGATGCTCTTTTCCTGGTGCTGTTCCGCCGCGTTGTTAATCAGGATATCAATGCGTCCAAAAGCTTCCACCGTACGTTTCACGGCCGTTTTGCAAAACGATTCGTTGCTGATGTCTCCCGGCAGCAGGAGGCATTCGCTGCCGTATTTTTCGATCAGGGCGCCCGTGTCCCGCGCATCCGCGTGTTCGTTCAGGTAAATGATGGCGATTTTGGCACCTTCCTTGGCCAGGAGCAGCGCAGCTGCCCGCCCGATCCCGCTGTCGCCCCCGGTGATCAGCACGATCTTGTGCCGCAGCTTGCCGGTTGCCTTGTATGAGGGATGGTCAGTGACGGGCTGGGGTTCCATTTTTTTTTCTGATCCGGCAGCGTTATTATGAACGGAGGGCATGGGGTCTTTCTTCATGGTTCGCATTTCTGGAAAGCGATAAAAAATTGTGCCAGAGCGAAAAGAAAGGCATTGGCCGCCGCGTACCGGATAGTTTGGCACTGTATCTGCCTTGAATAGTCATCATACATCAACATGAAGGGAATATTTTACCTAATTGCTTTTTTATTACTGGCAGGATGGGCTGTCAGCGTCTTTATTTATTCGCTGGCGGGGCTCATTCATATCCTGCTGGTACTGGCAGTAATTGCCATCATATATCAATTGGTGAGGAACCGCGGTAACATCATTTGAGCCGTTTGATCCATGGTGATAAAATATTAATTTTTGAAAGCTAGAACCGTAACGAGAAGAGTCCTGAAAATTGTGGGCTGGATCCTGGGATCGGTGATTTTCCTGGTGCTCCTGTTGTACGTCCTGATCCAGATCCCGGCGGTGCAGAATTTTGCCAAAAATAAAGCGGTTGCCTACCTGCAGAAAAAACTGGGGACGACGGTGCGGATCGGGCGTTTCACACTGGATTTCCCGAAACGGATCGAACTGGATCATTTTTATTTTGGTGACCAGCGGCAGGACACCCTGCTATATGGCAGCAGGTTGCGGGTCGATATCTCATTGCTGAAATTGCTGAGGAGTGAGGTGGACATCCAGTACGTCGAACTGGATAGTATTCGTGCGAATATTCATCGCACCCTGCCCGACACGGGGTTCAATTTTGATTATATCCTGAAGGCGTTTTCGGGGCCCTCGAAGCCTTCATCGGCACCGGCGGATACGAGCGGCGGGTTCCGGGTCCGGCTTGGCCGGATCGTGCTGCATCATCTCTATACAACCTACCGGGACGACGGGGCGGGAAATGATGTTTCCCTCCGCTTGGGAACCCTCGATATCCGGTTCAGCCAGTTCGATCCCGGCCAGGAGGAATTTAATATACCCTCCCTTTCCGTAGGGGACGTGGATGCAAACATTCACCAGTACCGGCCTCGCATGACCCTGGCTGTAGCAGCCTCCACGGGCACCGATACTGCAGCCGTGACCACGCAACCGCAGATCCAGGTGGGAACTTTAAGGTGGCAGGGTATCCGGGGACACTACCACAACGACCTGACATCTCTTGACGGGCGGCTTGACCTGGGAAATTTTTTAGTGCATGTCCGCTCGGTCGACCTGCCCCATCTTTCGGTGGCGTTGCGCGACCTCACCGTCGACAATACTACCGCCTCCGTATCGACACAGTCCGCGGCGGTTACCACCGCGACACCTGTCGCAGATTCCGGGCACGTGGCAGGAAACACCCCGGCAGCCTGGTCGGTCGTGATCGACCGGGCAGGTTTTCATCATGACACCTGGGCATTTGACGATAACAGCCAGCCAGCAATACCCGACGGCATGGATGTCCATCACCTTCGCATCGGCGGATTCAACTTTGAAGGCCGCCACCTTGTTTTGGCCCCGGAGCATTACCAGGGATCCATTCGACAGTTCGCCTTCCGGGAGCAGGGGGGATTTGAGCTTCGCGATCTCCAGACCGATTTTTTATACAGCGATACTGCTGCATCCCTCGACCATCTCTTCCTGCAAACGGATGCATCGGTCATCCGCAACGGTATCCGGCTGAGGTACCCTTCCCTGGACAGCCTGTCCGTCCACCCTGAACGGGTATATGTAGACGCGGATCTTCGTCAATCCAGCATCGGGGTAAAAGATATCATCCAGTTGTTGCCCTCCTATCAAAAGCAGCTGGCCGCTTACCGGGCAGACGTGATCCGTATCAATGCAGTGGCACATGGAACCGTTCAGGACCTGTCTGTACCCAAACTGGAAGTAAGCGGCCTCGGGGCCACCACCCTGCAAGCCTCGGCGACGCTCAGGGGACTGCCCGATGTGAAACATGCTGCTTATGATGTCACCCTGGTACGCTTGTCCACTACCCGCAGCGATTTGCAGCATTTTCTGCCACAGGGTGCAATCCCATCGAGCATGAACCTTCCTCAAAAAATGGACGCGAGCGGAAAATTCACCGGATCCATCAGCCGTTTTGTGAGCCATGTCCTGTTGCAGACCGACCGGGGCAACGTGTCCATGAACGCACGGATGGACCCCGGGAATCATTACCGGCTGCAAGCGATCCTCCAGCATCTCGACGCAGGATACCTGTTGAAACAGCCGCAGCGCATGGGAGAAGTCTCCGGAACGCTCGCGGCCAGCGGTACGGGGTTGGATATCAAGACGGCGCAGGCCGACTACCAGGCGGATCTGGGCAACGCATCGCTGAACGGATACCGGTACACCGGTCTTCATCTGCACGGGCGCCTGGACCACGGATCGGATACTTCGTCGCTGGTTATACGGGACCCGAACTTTTCGCTGGCACTGACAGCCAGGGCTGATCTGCGGAATGCCTACCCGGCCGTCGCACTTGATCTGCTGATCGATACGCTGAACGCCCGGGCACTTCATCTCACATCGGATACCCTTAGCCTGAGCGGGCACCTGGTAGCCGATTTGTCTTCAACCA